>ENA-OQKH01000116-OQKH01000116.1-human-gut-metagenome-genome-assembly--contig:-NODE-116-length-72034-cov-7.109371_pt1 | contig 72034 bp, 64 predicted proteins | sample MGYA00242645_ERZ504791 | MGnify/ENA primary metagenome ERZ504791 (study PRJEB26092, sample SAMD00036388) | human gut metagenome | host: Homo sapiens | study: EMG produced TPA metagenomics assembly of... | reverse complement strand
CCACCTTCAGTCTACGCGCTAAGAGCCGCCTACGGCGGTTGCGCTCCGACACGCGCCTGCGGGCGCAGCCCCTCGGGAGGAAGGCTTAGGAGTTCTTTGCCCGCCTCGCGGCCGTCTTTTTATGCAGCTGCTCCGACAGGATAAACATCAGCACCAGCATGGCGAGCAGCGCCCACGGGTAGAGCTGCATCGTGATATTCTGCGCCAGAACGCCGAACAACGGCGAGAGGAAGGTGGTGCCGGTGTAGGCGGCAGCCATCTGGATGCCGGTCATGGACATGCTCAGGCTGCGGCCGAAGTTGGACGGAGTCTCGTGGATGATGCAGGGGTAGATAGGCGCGCAGCCCAGCCCGATGACCACAAGACCTACCGGCAGCGCAGCGCTGCCCGGCAGAAGCAGCAGCGCAATACCCATGGCAATGAGTGTCTGCCCCAGGCGGATCATCTGGTGGTCGGTGAACCGTATTGTCAGGAAGCCGCTCAAAAACCGGCCGCCCGTGATGCCTAAGTAAAACAGGCTTGCCCAGCTGGCGGCGGTCGTGGCATCCAAACCGCGTACCAGCGTGCAGTAGCTGGCAGCCCACATCCCGGTGACCGTCTCAACGCCCGAGTAAAGCGCGAAACAACACATCACCTCCGGCACGCCGGGCACTTTCATCAGCTGCGGAAGGGTGCGATGCTCGGGAGTGAAGTCCTCCCCTGCCCCGGCATCGGCGGGGGTCTGCCACAGCGGCAGGCTGAATAGGAGCACAGCGGTCAAGACGATTTGCAGAATCGAGATGATGCGGTAGCCGCTCTGCCAGGTGCTGCCCGCCAGCGCCCAGCCCATGATGACCGGGCCGCCCGCCGCGCCGATGCCCCACATGCAGTGGAGCCAGCTCATGTGGCGGCTCTCATAGTGCAGGGCCACATAGTTGTTCAGCGCGGCGTCTACGCTGCCGGCACCCAGCCCGTAGGGGATGCCCCACAGGCAGAGCTGCCAGAACTCTGTGCAGGTGGAAAAGCCGAGCAGTGCCACGGCGGTGGTGGCCACGCTCAGCGCCGTGACCCGCCCGGTGCCGAGGCGGGTGTTGAGCCGCTCGCTTGCAAGGCTGGACACGATGGTCCCGGCGGAGATGATCATCGAGACGATACCCGCCCAGGAAACACCCGCCCCAAGCTGGGGGTACATGGTGGGCCACGCCGCACCCAGCAGGGCATCCGGCAGGCCAAGGCTGATGAACGCCAGATAGATGACCGGTAAGAGCAAAGAAACCATACAAATACCTCTTGACATTTTGAAATCAGAACACTATGATTATACCATCAAAAGCGGCGGAATAATGCAAGAAATCCGCCGGAATTCCGGTATAATTCCGTCAAAATGGAGGTAATTGAGATGGCGCTTAGCCCCTGCTGCACAGAGCTGGACGAAAACGGGCGTGAGCTGAACGCCCACGGCACGGCGGCGTTTCCGGTCGCGTGCTACCATGATCAGCTTGAGATTGACCCGGTGCCATGGCACTGGCATGAGGACCTGGAGGTGCTGGTCGTGACCGAGGGCACGGTGCTGGCCGCCGCAGGCGGCGAAAAATGCGCGCTGCCGGTCGGTGACGGTATCTTTATCAATGCAGGGGTGCTGCATGCCGACTGGCAGGTATCGGCCGTCCCCTGCAGGCTGCGCAGCATGGTGTTTCACCCGAGGCTGGTGGGCGGCAGCGCCGACAGTGTGTTCTGGCAGAAGTATCTGCAGCCGCTGCTGACCGACCCTACCCGCCCCTGCGCGGTGCTGCACCGGGAGATCCCGTGGCAGCGGCAGGCGCTGGAGGCAATGGAGCGGGCCTACCGCGCCGTCGTCAATGAGGTGCCGGGCTATGAGTTCAAGGCGCGGGCAGCTCTGTCGGAGATGATCTGGCAGCTGGTGACCCATGCGCCGTCCGCCCGGCCTATCCCCAAAAAGGCGCTGCGCAGTGCCGACCGCATCAAGCGGATGCTCCAGTACATTCAGGATCACTACGCCGAGGATGTCTCAGTCGATCAAATCGCGGCCAGCGCCTCCATCAGCGCCAGTGAGTGTCTGCGGTGCTTCCATGATATGATCGGTACAACGCCGAACCAGTATCTGCGGGACCGGCGCGCCCAGCGTGCAGCAGAGCTTTTGTGCGGCACTGGTCTGAGCGTGACCGAGATCGCCGGGCAGTGCGGCTTTCAGGACGGCAGCTATTTTGCGCGGTCGTTCCGGCAGGTCTACGGCTGCGGCCCGACAGAGTATCGCCGAAAGGCGCGCCGGGCAGCGGGCGGGTAAACAGCTGGCACCAAAAACAAACCCCGCCGCCATCCCTTGCTTTCAGGGTGGTGGCGGGGTTGTTGTTTCAGCTTACTCAGCTATTGTTCTTGCGGGTTTTGATCTCGTCAACGACCTGAGCAATGAAGGCGTCCAGCTCCATCGTGGTGGTGTCGCCCTTGCGGTCACGCACGCTGATGTTGTTGGCCTCGACTTCCTTCGCGCCCAGAACCAGCATGTAGGGCACACGGTCAACCTGCTGGGCCTGACGGATCTTGTAGCCGATCTTCTCGTTGGATTCATCCAGCACGACGCGGACACCGGCGGCCTGCAGCTTGGCAGTGACATCCTTCGCGTAGTCCAGCGTCTTCTCGCTGACGGGCAGCACCTTGACCTGCGTGGGAGCCAGCCAAGTCGGGAAACGGCCCTTCGTCTCCTCGATCAGGTAGGCCATGAAGCGGTCGAGAGAGCCAAGGATCGCGCGGTGCAGCACAACGGGGGTCTTTTCGCTGCCGTCCTTGTCCACATAGGTCAGGTGGAACTTGGCGGGCAGGCAGAAGTCCAGCTGGCAGGTGGACAGCGTGTACTCGGCACCGACAGCGGGCTTGACGTTGACATCCAGCTTGGGACCGTAGAAGGCAGCCTCGCCGATCTCCTCGGTGAAGTGGATGCCCAGCTCGGTCAGCACCTCGCGCAGGGCGTTCTCGGCATGGTTCCACATGGCGTCATCGTCATGGTACTTCTTCTTGTCAGCGGGGTCGCGCAGGGACAGCACGCAGCGGTAGTCGGTGATGTTGAAGTCCTTGTAGACATCAAAAATCAGGTTGCAGACATCGGCGACCTCGCTCTTGATCTGCTCCGGCGTGCAGAACAGGTGGGCGTCATTCTGGCAGAAGTGACGCCCGCGCTCGATGCCCTTCAGCGTGCCGGAGGACTCATAGCGGAAGTCATGGGCGATCTCGCCGATGCGGATGGGCAGCTGGCGGTAGCTGTGCGGCTGGTTGGCGTAGATCATCATGTGGTGGGGGCAGTTCATCGGGCGCAGAACATAGCTCTCACCCTCCATCTCCATGGCGGGGAACATGTTCTCACGGTAGTGATCCCAGTGACCGGAGGTCTTGTACAGGTTCACGGTGCCGATGCAGGGGGTCATGACATGCAGGTAGCCGCGCTCGCGCTCCTTGCCCTTGATATAATCCTCCAGCTGCTGCCAGACGGTGTAGCCGTTGGGCAGGAACATCGGCAGACCGCGGCCGACAAGGTCGTCCGTCATGAACAGACGCATCTCCTTGCCGATCTTGCGGTGGTCGCGCTCACGGGCCTCCTGCTGCTGCTTCTCCCAAGCGTCCAGCTCCTCCTGATTACGGAAGGCAACGCCGTTGATGCGGGTCAGCATCTTGTTCTCTTTGTCGTTCTTCCAGTAAGCACCGGACTGCTGGGTGATCTTGAAGGCCTTGAGTGCCTTGGTGTAGCACAGGTGGGGTCCGATGCACATGTCAACATACTCGCCCTGCTGATAGAAACTGAACTCGGTCTCGTCAGCGAGGTCGGCGATATGCTCGATCTTGTAATGCTCCTGACGCTCCTCCATCAGCTTGACAGCCTCGTCACGGGGCAGGATGAACGGCTTGATGGGAAGATTCTCCTTGCAGATCTTCTTCATCTCTTTCTCGATGTTGGCCAGATCCTCATCGCTGAGCTTGGTGTCGCCCAGATCAACATCGTAGAAGAAGCCGTTCTCGGTCGCGGGGCCAAAGGCAAAGTCCGCCTGCGGGTAGAGGCGCTTGATGGCCTGGGCCATGATGTGGGCTGCCGTGTGGCGCAGAACGTGCAGTTCTTCTTCCTGCGGGCACTCGGCAACGGTGCCGTCCTTGTAGATGATCTTCATGGTTGTACGCTCCTTTTGCATAGCTGCAAACAAAAAATGCTCCATCCCTTACGACATACAAGGGATGAAGCATGTACGCTCCACGGTTCCACCCAAATTGCGCCTTGCTTTAATAAAGGAAAGCGCCGCTCAAGCCGGCTGTAACGGGCCGTACCCGGCGGAGGTTCGCCCCCGCGCTCGGCAGTGGTAAGGCTGCGGGCCGCTGTAAAACCGCTTGCACCACGCGGAAGATCCGCGGCGGTTCTCTCTTATACAAGGCACCGCATCCCGTTTGTCTGCCTCATGGCTTTGTACAGGATGAAGTTAAGTTATTTATAGCACAAGTGCGGCTTTAAGTCAAGTAGAAAAATTTGGAATGTTGAGGCTGTAGGGGCCGCACATGTGCGGCCCGCAACGTAAAGGCAAGCAGGCGTCTGCCGTAAAACTGCGGGCCGGGCATGCCCGGCCCCTACATACATACCTCCGCCAGATTGCACAAAAAACTTTCCACTCCCCTGCCCTGCCCATGTAAAACGCCGAAGTTATTAAATATACATTGACTTTACATATTTATGCAGTTATACTGTATACATCAACCAAGTGAGGGCTTGGGAAGGTACAAACATTTGAGATACATTGAATCGAGGAGATCATCATGAAAAAAATCACTGCTCTGATGCTCAGCTCCGCTATGATGCTGAGCCTGGCCGCCTGCGGCGGTTCCGCTTCCACCGATGCTGTTTCCAGCGAGGCTGCATCTTCCGAGGCCGTTTCCACCGAGGAGGCCGCTTCTGCCGACGCTGCCGCGGTGACCACCGTCAACGCCGGTAAGCTGACGATGTCCACCAACGCAGCTTTTCCCCCGTATGAGATGACCACCGACAGCGGTGACTTTGAGGGCATCGACATTGATGTTGCTGCCGCTATCGCTGAGAAGCTCGGTCTGGAGCTGCAGGTCGATGACATGGACTTTGATGCAGCCCTGCTGGCCGCCCAGAACGGCAAGAGCGACATGGTCATGGCCGGCGTCACCGTCACCGATGAGCGCCTGAAGGTCATGGACTTCTCCGACACCTACGCTGAGGGCATCCAGTCCATCATCGTCAAGGAGGACTCCACCATTGCCTCTCCCGATGATCTGGCCGATAAGATGATCGGCACCCAGCGCGGCACCACCGGCTACATCTACTGCTCCGATGATTTCGGTGACGATCATGTTACCCCCTATGACGACGGTCTGACCGCTGTGCAGGCCCTGAACAATGGTCAGGTTGACGCCGTGGTCATCGACAACGCTCCCGCCAAGGAGTTCGTGGAGGCCAACCCCGGCCTGAAGATCCTCGACACCGCTTATGCGCAGGAGGATTACGCCATCGGCGTTGCCAAGGGCAACACCCAGCTGCTGGACGCCATCAACGGCGCACTCGAGGAGCTCAAGGCTGACGGCACCCTGCAGGCCATTGTGGACAAGTACATCAACGCTGAATAAGCGTTTTGTAGCTTACCGAAAGGCACGCCGGAACCCGGCGCGCTTTTCTTTTATTATGCTGTGATTTTTCTTATAAGTATGGTATAATCAGCAATATCATGTAAAATCATTGCCGCTTTGTAGGGGCCGCACATGTGCGGCCCGCAACCCTCCGGCAGGCAGAAGCTTGCCGGAAAGCCACGGGCCGGGCATGCCCGGCCCCTACAGGGGCGGCCCAAAAAGAAAGGTTGTGTTGCGGATGGAGGCACAGTTTGAAGCACTCTCGGAGCTGGCCAAAAGCGGCCAGCAGCTGAGCTTCGGCCAGGACTTCTTCGTAAAATTCTATCAGGCATTTTTGTATGCGGACCGGTGGCAGCAGTATATCAAGGGCGTCGGCACGACCCTGCTGGTCACGGCCATTGCGCTGGTGCTGGGCGTTGTGCTGGGTGCCATCGTTGCCATGATCCGCGTGGGCTATGCCCAGCAGAAGCCCCACCACCGCAACCCGATTCTGGGGATTTTCAACGCAGTGGCGCAGGTGTATGTCACAGTCATCCGCGGCACGCCCATGATGGTGCAGCTGCTTATCATGAGCATGGTCATCTTTGCCAGCAGCCGCAACTTCACGATGGTCGGCGCACTGGCGCTGGGCATCAACTCCGGCGCGTATGTCTCCGAAATCATCCGCGGCGGCCTGATGGCCGTTGACCCCGGCCAGATGGAGGCCGGCCGCAGCCTTGGTCTCAACTATATGACCACGATGTTTGAAATCATCATCCCGCAGGCTATCCGCTCCATCCTGCCTGCGCTGGGCAATGAGTTCATCATGCTGCTGAAGGACTCCTCGCTGATCACGGTCATCGGCGGCAAGGAGCTGCTGTATGCCGCGCAGGGCATCATGAACCGTACCTATGAGGCCATGTTCCCGCTGCTCGGCGTTGCTGCGACCTATCTGGTGCTGGTCATGCTGTTCAGCGCGCTGCTGGCAAAATTTGAGAGGAGGCTGGCGCAAAGTGATAGACGTTAAAGGACTGAAGAAGAACTACGGCGGCCTTCAGGTGCTCAAGGGCGTGGATCTGACGATCAACAAGGGCGACTGCGTTGTGCTGGTCGGCCCCTCCGGCTGCGGCAAATCCACCTTTCTGCGCTGCCTGAACCGTCTGGAGGAGCCGGACGGCGGCCACATCATCTTCAACGGCAAGGAAGTCACCGACCACGACATTGACCATGTGCGCCAGAAGATGGGCATGGTGTTCCAGCATTTCAACCTCTTCCCCCACCTGACGGTGAAGAAGAACATTACGCTGGCCCCCGTGCGTCTGGGCCTGATGAAGCAGCCCGAGGCCGACAAGAAAGCCATGGAGCTGCTGGAGCGCATCGGTCTGGCCGACAAGGCGGACACCTACCCCAACATGCTGTCCGGCGGCCAGAAGCAGCGCATCGCCATTGTGCGTGCACTGGCCATGAACCCCGACGTGCTGCTGTTCGACGAGCCGACCTCCGCCCTTGACCCCGAGATGGTCGGCGAGGTGCTGGAGTTGATGAAGGAGCTGGCCCGCGGCGGCATGACGATGGTCTGTGTCACCCATGAGATGGGCTTTGCCCGTGAGGTTGCCAACCGCATTATCTTTATTGATGAGGGCATCGTCAAGGTCGATAAGCCCCCGCAGGAATTCTTTGCCAACCCCGAAAACGAGCGCTTGAAGGCATTTTTGTCAAAGGTGCTGTAAAATAGTGAATGTATAAAAGCGGTCTGCCGATGGATTTTCGGCAGGCCGCTTTCTTGCTGCCTGTAGAGGCCGCACATGTGCGGCTCGCAGCTTTGCCGTGACCGCTCGTCAGCCTTTATGCTGCGGGCCGGGCATGCCCGGCCCCTACCATAATTATTAAACGCTGCGGCAAGTTGATTCTTTGCGCGAAATGTGGTAAAATATCACTATTATTATGGATAACTGTGCAAACACGATCATACACACAAGGAACAGGTATTTTTATGGCTGAAAATTTGCAAACCACACGCCCGGCCGAGGAGGGCTGGACCACCGTTATACGCCCCAGGACCGGCTGGTTCGACATTGATCTGCAGGAGCTCTGGCGTTACCGCGACCTGATCACGATGTTTGTCAAGCGCAACTTTACCGTGTTGTATAAGCAGACGATCCTCGGCCCCGCGTGGATCATCCTGAACCCGCTCATCACCACCGTCATCTTCAACGTCGTGTTCGGCGGCATGGCCAACATGCCTACCGATGGCGTGCCCGGCTTTTTGTTCTACATGGCGGGCAACACAGTCTGGACTTTTTTTGCAAACTGCGTCAACAACACGGCCAACACCTTTGTGACGAACTCGCAGATCTTCGGCAAGGTTTACTTCCCCCGCCTGACGATGCCGGTCAGTCAGGTGCTGACCAGCCTGATCAACTTTGGGATTCAGGCGGCGATGTACCTGCTTTTCTGGGTGTGGTTTTTTGCCACCGGCAGCGGCGTGGCCTTTACGCTGTGGGTGCTGGCGGTGCCCTTTGTCATTCTGGAGGTCATGCTGCTCGGCCTCGGTGTCGGCATCATCGTATCCTCGTTGACGACAAAATACCGCGACCTTGCCATTGCCGTGGGCTTCGGCGTGCAGCTTTGGATGTACGCCTCCCCCGTTGTCTACCCGCTGTCGATGCTGGACGCCAGCCCCCGTCTGCGTGTGCTGGTCCAGCTGAACCCCATGACCTCCCCGATCGAGATCTTCCGCATGGCGACCTTAGGCACCGGCACGGTCACGATGTTCGGCATCGTGTACAGTCTGGTATTCACCGCCGCCGCGCTGGTGCTGGGTGTCGTGCTGTTCAGCCGCATCGAAAAAACCTTTATGGATACCGTCTGAGGGAGGGCGTATTATGTCGATAACCGAAAAACGCCCTGTCATTGAGGTTACAGGGCTGAAAAAACAGTACAAGCTTGGCCAGATCGGCGGCGGCACGCTGACGCACGACCTGCAGAGCTGGTGGGCGCGCGTGCGCGGCAAGGAGGACCCGAACACCGTCATCGGCACTGACCAGCGGCTGTTTGGCCAGACCTTTATGGCGCTGAACGGCGTGGATCTGACGGTCTATCAGGGGGAGGCGCTGGGCATCATCGGCCGCAACGGCGCGGGCAAATCTACGCTGTTAAAGCTGCTGTCCCGCATCACGGCCCCCACCGAGGGCGAGATCAGAATTCGCGGCCGCGTGGCCTCGATGCTGGAGGTCGGCACCGGCTTCAACAATGAGATGACCGGCCGCGAGAATATCTATATGAACGGCGCGATCCTCGGCATGACCAAGGCCGAGATCGATGCCAAGCTGCCGCAGATCATCGAATTTTCCGAGTGCGGCGACTTTATCGACACGCCGGTCAAGCGCTATTCCAGCGGTATGTTTGTCAAGCTGGCCTTTGCCGTGGCCGCCCACCTTGACAGCGAGATCATGGTCATGGACGAGGTGCTGGCGGTCGGCGATATGAAGTTCCAGCAGAAATGCCTCGGCAAGATGAGCGATGTTGCCAATCAGGACGGCCGCACGGTGCTGTATGTCAGCCACAATATGTCCACCATCCGCCAGCTCTGCAGCCGCTGTGTCGTGCTGGACAAGGGCAAGGTCATTTTTGACGGAGATGTGGAGCAGGCGATTGCCGTCTATATGGACACGACCGATGTGAATGTGGTCCACTACGATCTGGCCGATGTTGCCCGCATGACCGGCAGCGCCGGTAAGCGGTTCCGGCTGGAAACGCTCGACTTTGTGGATAAGGAGTCCAGCGTCTTTGCGGACACCGAGAAGATGCGCGTCAAGATCACATGGCGCGTGTCGGAGCCGTTTGCAGGCATCCACATGAAGATGAACCTCCACGCGCGGGACTCCTCCCCCGTGGGCATCACCCACCCCGTCGACCTCGGCCCCGCCGAGCCGGACAAAATCTACACCTCGGTGTTTGAATTTGACCCGAGCCTGCTGGGCGAGGGACAGTATTTCTTCTATCTCGACATTTTTGACGGCGCGCTGGCCCATGCGGTCTGTCTGGACAAGCCGGTGACCGAGTTCGCCTTTGAAGTGACCAACAGCGACCTGACGATGCCCGAATGGGCGTCCGGCTGGGGACGCATCCACTTCCCGCCCGTCAAGCTCGTGCAGGAGTAACGCATGAAACCGAATCTTTACATCTGCCACACGGCCTATCAGGTGCTTGTTGACCTGCTGCGGGCCGGGCGCTGCGCCTGTGAAAATGGGCCTCATACGATGGTGCTTTCCGCGTCTGTGCCCGACACCGCCGCGCTGGCGGCCCGGCTGGACGCGACCGGTGTTGTCAGGACGGTCATTGTCGAGGAGACAAAGTGGCCCGGCACTGTGACCGGCCTCTTTGCCCACCAGCGGGCCGCCCGGGCGTTTGAAAAGCTGTGCGGATGGAAATTAGACCGTGCAGCGTATGAAAATGTCTACATCCACAACGATTGGAGCGTGCTGGGCCGCTACCTGCAGGACTGCCGCGCCGGGTATATCCTCTGTGAGGATACCTTCGGCAGTACGCTCGGCCCTGACCAGCATCTGGTGACCGACCAGCGCGCGGCGGCCGATTTTGCCGCGAAGCAGCGCGGAAAAGGCTACCTCTACTGGGGCGACAGCCCGTGGTGCCGCTGCATCGAGAGTGAGGACGCCGCGAAGTGTACGCTGTTTGCCGCCGACCGCATGGTGACCGACAGCAAGGCCAAACTGTTGGAAAGCCTGACCGAGGACGAAAAAGCAATGGTGCGCCGCGTATTTTTGACCCGGCCCCTGCCGGAAAAGGCCGATGGCGCCACGCTTTTGCTGCCCCGCAGCTTTGTGGCGGACGGCCTGATGACCCAGAACGAGCAGGACGCGATGTTCAAGGCGGTGGCGGCAAAATATGCTGCCGGGCCGCTGTTTATCAAGACGCACCCGCGCGATGCAACCGATTATCAGGCGCTTTTCCCCGAGGCGGTCGTGCTTGAGCGCACGATGCCCAGCGAGGTGCTGAACTTTTGCCTGCCGTTTACCTTTGCCCGCGCCGTAACGGTACAGAGCTTTGTTTTGCGCGGCTTTACCGCCGCCGAAGAAAAAATCCTGCTGACGCTGGACGAAGCGAGGGCGCTGGTGTAAATCGCAACTGCATCCGTCCTGCGCGTGCGGAGATGGAATCCGCCCCTACATGCGTGGTTCATTTTATATATAAGCCAAATATACGAGGTATAATACCATGAAAACAATCGCTGTGATTCCGGCGCGGTATGCGAGTACGCGGATGCCGGGCAAGCCGCTGGCCGATGTGTTGGGCAAGCCGATGATCTGGTGGGTGTACAAGGCCGCCAAGGCCTGCCCGAAGCTGGACGATGTGCTGATCGCCACCGACGATGACCGCATTGCTGAGGCCTGCAAGAAGTATGATATGAAATATCTGATGACCAGCCCCGACCATGACACCCCTACCGGCCGCATCTGGGAGGTCAGTACCGTGGAGGACGCCGACCTGTATCTGCAGCTGATGGGTGATGAGCCGCTGGTCAACCCGGCCGCGTTTGACCTGATCCTGCCCAGCGCCCTACCCGATGACCCTTATTATGTCGCTGTGCTGACCAATGTCATGGAGCATCCGGCCGATGTCATTGATTTTTCCAACCAGAAGGTCGTGACCAACGCCGCGCGGGAGATCCTGCTGATTTCCCGCAGCCCCATCCCCTACCCGAAGGGCACGCTGGATTTTGAGTACGAGAAGGTGACCGGCATCCAGCTGTACAGCAAGCAGGCACTGAAATTTTACCATGATACGCCGAAATCTATTCTGGAAAAGGCCGAGGAAAACGATATGATGCGCTTTATCGAGAATGGGCATAAGGTGCACGCCATCGTCAGCCCGTACAAGACGGTCAGCGTGGACACGCCTAAAGATTTGGCGCTGGTCAATGAAATTTTGAAGGAGAAGCAGCATGGCTGATATCAAACTGCTGGACTGCACCCTGCGCGATGGCGGCTATGTCAATGACTGGCAGTGGGGCTTCGGGCAGGCACGGCGCATCATCCAGACGCTGACCCGCGCGGGCGTTGATGTGGTCGAGGTGGGCTTTCTGCGCAATGTGGACGGCTACGACCCCGATGTCACGGTCTGCAACACCATTGAGGAGCTGAACCGCCTGCTGCCTGACGAGAGCCAGCGCGGCCGCACGATGTACTCCGGCATGGCGATGCGCTCCAACTACGACATCGAAAAGCTGTCCCCCTACGATGGACACGGCATCGAGATCATCCGCATCACCGCGCACGATTACGACATTAAAGACGGCATGGACTTTGCCCGCCGCATTAAAGAACTGGGCTACAAGGTCTCCATCAACCCCATCAACATCATGGGCTACAGCGATAAAGATCTGCTCTGGATCTTTGAGCAGGTCAACGCCATCCACCCGTGGCAGTTCTCCATCGTAGATACCTTCGGCAGCATGCGCCGCCGCGATCTGGAGCGCATCGTCAGCATGGCGGACCACAATTTGGCCCCGGACATCCGCCTGGCGCTGCACCTGCATGAGAACATGGCCCTGAGCTTCTGTCTGGCGCAGGAGTTTTTGGATAAGCACCTGCGCCGCGATCTGGCTGTGGACGGCAGCCTGATGGGCATGGGCCGTATCCCCGGCAACCTGCCGATCGAGCTGATCGCCGATTATATGAACGAGTATTTCGGCAGCCACTACAACATTGACGATTTGATGGACGCCATTCAGGATCACATTGCGCCCATCAAGGGGGAGTGCGCATGGGGCTATACACCGGCGTATTTCCTGTCGGCCAAGTTCAATCTGCACCGCAACTATGCGGAGCATTACCTTGGCAAGGGCGATCTGACCAACCGTGACATCAACCATATTCTGGCGGACATTGCCCCCGACAAAAAGACGGTGTTTGATGCGGCCTACGCCGATGCGCTGTACACCGAGTACAAGAACCGCCGCACCGATGATACCGCCGCGCTGGCTGCCCTGCGGGCTGCCTTTGCAGGCAAGACGGTGCTGGTGCTGGCCCCCGGTGCCAGCCTTGCCGCAGAGGCAGGCCGCGCCGCCGTGGCGGCTGCAGCTGCCGATGTGACGGTATCTGCCAACTTTGTGCCGGACTTTATGCGGCCGGACTACGCCTTCTTTACCAACGCAAAACGCTTTGATGAGGCCGCAGCCTACCCCTGCCCGCTGATCCTGACCAGCAACCTGCGCGCTGATAAGGATGCCGCTGTTGTGAATTATGACCGGCTTTCCGCCACTGATGCGCAGGGCGGCAACAGTGTGCTGATGCTGCTGCGGCTGCTGCGCCAGTGCGGCGCGGCGGGTGTGCTGCTGGCCGGTGCCGATGGCTACCGCACAGGCACGGCGGCCTATGCCGATGCGGGCCTGCACACCCACACAGGCCGCGGCGCGGCCTACAACGCCCAGATGGCCGGTGCCATCCGTGCGGCGGGGTTGCCGGTGCGGTTCATCACCCCCAGTGAGTATGAGAGGGCCTGACTATGATACGCTTGCTGGTGCTGGATGTGGACGGCACAATGACCGATGGCGGCGTTTATTACGATGCCACCGGCAATGAGATGAAGAAGTTTGCCATCAAGGACGGGGCCGGGCTGGTACTGGCCCGCACGGCAGGCATCCGCGTGATGATCTGCACCGGACGGCAGAGCGAGGCCGTCCGCCGCCGCGCCGCCGATTTGAAAATTACCGATGTATACCAGAATGTCGGGCAGAAAGCTGTATTTCTGCAGGCGTTTATGGCGGAAAACGGCTATACCCGGGCGCAGACCGCCTACTGCGGCGATGACCTCAACGATCTGGCGGCTATGGCGCTGTGCGGCTTTGTGGCCTGCCCGGCGGACGCTGCCGAGGAGGTAAAGGCCCGCGCAGATTATATCTGCCTCCAGCGCGGCGGCGAAGGTGCCGTGCGCGGCGCTGTCGAGAAAATTTTGCGCAGCGACGGGCGCTGGAAGGCTGCAGTGGAAAAGGCGTTCGGCGCGGCGTTGTGATTTCGCATTTGCGGGAGATTGCATGAAAAATCCAAAACAAAAAAAATATACCCCCTTGTTGGCCGCGCTGGCGACGCTCATTGTGCTGCTGGCAGCGGTGGTGCTGCTCTGGCTGGCCGAGGTGCGCCCGCAGGTGGCGAAGGGCCGCAGCGAGATCATTACAGATTTTCTGCGCGCAGAGCTGATCCATGACGGCGAGACCGCCGAGCAGGTGTTCACCTATGACAAGGATCTGCTGACGATCGGGCTGGAGTTTTACCTGCCCGGGGAGCAGCCCAGCGGTACGCTGGAGGTGGTGCTCTATGATGCTGATACCGGCGCAGAGCTGTCCCGCTCGGTCGGCACGATGGACTATATTGTGCCTGACCAGTATACGACCCTGGGGCTGGACCCGGCGGTGACCGGCCGGGAGGGCCGCCGCTACCGGCTGACCGTTACACCCCATTACACGACCGATGCGATCCTTGCTGTGGGCCACAGCGATGGTGTGGCACTCTGGAAGGATCAGATGTCGGTCAGCGGCCGCGCTGTGGACGGCACGATGGCGATGCAAATCACCTACCAGCGCATCGGCGGTTATCTGACGCGGTTTTTCCTGCTTGTGGCGGGCCTTGCTGCCGTGCTGGCGGCGTTCGCTGTCTGGACAGTGCTTGGCAAAAAACTGGCGCTGCACCGCCTTGTGTTTGTGCTGGTGCTGGGCTTTGGGCTGCTGTACAGCTTTGTGCTGCCGCCCTACGCCGCACCGGATGAGAAATACCATATCAACCAGAGCTTCACCCTTGCCAGCCGCTGGGCCAATGATCTGTCCCGCGAGGAATGGCGGATGGGCCGGGTCCCCACGACAACGACCTTCCGCCGTGTGGGGGACGAGGACGCCGACCTGCAGAACGAAAACACGACCGTGTTTACATGGGAGGCGTTCACCTCGCAACTTTTGACCACGACTGAGGAGCCGTTTGACAGCCATCAGGAGTACAACGAGCTGCAGACCGACCAGAACCCGCTGCTCTATCTGGCCAGCGCAGCGGCGGTCTTTCTCGCCTACCTGCTGCATCTGGGGTTCGCCCCCGCGCTGCTGCTGGGCCGGCTGGCAAATCTACTGCTGTTTGCGGCGCTGGCGGCGCTGGCTGTCAGGGCGGCGCCCTTCGGCAAGCGGGTGTTTACGGCGGCAGCACTGCTGCCGATGACGCTGCATCTGGCGGCCAGCTTCAGCCGGGATGCCCCACTGCTGGGGTGCAGCTTTGCCTTTACGGCGCTGTTGCTCGATGCAGCCTTCGGCCCCGACCGGGGCAAGGCGCTCTCCCCTACCCGGCTGGCGGCGCTGCTGCTCTGCGGCGTGGTGCTGGCCCCGGGCAAGCTCGTCTATCTGCCGCTGGCAGCGCTGCTGCTGCTGGTGCCCGCCGCGCGGCTGGGCCGCCATGCCAAGGCGAAGAAATGCGGCTATCTGGCTGTCTGCCTGCTGCTGGCGCTGGTGCTGAACAGCGGCCTGCTGACCGACACGCTGCGCACCGGTACGGTGCAGGAGCCTGCAGCCGCAGCGGCTGAGCCGGCCGGCAGTGACCGCGCCGCCAAGGGTACGCCGACACCGGCCGACTGGGAGTATGAGGCGCAGATCAACGAGAACTCGCTGGAAAACTATGTAAAACGGCTATACTATTATGTGGAGGATAACGTCGCGCCCGCCAAGAGCGAGGTGGACTTCTGGGTGCAGGCTCTGCGCGAGAAGGATGTGACCCCCGCCGTGCTGGGACAGAGCTTCCTTTTTGCAGCGGATAAGGCCAACACCTACACGGACGCGCAGGCGTTCTATACCGAGGCATCGCTCGTGCTGTTCGGCACCGATGTGACGGCGGGCAATGCAGATGCCTACCTGCCCTATTTTGCTGAGGGCGGCGCGGTGCAGGCGTACAAGCAGCTGTTCAGCCTGCCCAGCTGTCAGGAGCAGTTTGCCGGGCTGGGCGTTGAGGTCGGCACGATGGATGACCGCATCCCGCTTGACCGCACGGCGCTTGCGGAGCAGGTCGAGGCGGCCCGCGCCACCCGCGCTACCCAAAGCACGGTGGATGCGGGCGACAAGGAGACCTATACGCCGGGATATATCCTGCGGCACCCGGCAGCCACGGCGCTGCTGTTTGTGCGCAGTGTCGTCAAAAATGGGGATCACTATATCCGCACGCTGGTCGGCGGCAGCCTGAGCTATTACACGGTGGAGCTGGCCTGGGGCTGGGTCGCTGTGCTGTATCTGCTGCTGGCCTACGCAGCCCTGCCAGTGCAGGGCGCAAAGCAGCTGCTCACGGGCAGGGCCCGGGGCTGGTGCTGCGCAGCGGCGGCGCTCTGTTGCCTGCTGACGGTGGCGGGCTGTCTGCTCTGGACACCGATCCGCTATGAAACGCTGTACGGCTTGCAGGGACGGTACTTTTTGCCGATCCTGCCGCTGCTGCTGTTGGCCTGCCTGCCCCGCCGCTTGGCCACGGTGCCCGATGAGGGCGCCGCGCAGGACAAGCTGACGATTGCGATCACGCTTGTACAGGCGGGCGTGGCGGTGAATAGTATGCTGGCGGTTATTGCAAGGTGAAGCCTTGCAAATAAAAAAAGCCGCGCCTTGCGGCACGGCAAAAACTCCATATTATTTATTATCTACAATTTTGAAAAGGCCAACTGTAATGGTTATTTGCTTCTTCTCAACCCAATACCTCCCCACCCCCGGCGGGGTCGAGCGGTACACATGGAATCTGGCGCGGCGGTGCGTTGCTGCCGGTCACAGGGCGCTTGTTGTTACGGCGGCGCTGCCGGGCCTGCCCGCGCGGCAGACCGATGCCGACGGCATCGAGATTTTCCGTCTGCCGTCCTGGCCGGTCATGGGCGGGCGCTTTCCGGTGCTGAAGCCCTTTGCCCCCGCTGATGCGCTGTGGGCGCAGGACATTGACTTTGCGGTCATCCAGACCCGCATGTACCCCCAGAGCATCTGGGCTGCGCACCAGTGCAGGCGGCGCGGCATCCCGGCGCTGGTCATCGACCACTCCACCGGCTATATGATGCACGGCGGGCTGACCGGGGCGCTGGGCCGGATGTATGAGCATCTTGCCTGCGGCAGCATCCGCCGCTGCGGGTTCCCCTTCTACGGCGTGTCCGGGGATGTCTGCCGCTGGCTGCAGACCTTCGGCATCCGGGCGGCAGGCCGCCTGCCGAACGCTGTGGACCCCGTTGAGCTGGACAGGCTGGCCCATGCGGAGGGTGCCGTAAACTGGCGCGATAAGCTGCAGCTGTCTGCGGACGGAAAGCTCGTTGCGTTTATCGGGCGGCTCATCCCCGAAAAGGGTGCGCTGCGCCTTGCCGAGGCTGTGCAGGCCCTGCCGGGGTGTACACTGGCTGTGGCGGGCACCGGCCCGGAGGAGGCTGCGCTGGCCGCACTGGGGGGGCGGGTCCATGTGCTGGGCGCGCTGCCGCACGATGCAATCATTCAGCTGCTGGCACAGGCGGATGCCTACTGCCTGCCCACCGAGTATGCGGAGGGTTTCCCTACCACGCTGCTGGAGGCGGCAGCCTGCCGCTGCCCCATCGTGACGACCCGCACGGCGGGCACCGGAGAGCTGCTGCCCGGGGAGGACTACGCGATATTCCTGCCCGATGCCGGTACCGATGCAATCCGCGCCGGACTTGCCGCCCTGCTGGCAGATCCGGCCGCCGCGCAGGCCCGCGCCGAAAACGCCTACCAAAACCTTTGCAGCCACTTTACATGGCAGGCTGTCTTTGCTACAATGATGGAAGTCGTAAAGTCTGCCAAAAGGAGCTAAGATGTCAAAATTACTCATTGTGATCCCCGCCCATAACGAGGAAGCCAATATCGTGCAGGTCGTTGAGGAGCTGACGACTGATTATCCACAGTACGACTATGTGGTCGTCAATGACGGCAGCCGCGACAAGACGGCGGCCATCTGCCGCGCCCGCGGCTACCGCCTGATCGACCTGCCGGTCAATCTGGGGCTGGCAGGGGCATTCCAGACCGGACTGCGCTTTGCGGCGGAGAACGGCTACGACTGCGCCATGCAGCTGGACGCTGACGGCCAGCACAAGCCGCAGTATATCGAGGCAATGCTCAACGAGCTTGAGCAGGGCAGCGATATTGTTATCGGCAGCCGCTTTCTGACCGTGAAAAAGCCCAAGACGCTGCGGATGCTGGGCAGCTATATCATCAGCTGGTCCATCCGCCTGACAACGGGCCGCGCCATCTGCGACCCCACCAGCGGCATGCGGATGTTCAACCGCGCCATGGTCGAGGAGTTTGCCCAGAATCTGAACTACGGCCCCGAGCCGGACACCATCAGCTACCTGATCAAGAACGGCGCGACCGTAAAAGAGGTGCAGGTCGAGATGGGCGAGCGGATGGCCGGCCAAAGCTACCTGACCTTCTGGCGCAGCGTGCAGTATATGGTCAAAATGTCCATCTCCATCCTGCTGATCCAGTGGTTCCGCAAGCGCGACACCGAGACCCCCTACCCCGAAAGGAGCCTGTGAAATGTTCGATCAAACGCTCATTCGCATCTGCCTGATTCTGGGCAGCCTTATCACGGCGGGGTATATCCTGCGGCGTGTCCGGCTGGCAAAGGTACAGATCGAGGATACGATTTTCTGGCTGCTGTTCAGCGCAGCCCTGCTGATTCTGGCCATCTTCCCCGGCATCGCCTATTGGGCTGCAAACCTGCTGGGCTTCGTGAGCCCCATCAACTTTGTTTATGTTGTCATCATCTTTCTTTTGCTGGCCAAGCAGTTTTTTATGTCGATCCGGCTGAGCCAGCTGGACAGCAAGGTGCGCATCCTGACAGAGCAGGTGGCGCTGAACGAAGAAAAGGTCGAGCGGGACAAGCTGGATCTGTAAAAAATGCGGCAGAAAGCATTTGCGATAAAAATTTGTAATCCCTTTGAATATATGCTATAATAAAGTATTGATTAAACAGAAAGAAGGTTTCAGATATGGCTTATACCCCGAAGCTGACCTATAAGGGCCGCCCGCTGGTGCGCTGCGGCAACGATATTTACTATGGCTCGATGAAGGACCCGTTCGTTGTCTATCTGCAGGTGCTCAGCACCAAGAAGGAGAACGGTGTGGATGTGGCCGATAAGGTCCATATTGTGCTGCTCTCCACCGATGAGTCGAAGCCCCTGCCTGAGCGCATCGCCCGTCAGGCCAACAAGGTCGGCCTGTACAATGCGCTGTCCTTCGGCGATATCATGCTGCAGGGCGCACTGCAGAAGAAGTAAGCATGGACTTTTGCCCCGGTGTACTGCACCGGGGTATTTTTTGTGGGGGAACTATGAAAAAACGACAACACGCCGCCGCGCTGCTGGGTACGCTGGTCTGCCTTGTGCTTGCGCTGGTATTGTATCACAGTCTGGCAGGCGGTACGCTGATGCAGGCTGGGCCGTACAACAGCTATGCCTTACAGGCGGAAAACTGGCTGGCAGGGCGCAACTACATTGCCAACGGCGAGGATTACCCGTGGCTGGAACTGGCGATTTACAGCGGGCGGTATTACCAGTCATTTCCGCCGGTGCCCGCTGTGCTGATGCTGCCGTTTGTGGCGGCCTTCGGCAGCTGGCAGGCACTGCCGGGCGGACTGATTATGCTGGAACTGGCGCTGCTGTGCGCGGCGGGGGTCTACCTGTGCTGTATGCGCAGCGGCATGGCGGCGGACGTCTGCGCCTACTTTGCAGTGTTTATCAGCATGGGATCGAATCTTTTTTGGATGTCCACCAGCGACGGCGTGTGGTTTATGGCGCAGCTGTGCGGGCTGCTGTTCGCTGTGTGGGGGCTGTATTGGGCGCAGGGGCGCGGTGCGGTGCAGGCGGCGCTGGCCTCGCTGTGTATGGCGTTGGCTGTGGGCTGCCGCCCGTTTTACGCGCTGCTGCTGGCTTGTTGGATGGTGTGGCGGGCGTATAAAACCCGCAGCGTGCGTGCCCTCCTCCCCGCCCTGCTGCCTGCTGTGGCTGTGGCTGTGTGCATGATGGTCTACAACTGGGTGCGGTTCGGCAGCGTGGTGGAGTTCGGTCACAACTATCTGCCGGAGTTCACCCGCGCCGAGCACGGTCAGTTCAGCCTGCGCTACTTGCTGCCGAATCTGCGGCAGCTGCTGCGCCCTGTCACGCTGGACGCACAGGGACAGCTGCATTTTGAACAGTTTAATGGCTTTTTGTTCTTTGCGGCGAACCCGTTGTTTCTGCTGGCCATGTCGCGTGGTGTGGCCGTCAGTTTGTCCGGACATGCCGAGCCGCGCCGGGAAAATCTGCCGCTGCCTGCGGCGGGGTGGTGTATCGCAGCGGCCTGTGCCCTGCTGACCGCGCTAACCTGTATGCACCGCACCTTGGGTGGCTGGCAGTTCGGCGCGCGGTACATGGTGGATCTGTTCCCGTGGTTGCTTATCTGGTTTATGGCCCGCCCTGCATGGCGGCCCGGCGCAGGCGCAAAGACGCTGTGTGGCATGGCCGTGCTGTTTAATCTGTATGGAGCAGTATTTATGCTGGGGGCATGAGGGGCACAGGCGGGCGGCAGGTGCGGGTGGCTATGGAATGCGCCCTTATGTAATGAAAACAGCACCCGCCCCGTGGCCAAACTTTGGCCACGGGGCGGGTGCTGTTTCTGTGTGAGGGGGAAATTACTGATCCTGCTTGTCGGTCTCCTCGGCGGAGTCCTCCTCGGTGCCCTCCAGCTCAATGTCAAAGGTGGCACCGCAGTGGGGGCAGACCAGATCGCCCTCGGGATCCATCAGGGTCTCCTCGTCCAGGGTGGAGATCTCGCCGCAGTTGGGGCAGGTCACCTCGTACAGAGCGCCGTGATCCTCCTCGTCCTCGTTCTCGTCATCATCCTCTTCGTCATCGCCGTAGATGTCGCTGACGACATCGTCCAGATCCTGATCGAGCGTTTCCAGTTCGTCATACACCTGATCAAGGGCATCGTCATGCTCGGTGACGGTGGCGGCCATCTCCTCCAGCAGATCCATCATGGCGGCAATGACCTTGCCGTTTTTGGAGTCTGCGTCAAATTCCATACCGGTCATCAGGCCGCGGATGTAGGCGGCCTTTGCATTCAGATCCATAGCCATAGTCAAAATCCTCCCTATTATCAAAAATGCCGGGCGCGGCGGTACGGCCATGCCCGGCAAAGAAAACCTAAATCAGTTCACGCGCTCCATATACTCGCCGGTGCGGGTATCGATGCGGATCTTGTCGCCCTCGTTGATGAACAGAGGGACGCGGATCTCGGCACCGGTCTCAACGGTGGCGGGCTTCAAGGTGTTGGTGGCAGTGTTGCCCTTGACACCCGGCTCGGTGGCGGTGACTTCCAGCTCAACAAAGTTGGGGATCTCAACGCTGAAAACCTTGCCCTTGTAGCTCAGCAGCTTGCAGGTATCGTTCTCCTTGCAGAACTTGAAGTTGTCGGGCACATCGTTGGCACCAACGGGGATGTCGTCATAGGTCTCAACATCCATGAAGTGGTACAGATCGCCGTCCTCGTAGGAGTAGGTGACCTCCTTGCGCTCGATGAAAGCCTGAGGGAACTTAGCGGTCGGGTTGTAGCTGGTCTCAACGACAGAGCCGGTGATGACATTCTTGGTCTTGGTGCGGACAAAGGCAGCGCCCTTGCCGGGCTTGACGTGCTGGAACTCAACGACCTGAAGGACCTGGCCGTCCTGCTCGAAGGTGACGCCGTTACGGAATTCGCCTGCAGAAATCATATAGAAACTCCTCCATAAATAAATTATACATACCTGTTTATATTTTACAGTATGGAAAGCAATTTTGCAAGTCCTGTACAGATATTTTTGCGTGAAATTTGATATTTTTTGCCGAATTTACAGCGCCGCATAGCCTTGGGCCAGCGCGGCGGCGTCCTCGGCCTGTGTGCCGGCCGACTCACAGATGATCGTGGGGGCCAGACCGCGCGCCTTCAGCAGCTGCAAAAGCGGAAGATGAGGCGGGCCGAACGCGGTATCCGCAAAGGTCAGGTGGCATTTTTCTCCGCCCTTGGTGTAAGCAATGCGGGAAAAATGCGCGTGAAAGTGTACAGCGCGGTCATCGCCCAGCCGCTCGGCCAGTGTGTCGAGCAGGGCGGCGTAATCCGCGGCGGCTGTGGCCTCGGCAAACTGTGTGCCGCAGCTGCGGGCGTACAGGTGCCCGAAGTCGATGCAGGGGGTGATGCGGCTGTCCACGGCGCACAGCGCCAGTACCTCGTCCAGTGTGCCCAGCTGGTTGACCTTGCCCATCGTTTCGGGACAGAGGATGCAGTCACCGTAGCCTGCCTCGTCGCAGGCCTTAACGGCGCGCTCCATCGTGTCCAGTGCCTTTTCAAGCGCAGCCTCCCGGCTCTGCTTGCCGCAGGAGCCGGAATGGAAGATGACACGCCGCCCGCCCAGCGCCTTGACGAGGGCGCAGCTCTGCAACAGATAGTCGATGCTGTGCAGCCGCTTGTCCTCCTCCAGACTCGACATGCTGATATAGTAGGGCGCATGGACCGAGAGAGCGATGTTTCGCTCTGCACAGGCGGCACCCAGCGCGGCGGCCTTGTCGTGCGCCAGCCGCACGCCGCGCCCGCACTGGTACTCAAACGCCGTCAGGCCGAAGTCTGCCGTATAGGCGGCGATGGCGGCGGGGTCGAACTTTTTGACCGTATAGCTGTCGGCCAGTCCGGCTGTGCCGAAGCGCGGGGTATCATTCATACAGTGTACCGCCCTTCTGATAGTATTTGTCGATCCAGTACGGTTCAAACTTGCGTTTTAGCAGCACAAATTTGTTTTTGTCGTGGCTGGTGCGGGGCATCAGGTAGAGGCAGGGGCAGCCGTACAGCCCGGCGGCCATCCGGTCGGCAAAAATCTGGTCCCCAACCATGGCCATCTCACTTTTTTTGCAGCCCAAGCGGCGGCGCGCCACCCGCAGGCCGATGGTGAACGGCTTGCAGGCCAGCGGTACCCAGGCAAGGCCCACGCGCTCGGCAAAGGGGCGCACCCGCTTGGGCGTGTTGTTGGAGACGATGGTCAGGCTGATGCCTGCTGCGCGCATCTCGTCCAGCCAAGCCTGCACGGAGGGCTCCAGCACCTGACTGTTGTCCCCGGTCAGGGTGTTGTCCACATCCAGCACCAGCGCCCGGATGCCGTGCGCGGCGAGGAAATCCGGGTGGATACACTCGATTTTCTTAAAGATATATTCGGGGGTTAAAATCATAGATGTGACCTTTTTAAGATAGCGGTTGGTTGCGGCGGCATGAGGGCATGCCGCCCTACGAGGAACAATTCCGTAGGCTGCAGGGCGGGGTGCCCTCACTCTGCCGCATCGCTGCCGCTGATAAAATAAAAGTGCAGGCCCGCGCATAACGCGAACCTGCACAGTCGTTCGTTGTAAGATACCTTACTTAAACTTGCGCTTGCGGGCAGCCTCGGACTTCTTCTTGCGCTTCACGGAAGGCTTCTCATAAGCCTCGCGCTTGCGGACCTCAGCTAACACGCCGCTGCGAGCAGTGCTGCGCTTAAAACGGCGCAGAGCGCTCTCGAGGGACTCGCCCTCTTTGACACGGATCTCCGACATCTTCTTCCCTCCCTTGACCTGAGACAGGAGTTTGCCGGTCAAATACTATTAACCAGTAAACAAGATTATACTATATTAACACCCCTGCTGTCAACAACAATTTTCGCTAAAATGAAAATTTTATTGTAAATAAACCGTGAATCCCGGTTTGCAGGGCTGCAGGGTCACAGCCGGCCCGCCACAGCGTGGCCGACCCAGAGCAGGCCGTACAGCACCGGCTGGTGCAGCATGTACACCGGCAGCGTGCTGCGCCCGATGGCGCACAGCGGCTGCAGGGCGGCAGGGGGCTCTCCCCTTCCCGGATGCCAGAGCCGCGCCAGAAACACCCCGCACCAGAACAGAAACACCCACGGCAGCAGCGGAAAGTAATCGGCGGAGGAGAACCGCGTCAGGTCAGGCAGGCCGAGCCAGAACAGGTTGGCCCTGTACAGCCCCGCAGGCAGGGCACAGAGCCGCAGACCCTCAAACCCGATAAATCCCTGCGGCAGCTGATTCGTGAGCGCAAACAGCGCCGCAGACGCCGCCAGGCCCGCTTTGGCAGGGATGCGCTGCAACAGCGGGCGAACAAGGCAGGTTAGCAGCACGGCAGCCGCATTCAGATGCAGCACACCGAACCAGATACTCTCCGACGGCAGAAACAGGACGGTTGCTGCCGTCAGCAATGCCGCACACGCTGCCACAAGCAGCCCATTGCGGACGGGGCGGCGGGCCAGCGGCAGGCTGAACCCGGAAAGCAGGATAAAGCTCCAGCAGATGTACTGCTGCCACACATGGCAGCCCGGGGCCGAGATATTGTACCAACCGCCGGTATGGCCGAATACATATACCCAGTCGTACAGGGCATGATAGGCCAGCATATTCAGCAGCGCCAGTCCCCGCAGTGCGTCCGGCAGCCACATCCGCCCCGTTTTTGTGTGAAGCACAGGCAAATTTACGCCCTCTTTCCCAAAGAATTACCAAGTTTATTCTAACACAATGTCGTGCGGCTTGCAATCATGGCGATTTTGCGGTACAATAAGCCGGTATAAGGAGTGAAGAAAATGCAGGATATCCGCCTTGTGGCATTGGACCTGGACGGTACGGTTTTTAACGATAAAAAGGAGATCACCCCCCGCACACTGGCGGCAATCCGCAACGCCGTGGCGCGCGGTGTGGCGGTGCTGCCCGCCACGGGGCGCACGGCCAGCGGCATCCCGGCAGCATTCACCTCGATCCCCGGTGTACGGTATGCGCTGACCTCCAACGGCGCCAGCATCGTTGACCTGACAACGGGCGAACAACTGGTGAACCAGCCGTTCGGGACCGAGCAGGCATTGAAAATTTACGATCTTCTTGAGCAGGGCGGCGGCATGATGAGCATTTTCATCGGCGGCAAAAGCTACACGACCCGCGAAAACGCCGAGAACCACATGGACGTGGTGCCCGAAAACCTGAAAAGCTACTTCCGCACGACCCGCATTGAGGTAGACGACATGCACGCGACGCTGCGCACCCACGCGCACGAGATCGAGAAATACAGCATGCTCTACCACAATGAGGCCGAGCGCGATGCTGCCTGGCGTGCGGTACAGCAGGCCTGCCCCGGCATGGAGCTGACCTCCAGCCTGCCCGGCAACATGGAGATCAACGCTCCCGGTGTGACGAAGGGCAGCGGCCTGCTGGCGCTGGCGGCGCATCTGGGTCTGCGCCGGGAGCAGACGATGGCCGTGGGTGACTCCGGCAACGACCGCGCCATGATCGAGGCGGCCGGGCTGGGGGTGGCCATGGGCAATGCGACCGATGACATTAAGGAAATTGCCGATGCAACGACCGATGATAACAACCATGACGGCGTGGCAAAGGCAATAGAAAAATACGCTCTGTAATATTCAAATAAAATATAACGCGAGGTACAGTTATGAAGAATGTTCTGGTAGGCCAGTCGGGCGGCCCAACCGCCGTCATCAACTCCAGTCTGGCGGGTGTCTATGAGACAGCCAAGGCCTGCGGCGCACCCCATGTCTACGGTATGCAGTACGGCATCGAGGGTCTGCTGGAGGAAAAGCTGGTGGATCTGGATGGTGTGCTGGGTGACAAGATGGATATTGAGCTGCTCAAGCGCACGCCGTCCAGCTTTTTGGGCAGCTGCCGCCACAAGCTGCCGGACCCCACCGTGGACGAGGCACCGTTCCTGCGGCTGTTTGAGCTGTTTGCCAAGTATGACATCGGCGCGGTGTTCTACATCGGCGGCAACGACTCGATGGACACCATCTCCAAGCTGAGCGCCTACGGCAAGACCGTCAACAGCGAGATCCGCTTTATCGGCGTGCCCAAGACCATCGACAATGACCTGATGCTGACCGACCACACCCCCGGCTACGGCAGCGCGGCCAAGTATATTGCCACAATCCTCAAGGAGGTCATCTGCGATTCCAGCGTGTACGACCTGCGCAGCGTGACGGTGGCCGAGATCATGGGCCGCCACACCGGCTGGCTGGCCGCAGCGGCCAGTCTGGCCGCCGGTCCCGACTGCAACGGCCCCGACCTGATCCTGCTGCCGGAGCGCCCCTTTGATGAGGAGGCCTTCCTCAAGCGGGTTGCAGAGCTGGAGAAGGAACGCCACAATGTGATCATCGCCGTCAGCGAGGGCGTCAAGAACAAGGACGGCGTCTTCCTCTGCGATCTTGTCTCCACGGCCGGGCAGCTTGATGCCTTCGGCCATAAGGCGATCCTGAGCGGTACCAGCCGTTATCTGGCGGATCTGATCCGGGTGCGTCTGGGCTGCAAGACCCGCGCAATCGAATTCTCCACCCTGCAGCGCTGCGCCAGCCATCTGGCAAGCCGCACCGACGTCACCGAGGCCTATCAGGTCGGCGGTGCGGCGGTCGAGGCTGCCGTGCGCGGTGAGACCGCAAAGATGGCTGCCATCAAGCGCAAGAGTGACCAGCCCTACCGCGCAGAGACCGAGATGGTCGATGTGACGAAGGTCGCCAACTTTGAGAAGAAGGTCCCGCTGGACTGGATCACCGAGGACGGTATGCATGTCAATGAGAACTTTGAGCGCTATGCCCGCCCGCTCATTCAGGCAGAGTTGACGCCCATCTATATCAACGGCGTGCCGCGGCATATCCATCTGTAAAAAGAGAGAACGGAGCATCGCAAAAAGCGATGCTCCGTTTTTTTGATGCCTATAATAAAACGGACCCGCCGTTATGCGGGTCCGCAAAAGCTGTATGGATCCTGACGAGATCAGCCGGAGACCTTCTCCTTCAGGCGGCCGCTGGCCTTGAAGCCGGGGATCGCGGTGGGCTCCAGCTTGCTGGTGACCTTGGTCTTGGGGTTGGTGAAGTTCTTGGTCTGGCGCTCACGCATTTCAAAACGGCCGAAGCCTGCGATCGTGACCTTGTCGCCGCTCTTGAGCACATCGCCAATGGTCCCGAAGATGCCGTCCATAACCTTCTCCACCTCGGCGCTGGTCATGTTGGTGTCGTTGGCTACCTTGGTAATCAACTGAGATCTCGTCATGATATTTCTAACTCCTATCCTTATAGGCACACAATGCCCGTTGTTATTACGATGTTTATTATAGAGAAAATTGTGCGCAGAATCAAGAGTTTTTGACGAAAAAAGTGTTTTTCGTCAAAAACTCTAAAATTTCGCAGTGCGGACTATCAAAAAGTGGCATTTGGCAAAAAATGCACGCACCATGTAAAAATATCCAAAAGGCAGGCAGCGCGCATCGGGGGTGTCACGGGTTATTGCCGGCGCCGCATTCAGCCAAAAAACGCCTGCACCCTTTTACAGGTACAGGCGTTTGCGTCAGCCGTTATTTACCGCTTGCAGCCTCGCGGTGCAGGTGAGCAATATCCACCAGCTCCATCTGGCTGATGTCGTGGTCGCCGCGCAGGGCGTCGACCAGCACACGGGCAGTGTCCATGGCCGTGATGGTCGGAATGGACAGTTCGGTCGCCTTGCGGCGGAACTTGACCGAATCACGGTGTGGGTCACGGCCGTGGGGGCTGGTGGAGATGATGTAATCCACCAATCCGCTTTCCAGCAGGTCAATGACATTCGGGCGCGCGCCGCTCATCTGGCGGACAACGCTGCAGGGCACCATCTCACTGTTCAGGTAGCGGGCCGTGCCGGGGGTGCCGTAGATCTTGTAGCCGTAGTCATGCAGCTTCCAGGCCAGCTCGGCGGCCTCAGCCTTGTCGCTGTCCTTGACCGAGATGATCACGCAGGAGCCGGGGCCGGGGGTCTTGAACTGATAGCCGGCTGCGACCAGGCCCTTCATCATGGCCTCGTGGAAGGTCGGGGCAATGCCCAGAACCTCGCCGGTGGACTTCATCTCAGGGCCGAGCATCGTGTCAACGCCGTGCAGCTTCAGGAAGCTGTAGACGGGCACCTTGACGGCGTAGTAGGGGCTCTTGCCGTTGCGCCACAGGCCGGTGCCGTAGCCCATATCCTTGAGCTTTTCGCCCAGCGTGCAGCGCACGGCCAGATCGACCATCGGCACACCGGTGACCTTGGAGATATAGGGCACGGTACGGGAGGAACGGGGGTTGACCTCGATGACATAGACGCGGTCGTTCTGCACGGCATACTGCACATTGACCAGACCCACGACCTTCAGCTCGCGGGCAAAGCGGCCGGTGTAATCGACCAGCGTGTCAATGACCTTCTGGCTGAAGGTCGTGGGCGGGTAGACACAGATGGAGTCGCCGGAGTGAACGCCGGTGCGCTCGACCTGCTGCATGATGCCGGGCACCAGATAATCGGTACCATCGCAGATGGCATCGACCTCGCACTCGGTGCCGAGGATGTACTTGTCCATCAGCACGGGGTGGCTCATGTCAACATGCTTCGTGATGACGCCCATGTACTCGATGACATCGCTGGAGTTGTAGGCGACGATCATGTTCTGGCCGCCGAGGACGTAAGACGGGCGCATCAGGACCGGGTAGCCAACCTCCTGCGCAGCCTGCAGGGCCTCGTCCAGCGTAAAGACGGTGCGGCCCTCCGGGCGGGGGATGCCGCAGCGCTCGAGCAGCTCGTCAAAGCGCTCGCGGTCCTCGGCCTCGTCGATGGCATCGGCAGGGGTGCCCAGAATGGGCAGGCCGATCTCGTCCATGTGCTTGGCCAGCTTGATGGCAGTCTGGCCGCCGAACTGTACAAGGCAGCCGTCCGGCTTCTCGGTCTCGATGATGTGGTCAACACTCTCGGGGTTCAGCGGGTCGAAATACAGGCGGTCGCCGGTGTCGAAGTCGGTGGAGACCGTCTCGGGGTTGTTGTTGACAAGGATGGCCTCGCAGCCGTGCTGCTTGAGCGTCCAGACAGCGTGGACGGAGCAGTAGTCGAACTCAATGCCCTGACCGATGCGGATGGGGCCGGAGCCAAAGACAAGGACTTTCTTTTTGTCGGGGTCGCTGCGCTCGGCAATGAACTGCGCGGCCTCGTTGTCCTCATCGTAGGTGGAGTAGAAATACGGCGTCTTGGCGGAAAATTCTGCGGCGCAGGTATCGACCATCTTAAAGGCGGCCTTCGGGGCATCGGGCAGGGTGTCCACGCCCGCCAGACGGCGGATGGTCTTGTCAAGGAAGCCGAAGCGCTTGGCGTTCAGGTACTTCTCGGTCGTCAGCTCACCGTTCTTCAGCCCCATCTCAATGTCGGCCAGATGCTGCAGCTTGTCAAGGAACCACCAGTCGATCTTGGTGATGTCGTAGATTGTCTCATGCGGCACGCCGCGCTTGAGGGCCTCGTAGACGCAGAAGGCGCGCTCGGAGTCCTGCACGTGCAGGTGTTCAATGACTTCCTCGTTGGTCAGCTTCTCAAAGTCGGGCAGCGTCATCGTGTCCAGACCCAACTCGGTGGAGGAAACGGCCTTCATCATGGCATGCTCAAAGTTGTTGCCGATGGCCATGACCTCGCCGGTGGCCATCATCTGGGTGCCGAGGGATTTGTCCGCGTAGACGAACTTGTCAAACGGCCACTTCGGGTACTTGACGACCACATAGTCGAGCGCAGGCTCAAAGCAGGCGCAGGTCTCGCCGGTGACATCGTTGGTGATCTCATCGAGGGTGTAGCCCAGCGCAATCTTGGTTGCAACCTTGGCGATGGGATAGCCGGTGGCCTTGGAGGCCAGCGCGGAGGAGCGGGACACGCGGGGGTTGACCTCGATGACAGCATACTCAAAGCTGTCAGGCTTCAGCGCAAACTGGCAGTTGCAGCCGCCCTCGATGCCAAGCTCGGTGATGATGTCCAGCGCGGCGGTGCGCAGCATCTGGTACTCCTTGTCGGAGAGGGTCTGGCTGGGTGCCACAACGATGGAGTCACCGGTATGGATGCCGACAGGGTCAAGGTTCTCCATGTTGCAGACCGTGATGACATTGCCCTTGGAGTCGCGCATGACCTCGTACTCGATCTCCTTCCAGCCGGAGATGCACTTTTCAACGAGGATCTGGTGGATGGGAGACAGGCGCAGACCGTTCGTTGCAATCTCGTGCAGCTTTTCGCGGTCCTCGCAGATGCCGCCGCCGGTGCCGCCCATGGTAAAGGCGGGGCGCACGATGACGGGGTAGCCGATGACCTCGGCAAAATCCAGCGCATCGTCCAGATCTTCCACAACCTTAGAAGGGATGATGGGCTGGTGCAGCTTTTCCATCGTGTCCTTGAACAGCTGGCGGTCCTCGGCACGGTCAATGGTGTCGGGTTTGCAGGCCAGCAGGCGGACGCCGCTGCGGTCAAGGAAACCGCTGCGAGCCAGCTCCATCGAGAGGTTCAGGCCCATCTGGCCGCCGAGGTTCGGCAGGATGGCGTCGGGCTTCTCCTTCTCGATGATGCGCTCGACGACCTCGGCGGTCAGCGGCTCGATGTAGACATGATCGGCGATGTCGGGGTCGGTCATGATGGTGGCGGGGTTGGAGTTGACGAGGACGGTCTCGACGCCCTCCGATTTCAGCGCACGGCAGGCCTGAGTGCCGGAGTAGTCGAACTCCGCCGCCTGACCGATGATGATGGGGCCGGAACCGATGACCAGTACCTTTTTGATACGCGGGTCTTTAGGCATTGTCGATCACTCCTTTCGCAGCCAGCATACGGCTGACAAACTCATCAAACAGAAATTCGGTGTCCTTGGGGCCGCCGTTGGCCTCGGGGTGGAACTGCACCGTAAAGCAGTTCCAGCGGAAGTAGTCAACACCCTCGCAGGTGCCGTCGTTGGCATTGAAGTAGCTCATCTTGCCTACTTCCGCGGGCAGGGTCTCAGCCTCGACCGCATAGCCGTGGTTCTGGCTGGTGATGAAGGTGCGGCCCTTGCCGACATGGCTGACGGGCTGGTTGGCGCCGCGGTGGCCGTACTTGAGCTTGCAGGTCTTGGCACCGGCGGCCAGCGCGGTGAGCTGATGCCCTAAGCAGATGCCGAAGGTCGGGATGCCGGTGTCGAGCATCTCACGGATGTTGGCGATGATCTCGACATTTTCGGCCGGGTCGCCGGGGCCGTTGGAGAGCATCAGGCCGTCGGGCTTCAGCGCAGCCAGCTGGGCGGCGGTGGCGGTGCCGGGCAGAACGGTCACGCGGCAGCCGCGCTTCTGCAGGCAGCGCACGATGTTGTTCTTGCAGCCCAGATCGAGCAGGGCAACATGCAGCGGGGTGTCGCCGCAGGCACCGGCTGCGGTCGGCTCATAGGTCTTGGCCTCGCTGCAGGTGACGGTCTTGACGGCGTTGACGACCGCGTAGGCGGCGATCTCAGGCAGAAGCGCCGCCTTCTTCTCCGGCTCGGCATCGGGGTCGAACTCAGTCGTGATGGCACCGTTCATGACGCCGCTCTCGCGCAGGGTGCGGGTCAGGCTGCGGGTGTCGATGCCCTCAATGCCGATGATGCCGTTCTTTTTCAGGAAGGAATCCAGCGTTTCCTCACTGCGGAAGTTGGAGGGCTTTTTGCATGCCTCGCGCACGATATAGCCCTTGGCCCAGATCTTGCCGCTCTCGACATCCTCGCTGTTCATGCCGTAGTTGCCGATCAGGGGGTAGGTCTGGGTGATGATCTGGCCGTAGTAGCTGGGGTCGGTCAGCGTTTCCTCAAAGCCGACCATACCGGTGGCGAAAACGACCTCACCGATGGTTGTGCCGGGGCAGCCCACGCTGACACCGCGGAAAACCCGGCCGTTTGCCAATATCAGATATGCCTGCATAATTATCTCCTAGTATTATTTGCATAAGCAACGCTTACAGGGTTTGCTTGGCGGCCTCTTTCATCTTGCGGCTGCCCAGATGCACCAGAGGCAGCTTGCCCTCCTTGCAGATGGGGCACTCCTCGGGGGCGTAGTTGGGCAAATCCAGCTTGAGGGCGCTGGCCACGATGGGAATCGGGGACGGAGCCTCGGCGCGGGTGCGGTCCACAACGCAGGCAATGCCTACGCAGACGCCGCCGGCCTCCTCGATGACGCGCTTGGTCTCAAGGCTGGAAATGCCGGTGGTGACAACATCCTCGGCAATGATGCAGCGCTCACCGGGGTTGAGCTTGAAGCGCTTGAGGGTCATAACATTGTCCACGCGCTCGGTGAAGATGGCGCGCTTGTCCATCTGGCGGCCCAGCTCGTAGGCATAGACGATGCCGCCCATGGCGGGGCCGATCACGACATCAATGTCCAGCTCCTTCAGCTTCTCGGCAACCGGGGCCATGACCTCGGCGCACTTGTCGGGGTACTGCTGCAGAAAGGCCATCTGGCAGTAAGCGCCGGAGTGACGGCCGGAGGACAGCAGGAAGTGACCCTCCAAAAATGCTTCACATTCCTTCAAAACTTCAAGTGCTTCGCGTGCCATAGTATGTTCCTCCTGTATATTATTTGTATAATCATAGCATATTTCGTATAAAACTGCAAGGCGTATGAATAAATTGTCTTGGCAAGGGCTTCCCTTTAGGGGGAAGCTGTCGGCGGCCCTGACCGCCGGCTGATGAGGGGCGGCCTTGCCGTTGCTGCCCGTGAAGGGGCGGCGGTGCAAGCATGCCCCTCATCCGGCCTTCGGCCACCTTCCCCCTGGGGGGAAGGCTTTTATCTTGCGCAGCCGCGGATCTCGTCCAGCGTTTTGACGCCGTGGGCATCCATCCACGCACCGATCTCGGCGGTGATGCGGGTGCAGGCCTTCGGGTCAAGGAAATTCGCAGTACCCACCTGCACGGCTGTTGCACCGGCCATGATGAACTCCAGCGCGTCACGGCCGGTCAGGATACCGCCCAGACCCACGACCGGGATGCTGACGGCACCCACGGCCTGCCAGACCATCCGCAGGGCGATGGGCCGCACGGCGGGGCCGGACAGGCCCGCAAAGGTGTTGTTGAATACCGGGCGGCGCTTTTCGAGATCAATGGCGCACGCTTGGAAGGTGTTGCACAGACTGATAGCATCCGCACCGGCGGCCTCGACCGCCTTGCACATCTCCGGGATGCTCTCGGCCTGAGGGCTCAACTTGACGATGAGCGGCACCGTGCAGACCTTGCGCACAGCGGAGACGACCTCGCTGGCGTCCTGCGCGCGGATGCCGAATGCAAGGCCGCCCTGCTTGACATTGGGGCAGCTGATGTTCAGCTCAATGAAGTCCACGCCGGCGGCGCAGAGCATAGCCACACCCTCAATATTTTCCTCGATGGTGTGGCCGCCGAGATTGGCCCAGACGGTGGTGCCGCAGCGGCGCATGGCGGGCAGCTCATGGTCGATGAAATGCTGCACGCCTGGGTTCTGCAGGCCGATGGAGTTCATCAGGCCGGAGGGGGTCTCGTACAGGCGCTCACCCTCGTTGCCGGGCTGGCCGTTCAGGGTTAGCCCCTTGCCGGAGATGCCGCCGAGCAGCCGCAGCTCCTCGATGCCCGCATACTCCGGCCCGAAGCCGAAGGTGCCGCTGGCGGCCACAACCGGCCCGGCCAGCCGCTTGCCGAGAAAATCAACGTGCAGGTCTGCCATCAGTCAAACACCTCCTGTGCATTGAATACCGGGCCATCCTTGCAGACGGTCACGGGGCCGATTTTGGTGTGGCAGGTGCAGCCAAGGCAGGCGCCCAGACCGCAGGCCATCTTCTTTTCCAGACTGGCCAGACACGGTACGCCCGCATCGGCGCAGAGCCTGGCCACGCCGCGCATCATCACCATCGGGCCGCAGGTCAGCACCATATCATACTGCCGCACGTCCAACAGGTCGGTGACAAGACCGTGATGTCCCTCGTTGCCGGAGTCGGTGGCCAGATGGATGCTGTGGCACCACGGCACAAAGCTCTCCATGCCGTAGGAGGTATCGCGGAAGCCGACATACAAATCGGGCCGCACACCGGCGCGGCAAAGCTCCTTGCAGAGCAACAGCAGCGGTGCGGTGCCGATGCCGCCGCCGACCACGGCAATGCGCTTGTGGGCGGCAGCCAGCGCGGCGGTGTCAAAGCCGTTGCCGCAGGGGCCGGTCACGGTCAGGGTGTCCCCTGCCTTCAGCGCGGCCAGCTTCTGCGTGCCCTCGCCTTTAATCTGATAGAGGAAGGTCAGCGCACCTGTCTGGTTGTCAAAATCATCCACGCTGATGGGGCGGGACAGAATCGGTGTGGCATCGGCTGCCCAGGCGCGCAGCATATAGAACTGCCCCGCGTGGGGCTCGCGGCTGGGGTCCTGCCACTGAACCACCAGACGGCTGATATCGGGCGCGACAGCTTCCTGCCGCAGCACCGTCAGATTACAGCTTGTTGCATTCACCCTGAATATCCTCCCGCATACGCACGCACTCATTGTAGGCGGCCTCGTCAAAGGCAACGCCGGGCTGCTTCTTGTAGGCCAGCAGGATGCCGCGGCTGGAGTTGACCACGCCGCCGTTGCCCTTGGTCAGGTACTGGGCAATGTCGGCTGCCTTGCCGCCTTGTGCGCCGTAGCCGGGGATCAGGAAGAAGGTGTCCTTGTAGGCTGCGCGGATGGCGGTGGCCTCCTCGGTATGGGTGCCGCCGATGACGAGACCGATGCTGGAGTAGCCGTGCTCGCCCATGTAGTCCTTGCCGAGGGCGGTCAGGCTGTCGCCGACGAGGTCGTAAACATGGCGGCCGTCATCGAGCTTTTTGTACTCAAAGTCCTTGGCGCCGGGGTTGGAGGTGCGGCACAGGACAAAGACGCCCTTGCCCTGCTCGGCGCAGTACGGCAGATAGGGACTGATCGAGTCAAGGCCCATATAGGGGGCCAGCGTGATGATGTCGGCCTCAAAGTCGCCGGTAAAGTGCGCCTTGGCGTACATCTCGGCGGTCTTGGCAATGTCGCCGCGCTTGATGTCGGCAATGACCGGCAGGCCGGTGGCGCGTGCAAGCTTCAGCGTCTCGGCGTAGGCGCGCATGCCGTCCAGACCGAGGGATTCATAGTAGGCGATCTGCACCTTGTAGCAGCCGGCCACGCTCTTGGTGGCGTTGATCAGGGCGCGGTTGAATGCGACCACATTCTCCCCCGCCGTCTTGGCGGTGTCGGTCGTGGGCAGGTAGCTGATCTCGGTATCCAGACCCACGCAGACAGGGCCGTTCGCGGCAACGCTCTCGTACAGTTTGTCCATGTTGGTAAGCATGCTGATTCCTCCGTTTGATGTATACAAATTGTGGCTTTGTGGCTCTACAATATAATGTATATAATGTTGGAAATCGTAGGGGCGGATTCTATATCCGCCCGCGAGGCTGTGCCAGCGGCAGCCTTGCACGGGCGCATATGGAATGCGCCCCTACGGGTGTTTTGTGCGTGAAGTGGCGTTACTCTTCAATCTGGAACGTAACTTTTCCGCCCTTGATCGTTGTCACGATCCTGCCGTAGAGCAGCGCACCGTCATAAGGGCAGTTCTTGCTCTTGCTGTGCAGCTCATCGGCCTTGACCTCATACATGTGGTCAAGATCCGCCAGCACGACATCGGCATCATAGCCCGGCTCCAGCATGCCCTTGCGGTCGGCCAGTCCCAGCACGGCGGCGGGGCCGGCGCTCATCAGGAAGCTGAGCAGTTCGAGCGGCAGGCGCTGCTCGCGGCAGAGCTTGGTGTAGCAGACGCCGAAGGCAGTCTCAAGGCCCACCATGCCGGCGGCGCCCTTCTCCTTCTCCTCGGCGGTGTGGGGGGCGTGGTCAGTGCCGATGCAGGTCACGGTGCCGTCCTTGATAGCTTCAATGAGGGCGGTCACATCCTCCGCCTTGCGGATGGGCGGGTTGACCTTGTACTGCAGGCGGCTGTCATCAAACCAGAGGTGATGGGGGGTCACCTCGCAGCTGACACGCGCACCGCGCAGGCGGCTCATTCGGATGGCGTCTACGGACTCCTTGGTGGAAACATGGCACATGTGCAGCCGGGTGCCGTAGTATTCGGCCAGATGGCAGTTGCGCACGGTCTCAATGTTTTCCGCCAGACGGTAGTCCCACGGGCTGATCTCGCGGTCCTCGGCGTGGGACATGATGGTCAGGCCGCGCTCGGTGGCGATCGCAAAGGCGCGGGCCATGACGGCGTTGTTCATGACGCCGTTGCCGTCCTCGGTGATGAATTTGACATCCTCGGGCAGCGTCATCAGGTGGTCGAGCGTTTTGCCGTCAAAGTCCTTCGTGATGGAGACGGTCTGGTTGGCATCGCAGAGCCCTACGCGGGAGGCCTCAGCCTCGACGGCGTGGGCAATCTCGGCGCTGGAGCAGACCGGTTTTGTGTTGGGCATCAGGTTCACAAAGGTATATCCGCCGGCAGCGGCTGCGGCAGAGCCGGTGGAAATATCCTCCTTATACTCAAAGCCGGGGGTGCGCCAATGGCAGTGTGTGTCGAGGAAGGCGGGCAGGATCGTGCGGCCCTTGGCATCGAGCAGCTCCTCCCCCTCCGGGACAAGCAGGCCCAGACCGACAGCGGCGATTTTTCCGTCGCGCAGCCAGACCTCGATCGGCTTGCCTGCACAGTCCCTTGCGTTGCGGATCAGCATAGTGGGAACCTCCTGAGATATACTCTACCAGATTTGCAGCCCGCCCCTTGCGGGCGCGCTTTTGGGCAAAAAAAAACTTTTCCCGGACGGGAAAAGTCAAAAAGAAGCACCGGTTTTGAAAACGGGAAAAAACACGGCACCGTGAATTTTGAAGCAAGAAACAAACTGCATCATCATTGCGGCACACTCCTTCCCCGAATTCTTACATGGATTTTACTTAATTGTACCATGTAGGGACGGCAGTGTCAATGCAAACGCCCGGATTGCGAAAGTAAGGATTTTATGGATTTTTACGCCGAGTTTTGTACAAAATGATAAACGCACAGAAAACTCACCGCGCCGTGCGGTTGGCAAGCGTTTCTGCCATGATGCGGCTCCAGCGCGCGGCAATCTGCTCCTGCCCGCGGGCATCGGGGTGGGTGCCGTCTGCCGAGATAAGGGTCTCATCGTCCAGCAGCTGCAGGCCATCGGTAAAGATGAGCCGCTCGGCGGCGTAGCGCCGCACGATCCGGCGCATTTTATCGGTGCGGTCAGTGTCCTCATCCAGATAGCCGAAGAATGAGGTGGCGAACACCGGCCGCGGATCGCGGGCCAGCACGGCGGTAAAGCGGTCGATCCGCTCCTCAAACACCTCGAGCGGGAACTCCTTCACCCGCTCGGTGGTGTTGATGCCCATTTCCACTGAGGCAAAGTCCCAATCCCTGCGCGATACGAGGTAGTTTGCCATCTCCTCCTCCATCAGGGCGTTGCCGGCAAAGCCGAGGTTGAGATAATCGACCCCGAGCGCCTGCGCATTGCGGAACACATAGCAATCCGGCTGGATCAGGGAGAGGCTGCCGTGCGTGATGGACGAGCCGTAGGCCAGATAGGTTTTCTGCGGCAGCTGGTCGGCGGCGGGCAGGGCAGTCCGGCCCTCGACCCCTGCGAAGATCACCGGCACATAGGGCAGCACGACCCGCACGACCTCGGGCGCAAAGGCAAGCTGCTTTTCCGCCGTGATGCGGCGCAGCGTGGCGAGCTTGGCCGGGTATTCGATGTGGATGCGGGTCACATCCGCGCCGATGTTTTTGGAGGAGTACTCCCACCCGCCCTGAAATGAGCCGAAGAAGATGTGGGCGGTGGCGGCCTCGGCCTGAGGAATGGTTTTCAGCAGCAGATCGACTGCGCCGTCCGGCATCGTGAAGCGCAGCTCAATGCCGGTGGCAAAGCAGTTTTCCTGCACACCGGGGCTGATGCGGGCGCGTGCTGCGGCACCGACGCGGCGGAGCAGCCAGCCGCCCTCGACCGGCTCCAGCTCCTCGACATTGTGAAAGCGGATGTTCTGATGATCCATGACCATGCAGCCTCTTTTCCTTTATGATACCATCAGTATACAAAGCAGCACGGCATTTTGCAAGGGCGGTGCTGCGGGAAAAGTTGAAGGAAGCGCAACGATCCCGCGTTGCACTCTGCCCGGGATTGTGATATACTAATAAACAAGTATCGTAAAGCAAAGAGGAAAAGAATTATGGGGCTTTGGGAAGACGCAAAAAACATCCGCGATAAGGACCCTGCGGCGCGCAATGTCGCGGAGGTCATCATTCTGTATCCGGGCTTTCATGTGCTGGTGACGCATAAGATCGCCCATTTTCTGTACCGTCACCGCTGCTTTTTTCTGGCCCGCCTTGTCAGCCAGCTGGCGCGGCATCTGACCGGCATCGAGATCCACCCCGGTGCCAAAATCGGCCGCAAGCTTTTCATCGACCACGGCATGGGCATCGTCTTTGGTGAGACGACAGAAATCGGCGATAACTGCACGATCTATCACGGTGTGACGCTGGGCGGCACCGGCAAGGATACCGGCAAGCGCCACCCGACCCTGGGCAACAATGTGCTGATCGGTGCCGGGGCCAAGGTGCTGGGCCCGGTCTACATCGGCGATAATGTCCGCGTGGGTGCAGGCAGCGTGGTGTTGAAAAACCTGCCCGCCAACGCAACAGCGGTCGGTGTCCCGGCGGAGATCGTGCGTGTGGGCAATATCAAGTGCTGCCCGGCGGACGACCTCGACCAGCAGGATCTGCCGGATATCGTCAACCAGCGCATCTCCGAGCTGGAGGCCCGCCTGAGCCGCCTCGAGGCCGAAAAGCAGGGTGAGTTCCCGCCGGATAAAAAAGAATAATAAAAACGCACGCCGTGAAATTTACGGCGTGCGTTTTTTGTCAGTATGGCTTCCCCAGAGGGGGGAAGCTGTCAGCGGCCCCGCCCGCTGACTGATGAGGGGCAAACTTACCGGGAATTTCCCACTGACGGGCAATAGGGCAAACCCGCCCCTCGTCCGCCCTCGGTCGGGGCCTCGGGCACCTTCCCCCACGGGGGAAGGCAATCAACTCATTTCAGATTCCTCAAATCGCCGCTTTCGCGGAAATCCTCGTAATCGAGGGAGAGGGATGGACTGTAGTAGGGGTCATGCAGGATGTTTTCCCGCCCGTGGACCGCATACAGGCGGTCATGCTCGGCGTCAAAGCGGGCCTTTTTGGCCGGGTCGTTTTCATCGGAGCCGCGGGACTTGCTCTCATAGTGATACAGCTGTGCATAGGGGGTCCAGACGATGCGCCAGCCGGCGTCCCGCACCCGCAGGCAGAAGTCCACATCGTTGTAGGCAACGGTGAACTCCTCGTCCAGACCATGGGCGGCATCGTAGACAGCAGTGCGCACCAGCAGGCAGGCGGCGGTCACGGCGGAGAAATCCTGCACGGTGGCCAGCCGGAACATGTACCCGCTGCCGCCGCGCTTGTGGTACTTGTGGCTGTGGCCTGCATAGCCGCCCAGCCCCGTGATGATGCCGGCGTGCTGGATCGTGTCATCGGGATAGTAGAGCATCGCGCCGCAGATGCCGACACCGGGCTGGCTGCACTCCCCCACCATCTGGGTGAGCCAGTCGCCGTTGATGACCTCGACGTCATTGTTGAGCAGCAGCAGGTACTTGCCCGCCGCGTACCTGCGGCCAAAATTGTTGATGCGGCTGAAGTTGAACCCGCCCTTGTAGGTCACGACCCGCGCGCGGTCATACCGGTCGGGCAGGCGCTTGTAGTAGGCCGCCGTGGCCGGGTCTGTCGAGTTGTTCTCAATGACGATGACCTCGAAGCTTTCATAGGTCGTTTTGGCGTAGATGCTGTGCAGGCACTTCTCCAAATCATCGGTGTGATCTTTGTTCGGGATCAGGATCGAGACAAGCGGCTCCGGTTCAGGAATATCCCACACCACATGGCAGGTGCCGGGGAAAAGCCCGGCCTCCACCCTGCCCTGCCGCCCGGTGGCGGTCAGATGGTCGGCTACGGCCCGCTGCGCGGCCTGCTCAACATAGGGCTTGGCTGCCGTGCCGCCGCTGGTGGATGCCGCATGCACGCGCCAATAGTACAGCACCTGCGGGATGTGCAGCGGTTTGGCGGCAGGGTCGCTGCGCTGCATCTCATCCACAAGGCGCAGAAAAAGATCGTGATCCTGTGCGCCGTCACACGCAGGGCGCTCGCCGCCGACCGCGTCAAACAGAGATTTTTTGAATACGGCCAGATGACAGATATAGTTGACCGCCATCAGGTATTCGGGGGCGTAGTCGGGCTTGAAGTGGCCGACACGCGGATGCTCGGGCGTTTTCTCAAACAGGGCCTCATCGCTGTAGGCAAAGGGCGCACCGCTTTCGGCAAGGGCCTTGCTCATGCAGTAAACTGCGTGGGGGGCCAGCATGTCATCGTGGTCGGCCAGGGCTAAATAGTCGCCGGTGGCGAGCTTGGCTGCCTCGTTCGTGTTGGCGGCGATGCCTGCATTTTTGATTTTGGCATAGACGATGCGGGAATCCTGCGCGGCGCGCGCCTGCACAGCCCTGCCGACATCGGCGTGGGCGTCATCGCTGGCATCGACCAGCACAAGCTGCCAGTTGGGCGCCGTCTGGGCCTGCACGCTGTCCAGAAGCTGCTGCAGAAACTGCGGCGGCGTGTTGTACAGCGGGGTCAGGATGCTGATGGTCGGCCAGCCTGCGGCATTTGCGGCGGCATCGGCGCGCTGGGCGTCCAGCGTCTGCTTTGACGGCAGGTACCGCGCCTTTTTGCCGAAGAACCGCCGTTTGAAAAAGCCAACGGCGCGCCCGGCCATAACGCCGACGCCCTGTTCCTTTGTCAGGGTCCGCGCATAGCCGAACAGCTCTTTGATGCGTTTTGTTTCAAGGCTCATGGGGTGGCTCCTCATAAAAGCAATCTTTGTGCCAGAGTTGGGGGTTCGATTGAATGTATTCCGCAATCATACGGTAATCGGTTTCATTGCGGATGACATGGTCGTGAAAGGAACGCTGCCAAAGGTGATTATCGAACGATGCGGCTTGCCCGCGTTTGACAAGACGGATGTACTCGACTGTAGAATACCGTTTGAACGCCTGCACGATGCTAATAACCGTAGGGGCGGATTCCATATCCGCCCGTGGCCGTTCAATCTCCACCAAGGCGTGAAAATGATTGGGCATCACCACAAAATAACGGCACTGGACCGCCGGATATTGGCCGATGATCTCCCGGAAAACGCGCGCCGCCATGCGGGCGGATATGGAATCCGCCCCTACGGGAGCCCGGTTCGGGCCAAACAACATTCTGCGTTGGTGCGTGCATATTGTGATAAAATAGGCGCCGTTTTGGCTGTAATCGTAACCCTGCAAATGGTGAGACTTGCGCTTCGGCAATACGGTTTCCATCACTTCAACCCGAAATTTTCAAACAGATTGTTGAAATGGGGGTTGTAATAGGGGTCGTAATTGTCGATATACTGCTGATATTTTGCGTAGAAATTCGCTTTCTCGCGCTCGTAGCGGCGGGCGTTCTCACTTAATGTGTCAAGGCCCCGGCTCTTGCTTTCATAATGGTATGCCTCGGCACGCGGGGTGTAAACATTCAAAAGGCCCTTCTGCCACAGCTTCAGGCAGTAATCTACATCGTTGTAGGCAACGGCGAACTTCTCCTCATCCAGACCGCCGCATTCACGGTAGAGCGCGGTTTTCGTCATCAGGCAGGCACCGGTCACGGCCATGTAATCCTGCGTTGTGACAAGGCGGTACATATCGCCCACAGCGGTGCGGGGGTAGCTCTTGTGGCTGTGGCCCGCGCTGCCGTTGATGCCCATCAGCACGCCCGCATGCTGGATCGTATCGTCCGGGTAGTAGAGCTTGGCACCCACGGCACCCACATCGGGGCGCTGGCTGTAGCTGAGCAGCTCGCGCAGGAAGTCGGACGACAAAACTTCAATGTCGTTATTGAGTAGCAGCAGATGCTCACCCTCGGCAAACGATGCGCCGAAGTTGTTGATGGCCGAGAAATTGAACGGCCCATGCCCCTCAAACGTAACCACCCAACAGGTCGGGAATTTGTCATGCAGCGTTTTATAGTAGGCGAAGGTAGCTGGGTCAGTCGAGTTATTCTCGATGACGATGACCTCAAAATTGTCATACCCGGCGTTTTTGTACAGGCTTGTCAGGCAGCGGTCCAGATCATCGGTGTGGTCCTTGTTCGGGATCAGCACGCTGATCTTCGGGTGTCCCGTCAGCTCATACCTGACCTGAAACGCACCGGGCGCATCGGGCACGGCCATGGCGTGGCCCGGCAGGCCGAGGCGCTGCAGCTGCGCATCGATGGCCCGCTCCCCCGCCGCGACGGCGTAGGGCTTGGCCTCCATGCCGGCTGCCGTTGAGCCCGCGTGGCCGCGCCAGATGTAGAGCACTTTCTTGATATGCTCGATGCGCTGTGCTTTTTCGGTCAGGCGCAGGATCAGATCGTGATCCTGTGCGCCGTCAAACTCCTTCGACTCATAGGCTCCGGCCGCATCCAGCAGCGGGCGGCTGAACACCGCCAGATGGGTGATGAAGTTCACGCCGCGCAGATAGTCCGGTGCAAAATCCGGCTTGAAGTGATACCCGCCCAGTTGTTTCAAATCAGCCGAGAGAACGATTTCGTCACTGTAGACAAAATCTGCTCCGGTGCTTTGGAGGGTCTGCACAACCTCAAAGAGGGCGTTGGGATACAGTACATCGTCATGGTCCAGCAGGGCAATAAAATCGCCGTGGGCCAGTGCGAAGCCGCGGGTCGTGTTGGCCGCGATGCCGCCGTTTTCGATTGGCTCGTAGACGATCACCCCCGGCACGGCCTTGGGCAGGCGGCTTTCCAGCCGCTTGTCGGCATCGCTTGCATCCAGCAGCACCAGCTCCCAGTTGGTGTAGGTCTGCCTGATAACGCTGTTCAGCATCTCATCGAAAAATTTTGCCGGGGTGTTGTAGAGCGGCACGATGATGCTGATCTGCGGCCCCTGCAGGGCGGCAGCGCGCTGGGCCTTCAGCTCGCGGCGCAGTGGGAGGTCCGCCCGGTGCCGCCAGTCATCGTGGTGCAGGGCCAGTCCAACGCGGAATTTCACATCCCGCCACAGCTGTTCGGCACCCTGCTCCCGCAGGGTCTTGACGCTGCGGCCGGCCAGATCCCGCAGATGGGCGGGATTCAAAAGGCGGCGTGCCATGCCGCCCACACTGTCCTGTATGGCCAGATCGGCAGGGCGTTCGTTGTCAGGTTTCTTATTGGAAGTTTCAGGCATGGTTTATTCCTCGTTGACTTTTGCCGGCATGGCGTCCTTTTTCTCGAATTTGCGGTACTCGGCCGTAATCTCCTTTGTGGGGCCGAGGCGGCGCAGGTGGCCGTGGTCGAGCCAGGCAACCTTATTGCACATACGCTCGATCTGGTCGATCGAGTGGCTGACCAAAATGACCGTGGTGCCGCCGGACAGCAGCTCTGCCATCCGCTTTTCGCACTTTTCCTGAAACAGGAAATCGCCGACCGACAGGATTTCATCGGCAATCAGAATGTCGGGCTTTGTCATGGTGGCCACGGCAAAGGCCAGCCGCGCTACCATGCCGGAGGAGTAGTTCTTCAGCGGTACATCGAGGAAATCCTGCAGCTCGCTGAAATCAACGATGTCATCAAACTTCGAGTCGATGTACTTCGGCGTGTAGCCGAGGACAGTGCCGTTTAGATAGATGTTCTCCCGCGCGGTCAGATCCATGTCAAAGCCCGCGCCCAACTCAATCAGCGGCGCAATCGTGCCGTTGACCGTGACGCTGCCCGCGCTGGGCTTATACACGCCGGAAATGACTTTCAGCAACGTAGACTTGCCGCTGCCGTTCAGCCCAATCAGGCCGTAGAAGTCACCGGGCATAATATCAAACGATACATCGTCCAAGGCAAAGAATTCATCGAACCGGACACCGCCGTGCAGCAGCGCCACAAAGTATTCCTTGAGACTCTCGTGCTTTTCCTTGGCGAGGTTGAAGCGCATCGAAACATGGTCGATCGAGATAATGGGTTTCTGCTCTGCCATTTCGATGCCCCCTTACATGTACAGGACAAATTTGTCCTGATATTTTTTAAAGACAAAAATACCCAGTCCCAGGCTGAGTGCAGCGCAGAGGAACGGGATCAGCAGCATGTTTGCGGTCAGGCCCTCGCCCCACATGACGCAGGAACGCACCGAGGTGATGTACCAGTAGATGGGGTTCAGGTTGATGACGAACTGCATCCAGCTTTCCATCTGGCGCGGGTCGTAGAAGATGGCGCTGCCGTAGACCAGCAGAGTGCAGAAAACCTCCCAGATGTGCATGATGTCGCGCACAAAGACATACATCGTGGAGAGGATCAGCCCGATGCCGAGGCTGAAAATAAACAGCATGACGATGGGGTAAATGGCCAGCAGCACCGTCCCGAGCGAAATATGCGACCATGTCAGCAGTGCCACAATGAAGAGCGCCACCAGACTGAAGAAGAAATTCACCAGCGCGAAGCAGCATTTCTCCAGCGGGAAGATATATTTGGGGATATAGACCTTGCGCAGCAGCGGACCGTTTTTCAGCACGCTCTCCATGGCCATGGTCGTGCTCTCGCGGAAGAAGTTGAACATCAGCTGGCCGATGATCAGAAACAGCGGGAAATCCTCAATCCCCTGCCCGCGCACATTGAACAGCGCCCCGAACACGGCCCACATGACCAGACAGGTCAGCAGGGGGTTCAGCACGCTCCACGCCACGCCCAGCACGCTCCGGCGGTATTTGAGCTTAAAATCGCGGGAGATCAGGTTTTGCAGCAGATAGCGGTACTTCCAGAAACCGGCAAAGGTGTTTTTCAGTTTCTCCACGGTGTATCCTCAATACTTCTCAAAATACGCAAACTTCTGGTCGGCAAAGGGGATGTGCTCCTTGTCCTTGGCGCTGGTCTTGTGCGCACAGCCGCAGTCCGGCCACTGGACATTGACGGTCGGGTCGTCGTAGGGGATGCCGCCCTCGGCGGTGGGGTCGTAGACATCGGTGCATTTGTAGCAGAACTCGGCCACATCGGACAGCACGACAAAGCCGTGGGCAAAGCCCTCGGGGATCCAGAGCATCTTCTTGTTCTCGGCCGAGAGGGTCACGCCGACCCACTTGCCGAAGGTCGCGCTGTTGGGGCGGCAGTCAACGGCCACATCAAACACCTCGCCCAGCGTCACACGGACCAGCTTGCCCTGCGTGTGCTTGGTCTGGAAGTGCAGACCGCGCAGCACGCCCTTGGTGGAGCGGCTCTGGTTGTCCTGCACAAAAGGCTTGTCGATGCCGGCGGCGGCAAAATCGTCGATCTGGTAGGTCTCCATAAAATAGCCGCGGTCATCACCAAAAACAGTCGGCTCGATGATCTGCACTTCGGGAATGTCGGTCTTGATAAAATTAAACTTGCTCATGAGGTTGAATCTCCTTTTTATATAAATGTCAGCATATACATAGCGATACAGCTTATATTATACTCTATTCTGCCTCTGCGGGCAAGATGGCGGAAAAATTTTGTCGCTGCTGTAACAACAGCGGCTGTTTTCCGTCTTGTAGGGTAAGGGCAGATATGGTATGATACCTCAAAAGGTGGGATGTACAATGACAAAACGGGAGGCACGCGCGCTGGCAAAGGCCCGGCGCGCAGAGCTGGATATGCAGGCTGTCGGCTGCGGTATGGCAAGGGCGCTGTTTGCCCTGCCCTGCTGGGCGGCGGCCGACACAGTGCTGGCGTTTGCAGCCATGCCGGACGAGCCGGACACAGCGGCCATTTTGCGCCAAGCACTGGCGGACGGCAAACGGCTGCTGCTGCCCCGTGTGCGGAGCCGCACCGAGATGGACTGGGTGGAGATACCGAGCCTGTCTCTGCTGCAGCCCGGTGTCTACGGCATCCCGGAGCCGCCCGCAGATCTGCCTGCCGCCGACCCCGGCGGGGACGCCGCCACACTGGCGCTGATCCCTTGTTTGGCGGCCGGGACGGACGGCGTGCGGCTGGGCCGCGGCGGTGGGTATTATGACCGTTTTCTGGCACAATATAAGGGGGAAAGGCTGCTGCTCTGCCCGGCGGCGGCCCTGCTGGCGGATTTGCCTGCCGATGACTGGGACGCCCGCTTTGCCCCTGACGAAATTTTAACCGAGAAAGGAATTTTACAATGAAAAAGCTGCTTTTTGCAACAGCCCTGCTGACCTCCCTGTTCCTGTCTGCCTGCGGCAGCCAGAAGGCTGACAGCAACGATCTGGCGAACCAACCTGCCACAAGACCCGAGGAAGGCGCGGAGCTGGACCCGGAGTTCAGCGTTGACGATGAGGATACCGGTGAGACCGCCGAGCCGCAGCCGGACGCGGAGCTAAGCGGTATGGTGGACGCGATCTACCAGCTTCAGCCTGTTGAAGCGATGGGCATCGAGACGGTGGCTGTTGACCTGACCGATGAGAGCTGGTACGGCTATCTGGCGGGGCTGACTGCGGACAATGTGGGCAAGGTGGACGCCGCCGTAGTCAGCGAGCCGATGACCGGCAGTCAGGCGTACAGTCTGGTGCTGCTGCGCCTCAAGGACAAGGCCGATGCCCGCGAGATCGCCAATTCGATGGAGGAAAACATCAGCATGCGCAAGTGGGTCTGCGTGGAGGCAGATAAGGCCCGCGTGGTCAGCTTTGATGATAAGCTGCTGTATGTCATGGCAGACAGTGAGCTGGTCGATGTCGATCTGCTGGCGGACGCTGCTGCAAAGGCCTTTGATGCGACCTTCGATGTCGATGATTCCCTCGTCAATGAGGACGAGAGTGAGCTGCCCCCGGAGCTGCTGTCCGCCCCGGCTGTGGCAGACTGAGCGATACAAACAACAAAGAGCCGTGCCCTTTGCGGGGCACGGCTCTTGTTGTTTACAGGCGGGATCAGGCCTTGGCAGCCTTGATCTCCTTGATCAGCTCGGGAACGACCTTGTACAGATCGCCGACGATGCCGTAGGTGGCGACGTCGAAGATCGGGGCGTTCTCGTTCTTGTTGATAGCGATGATGTTCTCGGAGTCCTGCATACCGGCAACGTGCTGGATGGCACCGGAGATGCCCAAGGCAACGTAGATGCGGGGATGCACGGTCTTGCCGGTCTGGCCGACCTGATGGTCAGCAGACAGCCAGCCCTCATCGGTGACGGCGCGGGAAGCACCGACAACACCGCCCAGAGCCTCAGCCAGCTCCTCAGCCAGCTTGATGCCCTTCTCGGGGTCAGCGGAGATACCGCGGCCGACGGCGACGACAACGTCAGCGCCAATCAGGTCAACGAGCTTCTCAGCGCTCTTCTTGATGTCGAGCACCTGAACATGAATGTCATCGGCAGTCAGAGCAGGAGCAACGTTCTCGATGACGACCTTGTCAGCACCGGCCTGATCGAACGCCTGCATCTGCATGACGCCGGGGCGGACGGTGGACATCTGCGGGCGGAAGCGCGGGCAGATGATGGTAGCCATCAGGTGGCCGCCGAAAGCGGGGCGGGTCATCTTCAGGTTGGTGTTCTCCTCGAACTTGGTGTTGTCCACATCGATGTTGGAGGTGGTGCGCAGGAAGTTCTTGTACTTCTCGACATCAACGTCCAGATGGGTGCAGTCGGCGGTCAGACCGGTGTGCAGACGGGCTGCGCAGCGGGGGCCGAGGTCGCGGCCCAGGTTGGTCGCACCGATCAGCATGATCTCGGGCTTCTTGTCCATGATGAGGTCGCACAGCGCCTTGGCATAGCCATCGGTGGTGTAGTCCTTCAGCAGGGGGCTGTCGATATTGTAGACACGGTCAGCGCCGTAGCCGCCCAGAGTCTTGAGGTCAGCCTCAGCCAGGCCGCTGCCCATGACAACGCCAGCCAGCTCAACGCCAAGGTCGTTGGCCAGCTTGCGGCCCTCGCTCAGCAGCTGATAGCTGATGGACTGGATCTCGCCTTCGCGCTGCTCGCAGAAAACCCACACGCCCTTGAAGGCGGCGGTGTCCATTGCATTGAATTCAGCCATTGTTCGTTTCTCCTTCCTCAAATCAGGTGCTTGTCGTTCAGGATGCCGACCAGCTGGGCAGCGTCCTCGACCTTGATGCCGGCGCCCTTGACCGGAGGAGCAAAGGACTTGTAAACGTTCGTCGGGGAGCCCTTCAGGCCGATGGTATCGGTCTCGATGAGCGGGTCATCCTTCAAAGCGTTGTAGTCAAAGACCTCGAGCGGCTTGTCGTAGCACTCGAAGATGCCGGAAACGCTCATGTAGCGCGGGGTATTCAGCTCCTTGATGCAGGTCAGCAGGCAGGGAGTCTGGACCTTCAGCTCCATGTAGCCGTCCTCCAGCTGACGCTTGACGGTCAGGGAGTTGCCGTCCTTCTGAATGTCGGTGACATAGGTGACCTGGGGCAGATGCAGCTTCTCAGCGATCTGGGGGCCGACCTGAGCGGTATCACCGTCGATGGCCTGACGGCCGCAGAAAACGATATCCTCAGGGCCAACGCCGATCTTGTTGACGGCGGCAGCCAGAATCTGAGAGGTGGCGAAGGTGTCGGAACCGCCGAACTCGCGGCCGGAAACCAGCACGCCGCGGTCAGCGCCGCGGGCCATCAGCTCACGCAGCATACCCTCTGCCGGCGGCGGGCCCATGGTGACGACGACGACTTCGCAGCCGGTCTCGTCTTTCAGCTGCAGGGCGGCCTCGACGGCGTTCAGGTCGTCGGGGTTGGTGATGGTAGCCATGGCAGAGCGGTCCATGGTGCCGTCAGCCTTGACAGCGACCTTGCCCTGCGTATCGGGAACCTGTTTGACACAAACGATTGCTTTCATTACGTCTGTCCTCCTTACTTCAGCAGCGCGCCGCCGATGACCATCATCTGAACTTCGCTGGTGCCCTCGTAGATCTCGGTGATCTTGGCATCACGCATCATGCGCTCGATGGGGTAATCGCGGGTGTAGCCGTAGCCGCCGAACAGCTGCAGGCAGCGGCGGGTCACGTCGCTGGCGGTGCGGGCGGCAATGAGCTTGGCCTCAGCAGCCTCGACGCTGTAACGAACCTTCTGGCCGTCCATGGCAGCCTGCTTCTTCTGGGCAGCTGCGTAGACCAGATACTTGGCAGCGTCAACGCGGGCCTTCATCTCGGCCAGCTCAAACTGGGTGTTCTGGAACTGTGCGATGGAGCGGCCAAACTGCTTGCGCTCCTTGACATAGGCGACAGTCTCGTCGATGGCGCCCTCGGCAATGCCCAGAGCCTGAGAAGCGATGCCGATACGGCCGCCGTCCAGCGTAGCCATGGCCAGCTGGAAGCCCTTGCCCTTCACGCCCAGCAGGCGGTCCTTCGGGATGATGCAGTCTTCCATGATCAGCTCACAGGTGGAAGAACCGCGAATGCCCATCTTGTCCTCGGGCTTGCCGACCTTGAAGCCGGGATCGGTGCGCTCAACGATGAAGGCACTGATTTCCTTCTGCTTGCGGCCGCGCTTGTCGGTGACAAAACCGGTGACGGCGATGATGATGAACACATCGGCAAAACCGGCGTTGGTGATGAAGATCTTGGAGCCGTTCAGCTTCCAGTGGTCGCCCTCGTCAACGGCGAAGGTCTGCTGGCCCTGGGCGTCGGTACCGGCACCGGGCTCGGTCAGGCCGAAAGCGCCGATCCACTCGCCGCTGCACAGCTTGGGCAGGTATTTCTCCTTCTGGGCGGGGGTGCCGTTCTCGTAGATAGGCGCAGCGCACAGAGAGGTGTGGGCAGACAGGATAACACCGGTCGTGCCGCAAACCTTGGACATTTCCTCAACCGCCATGACGTAGGACAGCACGTCGCCGCCTGCACCGCCAACGGACTTCGGGAAATAAATGCCCATCATGCCCAGCTTAGCCATCTTCTCAACGGTCTCTTTGGGGAAGTACTCCTCCGCGTCGACCTTCTTGGCCAGGGGCTTGACTTCGTTCTCAGCAAACTCCTTGTACATCTTCTGGACCATTTGCTGCTGTTTAGACAGAGTAAAATCCATTACTTAATCCTCCCTATATCAACAAACGCAGCCCGGCACGGTACATTGCCGCGCCAGGCGCGTAAGTTTACGAAATTACAGAGCGTCGACCGGGGTCTTGGTGCGGTCAGCGTTGTAGACGTAGAAGCCCTTGCCGGTCTTGCAGCCGAGGTTGCCGCCGCGAACCATCTTGCGGATCAGCGGGCAGGCACGGTACTTGCTATCGCCGGTCTCCTTGTACAGGACGTCCATGATGGCCAGGCAGATATCCAGACCAACAAAGTCACCCAGCTCCAGAGGGCCCATCGGGTGGTTGGCACCCAGCTTCATGGCGGTGTCGATACCGGCGATGTCGGAGACACCCTCCATCTTGATGAAGGCGGCCTCGTTGATCATCGGGATCAGGATGCGGTTGACAACGAAGCCGGCAGCCTCGTTGACCTGAACCGGGCTCTTGCCGATCTCGGTGCTGATCTTCTTGATGGTCTCAACGGTCTCGGCGGGGGTGTTGACACCGGCGATGACCTCGATGAGCTTCATGCGGTCAGCAGGGTTAAAGAAGTGCATGCCGACCAGAGGACGGGTCAGGCCCTTGCCGATCTCGGTGATGGACAGAGAAGAGGTGTTGGAAGCGAAAACGCACTCGGGCTTGCAAATCTTGTCCAGCTCGCCAAAGGTGGTCTGCTTGACCTTCATATCCTCGAAAGCAGCCTCGACGATCAGGTCGCAGTCAGCGCACAGATCCTCTTTCAGGCCAGCGGTGATAGCAGCCATGCGACGGTCGACCTCAGCCTGATCCAGCTTGCCCTTGGCAACCAGCTTGGCGTAGCCAGCAGCGATCTTGTTCTTGCCGCCCTCGGCCCACTCCTGCTTGATGTCGCACAGTGCAACGGTGAAGCCCTCAACCTGAGCGAATGCCTTTGCGATGCCCTGGCCCATAGTGCCGGCACCGATAACGCCTACCTTCATAGTAAGTACCTCCAATATAAGATAAAAAGATAAGAGATAATAGATAATAAAACCGGTGTGCGCGCTGCGCACGATTTTAAGATTTATCTAAAATTAGTTGTTCGTGAAAACCGGCTTCGGCTTCGGCTTCTCGCGGCTCAGGAAGCAGCCCATGCCCTCGACCTGATCGTGGGTCTCGAAGCAATCGCCGAACAGCTTCTCCTCGACTTCAACAGCCTTCTCAATGGGCAGGCTGATACCGTCGTTGATGGCCTTCTTGCAGTTGCGCACGGCGATGGGGGCATTCTTGGCGATCTTGCCGGCCAGCTTGAGGGCGGCGGGCAGCAGCTCCTCCTGCGTATAAACAGCGTTGACCAGACCGATGCGCAGGGCCTCGTCTGCCTTGATGTTCAGGGCAGAGTAGACCAGCTGCTTGGCCATGCCCATGCCGACCAGACGGGCCAGACGCTGGGTGCCGCCAAAGCCCGGCGTGATGCCCAGGCCCACTTCCGGCTGGCCGAACACGGCGTTGTCGGAGCAGAGGCGGATATCGCAGCTCATGGCCAGCTCATTGCCGCCGCCCAGCGCGAAGCCGTTGACAGCTGCGATGACAGGCAGCGGGAAATGCTCGATCATCAGGAACACATCGTTGCCCAGCTTGCCGAAAGCCTCGCCCTCGGCCTTGGTCATAGTGGACATGGAGCCGATGTCAGCACCGGCAACGAAGCTCTTGTCGCCGGCGCCGGTCAGTACGACACAGCGGACGGCGTTCTGATCGATGGCCTCAAAAGCGGCCTTCAGGTCAGCCAGAACTTCCGGGTTCAGCGCGTTGAGCGCCTTCGGACGGTCGATGGTCAGGACAGCAACAGCGTCCTGAATTTCAGTGGTAACAAAGGACATTTTGATTTCCTCCGGTAATTACATCTCAACGATGGTGGCGCAGCCCATGCCGCCGCCGATGCACAGGGTAGCCAGACCCTTATGAGCGCCGCGGTGCTTCATGGCGTACAGCAGGGTGACGAGGATACGCGCGCCGGAAGCGCCGACGGGATGGCCCAGCGCAATAGCGCCGCCGTTGACGTTCAGCTTGCTCTGGTCGAAGTGCAGAGCCTCGCCGACGGCAACAGACTGAGCGGCAAAAGCCTCGTTGGCCTCGATCAGATCCATGTCGTCCACGGTCAGGCCGGTCTTGGCCATGACCTTGCGGGTGGCGGCGATGGGGCCGAGGCCCATGACCTCAGGCTCAACACCGGCCAGAGCACCGGCAACCCAGGTGGCCAGAGGCTCAACGCCCAGCTCCTTGGCCTTCTCCTCGCTCATGATGACCAGAGCAGCAGCGCCGTCGTTGATGGCGGAGGAGTTGGCGGCGGTGACGATGCCGTCCTTCTTGAAGCAGGGCTTCAGCTTGCCCAGAACCTCCATGGAGCTCATGCGGGGGCCCTCGTCGGTATCAAACACGGTGTCGCCCTTCTTGCCCTTGATGACAACGGGAACGATCTCGTCCTTGAAAGCGCCGTCGGCGATAGCCTTGGCGGCCTTCTCCTGAGAATGGAAGGCAAACTCGTCCAGCTGCTCACGGCTGATGGGGTTGTAGCCGTACTTCTTCTGGTAGGTCTCGTTGGTGCAGACGTTCTCAGCAGTCATGCCCATGTGCATGTTGAAGCCGGTGGCATCCCACAGAGCATCGTTGACCATCGTGTCAACCAGCTCGCTCTTGCCCATGGGGTAGCCCATGCGGTAGCCGTAGCGGCCCTTCATCATGGCGAACGGAGCCATGTCCATGTTCTCCATACCGCCGGCAACCACGATGTCGGCATCGCCGGCCTCGATCATCTGGGCAGCCATGTTGACGCAGTTCAGACCGGAGCCGCAGACCACGTTGACGGTGACAGCGGGGACCTCGATGGGCAGACCGGCCTTCAGGGAAGCCTGACGGGCAACGTTCTGGCCCAGACCGGCCTGAATGACACAGCCCATGTAGACCTGGTCGACCTGCTCGGGCTTGACATGGGCGCGATCCAACGCCTCTTTGATGACGATGGAGCCCAGCTCAGCGGCGGGGACATTGGCGAGGGTGCCGCCGAACTTGCCAATGGCAGTACGGCAGGCGCTGGCGATGACGATCTTTTTCATAAGTAGCCTCCTAAAAATACTTCTCTTTGGATGGACTATTGAGTAACTTTTTATCTTCAAGCCGGCAAAGCGCGCGGCGTGAATGCGTTATAACTCCCCTGCCTCCCGCTTGGCGATGAGGGCTTTCTCAACATTGCGGGGTACAAAGCGGGAAACATCCTGCCCGTAGTGGGCAGCCTCCCGCACGATGGTGGATGACAGGTAGCTCCACTTGATGGCGGTCGCCAGAAAGACCGTCTCGATCTCGGGCATCATGGCGTAGTTGGTGTGGGCAAGCTGGATCTCATTCTCAAAGTCTGTGACGGCGCGCAGGCCGCGCACCATGACGGTGGCGCCCTTCTGCTTGGCAAAGCTGACAGTCAGACCGTTGAAGGAGTCGATCTCGACATTCGGGATGTTCTTGCAGGCCTCCCGCAGCATGGCAACGCGCTCCTCGACCGTGAAGAGAGGTGTCTTGGCACTGTTGACGAGTACCGCAACAATCACCTTGTCAAACATACGGCTGGAGCGCTTAATAATATCGAGATGCCCGTTGGTGACGGGATCAAAGCTGCCGGGATACATGGCAATGGTTGGCATGAATGTGTGAACCTTTCGGTTTGGAATAACGCCTTACCTGTTAAAAATTAAACAACTTTAGGGGTAAAGCTAGGCACCGGCGCCGACGCTGGCTCTTTGGGACGGTATCCTTTGGGTCAGAAGTACGGCGGCATGGTGCCGCAGCGGTGCGCGTATCGAACCGCTACTATAGTTTTACCATCCTGTTAAGGTTTTGTCAATGCCAAATTTGTTAAAAATCGGTCAGCTTTCTGCAAAATCGGGCGGCTCCCTACCGATTTAATAGGCACCGTACGCAAAACAGAAAAAATATTTTTTGACACGCCGCTCCCCTTCCCCCTCTTGACCCACGGCGCATAAAGTGTTATTATTTTAACATACGGGGCTTTTTTAAGGCTGCCCCGCCCTGACTGAAAAAAACGAGGTGCTGTAAGATGAATTTTGAGGACCTGATCGCGAAAGTAAAAACCTGCGGCAAGCAGAAGCTGGCTGTCGCCGCCGCCGAGGACGACGCGGTTCTGGAGGCTGTTGACGCCGCCCATAAGCAGGGCATTGCCGATGCCATTCTGGTGGGTGACGAGGCTGCCATCCGCAAGATCGCGGCAGAGCTGAACATCGACCTTTCCGACTATGAGATCATCAACGAGCCCGACAAGGTGCAGGCCTCGCTGAAGGCTGTCAAGCTGGCGCATGACGGCGTGGCCAATATGTACATGAAGGGCCTGCTGGACACCAAGACCTTCCTGAAGAGTGTACTGGACAAGGAGGTCGGCCTGCGCACCGGCAAGACCCTGTCCCATGTGGCCGTCTTTGAGGTCAAGGGCATCGAGCAGCTGCTTTTCCTGACCGATGTTGCCTTTATGACCTATCCGACCCTTGAGGATAAGGTCCATATCATCGAGAATACCGTTGCCGTGGCCCATGCCTGCGGCGTCGCCTGCCCCAAGGTTGCTCCGCTGGCCGCCGTTGAGGTCGTCAACCCCAAGATGCCCTGCACCGTGGATGCCGAGGAGCTGCGCAAGATGAACGAGGAGGGCAAGATCACCGGCTGTGTGGTGGATGGTCCCCTGTCCATGGACATTGCCATCGACCCCGAGGCTGCCCACCATAAGGGCGCGCAGGACCGCCCGGCCGCCGGCCATGCGGACATTCTGCTCTTCCCCGACATTCAGGCCGGCAACCTCGTCTACAAGACGCTTGTCCACACCGCCGACTGCAAGAACGGCTGCATCCTGACCGGCACCAAGGTGCCCGCCATCCTGACCAGCCGCAGCGACTCCTTCCAGACCAAGGTCAACTCCATCGCGCTGGCCGCCGTTGTCGCCGCAGGGCTGAACCAGTAAAAAACGCCTTCCCCCGAGGGGCTGCGCCCGCAGGCGCGTGTCGGAGCGCAACCGCCGAAGGCGGCTCTTAGCGCGTAGACTGAAGGCGGCCGAAGGCTGGATGAGGGGTGAGTTTGCGGCAGCCATCCATTGGCGGGCAATCACAGCAAGGCTGCCCCTCATCAGCCGCCTGCGGGCGGCAGCTTCTCCCTTGGGGGAAGGCAAAGAATGTAAAAAAAGGAGACATTTATCATGTCCATCAAAACTCTGGTCATCAATCCCGGCTCCACCTCCACCAAGGTCGGCGTGTTTGAGGATGAGACTCTGCTGTTTGAAGAAACGCTGCGCCACCCCACCGAGGAGATCGCCAAGTATGCCAGCGTCATTGATCAGAAGGATTTCCGCAAGGAGATCATTCTCGACTTCCTGAAGGAGAAGAACTGCGACCCCAAGACGCTGAATGTCATTGTCGGCCGCGGCGGCCTGCTCAAGCCCATTCCGGGCGGCACCTATGCCGTCAGCGATGCGCTGCTCGCTGACCTGAAGGCCGGTGTTCAGGGGCAGCATGCCTCCAACCTGGGCGGCATCCTTGCCCGCGAGATCGGCGATGCGCTGGGCGTGCCCAGCTACATCGTTGACCCTGTGGTTGTCGATGAATTGACCGATAAGGCGCGTATTTCCGGTATGCCGGAGCTGCCCCGCCGCTCCATCTTCCATGCGCTGAACCAGAAGGCCGTTGCCCGCCGCTTTGCCAAGGAGAACGGCAAGCGCTATGAGGAGCTGAACCTCATCGTCATCCACATGGGCGGCGGTGTCTCGGTCGGCGCCCATGACCACGGCAAGGTCGTGGATGTGAACAACATCCTCGACGGCGAGGGCTGCTTCAGCCCCGAGCGCAGCGGCACCGTGCCTGTCGGCGACCTCGTCAAGATGTGCTTCAGCGGCAAGTACACCCAGCAGGAGGTCTACAAGAAGATCTGCGGCAACGGTGGCTTTAACGGCTACCTGCACACCAACGATGCCCGTGAGGTCGGCAAGATGGCCGAGGCCGGCGATGCACTGGCCAAGCAGGTGTGGGATGCCTTCTTCTACCAGATCGCCAAGGACGCCGGCGCTATGGCGGCTGTCCTGCACGGCAAGGTCGATCAGATCATCCTGACCGGCGGCATTGCCTACAACCCGTTCACGGCCCAGACCCTGACCGACTACCTCGGCTGGATCGCTCCCGTCACCACCTACCCCGGTGAGGATGAGCTGCTCGCCCTCTGCCAGGGCGCCCTCCGCGTCATGACCGGCGAGGAAGAAGCCAAGAACTACTGATTTTAGCATAAAATAAACCACACCGCCGCTGACGAGCAAAATCGTCAGCGGCGGTGCTTTTGTTTATATCGCAGTAGGGGCCGGGCATGCCCGGCCCGGTGGTGTCCCGTCGGCGGGCGTTTATGGGGATGCCCCGGGCCGCACACGTGCGGCTCCTACCGCGCTGCAAACCGGCGGTGGTCGGCGTCCTCGACGCCCCGCGGAGGGGCCAAGACCCCTCTCTACGGGGAACCCGTAAACGGCAGGCTGTAGGGAGCGGTCTTGACCGCTCCGGGCAGGCTTGCGCCCGCGCAGCGTTCCCGGAGGGAAAATCCCTCCCCTACGACTAAAATAAACATGCCAGTAATTTTTTGACAACAGGTATTCTGCCTATATTCCAAAAAGCAACGGCCCCGATTACTCGCAAAATTATCGCGTCCACATCAAAACGGAACGGTGCGGTATCGGTGCGCACGAACAGCTGTGTAACTTCTATCACACAACCGCCAACTACAGCAAACCAGACGGCGGCACCCGCCCCACGCCAGCGGGGTGAGATGCGTGGCAGCAGAAGAACTGGCAAGGAAAACACAAAAAAGTTCATCCAAAAGACAAAATGCCCGCGAAACGCATATCCGGAGCCGTTAAGATACCCTTGACCCGGAACGAGACAGAGCAGATATTGTGCAATTTGTCGAAATGGTACGAGATTTAAATTTTCCTGCCACGATGGGGCTTGCCAGAAATCCAGCACAGGGAACGCAACACACCCGGCAAACGCTCCGGCAAAGTACAAATCGAGCAACCACAGCCCAGCCACGGCCATGGCCGATGCGCGGCGGAAGGCTCGCACCTCGGTCATGGCATCGGTGCAAAGCAGTCGCAGCAGCCAAAAGGCAGATGTTGTAAAAGAAAACGGAAGAGCAACGAGTAATAACAAAGATTCTATGCCAAAGCCATGGATGCCCGCCCCACCTGTCAGAACCAGCCGCAAAAATTGCAGCGTCAAGAACACCGCAGCAAACAGCAGCAACCCGGCTAATACTGTGCAGGCACGGCGGCGGCGCAGTTGGGGGCCAAGCTCCCGCGTGTAGTCTACCAGCTGACGCGTAGTGCGGGCCTCAGCTTCAGCCGTCTGCATGGCAGGCGGCTGTAGGCGGCGTTCGCCAGCCAGCAGCTCACCTACGGTTATATCCAGCACGTTAGCCAACGGCAAAAGCAGAGAAACATCCGGCAACCCCTTACCTGTCTCCCAACGGCTGATGGCCTTGTCGGTCAGCTGGAGTTTATCTGCCAGCTGGCGCTGCGTCCAGCCCTTAGCGCGGCGCTCCGCTCCAATGAATCTACCGATTTTTGTGGCATCCATGTCTAAAACCTCCTTTTTGTTCTGTGCCCATTATAAAGAAAACGCGCTCATTTTGGCAACCTATGCTCCATAGAGTTGCTAAAACAAACGCGTTTTCGCTGAAATTACTCGGTCCTGTTCTCGTTCTTTCCCAACTCCAGCTGGCGGAAGCCTTCGCCGTGGACCTCGTTGGATTGAAGCATGATGATGAAGCAGCCCGGGTCGAGGGCCTGCATGGCATGCTCGATCTCGTAGAGCTGCTTGTTGGAGCAGGCGCAGAGCACGACATCCCTCGGGTGGCCGCCGTAGCCGCCGCGCCCCTGCAGGATCGTGGAGCCGCGGTCGGCTACCCGGTCGATTTCGGCACAGGCGGCAGCGCCGTCATCGGTGATGATCATGGCCAGCATCGACGAGGTGAAGCCGAACATCATCTTGTTGATGACGGTGGAGACAAGGAAATTGAACATGATACCGTAGATGATGGAGTCTACATCGCGGAACACGGCACCGGAGAGGACGATGACGGCCAGCGCCGCCGCAAAGGTGAGGTTGCCGAACGCCAGATACGGGTGGCGGGCTTTGATAGCCATTGTGATGAAGTCGAGGCCGCCTGTGCTGGAGTTGTTCATGTAGATCAGTGCATCGCCGATGCCGCCGACCACACCGGCGCAGATCGTGGCCAGCAGGCGGTCGCCCTGATAGACCGGCAGCAGTGGCAGTACATAGTCGGTGGAGATGGCAAAGAGTATCATGCAGTAGACGCTGCGCAGGAAGAAGGCGCGTCCGAGCAGCTTGTAGGTGCACAGGATGATCGGAATGTTGATCAGCACATTGCTCAGGCCCATCGGCACGCCGAACAGGCGGTACAGGATGGCGCTGATGCCCGCAACGCCGGTGACAGGGATACCGGCCGCAACGGCAAAGCTGTAGATGCCTGCTGCGGAGATCAGGCAGCCGAGTGTCTGCAGCAGGAAATTCAGGGATTTGTTTTTCGTCATGGTACAAACCTCTTTTCATTAACAAAAAAGCCGGGAGCAAACAATGCTGCTCCCGGCTGAACTTTTTAAGCTCAGGCGTTCTTTTTGATCTTGGAGGCGCTGTAGGTGTTCAGCGCGGCGCTGTTCAGATCATGCTCCAGCGCGGCACCGGCGGCGTACAGTTCATCCTGAATGGCGGTAGACTTCATATCGGTCAGCAGGTCATACATGCTGTCCAGCTCGTCCACGGTGTAGGTCTTGAACGGGTCGATGCGGCGGGCAACCAGAATCGTGGTGCCCAGATCGATCGTGGTCCAGTGGTTCAGCCCGGCAGCGTCCAGCGGGTCGGTCAGGTTGTTGTATTCATCGCTGCCGTAGCTGCTCAGGTCATCGGGGGTGTAAAGCTGGCTTGCAGCGTAGTAGACGGCCTGCGAGGCGTCCATCTCACTGCCCATGGCGGCCATCGCCTGCGGCACATAGGTCATGGCCGCAGTGTACAGGGCGCTGCCGGAGGCCGTCTCTGCGGTGGCAGTCCGGCTCAGCTCCTCCATGCAGCTTTCGGCGGTAGCCATGATGGCGGCCTTCTGGGTGTCATCGGCCATCGCGTAGCTGCTGTAATTGACGAGCGGGAACTGCACGGCCTCAATATAGTAGCAGTCGTTGTTCACATAATCGGTGTACTCGGCTTCGGTGACGGGGGTCGTGCCCTCGGGGCCGTAGGCCATCTTCAGCAGGGCCTTGGCCTTCTGAGCGTTGAGCAGGTAGGTCTCCACAGTAGCCTTGGAGATGCCGTTGGCTGTGTACAGATCGCCGTTGGTGCCCCACAGGCTGTCGGCGGTGTTGGCGGCCTCGGCGGTGGCGGCGTCATCCAGAACACCGTTCTGCGCGGCAAACTGCTTTTCCACGGCGGCGTAGTACTCGATGGCGCGGGTGGTCAGCTGGGCCACATACTCGCTGCCCGGGGCGGTGACCTCCTCGCCGTTGATGGTACCGGTGCAGGTGGCCTTCAGCACGGCCTTGACATCGGAGGCTGTCTCGCCGGTCGCAAGCTTGGCCAGACCGGACGCGGTGTTGTAGGAGTTATACTGGGCCAGCAGGTAGATGCCGGCCGGGATATCGACCCCGCCGATGGAGCCAACGGTGGACGGCGTGGACATGGCGCAGCCCGCCAGCGCCAGCACCATGGAAACAGCCATGGCAAGGCTGAACAATTTGGTTTTGATGGAACGCATAAATGGTTCTCCCCTTTGATATACTTTAGGCGCGGCAGAACGCCGCAGCATAAATGTTATTATACCGCATTTTTGCTGCTATTGCAACCCCTGCGGGGGTGTGATATACTTGTGAAAAATGTGTAAGGGCACCTATGTAGGGGCCGCACATGTGCGGCCCGCAACTTTCCCGTGAACGACCGCCTGTTTTACACGCGCGGGCCGGGCATGCCCGCCCCTACAAAGCTACCGAGGAGATTCACTATGCTTTTAACCGCCGAACTCGACAGATTATCCGCCACCGACTGGCAGCCGTTTTTTGCGCAGGAGCGCGCAAAGTCGTACTTTGCCGAACTGGACGCCTTTGTGACGGCGGCTGCGGCGGAAAGGACCGTCTACCCCGCACCGGAGAATATCTTTGCGGCGTTTCGCGTCTGCCCGGCTGCGTCGGTGCGGGCGGTCATTCTGGGGCAGGACCCCTACCATGAGCCGGGGCAGGCCATGGGGCTTTCCTTCTCGGTGCCGGACGGCTGCAAGGCTCCGCCGAGTCTGCGCAACATCTTTAAGGAATTGGAGAGTGCGTTCGGCCCCGGCAGTGCTGCCCACACCGACCTGACGCCGTGGGCGCGGCAGGGTGTGCTGCTGCTGAACACCGTGTTGACGGTGGAGCAGGGCGCGGCCTTTGCCCATGCGGGCCGCGGCTGGGAGACCTTTACCCGCGCCGCGTTGGATTATGCGGCAGCGCAGGGCACCGGCCCGCTGGCCGCTGTGCTGTGGGGCAAGCCTGCGCAGAAATACGCACCGATTTTTAACGCCGCTGCCGCCCGCCGCCCCGTATTGGTACTGGAATCCGCCCACCCCAGCCCGCTTTCGGCCTACCGGGGGTTCTTTGGCTCGGCACCGTTCGGCAAGGTAAACAAGTTTTTGAAAAACAACGATGCAGCGGAAATTGACTGGTGTCTGCCCGCAAACGCAACCCACAGTTGACAGATTGCCGGGGCCGATTTATGGTGTGCAACCGGGGATTCTGGTAGGATAAGGGCAAGGAAATTGAAGGAGGCACACCCAAATGATCTTTGCAGACAAACTTATCACCCTGCGCAAAAAGGCGGGCTGGTCCCAGGAGGAACTGGCCGAGAAACTGAACGTGACCCGGCAGTCGGTATCCAAGTGGGAGGGCGCACAGTCTGTACCTGACATTGACAAAATCTTGCAGTTGAGCCGCCTGTTCGGCGTGACGACCGACTACCTTTTAAAAGACGACGCGGCCGAGCCGGAGTACACCGAGGACGATACCTCTCCCCTGCCCCGTAGGAAGGCGCTGACTGCCGCCTACTGGCTGGTGGTGGTCACCATCTTCCTGTGGTACACCTTCGGCCCCAACGGCAACGGCCAGCCGCAGTACAGCTGGTTTATCTGGGCCATCGCGGGCGTGCTGTACGCCGCGCTGGTGATTGCAGTCAAGGCATTTATGAAGAAGAATCGGTGAAAATAAAAAAGGCTTCCCCCTTGGGGGAAGCTGCCCGCGAAGCGGGCTGATGAGGGGCGCGTTTGCCGCAATATCCCATGCAGGGGTTGCAATGGCAAACTCGCCCCTCATCCGGCCTTCGGCCGCCTTCCCCCCAAGGGGAAGGCTCTTTTTATATCAGCTTATAGCAGGCCAAAATGTTCCAACGCCTTCGCCAGACCGTCTTTCATAATATCATCCGTGACATAATCGGCGGCGGCTTTGGCCTCCTCGCAGGCGTTGCCCATCGCTACGCCGATGCCTGCGTATTCCAGCATCGTCACATCGTTGCCGCCGTCACCGAAGGCGATGCACTGCTCCCGCGTCAGCCCAAGATGTGCCAACGTCTGCCGCAGGCCGTTAGGCTTGCCGCCGCCCTCGGGTAGGATATCGCAAAAATCATCCTCCCAGCGCACAGCCAGGCAGCCGGGGCAGCGGCGCAGAAACTCGGCCTCCTTCTCCGGCGGCAGGAACGCGCTGAGCTGGTAAATATCCTCGTGCTGGATCAGCGCGGCAACATCCCCGGCCCCCAGCTCCAGCTTTTTGGCAAAGTCGCGGCTCCAATCGTTGATAAGGTTGAACCGGCAGAAGTCCTTTCCAACAAAACCAACGGACAGCTGTTCTTTTTCAATGTACGGCAGCAGCGTTTGCAGCGATGCCGCCGGGATATACTTACTGTACAGCAGCTCGCCGTCGGTCAGGTAGCAGTACTGGCCGTTCATCGTGACATAGCCGTCAAAGGGGGTGCCGTCCAGCGCGTGCAGGTACGGCAGATGTACCGGCGGGCGGCCGGTAGCAATAAACGTTTTGACGCCGTTTTTGCGCAGCCGGGCCAGCGCGTCCACCGTTGAGGCGAGCAGGTGCTTGGCCTCAAAAGGCAGCAGCGTACCGTCAATATCAAAAAATGCAGCTTTGATATCCGCCATGGGGTTACTCCTTCTTCAGATTGCGGCCCATCAGCGCCATCAGGGCGTTGCGGGCTTCAAGCTTTCCGTCAAGGATGGCCTCCACCGCCTGCACGATGGGCATTTCGACTTTGTACTTTTTGGCAAGGTGGCAGGCGGCGGGCAGTGCGTTGATGCCCTCGACCACCTGCCCGACCTCGGTCTTGGCCTGCTCCACGGATTTGCCGCGGCCGATGAGCATACCGGCATGCAGGTTGCGGCTGTGCATGCTGGTGCAGGTGACGATCAGATCGCCCATGCCGGACAGGCCCGCAAATGTCTCGGGCTTGCAGCCCATAGCGGCCCCGAGGCGGGCCAGCTCGGCATTGCCGCGGGTGATAAGGGCGGCCGTGGCGTTGTCGCCGTAGCCAAGGCCGAGGGCAATACCCACGGCCAGTGCGATGACATTCTTGATCGCGCCGCCCAGCTCAGTGCCGCGGCGGTCGTCGTTGGTATAGACGCGGAAAGTCGGCGTGTTGAAGATTTTCTGGACGGTTTTGGCGGCTTCCTCCTCTGCGCAGGCAGCAACGATGGCGGTGGGCATATCGCGGGCAACCTCCTCGGCATGGGTGGGGCCGGACAGCGCCACGACCCGCGCCTTACGGCCGGCTTTGGCAAGCTCATCCTCAATGATCTCGCCCATCGTCATCAGGGTCTTGTCCTCAACGCCCTTGGCCACATCTACGATCAGCTGGCCATCGGGAATGTGCGGCGCAGCCTTTTTGGCGGTGGCGCGCACAAAGGGGGACGGCACGGCAAACAGCAGAACATCGCGGCCGGCGCAGGCCTCGGCAATGTCGGCGGTATAGTGCATCGTGGCAGGCAGCTCCATGCCGGGCAGGTTGGGGTGGCGGTGGGTGGTACTGAGGGCTTTCAGCTCGGCGGGGATGGCGCTCCATACCGTAACATCCTTGCCATGGACGGCCAGCAGACGCGCGAGCGCGATGCCCCAGGTGCCTGCACCGAATACTGCGATTTTTGTCATGGGAATAGTTCTCCTTGTTTGATGAAGTTGGCCGTGCCGCCTGATAGGAGCCGGACATGTCCGGCCCTCAGCGTGAAAGGCAGAAGTATGCCCACGGGAAGGCCGAGGGCGAGGCGTGCCTCGCCCCTACAGGGCACTCCGTCCCAGCAGCGAAGCAAACAGACGATGGCGGGGCTTGACGGCGGGCGGCTCGGCATCAAGATAGACGCGCTCATAGCAGTTCACGATGCGGGTCGTGCCGTACTGCTGCTCACGCGGGATGGAAGCGCCGTAGCTCAGGTGGATATGTCCGTGCAGCATCAGCTGCGGGTGGTAGCGGTCCAGCAGGACCGAAAACGCTGTAAACCCACGGTGCGGCAAATCGGTCAGATCGCCGTAGCCGTGCATCGGCGCATGGGTCACAAGAATATCAAGCCCGCCGTGGCGGTCGATCTTGCCGCGCAGGCGGTTGACCCGCTTTTTCATCTCGGCCTCGGTAAACTGCCAGGCACCGGTGCGGTAGCGGCAGCCGCCGCCCAGCCCGGCGATGCGCAGCCCGTTGTGAACATAGACATCATCATCAATGCAGATGACGCCCTGCGGCGGGCGCAGGTCATAGCTTTCATCATGGTTGCCGTGGACATACAGCACCGGCATGGGGGCCATCGTTGCCAGATATTCCAGATAATGACGGTTCAGATCGCCGCAGGCAATGATCAGATCAACGCCCGCGAGCTTGTCCGGTGTGAAATAGTCCCACAGGGCTTTGCATTCCTCGTCGGCGATAGCTAGAATCTTCACAGCTCGGCCTCCTTCTCAACGGGGAGAAGGTCGCGGTGAATGCCCTGCATCCGGTACATCGGCTTTGATACCTCGGCCAGCTCGTCATATTCGGGGATGTGCCCGTCCACGGCATCGCAGAGATAGTCCATGTGGGCGATCTGCTCAAGGTCAAGGCCGTGGCGGCCGCTGTTCTTGACGCTGCCGTCCTGCGCTGTGATGCGGCAGTGGAACGGGTCGATCATGCCGGAGGTCACGCCGTTGCGCAGGATCTGCGCCAGATGGGTGACATCGGGCGGCAGCTCACGGCTGAGCAGCACATCCATGACGCCGCTGTTCATGCCCCACCAGTAGTTGACGGCGCGGCCGTCTGTGCCGGACTTATCCCGCACCCAGCCGCCGTTGAGGACGGTGCGGATGACATTTTCATAGAACTGGCCCCAATGCCAGAACGGGGTGGCCAGATCCTGCAGCACGCCGCCGGGCCCGACCAAAAAGGTGCCGAACTCCCGCTGGGGGCGGTTGGGTGTCGGCGCATCGCGGCCCGAGATGACGGAGATCCCCTTCTGGGTGAAGGTGTGCAGCGGGTCGGTCTGGTCGGGCAGGCAGGTCCACAGCAGCTCGATCCGGGCGCGGGGGTTTGCCATGCGTGCCCCCAGCGCAAAGGCATTGATGTTGGCGGGCACGCCGTAGCTGGGATAGTCCGCCACATAGCCGATGCGGTCCCCCGCTGCCATGGCGCCGGCGATGGCGCCGGTGATGAACTTGGCCTCGTATACGCGGGTGTAGTAGGTGCGGATGCTCGCGTAGGGCATCTCCATCGAGCAGTTCAGAATCCGCACCTGCGGGTGCTTGACGGCGGCGCGTAAGGACGCGCCCACCAGCTTGGGGCTGGTGGTAAAGACAACATCAGCCCCATCGGTGATGGCCTGCTCGACCAGTGCATCGGCATTCTCGCCGGGGACGGCGTTGAAGTAGGCAACCGTCTCAACCTGCCCCTCAAACACGGTGTCCAGCTGGGTGCGGCCGAACTCATGCTGGCTCGTCCAGGAGCTGGTCCCCGGGGTACGCTCATGCACAAAGGCAACCTTCAGGTGGGTGGGGGCGGTGCGCTTGCCGGGCAGGATGCGGTCCAGCAGGCCAGCTTGCTTCGGCTCGGCGGGCTTGTCGCTGACCTGCACGGGGTCACCCTTCTGCAGGGCCAGCACATCGTCCCACAGGGCATCCAGTTTTTCGCTCAGCTCGCTCGGGCTGGAATCGGCCAGCTCCTTCATGGTGTAGACGCGCAGCAAAAGCAGCAGCACATCACCCGCCGTGACGCTGAGTCTGGCACCGCGGTGGGCCAGAAACGCTTTCTCGACCCAGTTGTAGAGCGACATGATCTCGACGCGGTCCTCATCGCTCCACTTTTCATCAGGCCCCTTGCCGAGGATCTTCTGCAGGCGGGCATAGCTGCCGGGCTTGGTAAAGGTCAGCAGATAGGTCTGGGTGATGGGATAATAGTGCATGAACTCGTAGTACATCTGGACGGCGGGGTCCTCGCTGTACTGCGGCACAATACGGATGACATTGCCCAGAATGCTGGTCGCGTCAAAGTATTTCAGCACACTGACGCGCTTGTTGCCTTCCTGCACATAGAATCGGCCCATATACTCATAGCAGCGGATGGGGTCGCGGATGCCCTCTTCCAGATGAGACAGGCAGAGGTTGACCCACTTACTGGCAAACTCGGTCTTGAGGTCCAGCAGCGGCATAAAGTTGGATGCGAACGCTGCGGTGCGGCCAGTCGTTTTGGTGCCCACCAGCAGATTCAGCGGGATATCCACCTGGCCGAGGGGAATTTGATTTTCCACCGGGACATTTTGCAGGATATCGTCCAGTACAGGCAGAAACGGCGATTGCCCGGCAAGCATTTTCTCCCGGTAATCGCGCAGTGCCAGCTTTTGGGCTTTCAGGTACAGTTCATTTCCCTCGTTGCGGTTCACAGCCGGTCGCCTCCTCGATTCTTATACAACAGATACAAAATTATTATAACACATATGTGCGGAATATACAAAGATTTTTGCAATTACCCTGTATGCACCGCCTTCGGGTACACCTTATACATTCGGTCATTGTCGTAGTGCTCGTCTAAATAAGTTTCGATGCTGTTCGCGGCGGGAACGCCGTTCAGGCGGTCGTTGTAGCGCACCAGCGCAGCCGAGCTGACGACCATATCCGCCGCCATGAACACGCAGAGCGCCCAGGTCAGCACCGTGCCGAAGCGGCGGGGCAGCTTTTCGATGGCGGCAGAAATCGGCGGGTACAGCACTTTGAACCACGCCACCGCCGCAAAGCCCCAGAAGAAGCAGTAGAGAAGATTGATACGGCCGCCCAGATTGAACGGGATGGCGCTGTAGTCCCAGAACACCGCGCCGAAAACGACCTCGGTAAAGACGCTGCACAGATACTCATACGCACCGCCCAGCAGTGTGCCGGTCACGAAAAGCCAGCTGGCAGGCTTGTCCTTGTAGCGGTAGAGCAGCTGGGTGACCAGTGCGATGGCAAGGCCCCATACGATGGAGAAAGGCCCCCACACAACGCTGGAACGGCTCATCCACTCGCCGCCCACAACGCGGCAGAAGATCGTCTCGGTGATGTCGCCGAGAAACGCGCCGATGAAAAACAGCAGCACGATCTTGTACGGGCTGCACCCGGCGGCAAAGGTGCCGGTCTGCGCCCGTTTTGGGCGGATAAAGGTCAGTGCCGGGTGGGTCTTGGCCATGCGGCGCTCCACCCGGTCAAGGATCCACATGCCGCCCCGGACGGTCAGATTGGCAAGGCGGTTCTCGATGGCCTCGGCGGCGGGCCACCGGTAGCGCAGGCCGGCCATGGCCAGCAGCGTGCCGATGAGGTCAATGCCCAGCAGGATGAGCGCCGCCCACAGCACCACGGCCCAGACGCCCTGCGGCACAAGGCTGTACAGCGCCAGCAGCAGCGGGTTGCCCCACTTGAGCATGATGACGCCCAGCACGCCCCATGTGACGGATGCGCCCAAACAAATGTAACCGTCCAGATTGAAGGGCAGGGTGCTGTAATCCCACCAGCGGGTGTGGGAGGTGTATTCAAGGACGTGGCCGCCGATCCACTCAATGACGGTGGCGTAGACGGCGCTGAACACAAAGAGGAAGAACCAGCCGTCCCGGATGTCGCGCAGCGCAAAGGTGATGACCAGCGCGCCGATGCCGTACAGGATGCAGAGCGGGCCGCTCAGCACGCCGCGGTCCTGATACTTGCGGCGGACGGCCGCCGTAAAGACGACCTCCCCCACCCAGCCGAGGAACGAGTAGGTGAAAAAGAGAAAAGCAACCTGATAAAATGTCATAACAATCTCCTGAGTAAGCCTGTGGGGGGATGCCTCTTACAATGTGTGTGCCTGCGCTTCCCGCTCCTGCTTGCTGAAAACACAGCCGCAGTAATCCTGACGGTAAAGGCCGTATTCGGCGCTCAGCTGCAGGCTTCGCTTGTAGCCGTCCTTTTTGCGGAATTCGCTCGGCAGATAGGTGACGCCGTACTGCTGCCCCAGCGCCGTGCCAAGGTCGTTGAGCCGCACGGGGTCCTTCATCGGGGAGATCGAGAGCGTTGTGCAGTACCAGTCAAAGCCGTGTGCGGCAGCATAGCGGGCGGCCTGCTCCAGCCGCAGCCGGTAACAAACGGTGCAGCGTGCGCCCTTTTCCGGCTCATTTTCCAGCCCCCTGACGGCGGTGTAAAACTCCTGCGGGTCGTAGGGCAGCTCAATGACGGGATAGTGATACCCCGCCTGCTCGACAAAGCGCTCCAGCTCGGCCTCGCGGCGGTGATACTCCTGCGGCGGGTAGATGTTGGGGTTGTAGTACAGGACGGTGATGTCGAAATGGACAGCCAGCCGCTCAAGCGTAGCGCTTGAGCAGGGCGCGCAGCAGGCATGCAGCAGCAGCCGCGGCCGCGTGCCGTCCAGCGTGCGCAGGACCTTTTCCATCTCCAGCTGATAATTGATGCGATTGGGCATAGGTAAAACCTCGTTTAAACAGTGGCGGCGGCGCGGCGCTTGCGGCGGGCAAGCACAGCATAGCCGATAAGCCCCAGCAGACTGGCGGCGGAGATCGCCTCAAAGCTGCGCCAGTAATCGGGCGCATGATACCAGACACGGATCGTGCCGGTGTAGCCTGCGGGAATCGTCAGCACAATGCGTTCATTCTCGCCGCTGGTGATGGAAAAGGGCTGACCGTTTTCATCGGCGGCATAGTAGTTGCCGTAGTTAAAGATGGGCAGCGAGATGGCGGCCTCGGCTCCCTCGTTCTGTACAGTCAGGCAGGCAACGCCGCGCTGCTTTTCATAGCGGACAAGATGCAGCGCATCGCTGCCGGGCTTGGGCTGCGCCCAGATCGTTTCATAGGCGCTGGTACCGTCGATGAGGTACTCCCCCACGCCGATGCAGCTCGTCGGGTTTTCGTAGCTGAACACATTGTAGCTGACCTCGCGCTGGCCGTTGAGCATCTGCGCCTGCATGGCCCCGGTCATAAACAGGGCGGCAGCGGCCAGCACTACGGTGGCGGTCAGCCCCAGGCGGCGGTCACGCGCCGTCAGCAGCTTGACGGCCATAACGACCGCTAGGCAGAGCAGCACCGTCGCCAGCGAGAGGAAACGCCACGGATACTGGAACAGCCCGGCCAGCTTGCCCGCCGTGCGGCCCAGCGTGGTCTGCACATAATCCCAGGGGAAGATGTGCAGCGCTAAAAACACCGTCAGCGCAAAGAACCCGGCGGCCGTCATCAGGATGGACGCGGCCTGGCCCTGGGCGTCGCGGCGGCGCAGCAGGCAGAACACGACCAGCCCCAGCCCCAGAATCAGCGGCAGCCCCAGCGAGAGCATCATGTCGGGGTTCGTGCCCGCATCCGCGCCCGCAAAGCCGTTGCAGAAAGGGTTGAACAGCTGTATCAGGTAGAGGCCCTGGAACTGAATTTTGCCGATTAGAGGGCCATTGACCATGAAGGAAATCGACGAAGTGGAGAGGAAGAACGGCACCAGATACCACGCGCTCAACCCCACGGCCAGCAGTGCGGCCTTGACCCAGGCCAGCAGCCGCGCGGGGCGCAGCGTCTCCCGCAGGCGCAGCAGGCAGAAGAGGATGAGCAGCAGCGCCGTCAACTCGCAGGAGAGCAGATGGCTCTGCACCATGGCCGCCATGCCCAGCGACATGGGCAGCCAATCGGCAAAGCGGGGCTTGTCCCTGGTGTAGATGCTGTACAGGCCCGCCAGCACCAGCGGGAAAAAGGCCATGGCCGTGAATTCGCCCGCAGCGGCGCGGGTGTAGACGCAGACGAGCCGGTAGCAGGACAGGGTGTAAAGCAGCGCCCCCAGCAGACCCAGGCGGCGGCTGGCCGCGATTTTGGCAAAGCTGTAATAGGCAATGGCGCAGGTGGCCAGCGTCACAGCAAACAGGTAGATTTGGTAGCAGGTGCGCAGCGGCAGCCACAGGTTGTACAGCAGCGCGGGCAATAGCAAAAACAGCTCGCAGTAGCACAGCGGGTTCGCGTAGCCGTAGCCGTTCAGCGTCGTGGTGGTGAACCGCACCGGGAACTGCCCATAGGACAGCTCCGCCGCCATGGCAGAAATGCGCTGCAGGTGGTAGTCCATATCGTGGCCAAAGTAGAGATAATTGCTGAACAGCGGCAGGCAGGCAAACGCCGTGATGGCGATGAGCGCCAGCGGCAGCCGCAGGGCACGGCGGCTGGCAGCGCCCTCCTCCCCTGTTTTGGCAAACAGCAGCCAGAGCAGGAAGTCCACGACCGCGAAGAACAGCGCAAAGCCCAGCAGCCGGGTGACGCGGTAGATGGGCTGCTCGGTCAGGGTGATGGCGTAGAGATAGAGCTGGCCCTGGCCGTTGTAGTGCAGCGTGGCGGTCAAATCGTTGAGCCATGCGCCGCTGCTGACCCACAGCCGGGTAGTCAGGGCGCGGTGGCAGTCATCCAGCCGCAGGGTGTCGGCGCTGACCGCCGAGGGAACCATGGCGCTGGAAAAGCTCAGCGTACCGGCGGAGTTGAGCATATTGAAGGTGGGCGCGTCGGGCGTCTGGCAGGAGAAATACTGCACCGTCACCTCATACGCGCCGGACCGCACCGCCTGCCCGGCAGAAGGAAAATCCAGCGGGTCACTGGTCTGGAAGTTCGTCTGGTTCCACACCTGGAAGTGATCCCCCTCGTTGGAGGAAATGTCCGGGAAGGGGTTCTCGAACAGGTCGGGGGTCATCGTCAGCTTGTAAGGCGCACCGAACAGCCCGGCCGCCAGCACGCAGAGCACGGCCAGCTCCACCGCCAGCAGGGCAGCGAACAGCCGGTTGCGCTTGCAGAAAGCAAAGAAATGTTTCATCCGTAAATCCTCTTTTAGTTAGCCGTCCCAGATCATGAGCTTGGCGTTCAGGATGGAGGTGTCCTCCACGGTGGCAAGGTAGTCGCCGTTAGTGTCGCGGTCGGTGCGGGTGCAGTCGAGCAGGCAGATAGAGCGGGCCTCCTCGGTGCCGTCGGGCAGGCGGACCTTGTATTTGATGACCGCATTGTCGGGCACCAGCGCACCCTGCACAAGGATCTGCACACCATCCATCAGGTCACTGTCAGCACTCTGCAGACGGCCGCACCAGGCAAGGTCGTACCCGCCGTAGTTCCGGTAGGTCTGGTAGGCGTAGGTACTGCCTGCGGGCTGCTCGTCCCCGGCGGTCATGAAACGCGCACGAAGGGTGCGGCCGGTAAAGCGGCTGAAGAATAAGCTCTCGGCGTCGCTGTTGCCGTCCCAGACATTCTCATTGCAGAGGATCAGATCATCCTCTGTCACGCCATCGGCCAGACCGGCCTCGATCGAGCGGACAAAAAACTGGTAGGCGGCCAGATTCTCCGCATGGTGGGTTCGCACCACGCCGCGCAGGTAGCTGCCGTTCAGGCAGAGGGCCGCGGCAAAGGCGGCAGTCAGCGCCAGACGGGCTGTGAGCGAGACGAACCGCGGCAGATGCATACAGGCGTTGGCCAGCAGCGCCAGCAGCGCGGCCGCCAGCAGGGCAAACCCGATGGAGGATGCCGCCGCCGGAATGTAGCCCCACTGCCAGGTGATGGCCTCAGGCTGCTGGTAGCGGGAAGAAAGCGCCAGCAGCAGGGCCGGCAGTGCCCAGAATGCAAAGCCGAGCCCGGCCAGAGCGCCGAGCGTTTTGGCGCGCAGCTTGTCCCGCGGGACCGCGAAGAAGAGCAGCAGCCCGGCGGCCAGACCCAGCACCAGCGGCCACAGGCGGTCACCGTTTGAGAGTACGCCGCAGTCCTCCTGCAGCAGGCGGGAGTTCAGCCCCGGGAGGGAGGCAGCCATCTGCTGTACCGTCACCCGCAGAACAACGGGCAGATCGAGCGATACCGGATTGCCGCTGCCGCCGTTGCGGCCGCTTAAAACATGAAAGACGAGCGCAGCACCCATGCCGCCCAGCACGGGCGCAGAATGGCAGAAACCGGTTTTAAAGCTACGGCTGCGCAGACACCAGACAATGAGCGCGAGCGCGGCAAAGACATAGCCGATCTCATAGGTGCCGCAAGCCAGAAAGGACAGCGCAGCACCCAGCACCGCCCAGCGGCGGTGGCGGGTCGTTTCCCACGGGAAAAGGCAGAGCCATGCCGCCATGGCCCAGAACAACGCCCGCTGCGGCACGGCGTAGTAGCTGTACATGCCCTCGTTCCAGATGGGGGCTGCCGCCAGCGCCAGCGTAAAGCCGGCCAGCGCCAGTGCATCACCGCTGCCGAACCGCCGTACCACGCGGCTGACCAGAAAGGCCGCCGCACCGGTAAAGGCGATGATATACAGCCGGTAGCTGCTCAGACTGCTATAGAACAGCAGCGCCACGGCGTTGGGGTAGTGAAAGGGGAAAAAGCGCGGCTCCTGCAGGGTGAAATACCGCAGACGGCCCTGCAGATCCTGCAGAAGAAACTGCGCGTAGGGCATACGGTGCAGATCAAACAGCCATTTGTTCAGCGTCAGCTTGTCATCGCCCTCGGGCGGGATGCTGATCGTAACGCGCAGATACAGCACACCCACGGCAAAAATCAAAAGATAGGCTGCCGCCATAAGCAAGCGGCGGTAGCGCCGGCAGAAAGTTCTGACCTGTTCCATAAGGGCAGGGTCCTCCTCGCTCGTAAAAAATCACATATATATCCAAGTATAGCATAAAGCCCCGTCATGCGCAACGCACAACAGGGCTTTTGTCGAATACATTATTATTGTTTGAGTGGCTTTTTCAGCAGGCCGAGCAGCAGTGCCGCCAGCAGGCTTCCGCCGAGCAGCGCACCCAGAAAGCCGAGCGGATTTCCCATTACGGGTAGCAGAAACAATCCGCCATGGGGGGCGGGGCAGCCGCAGCCGAGGAAGATGGCCAAAAAGCCTGCCAGCGCACTGCCGGCAATACAGGAGGGGCCGACACGAAGCGGGTCGCGCAGGGCGAAGGGCAGAGCGCCCTCCGTCACGAAGGAAAGTCCCATGATCGCAGTCTGGGGCACGCTGCGGCGCTCCGAGGCGGTGAATCTTGTCGGGAACAGCATACAGGCCAGCGCCAGCCCCAGCGGCGGGACC
>ENA-OQKH01000092-OQKH01000092.1-human-gut-metagenome-genome-assembly--contig:-NODE-92-length-79626-cov-8.441401_pt1 | contig 79626 bp, 58 predicted proteins | sample MGYA00242645_ERZ504791 | MGnify/ENA primary metagenome ERZ504791 (study PRJEB26092, sample SAMD00036388) | human gut metagenome | host: Homo sapiens | study: EMG produced TPA metagenomics assembly of... | reverse complement strand
ATGTGGGGCCGGGGGGGGCCAGCATTCTGGGGGTCGGCGCCGGGGTGGGCTCGGGGGTCGGAGTCGGCTCGGGGGTCGTTGCGGTGGTCGGCTCCGGGGTCGTTTCGGCGGCGGGGGTTGTGGTGGCGCTCTCGTTCAGGGCCGTGCTCTCGCCGGGGGCGTCCTCGCGGTGAACCCACGCCATGCGCTGGCTGGCAGCGCCCAGCAGTGTGATGGAATCCCTTGCGCCTGCTGCCCAGGCGGCGGTGTTGCTGTTTGCGGCGTAGCTTGTGTCGCGGGTCGCGCCGATCAGTTCCTTGGTGCCGTCCCGGTAGACGGGCCAGTAGGGGGCCTCGCTGCCGTCAGCCAGCAGCAGGTGTCCGCTGCTGCTCAGCTTTGCGGTGTAGGTGGTCTTGGTGCCGAGCTCCGTCCGGGCGCTGTCGGCGTAGGTGACAGTGTCGGTCACCTCGTTGGCGATGGGGGCCGACCCGGCGTTGCTGACGCCGGAGTCCTCGGCGCTCTCGTTGACCTGACTGGCCTGAACGATCTTCTCCTTGACGGCCTGCACATCGGCCTTGTAGACGACCTTCTCCTTGACGGTCACGGCCTGCGCCTCAGGCATTATGTACCCCTCAATGGGCTGCACCGCCACGGTGTAGTCGCCGGGGGTCACATCCTCGGCCAGCGCTGTGCCGGTCTCGGTGTCCAGCGGGTAGTCGGTGGCCTGACCCTTGGCATCGGTCAGGGTGACGGTGGCCTCCACACCCAGCAGCGGGGTCTTGTCCGGTTCTTCTTCAGCATCCGGAGCGTTCGGGTCGGGGGCGGCGGTCTGTGCGGGGGCTGCCTCATCGGTGACCGGCTCAACAAACAGCGTCACGCCGACATCCTGCTGGATCACGCTGGCCTCGAGCGTCAGCGGCTTGTCCGGCTCCGGTGTCGGGCTTGGCGAGGGGGAGGGGGTCGGCGTGGCCGCAGTCTCGGGCGTGGCGGTCACAACGGGGGTCGGGCTCGGCTCGGGGGTGGTGAACGGCGTAAAGCCTGCGGCAAATGCGCCCAGACCAATGCTGGCCGTCAGCGCCACCGCCGTGCCGCCGGCCGCCAGCTTGTACAGCGGCAGTCGCACAAAGGTGCTGCCGGAGAAATACCGCATCGGGTTCTTTTTATTAAACATTCCTGTTCCTCACAGTGGTCATCGTGGTATGGCCGCATCCTGCGGCGCTGTTTTTGGATAAAACTTTACATAGTGCATCATACCATGAAAAATCCCCCCGCCGCAAGGGGGCAGGGGAAAAAAGCTGCACAGAAAAACGCCGAAATTTTCCACGAAGAAGCGGCACGGATGTTGAAAATGTGACACGCCGGAAACATTTCTTCGGTCATATTGCGGTTGGGGTGCCGGTCAGTCACCAGCGGTTGTGTTGGGCAAAAATGCTTCGACCAACAGGTCCACACAGGCACCGTAGCTGCGCATGCCCAGCGTCTGGCCGTAGCCCTGCAAAAAGGTGGTGTACACCTTTTCGCCGGTCTCGCGCACGGGACCCTCCCACTGCTTCCAGTAGGCGTTGTTAGCGGCAAGGTCTGCTTGGGCCTCGGCGCACAAAAGGCGGTAGCTTTCAGCGGCGCGCGCCGGGTCGGCCGTGTAGAGCGCGTTGGACAGATGCAGATAGCCGAACAGCCACCCGGAATACCGATACGCGGCCCTGCCGCTGGCGGTGGCCGCCATCACGCCGACAAAATTTGCGTCCTGCTCGGGCGCGACACCGCGCTGATGCGCCAACTCATGGGCGATCGTCACCGGCAGAAAGACCGCCGGGCAATCGACATTCAGCGTGCTTTCGCCGACCAGCGGGCAGAGGTAGCCGGTGAAGCCCCATGCGCTCATCAGCTTGGAGTAGACAGCAGGCTTGGGGCGGCGCTCCGGCCCGGAGAGAAAGGGCCAGCGCTCCGCCAGCGGGTCATACAGGCCGCTGCAGCCGGCAAAGATCTCGGCCTTGTCAACGGCAAACAGGCCGTTTGCGTCCCGCTTGGTCAAGGGGGCTGTTTCGTTGACTCTTTCGGCAAACCAGTCGGTCACGGCGGCCAGTGTCTCGGCGCTGACGGGCGGTGCGGTCATACCGGCCTTCTCAGCAAAGCCGGTGCCGTAGTACTGGGTGCCCCACAGGGCGCAGACCCCGGCATAGCCCCAGACCAGCAGCACAGCGGTGTGCAGCGCCCAGTCGGCCAGCCTGCGGCGGCGCACCGCCCGCACCAGCAGGGCCAGCGCACCGAGGCAGAGCACCGTGGCGCCAAGCTCGCAGGCGCTGAAGGGAAGCGGGTCCACCGCAAACGAGATGCCCCGCTTGACGGGCATCGAAATATGCGCAAGCCACCAGTCCATGGCAGTGCGGCTGCTGCGCACCGCCGCAAATACCCCCAGCGCCGCGCCGCCGCCCGCCAGCGCGGCCAGCCCGCCCCGGTGGGCGCGGCACCAGCCGGAAAGTTTTTTCATAAGGCAAAGCCCCCGTTGGTTTTTGTACCATTATACAAAGAACCGGGCCCCGCTGTCAAAAAACGCGCATTGCCGTTTTGCAGAGGGCAGACATATCTTTTTCTTGCCCTATTGCCCAAAAAGCGGTATAATACAATAGAATATTTGTAAAATTGTGTCCGCCGGACTGTCCGGCCGGACTGCTATAGTATGGAGGCATTTGCTATGTCTGGATTTATCCCGCTTTCTGTCCCGAATTTCGGCGCGCGTGAGGCCGAGCTCGCCGGGCTGGCCATCACTTCCGGCTGGGTATCGACCAGCGGCGGCAAGGTCACCGAGTTTGAGGAAAAGCTCGCCGCCTATGTGGGTATGCCCCGCGCCGTGGCCTGCAACGCCGGTACCAGCGCGCTGCATCTGGCGGCCATGGCAGCCGGCATTACCCGCGGGGATGAGGTCATCGTCCCCACGCTGACCTTTATCGCCGCCGTCAACCCGTTGACCCGCTATGTGGGGGCCGAGCCGATTTTCATTGGCTGCGACGACAGCCTGTGCATTGACCCCGACGCGGTGGAGGATTTCTGTGCTAACCACTGCGCGCTGCGGGACGGCAAGCTGTACAATAAAAAGACCGGCGCGCATGTCAAGGCGCTGGAGGTCGTGCATGTCTTTGGCAATCTGGCCGACATGCCCCGCCTGATGGCCATTGCCGAGCGGTACGGCCTTATTGTGATCGAGGACGCGACCGAGGCCCTCGGCACCCGCTGCACCGACGGTCCCTATGCGGGCCGGTTTGCAGGCACCATCGGCGACATCGGCTGCTACAGCTTCAACGGCAACAAGATCATCACGACCGGCGCGGGCGGCGCAGTGGTATCCAACCACGCCGACTGGGCCGAGCATGCCAAGCACCTCTCCACCCAGGCCAAGGCCGATATGCTGCAGTTCCTGCATGATGAGGTCGGCTACAACTACCGCATGACCAATGTGCAGGCCAGCCTCGGCATTGCCCAGCTGGAGCGGCTTGAGGGGTTCATCGCCCACAAAAAGGCGCTGTATGACCGCTATGTGGCGGCGCTGGACGGCGTCAAGGGGCTGCGCATCCTGCCCTTCCGTGAGGAGGCGTGCCGCTCCAACCACTGGTTCTTCAGCCTGTATGTGAAGGATGCCGGTCTTGACCGCGACACCGTGATTGAAAAGCTGCAGGCACAGCAGATCCAGACCCGCCCGGTGTGGGCGCTCATCCATGAGCAGGCCGATTACCCCCGCAACGAGGCCTACGGTCTGGACAAGGCGCTGGACTACCGCAAGTATATTGTCAACCTGCCCTGCTCGACCAATCTGAGCATGGAGGACTGCGACCGCGTGATCGAAGCGGTGCTGGGGCTGCTGAAATAAGGCTTCCCCCGAGGGGGGAAGCTGTCACCGAAGGTGACTGATGAGGGGCGGACTTTCCGCAGCAGTCCGTGAACGGGCAATCACGCAAGCGCCGCCCCTCATCCGGCGCTTGCGCGCCACCTTCCCCCTCAGGGGAAGGCTATAGGCAACACCGCACAATTCCCGCCTAACGGCTTAAGCACCGCTCCGGCGGCTGCGGCGCGACATCTGCGTTGCCAAAATGCTCGATAATACACAAAGTATTATCTGCGCTTTTGGCTTAGCAGCTGCCGCACCTCGCTCGCCGTATCGGCACTTAGAATTATGCGGTATTGCCTTTACTAAATGTCAAAGGGGGACCACCCTTGATCAAAGTTGAAGAACTCTTTATTGAGCCTACCGCCACGGTGCTGGAAACACTGCGCAAGCTGGACGAGACCGGCCAGCGCATTCTGTTCATCGCGCCGGAGGGCAAGCTGAAGGCCGTCATCACCGATGGCGACATCCGCAAGTTTTTCCTGCGGGGCGGCACGCCCGACCAGACCATTGACAACGCGGCGAACTACCACCCGCTCAGCGTCTCGGTGGCAGAGCGCGGCAAGGCGCGCGGCATCTTGCAGAAATACTGCATTGACGCGCTGCCTGTGCTGAATAAGCGCGGCATCATCACCGATATTATCTTTGCCCACGGCCTTGATGTGGACAACCGCAAGCAGGTTGATATCCCCGTTGTCATGATGGCGGGCGGTCTGGGTACCCGGCTGTACCCCTACACCAAGATCCTGCCCAAGCCGCTGATCCCGGTGGGGGAGCAGCCCATCGCCGAGATGATCATGGACCGGTTCCGGGATTTCGGCTGCCATGATTTTACGATGATCGTCAACTACAAAAAGGGGATGATCAAGTCCTATTTCAACGAGCTGGAAAAGGACTACCATGTCGATTTCGCCGATGAGGATGTCTTTATGGGCACCGGCGGCGGGCTTTGCCTGCTGAAGGGAAAAATCGGTACGCCGTTCTTTTTTACAAACTGCGACACGCTGCTGGATGTGGACTTCGGCGATATTTATGAGTATCACCGCGCCCACGGCAACCTTGTCACGATGATCTGCGCCTTCAAGCACTACACGGTGCCCTACGGCGTGGTGGAGCTGGGCGAGGACGGCGGCATCGCCGCCATGCGCGAAAAGCCCGAGCTGGATTTCCTGACGAACACCGGCGTCTATGTTGTGGAGCCCCGCGTTGTTGAGGAGATGCGCGACGGCGAGTTCATCGGCTTCCCCGATGTGATCGAGCGGTACCGTCAGGCCGGTGAGAAGGTCGGCGTCTATCCCATCAGCGAGAGCAGCTGGATGGATATGGGCCAGCTGGAGGAACTGGAAAAGATGCGCAGAAAGCTGGAAAACCAGCAGTAAGATAGATAATAGATAAAAATGTGGGATTTTCGCCAAGGGGCGAAAATAAAATTTTGCGCCGCGCGGCGCTCCACCTATTTTTTTATCTTTTATCTATTATCTTTTATCTTAAAAAACCGGAGGTTTTTTACCATGCCTATCACCATCATTGCCGAAGCCGGGGTGAACCACAACGGAAGTCTGGAAATGGCCAAGGAGATGGCCCGCGTGGCCAAGGCATGCGGCGCGGATATTGTAAAATACCAGACCGCCGTGCCGGAGCTGGTTGTGAGTAAGTTTGCCCAAAAGGCAGAGTACCAGAAGCAGACTACCGATGCCGCCGAGAGCCAGCTGGAGATGATCCGCCGGCTGCATTTCTCATTCGATGCCCACCGGGAGCTGAAGGAATACTGCGACTCCATCGGCATCCAGTATCTCTCGGCGCCGTTCGATCTGCCCAGCGTTCGGTTCCTCGGCACGCTGGGGCTGCCGCTGCTCAAGATCCCCTCGGGCGAGATCACGAACCTACCGTATCTGGAGGCAATGGCCGCGCTGAAAACGCCGGTCCTGCTCTCCACCGGCATGAGCAGCCTTGACGAGATCACCGATGCACTTGGCGTGCTGGATGACGGCGGCTGCCCTGAAGTCACGATCCTGCACTGCAACACCCAATATCCCACCCCGTATGAGGACGCCAACCTGACTGCGATGATTGAGCTGTATGAGCAGTTCGGCCTGCCGGTCGGCCTGTCCGATCACACCCCCGGGTGGGAGTGCGATGTGGCCGCCGCCGTGCTGGGCGCGCAGGTCATTGAAAAGCACTTCACGCTCGATAAATCCCTGCCCGGCCCTGACCAGAAAGCCAGCCTTGACCCCGCCGAGTTCAAGGCAATGGTCGAGGCCGTGCGCCATGTCGAGGCGGCGCTCGGGGACGGCCACAAGCACCTGACCGCCAGCGAGGCCCCCAACAAGGCTATTGCGCGCAAGAGCATCGTGGCCGCACGGCAGATCAAAGCAGGCGAGGTCTTTACCGAGGAAAACCTTACCACCAAGCGCCCCGGTGACGGCATCTCCCCCATGCGCTGGCATGAGATTTTGGGCCAAACCGCAAAACGCGATTTTGCGGAGGATGAAAAAATAGAGGTTTGATGCAGCGCCGTGCCCGCTTGCGGCGGCGAAAAACCATACGGGCAGTCCCCCGAGAAAGTGAGATTTCTATGCGCACCATCTGCATCGTCACCGCCACGCGGGCGGAATACGGCCTGCTGCGGCCGGTGGTACAGAAAATCTCGAAGTCGGACATGCTGGCGTTGCAGCTTGTTGTGACCGGCGCGCACCTCTGCCCGCGTCTGGGTGAAACCGTACACGAAATCGAAAACGACGGCTTTCCCATTGCGGCAAGGCTCCCCATCTTCACCGAGGACGCCGGGGAGCCTGTTGCAAAAACTATCGCCCGCACATTGACCGTCTTTGATGATTACTTTGCCGCCCACCGGCCCGATGCGGTGCTGCTGCTGGGCGACCGGTTTGAAATTTTCGCTGTGGCGGCTGCAGCCGCCGCGCGGCATATCCCGATCGCCCATATCTCGGGCGGGGATGTTACGCTGGGCGCGGCCGATGAATACTACCGCCACTGCATCTCCAAGATGGCGGCGGTGCATTTTCCGTCCTGCGCCGACAGCGCTGCGCGGCTTGTCCGCATGGGCGAGGCCCCCGGCACAGTGTTCTGCGTAGGCGGGCTGGGGGATGAAAATATCCGCACAATGCCCAAAATGGGTCGCCGGGAATTGTGCGATTCGACAGGATTCCCCCTGATGCAGCCCTTTGCGCTGGTGACCTACCACCCCGAGACCGCCCCCGATGCGGGCGGCCCGGCGGTGCAGGTGCAGGCCCTGTGCGCGGCTATGGCCGCCGTGGACGGTGTGTTCTGGCTTATCACCGGCTCCAACGCCGATGCAGGCGGCGAGGTCTGCACCCGCATGATGCAGGATTTCGCCGCTGCCCACCCGGACCGCGCCGGCTTTGTGCAGAGCCTTGGCCTCAAGCGCTATCTCTCTGCGATGGAGTACGCCGCGCTGGTCGCGGGCAATTCCTCCTCGGGCGTGGTCGAAACGCCGACCTTCCGGGTGCCGACCGTCAACATCGGCAGGCGGCAGGCGGGGCGCACCGTCTGCGCCAATGTGCTTTGCTGCGATGCTGACCGCGCGGCCATCGAGGCTGCGCTGCGCAAGGCTCTGTCTAAAGCGTTCGCCCCTGTGGCGGCATCGGCGCGCAGCCCCTACAACGGCGGCAATACAAGCGAAAAAATTTGCACGGTGCTGCAGAATTTTGACTTTGCAGGACCCAAGATATTCTATGACGGCCCTGTGCCTGAATTTGACCCCCAAAGGAGCGTTTTGGTATGAAACTTCTCATCGTTGGCTTAGGCAGCATGGGCAAACGCCGCGCCCGGCTGGCCAAGGGCATTGATGCCGCCATACAGATCGTCGGCGTTGACACGGCCGAGGGCCGCCGCGCCGAGGCAAAGCAGCTGGCGCTGGCGGACGAGGCCTACCCGTCCATCGCCGAGGCTGTGGCCGCCGCGCACCCGGACGCCGCGCTGGTCTGCACGGCGCCGCTGTCCCACGCCGCCGTCATCGGCGAGCTGCTGGACAACGGCCTGCCGGTCTTTACCGAGCTGAACCTTGTCCGGGACGGCTACGCCGAGAATATGGCCAAGGCTGCCGAAAAGCAGCTGCCGCTCTTCCTCTCCTCCACCATGCTCTACCGGCGCGAAACGCAGTATATCAAGCAGCAGGTCGCAGCGTTCGGCAAGCCGGTGCATTATATCTATCACATCGGGCAGTATCTGCCCGACTGGCACCCGTGGGAGAACTATAAGAATTTCTTTGTCGGCAACGCCCGCACCGGCGGCGTGCGCGAGATCTTCGGCATTGATCTGCCCTGGCTGCTCGATGCCTTCGGCGATGTGGAGTCGGTCACGGTACAGAAGGACACAATCAGCGATCTCGGTCTGCCGTACCCCGACTGCGTGACCCTGCTGCTGCGCCACAAGGGCGGCGCGCAGGGCGTGCTGGCGGCCGATGTTGTCAGCCGCAAGGCAGTGCGCAGCTTTGAGTGCTTCGGTGACGGCATCCACCTTTTCTGGGAGGGCAACCCCAAGGCGCTGTATGAGTTCCGCGATGGGGATAAGCAGCCGGTGGACACCTACGCCAGCTTTGAGCACGACAGCCGCTACAGCGACAACATTGTGGAGAACGCCTATGTGGACGAACTGACGAACTTCTTCGCCGTGCTGAAGGGCGAGGAGCAGCCCCGCTGGAGCTTTGAAAAAGACCTGAAAGCGATTGAGCTGATGGACTTTGTGGAAAAGTCGTAAGCCTTTTTCCTGTAAAAACTGCTTTTTGCCTTGCTGAGACTGTAGGGGCGAACATTGTTCGCCCGTCCACTGTGCGGCGGCTGCCGGGTTCCCGGAGCGATGCAGGCATCGCCCCCTGTGCGTAGGGGCGGATTCCATATCCGCCCGGGCACTTTGCCTTTGCCGCACACGCCCTCGGGCGAACGATGTTCGCCCCTACAAGCCTTCCGTAAACTTACCATAAAAAGGGGACACCTATGCGTACCATCACCGCGCTGTTCGTGGGGCTTGGCTCCATCGGGACGCGCCATTTGAAAAACCTTGCCAACCTCTGCGCAGACCGGGGCTGGACCCTGCAGGCCGATGCGCTGCGCAGTGACCTGACCCGCCCGCTGCGCCCCGGCGTGGCGGAGCTGCTGCACGCCCAGTACACCGACCCGGCCGCTGCCCCGGCACACTATGATATGGTGTTCATCACGAACCCCACCAGCCTGCACGCCGAGGCATTGCGGCAGGTCAAGGGCCGCGGCGAGGCGCTGTTTATCGAAAAACCGATTTTCTCGGCCGAGCAGACCGGCCTTGCGCTGGACCAGCTGCTGCCCGCCGGCCAAAAGGCCTATGTGGCAGCGCCGATGCGGTGGTGCGGTGCCATGCTGGCCCTCAAGGATCGGCTGCCCGCGCTGCACCCCTACTGCGCGCGGGTCATCTGCTCAAGCTATCTGCCCGACTGGCGGCCCGGCGTGGACTACCGTACGGTCTACAGTGCCCGCAAGGCGCTGGGCGGCGGCGTCACCATCGACCTGATCCATGAGTGGGATTATCTGGTCGAGCTTTTCGGCGTGCCGGAAAAGCTGTACAATTTCAAGGGGACCTACTCCGAGCTGGAGATCGACTCCGACGATCTTTCTGTTTACATCGCAAAATATCCCACGCTGCTGGCGGAGGTGCATCTGGACTACTTCGGCCGCGGCTACCGGCGCAGCATCGAGCTTTTCTGCCGGGACGGCAGCTATCTGGCCGACTTCGGCAAGGGCACGCTGACCCTGCCGGACGGTACGGTGCAGCACTATGAGGAGGATGTGAACCGCCGCTATGAGCGGGAGATGGAGTATTTTGTTGACTACGCACTGACCGGCTGCGGCGAAAGCTGCAACCCGCCCGCACTGGCACTGAAGGTGCTGAAACTGACTTTGGGGGAGAATGTACAATGAATCGTCTGCTCATTACCATTTGCGGCCGTGCCGGCAGCAAGGGCTTCAAAAACAAAAATCTGAAGGTTTTCTGCGGTAAGCCGTTGGTTTACTATTCGCTCAGCGCCGCCGAGCTGTTTATCAAGAACCACCCGGAGCTGACCGTCGACATCGCGCTGAACACCGACAGCGAAGACCTCGCAAAGCTGGTAGCCGCCGAGTACCCGGAGGTCGTCTACCTGCCGCGCGGCGCAGAGCTGGGCGGCGACCGCGTGCCGAAGATGGCCGTCTATCAGGACAGCCTGCGCCGCATGGAGGCGCGCGCCGGACAGCCCTACGACTGGCATATGGACTTGGACATCACCAGCCCGCTGCGCACCGCCGCCGACATCGAGAACGCCTTTGCCGTAAAGCAGAAGCGCGCTGACCTCGACCTCGTGTTCAGCGTCTGCGAGGCGCGCCGCAACCCGTGGTTCAACATGGTGAAGACCGTGGACGACCATGTCGAGCAGGTCTGCCGCAGCGAGTTCACCGGCCGCCAGCAGGCGCCCGATGTGTATGACGTCAATGCGTCAATTTACGTCTTCAAACGGGATTTTCTGGCCGAGAACACCGACGGCATGCTCTGGCGCGGCAAAATCGGCGTCAGCGTGATGATGGACACCGGCATCATCGACATCGACTCGGAGCATGACTACCTGCTCATGGAAGCGATCGCGCAGCATCTCTACGCGCATTATCCGGAATTTAACGCAGTGCGGGAGAATATTCGTGGCTGATGCACTGTTTGACCGTGCGCTGGAGCTGGTCATGGACGCGGGCCAGACGCTGCTGGAAAACGGCGGCGAGGTGTTCCGCGCGCAGCAGACCATGGAGATCATGGCTGCCAGCCTCGGCGTGCGGGACTTCCACGTTTATGTTCTGACCAACGGCATCTTTGCGTCGGCGCACCTGCCGGGGCGGGATGCCGTCTCGCTGGTGCGGCACGTGCCCACCGTGTCGGTCCATCTGGGCCGCGTCGAGGCCGTGAACGAGATCTCGCGCGAGCTGGCTGCCGGCCGCCTCGGCGTGGCCGAGGCCGAGCAGCGGCTGGCGGAGGCCCGCACGGTGTCCCGCATCACGCCGCGGGTCGAGACGCTGGCCTGCATCGTCGGCGCGGCGGGGTTCGCCTACCTTTTCGGCGGTACGCTGGCCGATATGCCGGTGGCTGCCATCGGCGGCCTGCTGGAATCGCTGGTCTGCCGGTATTTCGCCCGACACGGCATCAACCGGATCTTTACCGACATCGTGGCGGCGTTCTGCTGCACCTTCTGGGCTGCCGCCGCACAGGCGGCTTTCCCCGTTGTCAGCGCCAACGCGGCCATCATCGGCGCGCTTATGGTGCTGACCCCCGGCGTTGCCCTGACGATGGGCGTGCGGGATATTCTGAACGGCGACTATCTGTCCGGTTCGATCCGCCTGCTGGATGCCCTGCTGATTGCGGGCAGCATTGCGGGCGGCGTTGTGCTTGGCTGGATCATGGCCCGTGGATTGGGGGTGGCGTGATGCCAGTCTGGACACATTATTTTGCCCATTTTGTGGTGGCCGTCATTGCAACGATCAGCTTTGGCATCACATTCCAGATGCCGCGGCGGCACTATCTGGCCTGCGGCCTGACCGGCGCGGTGGGCTGGATGGTCTACATCTTCGGCGTGGAGCTGTTCGCGTTAAGCCCGGCGATTGCGACGCTGGTCGCCACGCTGCCGCTGACCGGCTGCGCGCGGTTCTTTGCCATCCGCCACAAGGCCCCGGTGACGATCTTTCTGCTGCCGGGCATCTTTCCGCTTGTGCCGGGCGCGGGCATCTATTACACCGCCTACTATTTCCTGCAGGGCGAGGAGGTCCTTTTCGCCAGCAAGGGTGCCGAGACCTTCAAGGTCGCGCTGGCGCTGGCACTCGGTATTGCGCTGGTCTGCAGCCTGCCCCTGCCGGGAAGCCACGAACCCAAAAAGTAGCCCCATACCCCGTTCTGCAAAGGACGGGGTACTTTTTTGCGTGAAAATATTGTTTTTTGCAGGGCAAACGAGTATAATTTAACCTGTATAACTTTGTGTAAAATGTGAGGAATGAGTGGTATGCTTTCCGACCCCCAGCTGCATTATCTTGATAACGCCGCCACCTCCCGGGTGGACCCGGTGGTGGCACAGGCCATCGGCACGGCCCTGACGGAGCTTTGGGCGAACCCCAGCAGCCTGTACGACCCGGCCGTGGCCGCGCAGGACGCCATCCAGACGGCCCGCGCTCGCGTTGCCAAAACGCTGCACTGCCGCAGCGATGAGATCTACTTTACCGCCTGCGGCAGCGAGAGCAACAATATGGCCGTCTACGGCGCGGCCCGCCCGCGCAGGGCGTGGGGCAATAAAATCGTTGTGACCGGGTTCGAGCATCCCAGCGTGCAGCGGCCCATCCGCGCCTTAAAGGACGAGGGCTTCACGGTGGTGGAGATCCTGCCCGGCCCGGACGGCCGCATCGACACACAGAAATTCCTGCAGGAGATCGACAAAAACACCGTGCTGGCCGCCTGCATGGCCGTCAACAATGAGACCGGCACGGTGCAGGACATTGCAGCTTTGGGCAAGGGCATCAAGGCGCGCAACAGCCGCACCCACTTCCATGTGGACGCCGTGCAGGCGTGGCTGCGTATGCCGATCGACCTGCAAAAATGGCGCGAGGTGGACAGCCTCTCCGTGTCGGGCCACAAGGTCCACGCGCCCAAGGGTGTGGGCGCACTCTTTATCCGGGACAGCCAGCGCCAGACCCTCAAGCCGCCCTACATCGGCGGCCATCAGGAGCGCGGCCTGCGCCCGGGCACCGAGAACACGCCCTACATCGTGGGGCTTGGCATGGCCGCGGCGCTGGGGCAGCAAAAGCTGCGCACCCGCATGACCCGCATTGCGGAGCTGAATCGGAAACTGCGCGCGGGGCTTGAAGAATTGGACGGCATCACGCTCAATTCGCCCGATGATGCAGTGGGGGAGATCGTCAACTTCTCGACCAACTGCATCAACAGCCAGACCTTTATCAATTATCTGAACACCCGCGCGGTCTATGTTTCGGGCGGCTCTGCCTGTGATAAGGGCGAGCCGAGCCACACGCTGCTGGCCATGGGCTGCAGCGATCTGACCGTCCGCACCGCCCTGCGCGTCAGCCTTTGCGCGGATAACACTGCCGAGGATGTGGATGCGCTGCTGGCAGGGGTAAGAGATGGGTTGAAGGAACTGCAGCATATTTGAACGGCTGCTGGCGGCGGCCTGAGGGCAGGCCGCCCTACGAACCCCTTTTCGGGCAAATCGTAGGGCGGGGTGCCCTCACCCCGCCGCAGACAGTAGGGGCGAGGCATGCCTCGCCCTCCGCCTTCCCGTTACAGTGCGCCTGCCGTAAAGCCGAGGGTCGGGTATGCCCGACTCCTACCGCGCAGTCGCATATTTTGAAAGGAACTATAGAATGAAAGAAATCATCCTCGCCTATCAGGGCGAAATGACATTGAAGGGGCTGAACCGCGCCAAGTTTGAGGCACGGCTCGCCAAGATCATCCGCTGGCGGCTGGAGCCTCTGGGCAAGTTCAAGGTCTATCAGGCGCAAAGCACCGTTTTTATCGAGCCGAAGGAGGACGGCCTTGACATGGACGAGGCGTTCCGCCGCGTGTCCCATGTGTTCGGCATCGTTAAGCTCAGCCGTGCGGTCGAGTGCCCCAAGGATTTTGATGCCGTCTGCGAGACCGCCGAGGCCTACCTTGGCGAGGAACTGCGCGGCGTGCGCACCTTTAAGGTCGAGGCCAAGCGCGCCGACAAGGCCTACCCGATGAAAAGCCCCGAGATCTGCCGCGAGCTGGGCGCCTACCTGCTGGATAAGCACCATCACCTGCGGGTCGATGTCCACAACCCCCAGCTGGAGATCATGGTCGAGATCCGCGACCATGCAGCCTATGTCCACGGCCCCAAGGTCGAGGCTGCGGGCGGTCTGCCCGTCGGTACCAGCGGCCGCGCGCTGAATTTGCTGTCCGGCGGCATCGACAGCCCCGTGGCGGCATGGTGCATGGCGCGGCGCGGTCTGGCGCTGCACCACATCCACTTTGCCAGCCCGCCCTACACCAGCCTGCGCGCCAAGCTGAAAGTGCGCGATCTGGCGCGGGAAATTGTCGAGTACACCGGCAACTGCACGCTGTTCGTCGTGCCGTACACCAAGCCGCAGGAGTATATCCGCGACCATGCGCCCGATGTGCTGTTCACGGTTTTGATGCGCCGCAGCATGCTGCGCATTGCCAATCAGGTGGCGAAAAAGCTGGAGCTGCAGGCGCTCATCACCGGCGAGAGTCTGGCACAGGTGGCCAGCCAGACGATGGCGGCGCTGGCCTGCACCGATCAGGCGCAGGATCTGCCGGTGCTGCGCCCCTGCATCGGCATGGACAAGATCGAGATCATCAATATCTCCCGCAAGATCGGCACCTTTGAAACGTCCATTGAGCCGTATGAGGATTGCTGCACGATCTTTACCCCGCCGCACCCCAAGACGAACCCGACGCTGGACGAAATTCTGGCCGCCGAGGCCGCCATGCCCGAGCTGGCGGCGCTGGAAACCGAGGCCGCCGAGAATGTTGAAAAGATCTACATCCGCATGGGAGATGACGAACTGCTGTGACCGCTGAAATTATCTGCGTAGGAACGGAACTTTTGCTGGGTGACATCGTCAATACCAACGCGCAGTTTTTAAGCCGCGAGCTGGCCGAGCTGGGCATCAGTGTGCTGCACCAGCATGTCATCGGTGATAACCCCGCCCGGCTGAGGGAGCTGGTCCTGCAGGCGAAAAACCGCAGTGATCTGCTCGTCTTTTCGGGTGGCCTCGGCCCTACCGAGGACGATCTGACCAAGGAAACAGTCGCCGAGGCGTTCGGCGATACGCTGGCCTTTGATGAGGGCGAGTGGCAAAAGATACGGAACTTTTTCGCCCGCACCAACCGCCGCCCGACCGACAACAACCGCAAGCAGGCCATGTGCCCGACCAGGGGCCACAAGCTTATCAACGACCACGGCACCGCGCCCGGTGCGTGGTTTGAGGATGAGCAGGGCCGCTGCGCCGCACTGATGCCCGGTGTCCCGCGTGAGATGAAGGCAATGTGGGCCGAGCAGGTGCGTCCGATTTTGCTGCGCCGCCAGAACTGCACGATCCACAGCCGCACGCTGCGGGTGCTGGGCGGCGAGAGCGCCATCGCCAGCAAGGTCGCGCCGCTGTTTGAGGCCGCGAACCCCACCGCCGCCATCTACTGCAAGACCGGCGAGTGTGAGATCCGCGTGACCGCCCGCGAGGCCACCGAGCAGGCCGCCGAGGCCGCCTGCAATGCCCGCATTGCGGAGTTCAAAGAGATTCTGGGCGCAGCGGCCTATGATGTCGATGTGCCTGCACTGGAATACACCGTGGTACGCGCTTTGCGCGAGCATCATCTCCACGCCGCCACGGCGGAAAGCTGCACCGGCGGCATGATCGCCGAGCGGCTGACCAACGTGCCCGGTGCGAGCGAGGTGTTCGGCTTCGGCTTTGTCACCTACGCCGAGGCTGCCAAGCAAAAGCTGCTGGGCGTGGACGCCGCTGTCATTGCACGGTACAATGTTGTGTCCGGCCCGGTCGCAGCCGCTATGGCCTTTGGCGCTGCGCGGGAATCCGGTGCGGAGCTGGCCGTGGGCATTACGGGTCTGGCCGGCCCCGGCGGGGCGCTGCCCGGCAAGCCGGTGGGCACGGTCTATCTGGCCGGTGCCGACACCCGCACGAACCGCGGGTACCTGATGCGCCTTACTTTGGGCGGCTATCAGGACCGCGCCATCATCCGCACCCGTGCCGCGCTCTATGCACTCGACCTTCTGCGCCGCATGGCGCTGGGGCTGGAGGTGCCGGAGAGCGTACAATTTACCCCGGAGACGGCGAACAGAGATTTAGATATTTAAAACGCAAAACCGTAGGGGCGCATTCTATATGCGCCCGGCCCGTTTGCGGCTGTAGAAAGCTTCCCCGGGCGGATATGGAATCCGCCCCTACGGACAAGCTCGGCAACATTTCCAAACAAAGAAAGGTTCCACCATGGTCAACACTCAACTGAAAATCCTGCGTGTTTTCGGGCCTACGGGCGCGGAGGTATCCTCTGTGCTGCGGGGCATCCGGGATGACGGCTGCCCCGGCCTGCGTCTGCTGGAACGGGACGGCGAATTTGCCATCTGTGTGCAGGTCAGCGCCCCCAACCGCGCCATGGCGGAGCAATACTGTGAAAAATGGGCCGCGCGGCTGCGCGCCAAGTTCGGCGATGATGTCTTTGCCGAGGGCGAGACGAGCCTTGCGCAGGCCACGCTGGACGCCCTGCTGGAAAAGCGCAAGCTGCTGGTGGCTGTGGACGAAACGACCGGCCGCCTGCTGGGCGCGCTGCTGCAGCCCCTGCCCCACAGCGAGGCTGTCTTTGACTTCGGCACCGAGAGCTATGCCGATGCCCAGAAGGCCCGCCGCATCGCCGTGCCGGAGCAGCTGCTCAAGCGCTTCCCCGGTGATGTCGTGCAGGCCACGGCAGGCCGCGCACTGGCCGCCATGCAGGTGACCGGTGCGGACTACGCCGCCGCCTACATGCCCGCCAGCGTCGGCCAATGCCCCTTTGTGCTGGTCTGCGACCGCCGCGGGGCGGTGGCCTGCGCCCTGCCGCCCGATATGAACGACACCTTCATCGGCAACCAGATTCTGGATCTGCTGCGCCGCCGCTTGTTTGGCCTGCAGCTGACCGACTCCTGCATCACCTTCCGCCCGGGGCATGACCGCCCGCTGCTTGTTGTGTCGGAGGCTGCCAAGAGCCGCGGAAACACGGTGCGGTTCTCACTGCGCCGCCGCACACCGCCCACCAGAGATGCTGACCACACGGCCGACTTTGAGCCGATGCTGGACTTTGACGCCCCTGCGCCGGTGGCACCGCCCCCGGCCACTCTGCCTGCGGCGGGGGAGGCGGGGCAGCACCGCACACTGCGCCGCCATGACGCCGCGCCGACCCTGCCGCCCGAGGCATCGGAGCCGACCGGAGTCATCCAGTTTGAGACGGAGGACCCGGCGCCGCAGGACGCCGCCCCCGCCGATATACAGACGATGGGGGCCGAGGGTGCCCGCCGCGCCCGCATCCGCCGCGCAAGACCCGTCACGGCTGAGCCGCCCGCAGCAGCGCCGGACGAGCAGGAACCCCCTGCCCGCAGCGTGCTGGACGGCGACATCCCGGATTTCTCTGCCGAGATCGACCCTGCCGCCCTTGCGGCTGCGCAGGCGGCCGATGATGCCGCCGAGGCTGCCGGCAAAAGCGCCGATGTCGAGGAGTTTACCCGCGCCGCCACCCAGCTGTTTGACACAAGCGCAATCGAGGAGGCCGCGCAGGAGCGCACCCGGAAAAAGCAGAAAAAGAACGCCGAGCCGCCTGAGGAGCTGCCCCCGCGCCAGCCGGTGCCCGGCAGCATCCGCAACCGCAGCCTTGAAATGATTGAAAAGAGCGAGCGCCGCCGCCGGCGCACGGTCGCACTGGTGCTGGCCGCACTGGCCCTGCTCCTGCTGCTGGTCGGCGGCGGGGTGTGGATCTTCCTGCGCAGCGACCTTGGGGCGCGTCCCGCCGCCAAGAGCTACGGCACCGCCCTCTACGACAGCACCGCACAGAGCTATCTGGGCAAGGCGCTTGTGCGCCGCCCCGGTGTGGTGGGGTACCTCGGCTGGCCCGGCATGGACGGCACGCTGGTCTACGCCGCCGATACCCCCGCGCCGGAAACGCCGGAATCGGGCGAGGCCCCGCAGCCGCTGGTGCGGTTTGCGACCCCGAGTGCGCTGGACGCCGCCACCCCCGGCAACACCGTGCTGGAATGTACCGGCGATACCTACAAGACCCTTGCCGAGGAGGAGACGCTCCGCAGCAACGGCGGATTCACCCTTTACACCGCAGATAAGACCTACCGCGTCAAGACGATCGCGGTCTACTATTACGACCCCGAGGAGCAGGGCGAGGGCGCGTTCGACCTCTACGGCAGCACAGACCTGTCCGACTACTACGATTACCTGACCTTTGTGGCGGGCATCCGCGCCCGCAGCCTGTATGATACCGGCGTTGAGGCGGGGGAGGGCTCCCGCTTCCTGACGGTGACGAGCCACAGCGATGAGGGCGGTGCGCTGCTCTGCATCACGGGCCGTCTGATCGAGGAGGGCGAGGCGGAGATCCTGAACACCTCAGCCATCGCAGCGGCGGAGGATCCGCTGCTGACGGCGGCGCAGTACCAGAGCAAGGGCCAGCCGATGCCGACCGTGCAGGCGCTCGTTCAGGCCAGCGTGGAGCATTACGCGCAGCAGAGCGCCGCCATTCAGGCTGCCAAAAAGAACGGCAGCACAACCGGTGATCTTGCCGCCGAGGCAGCGGATCTGGCCCAGCAGGCCAGCGACCTGCAGGCCCTCACAAACAGCCTGCTGGCCAGCACCGACAAGATGCTGGCGGGCCTGACCGATGTGGCAGGCTCCACCACTGCAGCCGAGGCGGACCTGAACAAGGGTGCCGAGGGCAGCCTGCCTGAGCAGACGGTGACGGTGGAGCAGCTCAAGGCAACGCCCACCCCCGCACCGGAGCAGACCGCGACCCCCGCGCCCGAATCCGCGCCGGAGGGTGACAGCACCCCCGCGCCGACCGAGGCCCCGCAGCCTGACAACAGCGGTGCCGCCGGTGAGACCATCAATGTGACGATGAACGGTACGGCCCAGACGATGGATCTGGTGCGCTGCCTTGCCATGGTCGCACAGAATGAGCTTGGCCCCAACGCCCCCGCCGAGGCCTACAAGGCGCAGTGTGTGGCAACCCACTGCTGGATCCTGAGCCAGTCGGGCTACCCGTCCGTGCTGGGCGCAGAGCCGGGCGCTGCGGCGCTGGCCGCTGCGCAGGAGGTCGCCCATGTGCTGGTAACCTACAACGGGCAGGTCTGTTTCACCCCGTACTTTGCGTCGGCCAGCACGGGCACGGCCTCCGCAGCCGAGGTCTGGGGCAATGAGCGCGCATGGCTGCAGGCGGTGGACAGCCCGTATGACCAGAGCGTGTCCAGCCACTGGAACACGAACGGCAATTCCAGCGGCACGGCCCGCTTCTCCCGCCAGACACTGCAGGACCGCATCCGCGATGTGATGGACATTGACCTGTCCGGCGTGGACCCCAACAGCTGGTTCACGATCCAGTCCGCCAACCAGTACGGCTGGGTTGCCAAGATCCAGGTCGGCCCGGACGCGGGCGTCGGCACCGTCAGCGGGCGCTGGTTCCGCGAGAATCTGCTGGCCCGCCAGAGCGTTGACGGGCGCAGCCTGCGCAGCCAGTGCTTCACGGTCAGCTACAATGCGGAGCTGGACTGCTTTATCTTTGATGTCTACGGCTACGGCCACGGCTGCGGCATGTCCCAGTGGGGTGCCATCGGCTACGCCCGCAACGGCTGGGGCTATCAGGACATTTTGACGCATTATTTCGTGGGTACGACAATTACGACATATTGATAGTACAGAAAAAGAGCGTGTGCAAGAAATGGCACACGCTCTTTTTTGGCAGTAACATCCACCGCACGGCGGGAATCCCTCCGACCTCGCTTCGCTCGGCCACCTCCCTTTGACAAGGAAGGCTTTAAAGGCCCCCTTGTTAAAGGGGGCTGTCACCGAAGGTGACTGGGGGATTCCGCCGCGCGGTGGTTATAGCAACTCCTCCCCATCCAGCACCGCTTTCGCCAGCACGTCCCCATTATAAGTCAACTCCAGATGAAAAAACGGCGCGTTCTCTGCCAGCAGCTTGAAAAAGATCTTGTCCCCCTGCCAGATCGGCAGGTCCTGCACGGCGGCCTTGTCCACCCATTCCAGACAGCCCTCATCACAGTCGGTCATCTCGCCGCAAAAATCCGTGCAGGTGTACAGGTGCATCCGCTCGGCCGGCCACGGGGCGCAGTAAAAGTCCACAATGCCGCGGTACTGCGGCGTGCGCATCGTCAGGCCGGTCTCCTCCCGCACCTCGCGCAGGGCACAGGCCAGCGCGTCCTCGCCCGGTTCAAACTTGCCGCCGACCCCGACCCATTTGTCGTGGTTGACATCGTTTTTCTTTTTGATGCGGTGCAGCATCAGATAGGCACCGTCCTTTTCAAGATAACACAGGGTCGTCTGCAGAAATTCCATGGCTGACTCCTTACTTACTACATATTTATACCGCCCGCCGCAGATACTACCATAAAAAACCAGGGAGGAATTGGTATGAAGGCCACTGGCATCGTGCGCAGGATCGACGAGCTGGGGCGCGTGGTCATCCCGAAGGAGATCCGCCGCGTGCAGCATATCCGCTCGGGCGATTCGCTTGAGATTTTTATGGAGGAAAACGGCGAGGTCGTCTTTAAAAAATACTCTCCGCTGGCGGAGCTGGGCGAGCCGGCCGCCGTCTACGCCGATGTGCTGGCACGGCGGCTCGGCTGTGGTGTGCTGGTCTGCGACCGGGAGCATATCGTGGCGGCAGCCGGTGCGGGCAAGAATGAGCTGCTCCACCGTGAGCTGCCGCCCGAGCTGGACCGTCTTTTGAAAAAGCGGCGGCTCTACACCGCCCCCGCAAGCCCCGACCGGCGGATCAGGCTGGGCGGGCGGTGGCTGCTGTGCGCCGCGCCGATTCTGGTACACGGCGATATTGAGGGCGGCGTGCTGCTGCCCGGCAGCGCCCGGGACCCGCTGCCCGAGGCCGAGGTCATCCGCGCGGCGGCCACGGCTGCGGAATTTCTGGCGCGGTGGATGGAGGAGTGAGGGGCAGAGCGCTGCAGGGGCCGGGCATGCCTGGCCCGGGGGTTGGTGTAATTGCCCGTGAACGGGTTGCCCCCGTAATGCTGCGGGCCGGGCATGCCCGGCCCCTACATATTATATAATAGGGAAACTGCACAAGCCGATTGTGACGAAACTGTTAAACTTACAGAAAAATCGGGAAAACCTCTTGACAGTTCGCAAAACGGTACTATAATAAACTTAGCACTCGGAGATAAGGAGTGCTAAACAAACCGAAAGCAAACCAAAGGAGATGAGCAGCATGGCGATGGATGCGCGCAAGCAGCGTATATTGGAAGCCATTGTTGCCCTGTACGCCAACGGCGGTGAGCCGGTCGGCTCCGGCCTGCTGGCGAACTACTTTGACATGGCACTGTCCAGTGCGACGCTGCGCAATGAGATGGCCGCGCTGACAAAGCTCGGCCTGTTGGAGCAGCCCCACACCAGTGCGGGCCGCGTACCCAGCGCGATGGGCTACCGGTACTACCTCGACCACCTGATCGATGCACCGAAGGCCTGCGCCCTGCCGGAGGCAGACCGCGCGCACATTGACGAGCTTTTCGCCGCCATGGATGCCGAGCCGGAAAAGCTGGTGCCCGCCGCCGCCCGCAGTCTGGCAGATTTGACAGGCTGCGCCGCCGCTGCAACAACACCGCAGGCACCGGATCTCTGCATCGCTCACTTTGAGGTCGTGCAGGTCGGCCGCTACAGCGCCGCTGTGCTGGCTGTGACCAGCGCAGGCGGCGTGCGGACCCGTGTGGCCCGCGTCGATACCGGCCTGACCCGCGACGATGCCGCCAACCTTGCCCAGCTGCTCAACCGGGGGCTGACCTTTGTGGCCCCGCAGGACCTCAGCCCGATGCTGATGGCCAGCATGGTGCTGGCAGCGGGGGAGCGGCTGGCCCCCGTGGTGATGGCCGCGCAGGCACTTGTCACCACCGGCCCGCAGGCCTGTCTGGAGGGCGCGCAATATCTGGCAAAGATGCCCGATGTGCGCCAGAATCTCGGCACACTGCTCGAGATCTTCTCCGACAATGAAGCTGCGACCGAATTGATCCGCCCCGAGGGCAACCGCATCACGGCCACGCTCGGCAGCGACCTTGACCCCGAGATGCCGGGTGCCTGCATCGTCAGCAAGCGGTATCTTGCCGGCGGCGGCCTGACCGGCTCGGTGGCGCTGATCGGCTCCACCCGCATGGAATACCAGCGGCTGCTGCCAATCCTCGACTACTTTGCCGCAAAGCTGGGGCAGAGTATGGCCGGGCAGGGCCAATAATTGGAAAGAAGGAGACCCGCAATGAGCCACGAAGAAGAAAACAAGCAGACGCCCGCCGCAGAGACCAAGGCGCCTGAGACCGAGGCCAAGGCCCCTGAGCAGGAGGCCCCCAAGGCCGAGAAGCCCGAGGAAAAGCACGAGGGTAAGCATCACCACGAGACAGCGGCCTTGCAGGCTAAGCTGGATGAGGCGGAGAAAAAGAACGAGGAGCTGAAAAACCAGCTGCTCCGCACCGCCGCCGAGTATGATAACTACCGCAAGCGCAGCCAGCGCGAGGCCGACCAGAAGTTCAATGACGGTGTGTCCCACGCCGTGACCCAGATCTTGGGTATTTTGGATACACTGGATATGGCCGCCAACGCCGCCTGTGCCGATGAAAATTATAAGAAGGGCGTCACGATGACGCTCGACAAGGCCGCCAAGGCGCTTGAGGCGCTGCACATCACCGAGATCGAAGCGCTGAACCAGCCGTTTGACCCCAACCTTATGAACGCCGTTTCGCAGGCCCCCGCCGCTGACGGGCAGGAGAGCGGCAGCGTGGTGCAGGTTTTCCAGAAGGGCTACAAGATCGGCGATAAGATCATCCGCCACGCAATGGTCGTTGTCGCAGAATAAGGCGAACCGGATCGCAAGATCCGTTTCCACATACATTGACATTCACTACTGTTCAAAGCAAATTTGAAGGGAGTTTTATTTATGAGTAAGATTATCGGTATTGACCTTGGTACTACCAATAGCTGCGTCGCTGTCATGGAAGGCGGCGAGCCCGTTGTCATCGCAAACGCCGAGGGTGCCCGCACCACCCCGTCTGTCGTCGGCTTCACCAAGACCGGCGAGCGTCTGGTCGGTCAGGTCGCAAAGCGTCAGGCCATCACCAACCCCGAGAATACCATCTCCTCTATCAAGCGTAAGATGGGCACCGCCGAGAAGGTCCACGCCGGCGGCAAGGACTACACCCCCGAAGAGATCAGCGCTATGATCCTCTCCAAGCTGAAGGCTGACGCCGAGGCTTATCTGGGCGAGCCTGTCACCGAGGCCGTCATCACTGTCCCCGCCTACTTCAACGACAGCCAGCGTCAGGCCACCAAGAACGCAGGCACCATTGCCGGCCTGAATGTAAAGCGTATCATCAACGAGCCGACCGCTGCTTCTCTGGCCTACGGCATTGATAAGGAAGCCGACCAGAAGATCATGGTCTACGACCTGGGCGGCGGCACCTTCGATGTCTCCATCATCGAGATGGGCGACGGCGTTACCGAAGTTCTGGCCACCAACGGTGATACCCATCTGGGCGGCGATGACTTCGATGAGCGCATCATCAACTGGATGGCTGAGGACTTCCAGCGCGAGAACAACATCGACCTGCGCAAGGATAAGATGGCTGCCCAGCGTTTGAAGGAAGCCGCTGAGAAGGCTAAGATCGAGCTGTCCAGTGCCACCACCACCAACATCAACCTGCCGTTCATCACGGCTGACGCCAACGGCCCCAAGCATCTGGATATGACCCTGACCCGCGCAAAGTTCAATGAGCTGACCGCTGATCTGGTCGAGCGCACGATGACCCCCGTCCGCAAGGCTCTGGCTGATGCCGGCCTGAAGGCTTCTGACTTGGCCAAGGTGCTGATGGTCGGCGGTTCCACCCGTATCCCCGCCGTCTATGACGCTGTCAAGAAGGAGCTGGGCTGCGAGCCGTTCAAGGGCATCAACCCCGATGAGTGCGTTGCTGTCGGCGCTTCCATTCAGGGCGGCGTTCTGCAGGGCGATGTCAAGGGCCTGCTGCTGCTGGATGTCACCCCGCTGAGCCTCGGCATCGAGACGCTGGGCGGTGTCTGCACCAAGATCATCGACCGCAACACCACCATCCCCACCAAGAAGAGCCAGATCTTCTCCACCGCTGCGGACAACCAGCCCAGCGTTGAGGTCAATGTCCTGCAGGGCGAGCGTGAGTTTGCCCGCGACAACAAGAGCCTCGGAACCTTCCATCTGGACGGCATTGCTCCGGCTCCCCGCGGTGTGCCTCAGATCGAAGTCACCTTCGATATTGATGCCAACGGCATCGTGCATGTAAGCGCGAAGGATCTGGGCACCGGCAAGGAGCAGAGCATCACGATCACTGCTTCCACCAACATGAGCAAGGACGACATCGACAAGGCTGTCAAGGACGCCGAGCAGTATGCCGCCGAGGATAAGAAGCGCCGCGAGGAAGTCGATGTGCGCAACAACGCCGACCAGATGGTCTTCCAGACCGAGAAGGCGCTGGGCGAGTTCGGCGACAAGGTCTCCGCTGAGGAGAAGAGCGAGGTCGAAACCAAGCTCTCCGCCCTGAAGGAAGCCCTGAAGTCCGGCAGCATTGACGACATCAAGGCAAAGCAGGATGACCTGCAGAAGGCTTTCTACGCTATCAGCGAGAAGGTCTACCAGCAGGCCGCTCAGGCACAGGGCCAGCAGCCCGGTGCACAGCCCGGCAATGACGCCGGCGCACAGCCCAAGGATGACGGCGCCGTTGACGCCGACTTCCACGAGGTCTAAGCTGTAACAAACCCATAATAAGGCCGCCGCTGGGCAAACCCGGCGGCGGCCCTTGGGGGTTATAGAGAAAGTTAAAATAAAGCCTTTCCCCCTCGGGGGAAGGTGGCCGCAGGCCGGATGAGGGGCGGCGCTGCCGTGGCAGCCTGTTTATGGGCAATCGCCGGCAGCTCCCACCTCATCAGTCCGCTGCGCGGACAGCTTCCCCTCAGCGGGAAGCCTTTTCACAACCCATAAATAGAGGGGATAGATTCTATGGCAGAAAAACGAGATTACTACGAGGTGCTGGGGATCGGCAAAAACGCCACCGATGCCGAGATCAAAAGCGCCTACCGCAAGCTGGCCAAAAAGTACCACCCGGATCTGAACCCCGGCGATAAGGATGCCGAGGAAAAGTTCAAGGAGGTCAACGAGGCCAACGATGTTCTTTCCGACCCGGACAAGCGCAAGCGCTATGACCAGTTCGGTTTCGCTGGGGTCGATCCCAACTATGGGGCCGGCCAGCCCGGCGGCGGCTTTGGTGGCGGCTTTGGCGGCGCAGGCGGTGTGGACCTGGGCGACATCTTTGGCGATTTGTTCGGCGGCGGTGGCTTCGGCGGGTTCGGCGGCTTTGGCGGCTCGTCCCGCAGCAACCCCAACGCGCCGCGCAAGGGCCATGACATTCAGGCCAATGTGATCCTGACCTTTGAGGAGGCAGCCCATGGCTGCGCCAAAAAGGTCACACTGAACCGTCAGCAGACCTGCCCGGACTGCAACGGTAACGGCTGCGCCCCCGGCACCAGCCCGGAGACCTGCACCGAATGCGGCGGCCGCGGCTATGTCGTGACCCAGCAGCGCACGCCGTTCGGCGTGATGCAGAGCCAGCAGCCCTGCCCGCACTGCGGCGGCCGCGGCACCATCATCAAGAACCCCTGCAAGACCTGCCGCGGCACCGGCAAGACCAGTGCCCGCAAGACGCTGGAGGTCAAGGTGCCCGCGGGCATAGACGATGACCAGAACATTGCACTGCGCGGTCAGGGCGATGCAGGCACCAACGGCGGCCCCGCCGGTGATGTGATCGTCCATGTGACGGTCAAGCCCGATGCCGTGTTTGAGCGCGACGGCTACGATGTGTATGTCCGCGTGCCCATTACCTACTCTCAGGCTGTGCTGGGCGCCGAGATCGAGGTGCCCACCGTGGACGGCAAGGTCGCACAGCGCATCCCCGAGGGCACCCAGAGCGGCACCAAGTTCCGCCTGCGCGGTCAGGGTATTCAGTACCTGAACGGCCGCGGCCGTGGTGACCAGTATGTCATCGTGGATGTGGAAATTCCCAAAAAGCTGAACCGCACCCAGCGCGAAGCCCTGAAGGCATTTGAGGACAGCCTGAAGGACGAGAACTACGAGAAGCGCAAGAGCTTCTTCAAAAACCTGAAGGATCGGTTCATGTCCTAAATTTTGAACAGCCCCGCCCCGGCAATGTGGAAAACATTGCCGGGGCGGGGCTTTATTTTATGAATGGCATGTTGTAGGGCGGCCAGTCCTCTGGCCGCCGCAGCCGCGCCCACCGTTGCAGGGGTCGCCGTCCCCGATGACCCGGGAAACCTTGCGGCGGCGGGAATGTCCCCGCCGCAGGGGGCAACCCTTTATCCGACAAATTCCATTTCGGTATACTCGGTACTGCCGCTCAAAAATGCGTCAGCATCAATGGTAGCGTATCGGGTCATGTAGTCGTGGTCGAGATCATAGCCAATGTTCAACAAAATCCGTCCATCGTCCAGCATGGAAATCGGATAGTAGGACTCCACCCCGGCGGGCGGGTCCACCTGCGCAATCTGCGTGCCTTGCAGGTCGTATACTGTGAGGGTGCCCGGGTTGCTGCTCATTGTGAAAAGCCACTGTAGTTCTCCGTTTTGGCGCAGGTCAAGAAGCGACACATTCACATTCACCATAAGTCCGAAATCTTCCTGCGTGCCGTCGCTGCTCACACGCAGAACGGACATTTTAATGCCCTCCTCCTCCGACCGGGAGTGCTCGCCGGTGAAGTAGAAATCGTCTCCGGATTTCCCAAGGTAGGTGTAATAGACATAGCCGCTGCCATCGTCTGCACCTCTATACGGAAACTCTGCAATTTTCGTGGTGGGCTTTCCGGTTGTGGCATCCGTCAGGTCGTACTCGAGCATAGAGTTCTGCAAAAGGGCGTCGGAAATTTCCGGGTCGCTCGTGAAGGGAACAGGGTGGTCTGAAATGAGCCGCGCGGTCACGGCAAAATTACCGGCGGCATCCGGTGCGGCGGCTGTCTCGGCGGGCAAGTCCCAGGGCGTTGTCTCACCGGTTTGCAAATCGAGACGGAACCCGCTTGCTGTGTCATAAGGGGCAAGACCGCCTATGCAGTAAAAATAACGGTCGCTGTATAAGACAACGGTCGAGGCGTATGAGTCAAAAGGAATCTCATGCGTTTTGGTGCCATCAGGTGACAAAGCAATGATTTTATTTTCGGAGTCTCGGTTGCAGGTGAGCAGGTACACTGCATTGCTTGTCACATACGGGTCGGCAAGGCACCAATCGTCGCAACTATAAAACAGAGAAACCTGCCCGGCGTTCAGGTCGTTTTTGTAAACGTTCGTTCCGATATAGTCAAACTGGTCATTAAGGGCGGGCATGACATCATAGACAACATCCTGCGCATAGCGGTGGCTGTAAGTATAGAGCGGGCCGGTCTCGGCCGCAGCGGGCTCGCTTGTCGGTTCGGCGGTGGCTTCGGTCTCCGGCAAAGTCTCAGCAGTTGCAGTTTCCGCCGCCGGGGCGCAGGCGGTCAGGGTGAACAGGGCGGCAGCAAGGATAGAGGCAAGTCGTTTCATGACAGAGGCTCCTTTCAGCTTTTTCGTTTGTGACCAGCTTACACCCCGGTTGTGTCCGAGTTGTTACACGAAAAGGAGATTTGATAAAATATTTTGGGTTTTTGCATTTTTCGGGTCGTTGCAGGGCTCGGCGTCCCCGACGCTGCAAACAAAACAGGGGAGAGCACCACATCCGGCGCTCTCCCCTGTGATTATGTTTAAAATTCTTTTGGTTCTTTTCTTATAAGAAAAGAACACCCGTACTTCTCGTACCCTTAAAAGCCGTGCTTCTCCAGCAGCTTGCGGCCCATCAGGACGCCCATGACGGAGGCCATCATCAACCCGCGGGTCCAGCCGGAGGAATCGCCAAGGCAGTGCAGGCCGGCGATGTTCGTCTCCAAGTCGGTGTCCATCTTGACCTTGTTGGAGTAGAACTTCAGCTCGGGGCTGTACAGCAGTGTTTCGGGGCTGGCAAAGCCGGGCACGACCTCGTCCATCATCTTGATGAACTCGATGATATTGACCATAGCGCGGTAGGGCATGGCAGCCGTGATGTCACCGGCCACAGCGTCCTTCAGGGTCGGGCGCACATTGGTGCGGGCCAGCTCGTTGGCCCATGTGCGCTTGCCGTCCAGAATATCACCGTAGCGCTGCACCAGAATGTGGCCTGCGCCCAGCATGTTCGTCAGCTCGCCGACCTTCTGCGCGTAGGCGATGGGCTGGTTGAACGGCTCGGTGAAATTGTGGCTGACGAGAATCGCAAGGTTGGTGTTGTTGCTCTTTTTCTCCTTGAAGCTGTGACCATTGACAACGGCCAAGTCGTTGTCGTAGTTCTCCTGCGCGACAAAGCCGCCGGGGTTCTGGCAGAAGGTGCGCACCTTGTTGCGCCACGGGGCCGGGTAGCCGATCAGCTTGCCCTCATACAGGACCTTGTTGATCTTCTCCATGATTTCGTTGCGGCACTCAACACGGACGCCGATGTCAACGGTGCCGGGCTTGTGGGCAATGTTGTGCTCGGCGCAGATCTTCTCCAGCCAGTCCGCGCCGCGGCGGCCGGTGGCAATGACGACCTGCTTGGCCAGCACATCGCGGGTGCCGTCCTTCTCACGCAGGCGCACGCCCTTGCAGACAGAATCCTCCAGAATGATGTTCTCGCACTCGGTGTTGAAGAGCATCTCCACACCGGCGGCAGCCAGATGGTTCTGGATATTGAGGTAGAGCTGCTGGGCTTTCTCGGTGCCAAGGTGGCGGATGGGGCAGTCAACCAGCTGCAGACCGGCCTGAATGGCGCGCTTGCGGATGTCCTTGATGTCGGGGCCCTCGTATATGCCCTCGACCTTCGGGTCGGCACCGAATTCCAGATAGATCTTATCGGTGTAGTCGATCAGCTCCTGCGCGAAATCCTCGCCTATCAGGTCGGGCAGCTCGCCGCCGACCTGATAGGACAGCGAAAGCTTACCGTCCGAGAACGCACCCGCACCGGAAAAACCGGTCGTGATGGCGCAGGTCGGCTTGCAGTTGACGCAGACGCCGGTCTTGTCCTTGGGGCAGTGCCGCTTTTCCACGGGCTTACCCTTTTCGACAAGCAGGATCTTGTGGGGGGTGCTGCTTTTGCGCAGCAGCTCCAGTGCGGTGAAAATGCCGGCGGGGCCGGCGCCTACGATGATCAGATCATACATGGGTGGGGGTTCTCTCCTTTAAAAATAACTTGCGAACCTTCGCGCGGGAAACAGGATAAGGGCAAACGGAGCTTGTAGGGGCGGATTCTATATCCGCCCGTGCCCGTTTGCTGATGGCACGGCGCTGCGGGCGCATATAGAATGCGCCCCTACGGTGTCACGGAACGGTTATTCACCGTCCTCCGACACGTCCTTGCTCTCGGCGTTGTAGACAACGGGGCCGTCCATGGGAATACCGCTCTCGGCGGCCTCGGCCTCGTCCAGTGCATCGCCGATGGCGGACATCGCGGCGCTTGCGGCGGCGTTGGCCATGCGGTCCAGCGTGCGCAGCTCCATGGCTGCATACAGCACGCAGCCCAGATTCAGCGCACCCTCGACAATGAGCAGGATGCCGCAGAGCATCGTCACGCCGATGGCGGCGTCAAAGGGGTGCAGCACCAGCACAACGCCCAGTGCAACCGAAACGAGGCTGAGCAACAGCAGCAGCCACCATTTCTGCCCCTTGCGTTTGGCAAGGTCAATGGCGGTGCCGATGCGGCTCAGGCCGTCCACAACGATGAAGATACCGAACACAACGGGCAGGAAGCTGGCGACCACCTGCGGCCTTGCCAGCGTAAACACGCCGATGCACGCCGTAATGACGCCGCCCACCAGCATGAACGGCGCGGTGAAGCCTGTGCCGCGGATGCGCGCATACTGCACCAGACAGACGATGCCGGTGATCAGCACAACAGCCCCGAAGGCGTAGCAGATCCAGAGCAGACTGGTCTGGGGCATGACGAGCAGCATCATGCCGATGACGATATACGCGATGCTCAGCAGCATCATTCCGGTCTTGATATAGCGCAGCATAGGCGGCAGCTCCTTTTTTGTGCGGGCAGGCCCGCGTTATTTCTCGGCCGCCTGCATGGCTTTGGCAGCAGCCACGATCAGATCGGCGCAGGCCTCGCGGCCCAGAGTGGCGTTCAGGCAGAGGTCGTAGTTCTTGGCCTCGCCCCAGCGGTTTTCGGTATAGTAATTGTAGTAGCTTGCGCGGGCACGGTCATGCTTGGCCAGCTGGGTCTCCCACAGGCGGTCGGGCATGTCCTTGGCATCGGGGCGGGTCTTGGCAAATTCAATGCGGGCCTCCAGCGGCGCATAGACAAAGGTGCGCAGCACATTCTCCCGCTCGCGCAGCACATAGTCGCCGCAGCGGCCCAGAATAACGCAGGGCCCCTTGGCGGCCAGCTCCTTGATGACATTGCTCTGCAGGATATAGACCTGATCGGCCAGCGGCATCGTGTTGCCCATCATGTACAGGCTGTAGATCAGGCTGCCGCTGCGCTGGTTCTCACTCGCGGCAATGGCCTCCTCGGTCAGGCCGCTCTTTTTGGCAGCAAGGGTGATCAGCTCCTTGTTGTACAGGGGAATACCCAGCTTGTCGGCAACGGCCTGTGCGATCTCACTGCCGCCGGATGCATATTCACGCGCCATAGTAATGACCATAGGTTCCTTCATACTGATACACCTCGCTGATATTTTGTATAGTATGCGCAAAAAGACATACTACTCTGCTTGTATTATACCCTTAAATCGTGGAAAACGCAAGAAGATTTGCCGGAATTTTGCCGTGCAGGGGCGGATGCAGGTCGATGCAAGCATCGACCCCTACAATAAAAACTGCCCGCGGCAGAACACCGCGGGCAGGAAAAACAGGATGCTGAATTTTATTCGGTCACTTCGCCGGAAATCTCCTTGATGGCGGAAACCGTTGCCGCCAGATTCTGCATATCGCTGGGTACGATCAGCTTGGTGGCCTTGCCGTCAGCAACCTTCTCCATGGCCTCCATGCTGCGCAGGGCCAGATAGTTGTGGTTGGGGTTCGCCTCGTTGATCATGCGGATGGCATCAGCCTGCGCCTTCTGCACGGTCAGCAGGGCCTCGGCCTCGCCCTCAGCCTCGCGGATGCGCTGCTGCTTGACAGCCTCGGCGCGCAGAATGGCGGACTCCTTCTCGCCCTCGGCGCGGGTGATGGCGGCCTGCTTTTCGCCCTCGGCCAGCAGAATGGACGCGCGCTTCTCGCGGTCGGCCTTCATCTGCTTTTCCATCGCCTGACGGATCTCGACCGGCGGCTCGATGTTCTTCAGCTCAACGCGGTTGACCTTGATACCCCAGCGGTCGGTCGCCTCATCAAGGCTGGCGGTGATCTTGGTGTTGATGAGGTCGCGGCTGGTCAGCGTTTCGTCCAGCGTCATCGAGCCGATGATGTCGCGCAGCGTTGTGGCGGAAAGGTTCTCAATGGCCTGAATCGGGCGGTTGACGCCGTAGGCGTACATCTTGGCATCGAACACCTGAAAAAAGACAACGGTGTCGATCATCATCGTGACATTGTCGCGGGTGATGACGGGCTGCGGGGGAAAGTCGGCGGCCTCCTCCTTCAGGGAAACCTTGCGGGAGATGCGCTCCACAAAGGGGGTGCGGATGTGCAGGCCCGCGCCCCATGTGTCCTTGTAGACGCCGAGCCACTCGGTGACATAGGCGTTGGACTGGGGGACGATGACGATGCAGCGCACCAGCACCACAAGAATAACGATGAGCAAAAGGGCAAAAATGAACAGCATAGAGTCTCCTCCTTTTTTTCAAACCGCGGCCGCATCGGCGGTCACGGGAACTACGATAAGTACGGCACCGTCCACGGCGGTGACCTGACAGCGCGTGCCCTTGGCAAGCGGCACACCGGCGCGGGCCTGCCAGTCAAGGCCGTCCACCCGCACGCGGCCCAGCATGCCGGGTTCAATATCCACCAGCACAACGCCCTGCTTGCCGATGGTCAGCGGCGAGCCGTTTGTGACAGGGGGCTGCGCATGGCCGCGGCGGCGCAGCAGGCCGGGCACCATCAGCGCCAGCGTCACGGCGGAAACTACGGCAAAGACCAGCAGCTGCCAGCCGAAGCTGACGGTGAACAGGCTGACGACCATGGCTGCCGCCGCGCCCACGGCAAACCAGACCGAGACAAGGGCCGTGGTGGCGGCCTCGACCGCGATAAAGGCAACGATGGCAGCCAGCCAGAGTATTGTATCAAACCACATAAAAAACACTCCCTTCTGCAGGATCATCTTGTGAACACTGTAACATTCTGCCGTTGTCCTGTCAAGATTTTGCAAAAAAAATTTACAGAAGCGCCGCAAAGGTGTCCTCGTTGTACACCTGCACCCCGTTGGCCTTCAAAAGGGCTGCGGTCAGGCCGTCCCCGCTGATTCTGCGGTGGCGGAAGGTCCCGTCGTAGATCGTGCCGCTGCCGCAGCTGGGGCTGTTGGCCTTCAGGATGGCGGCGCGGCAGTTGTACAGCCGGGCCAGCTGCAGGGCAGCCTCGGCCCCGCGGCGGTATTGCGCCGTCACATCGGCTCCGGCCTCGGTCAGGACACGGTCGCCGCAGCGCTCGGCCGGCGGGCGGGGCGTGGGCAGGCCGCCGTAGACCTCGGGGCAGACGGGGATCAGGGTGTGGCCGCTCTGCCGCAGGGCCTGCAGCAGAGCAGGGCAGGCGTTGTCTCCGCCGGAGTATTTGCAGGCGATGCCCAGCAGGCAGGCGCTAACGAGGATATTCATAAAAGCACCGGCTTTCCGTATAATATGCGTTACAGACAGTGTAGCATAAAAAGGGGAGGGACTGCAATGAAAAACTGGTTGGAGCGCACGCCCCGCACCATGGGCGATTGGCTGGCACTGGCGGCAGGCACGGCACTGCTGCTGGCGGCGGCAGGGCAGCTGCCGGGGCTGCTGCGCGCCGCAGCAGGACTGCTGGCACTGCTTGCGCCGTTCGGCTGGGGGCTGGTGCTGGCCTATGTGCTGGACATTCCCACCCGCTTTTTTGCAGCAAAGCTGTTCGGCGGGCGGCGCGGCGGGGCGCTGGCGGTCAGCTATGCGCTGCTGTTTGGGGTGCTGGCCCTGCTGGCGGCGCTGGTCGTGCCCCAGCTGGTGCAGAGCCTGACCGCCTTTGCCGGGCGGCTGGGCGCGTATGAGGAAACGCTGCGCCGTCTGCTGGCTTGGGTGCAGGCAACCTTCGGCATCGACACGGCCACCGCCGGGCGGCTGGTGCAGGCTGCGGGGAGCGCCCTGCAGGGCTGGCTGGCTGCGCTGTCCCGCACGGCGGCGCAGTCAGCGGCCAAGGCTGCATCCGGTGCGGCGGGGGCGGCAGCGGATGCCTTTGTTACGCTGGCAGTCAGCATCTATCTGCTGTCCGGCAAGGCGGAGCTACTGCAGGCGGCGCGGTGCTGCCTGCGGGCCGCCCTGCCGCCCGGTGCGGCTGCGGGGGTGCTTTCAGTCTGCCAGCTGGCAAACCGTATCTTCAGCGGCTATCTCGGCGGGCAGCTGGTCGATGCCCTGCTGGTTGGCGGCGAAACCTTTGCGCTTATGTCAATCTTCGGGCTGGAGTATGCGCCGCTGCTGGCGGTGCTGGTCGGGGTGACGAACATTGTGCCGGTGCTGGGGCCGTTCCTCGGCGCGGTGCCGGGTATTGTGATTTTGCTGCTGGAGGCCCCGTGGAAGGCGGCGGAGTTTGCCATCATCATCTTTGTGGTCCAGCAGGTGGACGGCAACTTTATCGCGCCGCGTATTCTGGGCGGCGCCACCGGCCTGCCCGGGCTGGGGGTGCTGCTGGCCATCGTGGTGGGCGGGGCGTGGTTCGGCATCCCCGGCATGGTGCTGGGCGTGCCGACGCTGGCTGTGCTGGCGGCGCTGGCCCGGCAGGCGGTGGGGGCCGGGCTGACCGCACGCGGCCTTGCCGCAGACGGCGCCCCCGCCCGTAAAGACCCGCCCCCGCAATAGTGGGCAACGCCCTGCCGCCCGAAGAAAATTCACACCTTATCTATTGCAATGCGCCCGTGTATGGCATACAATGTCAATAATGCGGTCATTCCGCAGATTTTATGACAAAGAGGGGCGGAGCATTTGAACGAAAAACACATCTGGTCCAAAAGGCCGGAGTCTATGCTGGACTGGTTCTGTGTGGTCGGGGCCTGTATTGCATTTTACCTGCTTTTGAACAATCTGGGGTATTTCCTTGGGCGCATCGGCATTTTTATCAACATTCTGTCGCCGTTTGCGGGCGGCATCGTCATCGCCTATATCCTTGACCCGATGGTCAAATTCTTCTATGTCAAATTGTTCAAGGAGAAGAAGGGCACGCGCGGCTTTGCCATCCTGCTGGCCTACGCCGTGGCGATCCTGCTGCTTATGCTGCTGGCCTGGCTGGTCGTGCCGCAGATCGTAAACAGCATCGGTATGCTGTTCACGAACTTCCCCAGCTACATACAGGGCGTGCAGGAAATGCTGCTCTATGTCCAGAGTGAGTACGGCATCGACCTGCAGCAGGCCACTAAAATGCTTGATGATTCCGAGGCCATGGTCAAGGAAATCTATGCGATGGCCACCGATGCCATGCCGCAGATCGTGGCAAGCATCGGCAGCGTGGCGTCCAACTTTGTGGCGATCTTCACCTCGATCGCGGCCAGCATCTACATGCTGGCGGACAAGAACCATCTGCTGCACCAGCTGCGCACGCTGGCGCACGCCTTCCTGCCGGAGAAGGTGGCCTCCAACACGCTGCGCATCTGCCACTACGCCAATGTAAACTTTACGGGCTTTTTTGTGGGCAAGATCATCGACTCCGCCATCATCGGTGTTATCACCTTTGTAGCCATGACGATCCTGCGGCTTGACTTTGCCGTGCTGATCAGCGTGTTTATCGGCATTACGAACATCATCCCGGTGTTCGGTCCCTTTATCGGCGCGATCCCAAGCGTGTTTATTCTGCTTTTGATAGATCCGCTGCAGGCGGTCATCTTCTGTGTGCTGATCCTCATCATCCAGCAGCTGGACGGCAACTTCATCGGCCCCAAGATCCTCGGGTCGTCCATCGGCATCTCGGCACTATGGATCCTCTTTTCGATCGTGGTCGGCGGCGATCTGTTCGGCATTGTCGGCATGGTCGTGGGCGTGCCGGTCTTTGCCACCCTCTATGGTCTGGCGCAGGAGTTTGTCCACTACGCGCTGGATAAGCGCGGCATCGACAGTGAGGGCAACCCGGTAGAACACGAAGCCGAAGATACAGAAAATGTGTTTGAGTAAGGGGGGACGAAAGCCCCTCAGGCCTCGTAAACTCGGCCAGCTCCCCACTTCGTGAGGAGCCTTTTTGCGCGGGCTTTGCCCGCGTGAAAGCCTCCTCGCATAGCGGGGAGGTGGCCGAGCGTCAGCGATGGCCGGAGGGGCTCAGCCCGCCTGCCACAAAAATAAGCCGCTGTTTACAGCATAACCCTGTAAACAGCGGCTTTTTCTTTTTGCTATTTACGCCCCCGGCAGCAGCGTTACAACATCTCGCAGCAGCACCAGCGGGCTTTCGCCCTTCTGGACGCGCAGGCTGAAATAGGGCCGCCCGATGGCGTTGTACAAAACGCGGTGGGGGTACTGCTCCATAACCTTGTCAAGCTGCTTCGGGCCGACGATGTCGGAGTAGAGGATCAGCTGATCGCCGCGCTGGACGATCTCGGCAATGCCGACCCGTGCCGCCGTCACCCGCACAAGGGATACATCCACCAACCCCTGCACGCTTCTGGGCGGGCTGCCGTACCGGTCGATCAGCTCATCCAGCACATCCTCGGCGTCGGCGGTCGTCTCAATGGCGGCGATCCGCTTGTAGGCCTCGATGCGCCCGGCGGCATCGGGGATATATTCCTCCGGCAGGAAGGCGTCCACCGTAATATCCACAAGGCAGTCACTCTTGTCAGGGGGCGGGGCCTCGCCGCGTGCGGCGGCAATAGCCTGACCCAGCATCTTAACATACAGGTCATAGCCGACAGCCTCCATGTGGCCGTGCTGGCTGTGGCCCAGCAGGCTGCCCGCACCGCGTATCTGCAAATCACGCATGGCGATGCGGAACCCGGAGCCGAAGGAGGTAAACTCCCGGATGGCGGAAAGCCGCTTGGCGGCGACCTCGGTCAGCACCTTGTCGCGCGTAAAGGTGAAATACGCATACGCCTTGCGGGAAGAACGCCCCACGCGGCCGCGTATCTGGTAAAGCTGCGACAGGCCCATCCGGTCGGCGTTCTCGATGATGAGGGTGTTGCAGTTGCGCACATCAACGCCGGTCTCAATCAGCGTCGTGCAGACAAGGATGTCGATCTCATTGTCCAGCAGCTGCTGCCACACCGAGGAAATCTGCTCCTCGGTCATCTTGCCGTGGGCGATGCCGATGCGCGCGCCGGGGACGAGCCTGCCGACCCGGGCGGCACATTCCTCAATGTTATCCACGCGGTTGTGCAGGTAGTAGACCTGCCCGCCGCGGGCCAGCTCCTTGCGGATGGCCTCGGCCACGATGCCCTCGTCATATTCCAGCACATAGGTCTCGATGGGCTGGCGCTCAAAGGGCGGCTGCTCGATCGTGCTCATGTCCCGTATGCCGGAGAGCGCCATGTTCAGCGTGCGGGGAATCGGCGTGGCGGACAGGGTCAGCATATCCACGCCGATGAAGTTCTCTTTCAGCTTTTCCTTGTGTTTGACGCCGAACCGCTGCTCCTCGTCAATGATGACAAGGCCCAGATCCCTGAACTTTACATCGTTGGACAGCAGGCGGTGGGTGCCAACGACAATATCCACCGTGCCGTCCTTCAGGCCGCGCAGCGTCTCTTTCTGCTCCTTGGCGGTGCGGTAGCGGGACAGCAGGCCGATGCGGATGGGGAAGGACTCCATCCGGGTCAGCGCCGTGTTGAAGTGCTGCCACGCCAGAATCGTGGTTGGGGCCAGAATGGCGCACTGCTTGCCGCCCATCACGCATTTGAAGGCGGCGCGCAGCGCAACCTCCGTTTTGCCAAAGCCGACATCGCCGCAGAGCAGGCGGTCCATCGGCCACGGCTCCTCCATGTCGTGCTTGATCTCGGCCGCGCAGGTCAGCTGGTCGGGGGTCTCCTCGTAGGCAAAGCGCTGCTCAAAATCACCCTGCCAGGTGTCATCGTTGGGGAAAGCATAGCCGTGCGCCTGCTTGCGGCGGGCATACAGCTCGATCAGCTCTTTGGCCATCTGCTCGGTGGCGGCCTTGACCTTTTTGCGGGTCTTGGCCCAATCGGTGCCGCCAAGGTGGCTCAGTTTGACATTGTCGCTGTCGCCCGGCGCTGTATAGCGGGACAGCAGATCCAGCTGGGTGACCGGCACATACAGCACATCTTTTTTGTCGTACTCGATGCGCAGATAGTCCTTCTGCACACCCTGCACGGTCATACGCTGGATGCCCGCATACCGGCCGATGCCGTGGCTCTGGTGTACGACCAGATCGCCGATGGTGATCTCACTCAGGCTGTTCAGGGCATCCTTGCTGCGCTTTTTCTTTTTCTGCGCACTGCTGACGCCGAACGCACGGGCCGTAAAGACCGCGTACCGGGCAAACGGCAGGCTGCACCCGGCGGAAAGCTGCCCCGGCAGCACCTGCACCAGCCCGGCGGTGCCCGCAGCAGCGGCATCGGTGGTGACCTGCAGCCCCTTGGTGCGCAGGTCGGCGGCAAGGCCGGCCGCCGCGCGGGGGGTACCGGCCATAACGGTCACGGCTGCGCCGCCACTGCACAGCGGCTGTATATCCTCCAGCAGCGCAGCGACCTCACCGCCCCAGGCGGGCAGCGTGTGGGCCGGTGCGTTGACGATGGCCTTCAGCGGTATGTCGGGCATGCTGCGCGCAAAGTTCTCGGCGCAGAGCGTGCAGTGGGCAGCGGCCTGCGCCCAAAGCCAGCCGGCCTCGGTGTAGAGCTTGTCCAGACCGGGGGCGAGTGCGCCGTCCTCCATCAGGGCGGACAACTCCTCCCCCCGGCGGTAGGCGGTGGCGCGCGCAGCCTCCCGCAGGGAAGCCGGCTCCTCCAGAATCAGCAGCGGATCATCGAAATAGTCAAGCAGTGTGGCGGGCTCGGGATAGCGCAGCGTCAGGTACTTATCCATGTCCACCGGCATCGCGCCGCCGTCCAGCTGGGCCAGATCTGCGGCGGTGCAGGCCTCCAGCGCGGTGCGCCGCTTGCCGCGCGCCTTTTTGATGCAGCTGCGTATCAGGGCGGCGGCCTCGGCGGGCTGGGCAAACAGCACCTCGCGCGCGGGGGAGACATAGATTTTTTCGATCGGCTCGTCCCGGCGCTGGGTGGCCAGATCGAAGCTGTGCATCGTATCGATCTCGTCCCCCCAGAACTCCAGGCGGGCGGGCTGCTTCATGTCGGGCGCGTAGATGTCCACAATGTCGCCGCGGATCGAAAACTGGCCCGGCCCGTCCACCTGATCGCGGCGGGCATAGCCCGCGCCGTACAGAAGGGCGGTCAGCTCGGCCCGGGGCAGCGTGTCGCTGGGGTGCAGGGTGCGGGTGTTGGCGCAGAACTCGGCCCGCGGCGTTGTGTACTGGGTCAGGCCCTCATCCGGCACGCAGACGGCCTGCAGCCGCCCGCCGACCAGATCGCCCAGCACGGCCAGACGGCGGTATTCGTACTCGCGGCCGGTCCCCTCGATGGGGCGCAGCACATAATCGCGCGCGGGGAATACCGCCGCAGCGATGCCCAGCGCGTTCAGATCACCGGCAAAGCGGGTGGCCTCGGCCTCGCCGGGGGTCACAATGCAGAGCGGGCGGCCCAGCGCCCGCGCCAGCGCGGCGTAGATCAGGGCGCGTCCTGCGCCGGGAACGCCAAATAAGGCGCAAGCCCCCGGGGACCCGAGCGCCTGCGCCAGCTTGTTGTATTCTTCGGTTTTGGTAAAAAGTGCGTTGAACATAGAATACCCACATGCATAGCAAACATAGGGCGGCCTGTCCTCAGGCCGCCCTACGCCTGACTGTTTGCTGTATTAGCTCAAAAATTCGGCCTTCAGCCAGCCGTATTTGCCGTCATAGTTCACAACGACCCAGCTGCCGTCCTCGTTGGCGCCCAGTGCGGTCACAACGGTGGAGGCGGGGACCTTGGACACCTTGTCATAGTCGGTGCCGGGGCCGGCGCGCATGTTCAGGTTGTTGTCAGGTGTGACAGTATAGCTCGGCTGCTCGCCCTCGTTGTAGATAACGGCAGGCTGGACGCTCAGGCCGTCAAAGGTGGGCACGGGGGTCGGCTCCGGGGTGGGCTCCGGCTCGGCGGGCTGCTCCTCGGCAGGGGGCACGGCGGTGTCGCCGGTGGCCTCCGTGGTGAAGCTGTCGGCAGTCGGGTCATCCACGCCTGCTGCAGCAGAGGTGGTATCGCTCGTCGCAGGGGTCGCGTCACCGCTGCCGGTCTGGCCGTCAAGGTTGCCGGTCAGCAGCAGCACGCTGAAGATGATGCTGGCAACCAGCGCGACGGCGCAAAGCACCAGACGGGTCATGGCTTTCTTTCGTAAATCACTCATGGTAACACATCCCTCAGTGGTTGAACTTGTTCTGGGCGTACTGCAGGTTTCCGTCCATCAGCAGCCTGCAGGCGTCCTCAATATCCGGGTAACGGTCGGTCATCGCCTTGCGGTCGGCGGGGGGCAGCTTACCCAGCACCCATGCGGCCAGATCATACTGCGGGTTGGGCTTGGCACCGATGCCGATGCGGATGCGGGCAAAATTCTCTGTGCCGAGGCTCGCAATGATGCTTTTCAGCCCATTGTGGCCGCCTGCGGAGCCGTGCGGCCGGATGCGCAGATGCCCCGGCTCCTGCGTGATGTCATCACACAGGACGATCACATGGTCTGCGGGGATCTTATAAAAGTTGGCGGCGGGCGCGATGCTCTGGCCGCTCAGGTTCATATAGGTCAGCGGCTTGAGCAGCACGACCTTGTGGTCGCCCACCTGCGCCGTGCCGTACAGCCCCTGCCATTTGGCCTTGGCGATGTCGCAATGCCACTGTGCGGCCAGATAGTCCAGCGCTTCAAACCCGGCATTGTGGCGGGTGCCGTCATACTTCGGTTCGGGGTTGCCCAGCCCGGCAATGAGCCAGTCTGCCCCGGAGGTCATTCCAAACATAGATATATCCTTTGAAAAATCGTGAAGTACCGTAGGGGCTGGGCATGCCCGGCCCGGCAGCGTAAGATAAGCGGCTGCTTATGGGAAGGCCGCGGGGCATCGAGGACGCCGCCCCCTGCAACGCTTTACTTCCCTTTCTTCTCCGCTTCCAGTTTCTGTTTCTTGGCGATATACTTCTCCAGCTTGCGCTCGCCCCAGCCGTTGATCTCGGTCTGCTTGGCGCGCTCAATGCCCAGCGCACCGGCCGGCACATCGCGCCCGATGGTGGAGCCTGCGGCGGTAAAGGCGTGGTCGCCCACCGTGACAGGGGCCACGAGGTTTGTGTTGCAGCCGATGAAGGCGTAATCGCCGATGGTCGTGTGGAACTTGCCCTCGCCGTCATAGTTGCAGGTCACGGTGCCGCAGCCGAAGTTGCAGTACTTGCCCACGGTGGCATCGCCGATGTAGGTCAGGTGGCTGACGGTGTTGCCCTCGGCAAAGTCGGCATTCTTCGTCTCGACATAGGCACCCAGATGGCAGCCCTCGGCAGTTTTGGTGCCGGTGCGCAGATGGCTGAAGGGGCCGATCTTGTTGTTGGGGCCGATGTGGCTTTCATAGCACTGGCTGGCGTTGACGGTGGAGCCGGCCTCGACAATGGTATCCTCCAACAGGGTGTTGGGGCCGATGACGCAGTCTGCGCCGACCGAGGTCTTGCCGCGCAGGATGCAGCCCGGCAGGATCGTGGCGCCGGGGGCAATGACGACCTCCGGCTCAATATAGACATCGCGGCTGATAAAGTTTACGCCGTTGTCCAGATGGCGCTCAAAGGTGGCAGCATAGCGCTGCTGCGCCAGCTCAAATTTTTCTTTTGCGGTAGCCATAGTACATCTTCCTTTATATACAGCTGTTCCGCCGGGCGGCACCCGGCGGTCGTTTACACTTCTCTATTGTATATCACGCGGCGCATTTTAGCAAGCCGAAAAACGCCGCAGGGACCGAATTGTGCCAAAAATATTGTGCGCCGGGCACCACTGCGCACATCCGGGTCCGCACGGGATAAATCCAGACAGATTCAAAAAAGATTTCAAACTTTCTTCCCATTATAATTTACACGATTTTTGTGCAAATTGCAATAGGCAAACCAAAAAAGTTTGTCTACTTTTCGGCGAAAACATTGAGCATTTTTTTAACAATCTACTGGAAATCTGTCCTTTGGTCTGTTATAATGGACTATGCAAACATGATTTATGTGATGCAAACACGTCACCAATTTGGGAGGTAACTATGAGCAAGAAATTCTTGTACCTGTTCAAAGAGGGTCATGACGCCTTCGGCGGCGACCAGACCACCATGAAGAATACTCTGGGTGGTAAGGGCGCCGGTTTGGCTGAGATGACCCACGCCGGCATGCCGGTTCCGCAGGGCTTCACCATCACCACTGAGGCCTGCACCCAGTACTATGCAGACAACCGCGAGATCAACGATGAGATCAAGGCGGACATCTTCAAATACATGGGCATCCTCGAAGAGCAGACCGGTAAGACCTTCGGCTCCATCGAGAACCCCCTGCTGGTCTCCGTCCGTTCCGGCGCCCGTCAGTCCATGCCCGGCATGATGGATACCATCCTGAACCTCGGCCTGAACGATCAGGCTGTTGAGGGTCTGGCCAAGAAGACCAACAACCCCCGCTTTGCCTACGACTGCTACCGCCGCTTCATCCAGATGTACTCTGATGTTGTCATGGAGCTGGGCAAGAGCTTCTTTGAGGAGCGCATCGACGCCATGAAGGAGCGCAAGGGCGTGAAGCAGGACGTTGAGCTGGACGCCAACGACCTGAAGGAACTGGTCAAGGAATTCAAGCAGATCTACCTCGAGAAGCAGGGCGAGCAGTTCCCGCAGGATCCGAAGGAGCAGCTGATCGGTGCCGTCAAGGCCGTCTTCCGTTCTTGGGACAACCCCCGCGCCAATGTGTATCGTAAGATGAACGAGATCCCCTACGAGTGGGGCACCGCTGTCAACGTGCAGCAGATGGCCTTTGGTAACTCCGGTATGCGTTCCGGCACCGGCGTTGCTTTCACCCGTAACCCCGCTACCGGCGAGAAGAAGCTGATGGGCGAGTACCTGATCAATGCCCAGGGTGAGGATGTCGTCGCTGGTATCCGTACTCCCTCTCCCATCAGCAAGCTGCATGAGGAGATGCCCGAGGTCTACGATCAGTTCGTTGAGATCGCAACCCGCCTCGAGAACTACTACAAGGATATGCAGGACATGGAGTTCACCATCGAGGATGGCAAGCTCTTCATGCTGCAGACCCGTAACGGCAAGCGTACCGCCCAGGCTGCTCTGCAGATCGCCTGCGACCTCGTTGACGAGGGCGTTATCGACGAAAAGACCGCTGTTCTGCGCGTTGAGCCCAAGCAGCTCGACACCCTGCTGCATCCCCAGTTCGATGCCGCTGCCCTGAAGGCTGCCGAGGCTATCGGCAAGGGTCTGGCTGCTTCTCCGGGATCCGCCTGCGGCCGCGTTGTCTTCTCTGCTGAGGATGCAGAGGAGAAGGTCAAGGATGATGCCTGGAAGAAGGTCGTTCTGGTCCGTCTGGAGACCAGCCCCGAGGATATCGTCGGCATGCAGGTCTCTCAGGGCATCCTGACCGTCCGCGGCGGTATGACCAGCCACGCTGCCGTTGTTGCCCGTGGCATGGGCACCTGCTGCGTCTCCGGCTGCGGCAACGACAACAATGTTGCCATCGACTATGACGCCAAGGTCATCACCATCAACGGCCACACCTTCCACGAGGGCGACTGGATGAGCATCGACGGCTCCACCGGCAACATCTATGAGGGCCAGATCGCTACCGTTGCTTCCACCGAGAACACCAACTTCAAGCGCTTCATGGGCTGGGCTGACGCCAACCGTCAGATGAAGGTCATGACCAACGCTGATAACCCGAAGGACGCTCAGAACGCCGTTGACATGGGTGCCGAGGGCATCGGTCTGTGCCGTACCGAGCATATGTTCTTCGCCGAGGACCGCATCAAGGCTGTCCGTGAGATGATCTGCGCCCGTACCGTTGAGGAGCGCAAGGCTGCTCTGGCCAAGGTTGAGCCGTTCCAGGAGGCCGACTTCACCGCCATGTACCGCATCATGGGCGACCGTCCGATGACCATCCGTTATCTGGATCCGCCGCTGCATGAGTTCCTGCCCACCAAGGCAGAGGACATTGCTGCTCTGGCTGCCGATATGGGCATGACCACCGAAGAGCTGAACAATGTTGTTGTCAGCCTGCACGAGTTCAACCCCATGATGGGCCACCGTGGCTGCCGTCTGGCTGTCACCTATCCCGAGATCGCCGAGATGCAGACCAATGCTGTCATCAAGGCTGCCATCAAGGTTTCTGCTGAGACCGGCAAGATGATCACGCCTCACATCATGATTCCTCTGGTTGGCGAGGTCAAGGAGCTGAAGTTCGTCAAGGACGTTGTTGTCAAGACGGCTGATGCCCTGATCGCTGCTGCCGGCGTTGACATGAAGTATGAGGTCGGCACCATGATCGAGATCCCCCGTGCAGCCCTGACTGCCGGCGAGATCGCCAAGGAAGCTGACTTCTTCAGCTTCGGCACCAATGACCTGACCCAGATGACCTTCGGCTTCAGCCGTGACGACGCTGCCAAGTTCCTGACTGCTTACTACGACAACAAGATCTACGAGAGCGATCCGTTCCAGCATCTGGACCAGATCGGCGTTGGCAAGCTGGTCAAGATGGCTGCTGCTGACGGCCGCGCCACCAACCCGAATCTGGGTCTGGGCATCTGCGGCGAGCACGGCGGCGACCCCTCCAGTGTTGAGTTCTGCCACAATGTTGGTCTGGACTATGTCAGCTGCTCTCCCTTCCGTGTTCCCATCGCCCGTCTGGCCGCTGCTCAGGCAGCAATTAAAAATCCACGTTCTTGAATCACGTAGATTTTTACAATTAAATGTGGATTACGATAAGGCTCGTTCTTATCGAAATTCGCGTGGCTGCGTGCTTTGGCCGAAGCAATGGAAAGACCTGACGGTTAAGGTCGTTCTATAAATCATAGCAAGCCCCTAATCGCTGTACTACAGTGATTAGGGGCTTTTTTTATGCAAAAATGCCCTTTGGGTACATTTTCGGCAAAAAGTATACGATTTTTGGGTACATTTTTGGGGTCAAATCGGGGTACTTAAGAGCTATCAAAAAACCGCAGGAGTACGCAGCATGACAAAGAAAACAACGTCTGCTTACAGAGCAAGCAAAGAGGAAACTATTCCAATAAATAAGTTGCATCCATTCTCCAATCATCCGTTCCATATCCGACATGATCTGGAATTCAGTGAATTGGTAGACAGTATTTCAGAGAGCGGCATCATTACGCCCATCATCGTCAGACCAAAGGTTGGTGTCGGCTATGAAGTGATAAGCGGACATCGCCGGTGGGAGGCTTGTAAGGAACTCGGCATCGAAAGCATCCCTGCTAGAGTAGAATACATAGACGATGACGAAGCCACGATCCTGATGGTCAACAGCAATATCCAGCGTGAGCATGTGTTGCCAAGTGAGAAGGCGTTTGCTTATAAAATGCGCATGGAAGCGATGAAACATCAAGGAAAAGCAACTTCGTCCCAACTTGGGACAAAGTTGAGAACACTTGATGCTATGGGTAAAGAAGTTGATGAAAGCCGTAATCAAATACATCGTTACATTCGTTTGACGTATCTAAATCCATCCATCCTGCAAATGGTCGATGACGGTCGCATTGCATTCAACCCAGCGGTCGAAATCTCCTATATGACAGGGGAACATCAGACATGGCTCAAAGAAGAAATGGATATGTGTGATGCTACACCGTCTTTGGTTCAGTCTCGAACACTAAAAGACATGAGCCGAAATGGAACGCTGACGGAGAATTACCTGCATACCCTACTGACAGAAGAAAAGCCGAACCAACGGCAAAAGTTCTTTCTGAATCAGTCTGATGTGCAGCAGTACTTCCCATCCAACTATACACCGCAGCAGATGCAGAATGTCATCATTTCGCTGCTGCGGAATTGGGAGCACAAGCGCTCCAGCCGCCAGCGCCCACAGCGTGAGGACGAACTGGAAAGATAAATCAAGAGTACAATATGTAATAGCTTACGAAATGTAGTTTTGTGGGCTTTCTTAGCTGCACCCTTTTTTAGGCAGGAGAAGTGAGATGCAATACGAATATTTTTACGGCGCTCAAGCCGAGCAGTTCTCTTTTTACCGCATACCCAAAGCGCTATTTACAGAGCCGAACTTCAGGGAGCTGTCCACCGATGCCAAGGTACTGTATGGAATTCTGCTGGATCGAATGAGTTTGTCGCTGAAAAATCAATGGTTAGATGCACAGAACAAGGTTTACATTATCTTCACCGTGGAGGAAATCATGGATGCACTGAACTGTGCCAACCAGAAAGCCACGCGCCTGATGGTGGAACTGGAAAAGCAGGCAGGGCTTATCGAGCGCAAGCGACAGGGGCTTGGTAGACCGAATTTGATTTATGTAAAAAACTTCGCAGCAACGATAAATGATAAGAGCTGTGAAAAAGGTGATTCTTGATATGTGATTTTCACACTTCTGGATTCTTGAAAATCACACGGAACTAATACTGATAATAATTAGACTGATTATAGTGATACTGAGAATATAAATTACAGTTAGGAAAACAGAATAAGGTGGTAGAGTATGCCCGGTGTAACAGAGCAGGAAATCGCCCAAGCGAAGCAGATGAATCTGTACCAATATATGCAGCTGTGCGAGCCGGACAACTTCAAACCGGAAGGACCCGGACAGTTCCGCCACAAAGGGCACAGTTCGTTGACCTTCGCAGAGGATGGTTCGTGGACGTACTTCAAAACGAAAGCTACCGGTCGCACCGCGCTGAACTATCTCATAGCGGTTGAAGGCGTTTCGTTTGTAGAAGCGGTGCGGGAAATCAATCGGATACAGGGCGGTGTCCGTCCTTCTTTCCAACCTGTAAAAGCACCCCCACCCCCTGCCGAGAAGAAACCGGCAAAGGAATTCAGGCTGCCGAAGCCAGATAAGAACAACTACGCTGCTACTGCCTATCTTCGCAAGCGCTGCATTCACCCCAATGTGCTGACGGTCTGCAAGCAAAAGAGAATCCTGTATCAGACGAGCTTCAAGGACCATCCGAACTGCGTATTTGTCGGGCGCGATGGAAATGGAGAGGCCAAGGGCGGCAGCTTGCGCGGTTGTTCGCAAATCCAGTTTCGCCGCGATATTCCCGGCAGTAAAAAGATATATCCGTTTTACATCGAAGCTGCTGCCACTGCCGACGCGGTGGAAGTGTACGAAGCGCCCATAGATGCCATGTCGGGTGCCTCGCTGAAAATTATGCAGCACACTGGAAATTGGCGCGGTGTTCACTATCTGGCGCTGGGCGGTACGGATTACGCTGCACTGGATGCGTTTCTTACATACTACCCGAACATAATCCACATTGTCCTGTGCCTTGATAATGACGAAGCCGGTAGAACCAGAACGCAGGACATTATCAAGCACTTGGAGGGCAGCGGCAAAACCGTGGAAGACCGCCCGCCGACTATCGGCAAGGACTATAACGACACGCTGGTGCAGGTCACACAGGAATACCAAAAACACTGTATCAGCTTGGATGATATTTTGGAGGAGGAAACCAGATGAAAACTATTGCTATCGCAAATCAGAAAGGCGGCACCGGCAAAACGACTACCGCGTACAACTTGGGCATTGCCCTTACCCAGCAGGGCTACCGCGTACTCATGGTGGATTTTGACCCGCAAGGCAATCTGTCCTGCTACTGCGGTATCCCGCCTGAACAGGACCTTGAGCAGACAATCACAGAACTGCTGATGAAAGTTGCCTATGAAAAGCCCCTCTCCCACAGAGAGTGCGTTTATCAGAGCAAGCGCACGGATGACTCTGCACCACAGGTGGATTTCATTCCATCCAATCTCCGGCTGGCCAGCTTTGAGCTGGCAATGGGCACCATGATGTGTCGTGAGGTGCTGCTGAAAACCTGTCTGGAACAGTACAGCAGCCAGTATGATTACTGCATCATTGATTGCTCTCCCTCCGTAGGACTTTTACTGACAAACGCGCTGTCCGCTGCCAACGAGGTTATTATCCCGATGCAGGCGCAGCCGTTCTCGGTTGTTGGTATGTCGCAGCTGACAAATTCGATTTCCAGCGTGCAGCGCAAAATAAACCCCGGACTGCATATCAGGGGCGTTTTGCTGACGATGACCCAGCATACGAAAGTCTCAGAGCATTATGCCCATGATGTCCGCGCCAAGTATGGGAGAACGCTCCATGTATTTACTACGGAAATTCCCTATAACGTCAAAGTGCAGGAAAGTCAGGCGTTTGCAGCACCCACTATCCTGTACGAACCCAAAAGTAGCAGCGCAAGAGCATACGTTGATTTTACGCAGGAGGTATTAGGTCATGGCCGCGAAGAACAAATTTATGAACGCGATGAAGATGCCCGCGATCGCTGATATGTTTTCCTCAGAGGCTGACCGCCAACGAGAAAGCGGCGACCTAGTAACGGAAGTACCGCTTTCTGAACTGCATCCTTTCGTCAATCACCCTTTCGAGGTGCGAGACGATGAAGATATGCAGAAGCTGGTGGACAGCATCAAGGAAAATGGCGTACTTACCAACCTGACCGTTCGCCCCCGTGCCGAGGGTGGCTATGAAATCATCTCTGGACACCGGCGCTTTCATGCAGCGCAGCTTGCAGGGCTGGACAAAATCAAAGTGCAGGTGCGGAATGTTGATGACGACCAAGCCATCATCGACATGGTGGATGCCAATATCCAGCGAGAGCATATCAGCCCGATGGAAAAGGCGCGAGCGTATGCTATGCGCTTAGAGGCGGTAAAACATCAGGGCAGACGTACTGATTTAACTTCGGACCAAGTTGGTCCGAAGTTGACAGCGGCAGAAAAAGTTGCTGCTGGTGTGCAGGACACTCAAACACAGGTTAAGAGGTACATCCGGCTGAACAGTCTTGTCCCCGACCTGCAAAAGAAAGTAGACAGCGGGAATCTGAAATTCAACCCCGCTGTCGAACTTTCCTACCTTACCCCAGATGAGCAGCAGAGTTTCCTCGATTATGCTGAAGCACAGGACTGCACCCCATCCCTCTCGCAAGCACAGAAATTGAAAGCAGCCAGCAAAGAAGGAACCCTGACACCGGACAAGTTGGAAGAAATCATGTCGGCGCAGAAACCGAGCGTTGCGCCGCGTGAACCGGTGCTGAACATCAACGTCAGCAAAGTGGCGCAGTATTTTCCGACCGGCTGCACCAAACAGCAGATGGAAAATCGCATTTTGAAAATTTTGGAGAGCTATTTTCGACAGATGGCGCATGAGCAAGCACATGAGGAGGAGCGCTGATATGGCAGAGTATCGGTATTACTTGATTCCGGATGCTATGATCCGTGCGTTCCCGGAACAATTTGAAAAGCAAACGCCAACGGAATTCTTTGATAATATCGCAGATTTGGAAAAGCGTTATCACCGACTGCGTGAAATGCCCTATAACAACGAACGCACTTGGAATGAACGGGCAAGATTCCCTTATGCACGATTGGTGGTAGGGATAGATCGTCAGAATCCGGACGGAGCGGTTGCAATCATACAGGTGCGAAATGGCATCAATTACCTGTGCGATGACTACCGCGGCCCCTACGCAGACGGTAATGATGCACAAATCCCCCAAATGGCTAAGAAACTTGTAGAAGTTATTGGTGTGGACAGGGTCCGCCCGCATACCTATACCCAGCGGGATGGTTATACATGGGTACAGGTGGAAAAGGATATGCACATTACAGAATGGCTTTACGCACATGAGCTATGCAGCAGTTTGCAATTCACGCGGTTCTTGAACCGAGATGGGCGGGAACTATTTCAGGTGCGTGACGGGCAGCGCGTGATTGAGACAAATGCGGACGGAACAAAGCGGATTAGGGCAGTAAAAAACATTGACGTAACCCATGCCTATGTCGGGCACTATGGTTGCCATATCCAACAATATGCAGAGGACAACTTTCGAACCGGCTGCTATGTTGCCCCTGAACACCCCCAGCCGGGAGACAATCTGGATAAGCTCCAAATCTATCAAATTACAAAAGGCGGCTGCGAATATCGCTTTATGAATTATGCCTATTCCAAAAGCCGCATCCATGCAGCCGATTACAGCAGCGTCTACATAGCAAACCTTCCTGCGGATTACGATTTGGACAGATGCTTTCAGGAGTTCAATGCCCCGAATCGTCCGCTGCGCTATCATATGTGTTCTCTTTCGACTAGTGATATTGTAGTCACAACGAAAAACGGAAACGAGACCGCCTACTATGTGGACAGTATTGGCTTCAAGGATGTGAGCCACCTTCTGCCGGAACTGCACGAAGTCGAAGCCCAGCACCAAAAAGAACAGGTTCAGGACGAACCGGAAAGGTAAAGCAATGCCAAATCCACAAGACATTTTCCAGTTGGCGCAGCAGACCGCTACACAGGTCACAGCCTCACCGGAAAGCTGGCGGCGGTTCCTGTATACGGCAGCGCATAACTACCACACCACCTACCTGAACCAGCTGCTGATCCACGCCCAGCGCCCTGATGCCACCGCCTGCGCTACAATGAAATACTGGAATGAACAGGCACACCGCAAGGTCATGTACGGCAGTAAAAGCATCATCATCCTGCAACGCCATCAGGGTGTACCCACTGCCAAACGAGTGTTCTCCATGACAGACACGGTTCTTACTGGTGACAAAGCTGCTGCCCCGTGGGAAGTGACAGATGCCATCCGGCCACTTCTTATGCAGGTCAACTCCGTGGGCAACTTAATTGATCGGGCAACCGAGCAAGTTGTATCCCTGTCCGACCGTGCCAATCGTGTCATGGCAAATTCAATAGAGGACAGTACACTGGGCTGGAGCCACCCGGAAGATCAGCGGTTTATCTTGCAGGAACTCGCTGCACAAAGCACCCTGTACATGATCTGCATCCGTTTGGGTATCCCGGTGCAGGAAGAAGATTTTCCGGCTTTCCAGAATGTCACCCAGTTTGATACCAGCCGAATCTCCCTCTGCTTGGGCGGCTATGTGCAGGCAGCAGCAGAACCTTTGCTGGATGAACTGGGGCACGAAGTTATGCAGCTTGCCCGCGACAGTGTTGCAATTCAGGCTGAACCAGTGCATAATACAGATACTCAATCACCCACACAAACGACCAGTCGAGAGGAGGCTGTCACAGATGATGTACACGAACGTGAAGGGCTATCAGATTCCGAACCTGAGCCTGCCGAAAGCCAAGAAAACCAACCTGAACCGGTACGGCAGAATGCGGCTGGACTACTTGGAGCAGAACGAGCCGAACCTGTGCGACCAGATGATGCTGGAGGGAACGCTGCTGCCGAGCTGCCGCAAGATGGGGCTGGATGCGCAGCAGATGGTGGACAAGACGCTGCGCGATCTGATGCAGAAAGCGCAGATGCCCGACCGCAAGACGAACCCTCTGGGCTGGGCACAGATGTGCAACAGCCTGAAGCAGCAGGCGGAGGAAATGATCCTTCCGATGCTGTACGAAGTATAACGGAAGAACCCGCAGCTGCGGAGAGCGAACCATCGCCCTCCGCTTTTTCTTTGCCCGAATTTCCGGCAGAACTGCTGCCGTCCCTGCTGAAAGCAGACACGACCTCGCGCGCTTCCAATGCGGACATCCTTTCCTTTTTCAGTAAAACACCGCTGCTGATCGACAGGCTGCGGTATATCCGTGAGAGCTACAAGGTCGTGTTTACGGAGCTTCTGCTGGATGATGATACCCGCGTTGGATTCTATAAAGAAAGCAATGGTCTGCTTGTCTGGCAGGGGTCCTACCTGACCCGCAGCGCGGAATCGCATCTGTCGTGGCACAGCGTTACTGCTGCCATCTCCGCACTGGTCGATAACCACGAACTTATCGCGGCCATTGACCCGAAAAAAGCTGTCAGTCAGGACGAGCAACTGTCCTTTGACCTGCCGGAAAATGCTTCTCGCGGCGATGAAGTAGGCGCGTTGGAAGTGGACGACATCTATTCCGAGGAAGAACAGGACGAAAAAATCAAAGCAGCCCTGCCTACATACCACTACAAAGAACCCCAGCCGGACGATGGCAGTCACATAACGGAAGATGATGTGAACGTCATCATTACAAGAGGCAGCGTTTTTGAGGGCGGCAAGTACCGCATCTATAACCATTTCCAGCAAAAGAAAACGGAAAAGGAAACCGTAGCTTTCCTCAAAAAGGAGTACGGCATCGGCGGTTTCTCTTGGACGTTTACCGATGGTGGAAGTGGCTTCGTCAATTTTGACGGTAAGGGATTCAGCATCCTTTACGATTTCAAGGATGACCTGCGGTATGAGAAAAAGCTTAAGTGGAAGGATGTCGGCAAGCGGCTGGAATATCTTGTCCGGATGGATCGCTACCTGACGGATGCAGAACGCGAGAAGATGCCTGTATGGATAAGCAGGCAGGCGGAGTCGAAGCCCCTGCCGCCGCCCATCCCTGACAAAAAGCCAGTCTGTGAAGCTGGCAGCACCGTTTACCTTGAAAATGACCAGCGGTTTACAGTAGAGAGCATCGGACAATTTGACATTCACCTGCGCAATGAAGATTTTCCGCTGGTAGGCCGCGCCGTCAGCCGAAAACAGTTCCAACAACTGCTGGACGCCAATCCCCGCAACGGCGGCATGGTGCTATCGGAGCAGCAGCGTGAATCTTTGGTGCAGGAGCAGCGTGAGCAGGCTCTCTCCTATATCGAGGACTACCTCAAGGATGAGTTTGAAATCACAGAGCCGGACTTCTCCAATCTTACCCAAATCGGTCTTGGTTACACCACCACCGAGGACGAGCAGCATACGATTCAGGTCAATGCGGATCTGGAGCATTGCACCATCAGCAAGTTTGTGGACGATACCCTCTATGCACAGGATACATACGCTTCGCTGGAAGATATGAACCGGATGGCACTTGCCAATCTCGATTTTGACAGCCTGATGGAAGTGGACATCAACGAAATCGAGGAACAGGAACCCGAAATCAGCGCAGACGAACCGGAGGAATCCACCTTTGTATCGCAGGTCATGCAGGATGTAGACCGCCTTGCTGCGCGTGAGAAACCTGCCGAGTATGACCGCACGAACTACCTTGCACCGTATGAACCTGCCATCCCGGAAGGCGCAAAAGCAAAGTTCGTTGCCAATGTGCAGGCTATCCGCACGCTGAAAGAAATCGAGCAGCGCATGGCATCCGGTGGTGCCCCTGCGACCGAGCAGGAACAGGATATTCTGGCTAGCTATCTTGGCTGGGGTGGTTTGGCAGATGCCTTTGACCCCGGCAAGGATAACTGGCATACCGAATATGAGCAGCTGAAAACCCTACTGACCGAGGATGAATACGCCGCCGCGCGGGAATCCACCCTGACAGCCTTTTACACACCGCCTGCGGTCATTCACGCCATGTACCGCGCCTTGGAGCATATCGGCTGTGTGGGCGGCAATGTGCTGGAACCCAGTATGGGTGTCGGCGCGTTCTTCGGCCATCGGCACAGCAAATTCGATACCCACAATGCCAAGCTGTACGGCGTGGAGCTGGATAGCCTGTCCGGGCGCATTGCGCAGCAGCTTTACCAGAAAGCAAAAATTCAAATTACAGGGTATGAAAAAGCCGACCTGCCAGACAACTTCTTTGATCTCGCCATCGGCAATGTGCCGTTTGGACAGTATCAAGTCAGCGACCGCCGGTATGATAAGCTGCACTTCCAAATTCACGATTACTTTCTAGCCAAGACGGTAGATAAACTGCGTGTCGGCGGCATTATGGCGTTCATCACCACCTCCGGTACACTGGATAAAAAGTCCGAGGACGTGCGCCAATATCTTGCCGCCCGGTGCGACCTGATCGGCGCAGTACGCCTGCCCAATACCACGTTCAAGAGCAATGCCGGTACGGAAGTGACCTCCGACATTCTGTTTCTGCAAAAACGCGGCAGAGTCTTGGAGCAGGACGCACCGTGGATACACGTTGGAGAAACAGAAAACGGAATCCCGCTGAACCAGTATTTCATCGACCACCCGGAAATGGTCTGCGGTGAAATGCAGATGGTCAGTGGTCCCTATGGAATGCGCTCTACTTGTGTGCCGAATGAGCAAAGCCCGCTGGCGGAGCAACTGGATGCAGCGCTTTCTACCCTACACGCCGAGTACACATTGGTGGACGAACAGGAATATGCCGAAGAAGAAAGCGGCACCATTGATGCGGACCCCAATGTGCGCAATTTCAGTTATACGGTAAAGGATGACGTCATTTACTACCGCGAAAATTCCAAGATGCGCGTGGTAAAAGGCGGCGAGACCGCGTTAGCCCGCATCCGCGCATTGGTGCCCCTGCGGGATACCTGCCGTGAGCTGATCGATGCCCAGCTGGAAAACTTTCCGGATGAGTATATTCAAAAGCTGCAAGCCCGTCTGAACGACCAATACGATGCCTACCGCAAGAAATATGGGCTTATCAACAGCCGTGGCACGGCATCCGCGTTCCGCGAGGATTCCGGATACTTCCTGCTCTGCTCCTTGGAAGATCTGGACGATGAGGGAAACTTCAATGGCAAGACGGATATGTTCACCAAACGAACGAACCGCCCCGCACAGGCAGTCAATCATGTAGATACCGCAGAGGAATCGCTGGCGCTCAGTCTCTCCGAGCAGGGACACGTTGACTTGGGGTATATGTCCAAGCTGACCGGGAAAACCACCGAAACTGTCATCAACGATCTGACCGGCGTTATCTTCCGTGACCCCGTAAAGGTCGATACCGATGGCAACCCTATCTACCTCCCTGCGGATGAATACCTGTCCGGGAACGTCCGTGAAAAATTGCAGGCAGCAAAAGCGGTGGCGACGAATGATCCTCAATTTCAAGTCAATGTGGCAGCACTTGAAAAAGTACAGCCCAAGGATCTGGAAGCCAGCGAGATCAGCGTCCGCCTTGGCGCTACTTGGATTCCCGCAGAGTATGTGCAGCAGTTTTTGGAGGAACTTCTGGATGCCCCCTACTACACGCGGCGGATGGTCAAAGTGGAATTCGCTGCGTATACCGGCAGCTGGGCCATTACCAACAAGAAATTTGGTGACGGCAATATCAAAGCAACGGTGACCTACGGTACAAACCGCGCCAACGCCTACCTGATTGCGGAGAACGCCCTGAACCTGCGTTCTACCCAAATTCGGGATAAAGTTACGGCGGCTGACGGAAGCGTTTCTTGGGTGCTGAATAAGGAGGCGACGCAGGCTGCACAGGAAAAGCAGCGCCAGATTTGTGAGCAGTTCCAAGACTGGATTTTCAAGGAGCCGGAACGCCGCCAGCGATTGGTCGCCATCTACAATGAAAAATTTAACGCGCTGCGTCCCCGCGAGTACGATGGCAGTCACCTGAAATTTCCGGGCATGAACCCGGAAATCACCCTTCGCCCGCACCAGTTGAACGCCATTGCCCATGTGCTGTACGGCAACAATGTCCTGCTGGCGCACGAAGTGGGTGCGGGCAAGACGTATGAAATGGTGGCCAGTGCCATGGAGAAGAAACGACTGGGGCTTTGCAGTAAAACGCTGATCGTTGTTCCCAACCATTTGACCGAGCAGATGGCATCCGAAGCGCTCCTGCTCTATCCGAACGCGGAAATTCTGGTAGCAAAGAAAACCGATTTCAAAAAGGAAAACCGCAAGAAATTCTGCGCCCGCATTGCGACCGGCAACTATGACATCATCGTTATCGGGCACAGTCAGTTCGAGAAAATCCCGCTTTCGGCAGAACGCCAGCATATGTACCTGCAAAGGCAGATTGATGACGTCATTGACCAAATCGCACTTTTGAAAAGCTCTCGTGCTGAGAATTTCACCATCAAACAGATGGAGAGGACACGGAAGCAGCTCAAGAAAAAGCTGGACAAGCTCAACGACCAGCAGCGCAAGGATGACGTCGTCACCTTTGAGGACCTGGGCGTGGACAGCCTGATGGTGGATGAGGCACATTATTTCAAAAACGCCATGATTGCCACCAAAATGCGCAATGTTGCGGGCATTTCCCAGACGGAAAGCCAGAAAAGCAGTGATATGCTGATGAAGTGTATGTATCTTGATGAGGTGACCGGTGGGCATGGTATCGTGTTTGCGACCGGTACACCCATATCTAACTCCATGACGGAAATGTACGTCATGATGCGCTATCTGCAAAGGGGCTTGTTGGAAAAAGAGGGCTTGCTCAACTTCGATTCGTGGGCATCGACCTTTGGGGAAAGCATTACAGCGATTGAGCTTAACCCAACTGGTACAGGATACCGCACAAAAACCAGATTCGCGCGATTTTATAATCTGCCGGAACTCATGAGCCTTTTTAAGATGTCTGCGGACATTCAGACCGCCGATATGCTGCATTTGCCGGTGCCGGAACTGGTGGGCGGCAAGCCCACCAATGTGGTGTTACAGCCAAGTGAAGTCCAGAAAAGAATGGTCAAAGGCTTGGCAGACCGCGCCGAAAAGGTCCGAAGCGGAAAAGTGCAGCCCACGGAAGATAATATGCTGCGCATCACCAATGACGGCAGAAAACTTGCACTGGACCAGCGGCTCATGAACCCTTTGTTACCAGACGACCCCGGCAGCAAGGCCAACGCCTGTGTGGATAAGGTATATGAAATCTGGGAAAAGACCAAGGAGCAACGATCCACTCAGATGATTTTCTGCGACCTCAGCACCCCCAAGGAGGACGGCTTTGACGTATACAACGATGTGCGCGATAAGCTGGTTGCCAAGGGCATCCCCAAAGAGGAAGTGCAGTTCATCCATGATGCGGATACCGAAACAAAAAAAGCTGAACTATTTGGAAAAGTCAGAAATGGCACTGTGCGCGTCCTGATGGGCAGCACCCAGAAGATGGGCGCTGGTACCAACGTACAGACACGGCTTATTGCGTTGCACCATCTGGACTGCCCATGGCGACCTGCTGATATTGCCCAGCGCAACGGACGCATGGTCCGCCAAGGAAACCTGAACAAGGAAGTTTCCATATTTATTTACGTTACAGAGTCAACTTTTGATTCGTACAGCTGGCAGCTTGTCGAGAATAAACAGAAGTTTATTTCGCAAATTATGACGTCAAAATCCCCAGCCCGCAGCTGCGAGGATCTGGACGAAGCTGCGCTCACCTATGCCGAAGTCAAGGCTTTGGCAGCGGGTAACCCCATGATCAAGGAAAAGATGGACTTGGACATTCAAGTGGCGCGACTGCGGACCCTGAAAGCTGCCTACACCAGCCAGCATTACCGATTGGAAGATGCGATAGCCGTGGCTTTCCCGCGCCAAATCAAAGGAACCGAGCATCGAATCCGTGCATTTGAGCAGGATATTCAGACAGCAAAAGAACACCAGTTTTATGATGCCGATAAAAAGCTCATCTTTTCTATCGAGTTGGACGGGAAAACCTACGATAAGCGCGAGGATGCAGGTAAGGCGCTGCTGGGGCTTGTCGGTGCAGCAGTGCGGGCAACGAAACCTGTGCCGGTAGGTCACTATGCAGGCTTTGAAATCACAGTCGAATATAAACCGCTGGAAAAGGTATTCCATGCCCACCTTGTTGGCGAGGCAACGCACACGACAGAACTGGGTAATGATGCTGCCGGCAACATGATTCGCTTCCAAAATGTAGTTTCTGCTCTGCCACAGGACCTGAACCGACTGCATGGCAGTCTGGAACAGCTTACAAAACAGCTTACCAATGCAGAGGAAGAACTGAAGCAGCCGTTCTTGCAGGAGCAGGAACTGAGCGATAAAAGTGCCCGCCTTGCCGAGCTGGATGCCCTGCTGAATGTGGGCAATGATGCACCCATCATTGAGGGCGAAGCGGAAGAATTGGAAGAAGAACCGGAGGATGCACTGATTCAATCGGATGATGAATTGGAACGGTAAATCGACAGCCTTGCAAAATAAAATCATTCCTGTATGATGAAGGTGGAGGTGGAAATTATGCTGATTCAACTTGGAAAAAATGTCGCTTTACTCTGGATTCTCAGGATTCTTTCGGTGCCGGTCGTGCTGGTGCTCTTTGCAGCGGGCTTTCTCCTCAATCTCCTGTACGGAGTTGTGGGAGCCTTTGGCGGGTTGTTGTCTCTCCTCGGCGGTGTTGCTGCTATGCTGGCGCTGCTGGATGGCTGCTATGGGGAAGCAGCAGCTTCTGCCGCCGTTGCATTTCTGATCAGTCCAATTGCGCTGCCGCAGCTGCTTATGTGGGTGGGCAATCTTCTGATTTGCGCCGCGTCCGCGCTGTACACTTACCTTTATAGATTGTGAGGAATCGAATGAAAAAATCAATGTTGATTTTGACCCTTATGGTTGCTGCCCTATGCGGATGCGCCGCGCAGCAGCCGACAACCCTTGAGACCCGCGAAACCAGTGTGCTGGTGGAGGTCACGCCGGAAACCAGCAGTGGAGCAACGCCGACTGCCACTCCTGCGCCAACGCCTGATCCGACGCCGGTACCAACGGCAGAGCCTACCGCAATACCGACCCCCACCGCAGCCCCGACTGCGAAACCTACCCCAGCTCCTACTGAGGCTCCTGCCGCAACCGTTGCACCTGTGCAGCAGGCGGAGGCATCGCAGCAAGTATCCATGAGCTATGGTGCAGTTCCGTTTGATCTTGCAGCAGGGACTGACCAGTGGTGGAGCATTGACAGTTCCGATTCAGCTTACTGGGCGGTAGCGGAAAATATCAACGCCATGCGCGCCGCGGCTGGTTTGCCTGCGCTGACCGTAGATGGTGGCTTAAGTTCTATTGCAAACTCCCGTTGTGATAGTTTTGCATCTGGTGGCTCGTTTGACCATTCCGGTGCCGTCTGCGGTGAGATTATTGCAGCCGGTCCGTTTGCATCCGCAAGCAGCGTTTGTGCTGCATGGCAAAGCAGCCCCGATCACTACGCCAGCATCGTGTCGTCCAACTATTCCAGCATGGGAATCGGATGCTGGTTTTGCAGCACGGAAGCAGGACAGTATACCTATTGGGTAGTAACTTTTCAGTGAGGTCATAAACATGGAACGAAAAAAGACAAGGCTGAACGAGTCCGAAATGAAAGTTATGCAGATTATCTGGAACGCCGGGCACCCCATTACAGGGCAGCAGGTTCTAGGCCAGATCACCGAGCAATACAAAGGTTCGTGGCATCCGCGAACGATTTACCCTCTGATGAGGAAACTAAGCGAAAAAGGGATGATCCGTGATGTCGGCAGTGCTCGCGTAGGCAAAGTCTATGCGCGGCAGTTCCTGCCTGCAATCAGTCGCCCGGAGTACATGGCGCTGAGAATCATGGAAACACTGCCGGAAGCAGAACTTCCGCAGTTTCTCAGCTACTTTTCCTACTAAGTGACAATTCGTATAATAGCTTTTCCCGGCAGCAATGCCGGGACTTTTTATTGGCTTTCCAGCGTCTGTACCCACAGGCGCTGTTTTTATATAGATGAATTTTGACAAAGAAAGGACTTGTGTGCAATGAATAACAAATTCAAAATGAGGCAGCGCGTTACAGCCCTTTGCATGGCGGCGATGATGTGCTGCGGTATGCTCCCCTATGGGGCACTGGCGGAGGACAGCGCAAGACCGGTTGTGGTCGCAACGCCGGAACAAGCGGCAACGCAGGAAGCAAAATCCGAAAGCGATGCCAACAGTACCGCAACCCCGGAAACAGCCGATGAATCCTCGGACGAGAATGCTCCACAACAGGAACCTGAAACCGAGGGCGACACTGGCGGCAGTGACGAACTGTACGAAATCTGGCATAAGATGTACCCCAGCTTGACGCAGGAGCCGACCGGATATTATCTGGATTCCTATGGCCTACCGGTACTGGTTGGTGAAACCAAAATCAGCATTGAGGGCTGGGGCAATGAAGATTACAGCAGCGTCAGTGATGATTCTTTCCAGCAGGTGGCGCTTGATGCTGCACTTTTGGATGCGGACAGCACGACTGCTGCGTTCCCGCACATGGATGGCGAGGACTACGCCATCGTGCCTATCAGTATGCAGGTTATGTACCCCGCCAACGGCAGCAGCGCGGACATTACGCTGCCCGATAACGTCGAGCTGCTGGGATATAGCTTTACCAGCGGCGATTTGACCCCGGCAACCGAGGAAGAACGCCAGAGCCAGCTGCATTATGAATTCTCTGAAATTTCCGCAAGCGTGGCGGGCATCTATGTGAAAGCCAGTGAGGATTTCAGCGTCACCATGACTTACACGGATGCAACGCAGACACTGACGAAAACCGTCCATGTTACGCTGGACGATTCCGCACCGGTGCCGGGTATTTTGCAGGATCGCTTTGCACAGGAAACGCAGGTTGCAATGTGTTCGGCGGATGAAGGTATTGCAACTTACGCCGGATTGCAGGTTACCCAGTGCGTGAATACCTCGGTTGGTTGGATGAACTATCTCGGCGGTCAGCCTGCCCTCTGCGGTGATCGCGGCAAGTGGGCATGGGGTCCCGGTGCTACCTATAAGAACAAATATCCACCGGTAGCCAATTATACCCCCGCCGGTCAGGTGTGGGTCGAAGCCGAATACTTCAACAAAGGCTGGGTGCCGGATCAGGCCACTTTGTGGTCGAAAGGCTTCAATAACGGTGCGCCTGCAGTTGCGAGTCTTGCCTTAGATGCAGCAGATAACGCAACAGACAATTACCTCGCACTGCTGTCTTGGCAGGCAGAACAGTATCCTGACAGCATCGCTGCCGAGATCGTCAATGCACCGGAAGCCTATGCGGCACCGACCGGCAAGACCGTGTATGTGGGCACGCTGTATACGCCCAGCAATGCTGCATGGCAGCGCTTTGTGGTTCTGAACTATACCCCGGTTGTGCTTGGCGGCGACAGCGAGATTCCCGGCTTTGAAACCGGTGGCGAATCGGTGGATAAGCCGTGGAGCGCCAGCTATGAGCGCAGCGAGTCCTTGGATTTTTCCTATACGGTCAATACCGACAAAATCCAACTGGACACATTGGAAAAAGTGGATGGCGCAGGCATTGAAATTGCACCGATCCTTGATGGCATCCCTGCCGACATTGACGGCGGCACCTGGACAATTACACCGAATGGGATGCAGTCCGTCACGACCAGCGGACATACGGCAGATGACAATTACCACCTGAACGGCGGCGATGGTTCTGTAACATGGACGGTGCATTTCAGCGTCAGCAAGTCGGCCTCCCAGAGCGGCAGCATTACCGCCAACAGTGAGCAGGACGCCGATGCACAGGCATCCGCCGCACAGTCTGCTGCACAGAGCGCCTGCGAAGGTCAGGTCAACGGGGAAATTGAAGCTGCACTTTCTGCTGCGCATAACTACTTTGACAACCTGAAATTCTCCTACAACGAGGTAACGGTGCCCCACGGCTTTGATGCTTTCGGCGGCGACCTTGGCAGCAGCCAGACCCTTACCGTGCCTGCCAACAGCAGCAACGATTACCTCATGAAAAACAATGAGTGGTCCGTCAAAGTTGCCATCGACAAAATTGACAGCGAAACCAAACAGCGTATCAAGGGTGATGCAGCGTTCAAGATTTATGAATGGGATACCGTGCTCCAGCGCTATATCCCCGCAGGTGGCTATAACCAGTATGCGGTGGAGCGCCAGCCGGACGGCACCTACAAAGTCATCAACCACAGCAGCTATGCCAACGGTTCGGATAACATCTACTATACTCAGCGCAACGAGGGCCGTTTTGTGGTTGTGGAGAGCCGTGCCCCCAGTGGCTACTATGGCGACTGGACGGATGTAACGAACCCCGGTGCGGCAGATTCCGTTTTGGGCAAGCGGGCCTATGCCTTTGAAATCACCAAAGCGCTGGATGGGCAAACTCTTTGGCTCGGCAATGCAGACTATAATGCCGATATTACCACCACCAACAACGGCGGCACTCTGATCGACATCGGTGAGGCCATCGTCACGATTACGTTTGGCGACCGCGCAACCGACAAAACCTACGACACAGACCCTACTGGCATTGCCAACAATGAAAAATCCTACACGATGCACGCTGATGGCGACAAAATGCAGAACGACCGCGTTCTCGGCAGTATTTTGCTGACCAAAGTCGATTTGGATGCAGCGCGGTATCTGGCTGCGGGCAGCAACGGTGATACCACCTTGGAGGGAGCCGTCTACGACCTGTATGCAGCGGATACCATCGCACACCCGGATGGCGTCACCGGCACAGTGGATTATTCCAAAATTTTGGATGCCAACGGTAACCCCATCTGGCACACCACTGTGCTTACCAACGGCGGCTGGGATACCGATTACCTGCCCATTTTGCAGAAAGACAGGCTGGTTGCCTCTGCTGCCATCAAGGACGGGAAAATTGCTTTTTCCAACCTATATATGGGGCGCTACTACCTTGTCGAGCGTGCCACAGGTTTAGTGCTGCCCATTGACGGCAACGGCAAACTGTATACGACCGGCAAATACCCGCAACTGAATAAAAAGCTGGAGCGCACCGGCAAATACAGTGATTTGGTTCGGAAGAATAACGAATACACTGACTACCTCTATAAGAATCAGTACTCTGCCGTAGCTGAAAGCCGCAAGCTGGACGGCAGCAAGGCATGGGATGGCTATTATCTCTCATATGCCACCGGGTATCTCTGCGATGAGGTCAACCACTACAAAACACTGACCTATGCAGATGAATCCAGCTACCATATCAGCGCTGAGCAGGAAAGCCAAGATGAAGTCCTCAAATCCGGCTTCTTGCTGAATAAGCTGGTTTCTACCACCGGTCAGCCCTCCCCGGCGCTGAAGCTGGAGGGTGCGGGCTTTACCGTCTATCGCATTTCCAAGCTGAGCAAGGAAGCGCAGTTCACCACAAACCCGGATGGCAGCTACAATGCACAAAGTATTTTGGACGTTTACCGCAAAGACAACTACGATAATTTGACGCTCAAGTACGATTTCACTGCCGAGGGGCAGGCTGTTGCCAATATGTATGAGAGCAACGCTGCCACGGTAGAAGCCTACAATGCCACCCTGACCGCAGATGGTGACTACGCCAACGGCAAAGGCAATGGCTGGGTTCCCACTGATCAGGATGCAGAGTACCGGTTGACAGAACTGTATACGAACGAGGAAGGTGTCATCCGCATTGAGGGACTTCCGTATGGGCAGTACCTTGTTGTCGAGACTACGATCCCCAAGGACGTTTTCCAATGTGATCCCTTTATCGTAACAGTCAGCAAGGACAGCCCGCAGAGCCGTTTTACGGTTCCTGCCGGCAGCGTCACCACCGCCACCAACAACTACATGGCCTATAACGTGTTGGATGAAGAACTGGAAGGTTACTTGCAGCTCGTCAAGACCGATACCGAAACCGGCAAGGCGGTTAAGATTGCTAACACTGCTTTTGCACTGTACAAAGTCGATGACAAGGGCAACAAGACCCGCATCTCGATGATCGATCCTGCCAGCGGCAGCGCCACCAAGAAAACCGATGTGTTCTACACCGATGCGGATGGCCTGATGAAAACGCCTGAAAAGCTGCCGCTTGGTCGCTATTTCATTGAGGAATTGCAAGGTCCCGAAGGCTACTACAATGATCCTGCCTACTCTGTAGAATTTGAAATCACTTCCGAGCGTGTCTGGCAGGTCGTGGGCAACGCCACCAATGACATGGACGAGTACATTGTAAAAGAAAAGTATTTCAACCATGAAACCCTCGGACAGTTGACCATCCGCAAGCTGGGCAATGTCCTGACAGATTACAAAGACGGGCAGTTCATCTACACGCAGGATAATTTGGCAGGGGCAACCTACGAAATCCACGCGGACGGCGATATTGCCACGCTCGACCGTCAGGGCACTTATTGGTATAAGGATGGTGACCTTGTTGCCACTGTTACCACAGGTGCGGCAGGTCAGGTCGATGAGGTGAAATTTGCCCCCAATCGTACACAGGCCACCTATGATTTCCTTACCACCTCCCATGACGGCACCAAAGGTGAAGTGACCGTGACCCTGCCTTTGGGCAAGTACACGATCACCGAGGTCAAAGCACCCTATGGCTTTGTGCTGACGCAGCAGAGCTATAGGGTGGAATTCGGCTGGGACAACCAGCGCAATGATATTGTGCTGGCGAAAACCATCGTCAGCCACGAGCAGGATGGCGACAAAGAGTGTTCATACGGCATTGTCAATGTTAAAGATGCTTCGGATGCCCATAAGACCGCACAGATCCTTGTCTTTGAAAATGCGCGTGTGCTGCCGGTTCCCGAAAAGCCCGATGACAAGGTCAGCAAAATCGGCGTTGGCATCTATAAGCAGGACCGCGAAACACTGACCTATCTGCCCGGTGCTGTGTATGAACTGTACACGGTGGACGATATTTTCGCAGCAGATGGCACGAAGCTGGTGGACGCCGGTGCAAAGCTGGCAACCAGTGACCCAACCAACGACAGCGGTTTTACTTGGTTTGATGTGGATGTGCCCATTCGCGCCGAAACCTATCCGGACTCCGGCAATAGCGGTAAATACCGCATTGTCGAAATCACCGCCCCTGCTGGGTATCTTCTTGATAACAGCCCCATCGAAATCGAGTTCACCTATGCCGGGCAAGAAGTGGCATGGCAGGTAGTGGATGGCACAAACACCAATTTGCGCACTACGGTGAACATCTCCAAACAGGATGTCACCAACGGCAAAGAGCTGCCCGGTGCCAAGCTGGAGATCCACGAGGCAGATGGCAAGCTGATAGAAGGCTGGACCTCTGCCAAGACACCGCATACCGTGCGCGGTCTGGAGCTGGACAAGGAGTACACCCTTATTGAAAAGCGCGCTCCTGAAACCTATGCGGAAGCCGAAAACATTGTGTTTAAGCTCGTACAGGTTGGAAATGAACAGGAAAACGAGGTCCATGTAAAGACCGGTGGTACGTGGGAAAAGCTGGACGACACCACCGTAGTCATGCAGGACGCACCTGTATTGGATATTGACAAGGTGGACGCAGGCGGTACCTTGCTGCCCGGCGCAACGCTGACCATCCGTGATGAAGATAAAAACGTCATCGACACATGGGTAACCGACTCCAATACGCATCATGTTCCGATTTCGGAAGATGGTATCCACCTTTCTGACGGGAAAACCGAGCATATCTACACCCTGACGGAAGATGCCGCGCCTGCCGGTTATGAGGTGGCAAGTTCTGTTCAGTTCAAAGTCGAGCTGGTAGACGAGACGGTCTGTTTGTATCTGCGCACAGATGAAAAGGCAGACTGGGAACGAGCCGATAAGCGTCTTATCACGATGGTCGATAAGGCTACCCCGCACCATGAGGATACGCCAGAACCTACCCCTGCACCTACTCCGGCTCCCACACCTGCCCCAACGCCGGTGCAGACCCCCGCACCGACTTCCACCCCCGCGCCGCAGCTGACGATTCCCCAGACCGGAGACACGTTCCCGGTGGCCTTGCTGGTCGTTGTTGTGTTCGGTTCTATTGCTGCAATCGGTGTGCTGACCTACAAACGCCGCAAATCTGAAGCTGATACCGAGGAGGACGACCAGTGATATGATTTATACCTGCATCGCAGACGGAATCCGCAGTCCGCCTGCGTTTTTTCTTAAAAATAAATATAAGGAACCGATGAAAATGCAAAATGGAAACACAAAACGCGTATGGCTGTATGCGCGAATTCCCGGTAATGATGGCGAAACGCTTCGCTGCATCCGTGAGTGTGCAGCGAAAGCACAGCAGGACAACTGCAAAATTGTCGGCACCAGCGCTGACGAAAGATATGGCTGGCTGCTGCGCCCCGGCTACCGTGAAATGATGCGGCAGGTCAAGGCCGGGGAAATTGACTGCATTTATATTTACCGTATGCGCCAGATCAGCGGCAAGGAACAGCATCTATTTCACTTTTTCCAACAGGTCATGCAGCATGGCATCAAGGTTGTAACACTGGAATACAGTCTGCGCGACAGACTGCATGAGTACAGGTTGGGAATGAAAATTGAAAACTATGCAGCGCGGCACAAACTGCCCTTACCATGGTGAGCTGCGAAAAACGTCGCAGACTATGACTGAAAAGTGCGGAAAAATGTCGCAAGAAGGGATGAACTATGATTGAAGAAACCGCAGTTCGCGTGGAAATCAGCGCTGCGCGGTTTGCCAGCCAGAGCATTTTTGATATACTCCGGCTGACGGTGCAGGCAATGAGCAGCCAGAATTATGGGCAGCAAAGCCTGAGCGCGCTCAACCGGCAGGAACGTCCGCTGGCATCGGTGGACGTGAATGAAAAAACGCTGCCCTACATCCGCAGGCAGCTGAAGCAATATTCCGTAGATTTCTCTGTCACAAAAGACCGAGACACCGGTCAGATGTATTTGTGGTTTAAGGGGCAGGATGTGGATCGTATTCAGACTGCGTTGGAAAACTGCATTGCAGAGCGCGGCAAAGAACGCTCAATTCCGGAACTGAGAGACCTATGCGACCGCGCCGCGCAGCGGGTCAAAGAGATGAACCAGTCCCGCCCTGTGCCGCCGCCGGAACATGGAGAACGCCTATGAACCAGCCGAAAAGAAACCTGAGAATTTGGATACCCATTGCAGCGGTTTTATGCTTCTGCCTTGGTAACTGGATGGGTCACACATACGAACTCACCGAGGGAACTACTACGCACCGGCTGGCGGCTGCACTGAACCTGAACAGCCTGCTGCTGTACCCGTTCAGGCTCTCGGCTGACGCCTTTTCGCTTGGCTGCGGTATTGCCGCAACACTCATGGCAGGGCTTATTTACCTTTGTGTGAAGTACAGCAAGCACCGCCTGATGCCCCAGAAAGAGTACGGCAGCGCCCGATGGGGCGGCCCGGAAGATATTGCCCCTTTTCTGAATGAAAACCCGCAGAACAACCTGCCGCTCACGGCATCGGAAAGCCTGAGTCTTTCTCCAAAAATGAAAGTCACGGCAAACGATAACTATAACCGCAACAAGAACGTGATCGTGTTCGGCCCATCTGGTTCCGGTAAGAGCTACAGCGTTGCCGGCCCGCAGCTATTGCAGTTTAACAGTAACTATGTGCTCAGTGATCCGAAGGGAGAGTTGCTTCAGGAATATGGCGATGTCCTACTCTCTCAAGGATACAAAGTGAAAGTGTTCAACCTGAAAGACCGGGATAAATCCGACCATTATAACCTTTTCGCCTACATAAAAAATGAGGATGATATTCTGGTCGTCACCAAGAACCTTGTCAAAAACCTGAAAGAAGATCCCACCGCCAAGAGCACCGCCGACCCGATATGGGAGGAAGGCATGACGGCGCTGCTGGAAGCACTGATCGGCTATGTGTTCTACGAATTGGAGCCGGAAGAGCGGAACATGAACAGCGTTATGACGCTGCTCCTTATGCTGGAATCGCAGGGGGATGGTCCTAACAGCGTAAGCCAGCTGGACCTGCTGTTTGATGACCTGAGCATCAACAAGCCGAACTCCTTTGCTGCAAAGCAGTATAAGCTCTATAAGATGGCTCCCGGCAAGACCGCACAGAGCATCAATGTGTCGCTGGGGTTGCGCATGAGCGCATTCAACATTCCGTCCATTGCCAATATCTGCGCGGACGATACGATTGACCTGCGGGAACTGGGCAGCGAGAAAAAAGTGGCGCTCTTTGTTGTTACGCCCGACACAACAACAGCCTACAATTTTTTGGCGGCAGTTATGTTCCAGCAGTGCTTTCAAATTCTGGTGGATATTGCAGACCATCGCCCGGATAAGCGCCTGCCACGGCATCTGCGGTTCCTCTTGGATGAATTTCCGAACATCGGCATGATACCGGATTTTCAAATCCTTATCAGTACGATTCGCAGCCGTGACATTGCCTGCACCCTGATTTACCAGTCATTGAACCAGCTGAAAAGCCAGTACAAAGATGACTGGGCGACCATCTATGAAAACTGCGATTCTATGATTGTTCTTGGCGCAGGCGGTAACCCGGAGAATCTGGAATTCTTCTCCAAGGCGTTGGGCAAGGCAACCATTGAAGTCATGAACACATCGGAGAACAAAGGCAGTCAAGGCTCGTATACGAAGTCCTATCAGGCTCTTGGACGTGAGTTGATGACCCCAGAAGAAATCCGAACCATGCCCCGGAACTGGTGCCTGCTGATGATTTCCGGCGTGGCACCCTTTTATTCACGCAAATACAATCTGAAAGACCACCCCAATTACCATTTGGTAGAAGCGGAAGGCGGTAAGCCTTTCGATTATGACAAGCGCGCAGAGCAGTCTTTTGCGGACTTTATCAGCAATGTAAAGGACGTAAAGACTGTAAAGCTCTGTGCCGAAAATAACAACTGAACGGAGAAATGAACAATGGAAATGGTATCTACGATTACGACTCTCATCTCGAATGTTGTCACCTTTGCCGGTGGCCTCCTGCTGCTGTTTGGTGCGGTAACGCTGGGCACCAACCTGAAAGACCATAACGGCCCCGGTATCAGCAGCGGTGCATGGGCAATGGCAGGCGGTGTGCTGATCATTGCGGTCGCCACCTACTTTGGCACACTGACGGTCGGGTAAAGGAGGGCTGCACTATTTTTGAAGATACGATACGCAGCCAGTTGGAGGGCATTTCTGCCACGGTCAACTCTATGGGGCAAAATTCCGGTTTGCTCAGCAGCCTGACAGACTGGAACAGTACGTTGGCGGGCTATGCCGACAGCATAAGCACCGGCGTGGTCATGCCGGTGGCGCTGACCCTGCTGGCGCTTTTTATGATTCTGGAGTTGTACAATGCCACCCAGCGCATTGCCATGAACGGCAGCAACAACGCGTTTACGATCCAGCAAATCGCACTGGTCATGCTGAAAATTGTTGTTTGCCGGTGGGCGGTAGTACATACAACGGAAATCCTGAACGCACTCTTTGAAATCGCATCCACCGTGACTACGGGCATATCCGGTTATGTCGGCAGTGGCGAAGTCAATACGACCGTTGATATTGAAAATGCTATTGCTGCGCTGCCGGGCGGCATTGGCAATATGCCGGTGGCGTTGGAGCTGATGGTTGTTGGCTGGATGCTGCGCATTGTGAACATCGTGGTCAACACCATTGTGGCAGCACGCTTTATAGAGTTGTATGTCTACAATGCGATGGCATCGCTGTCCATAGCCACACTGTGTTATCAGGAGCTGCACGGCATTGCGGTGAACTTCCTCAAATCCTACCTCGCAGTTGCCTTGCAGGGCGCGGTGCTGTATCTGGTCATCGGCTTTTATCCGGCACTGGCCGGTTCGCTGGGCACCGGTGGCAGCATCACGGAGCAAGCGTGGGCAATGCTGGGGCAGTCGGTGATCCTGCTGGTGGCAGTGTTTATGAGCGGAAAGTTCACGAAAGCCATTACCAATGCAATGACCTAATACCATTTGGAGATTGAAAAAGCTATGATTGCCACAAAAACAAACCTCGAAATCACAGAGTACAGAGAAAAGTTCTTTTTGGGGCTATCTCTCCGCCAGCTGGCCTCCTTTGCTGCGGCTGCGGTGCTGGCGATTGCGACCTGCTTTGTCTGTCTGCACTGGCTGCGGATGGATATGCAGGTCGTTTCTTATATCGTCATGGTGGAGGTGCTGCCTTTTCTGGGACTGGGCTTTATCCACCGTGACGGTTATCCATTTGAAAAGCTCGTGAAAATTTACTGGGCATGGCACAGCGAAAATGCAGCGGTGCCGATCCGCCCCTATAAGGAGAGTCGAAATGTTCAAAAGAAAAGAACTCGCAGAAATTCCGAATGTGAAACCTATTGCCGCCGAGACGAAAAAGCAGCGCGCAAAGGAAGGAAAGCAGCGGTCAAAGCAGCTGCGCAGATCCGCAAAACAATCCGAAATGAATGCCGCGCAGAGCGCCCGCAGCATTAAGAAGCGCCGTGCGCCTGAGAAGGCTGCGGACTGTCTGCAATATGAGCGTATGTACGAAAGCGGCATCTGTGAGGTAGAACCGGGGCTTTTCTCGATGACAATGGCATTCACGGATGTCAATTTTCAGCTGGCGCGGCAGGAAGAGCAGAAAAGTCTTTTTACCCAATACAGTGAATTTCTGAACTATTTTGACCCAGACACGCATCTACAAATCAGTCTTGTGACCCGGCGCGTGGATGAAGCGGAGTTCCGCCGCGACACGTTTCTGCCGCTGCGCGGTGATGCCCGTGACCGGTATAGCGAGGAAATGAACCGCGTTATATCGGAAAAAGCGCTGCAAGGGCAAAATGGTCTGATTCGGGAGAAGTATATCACCATCAGCTTGCATGAGGATGATTACAGAAAAGCGCAGGTTCGGCTGCTCAAACGCGCCGAGGACATCCAAAACCTGTTCAAGCGCATGGGCAGCACTGTACGCAGGCTCTCCGGTATCGAGCGCCTGAACCTGCTGCATGGTATTACCCGCCCGGAAGAGGTCATGGCATTTTCTTATGATTGGCTGCTGGCAGAAGATTCCCTTACGACAAAGGATTTTATTGCGCCCAGTGGTTACAACTGGAAGCCGGAGCATGATGACTCCCGCGCTGTGTACAATGACCGCTACCAGTTTGGCGAGTATTATGGCAAGGTGCTGTATCTGCGGGATATTGCCCCGCAGATGAAAGACAATCTGCTTTCGCTGCTCAGTGACTTAGACTTTGATAATGCAATTTCCATTCATGTAGATGCCGTCGAGCAGCGCGAAGCCGTTGAGCAGGTTCAAAAGCAGTTGGCTTATATGCAGAAAGAAAAGGGCGATGGCATGGTCAATGCTGTGCGCATGAACCTGCCCGCCTACATGGGCGTGCGATATGAACTGACCAACCAAATCGAGGATGCCGAGGAGCTGCTGGATAACCTACACAATTATAACCAAAAGATTTTCAAGGTCTGCATCCTGATCCACACCTATGGCCGCAACAATGCCGAACTGGATGAGCGTGTGCAGCAAATCTGCAATACTGTGCAGCAGCAGATGTGCCGGTTCAGCCCTATCCCGTTTGAGCAGTGCGCTGCCATGAACAGCGTTTTACCACTTGGAAAGAAATGGCTGGCGCTGGAGCGCACTCTCCTGACAGTGAATACCGCTATCTATGTGCCGTTTACTACGCAGGAACTGTTCCAACCCGGTGGACTGTATGAGGGCACCAACGCCCGCAGTAAAAATCTGATTATGGTCAACCGAAAACTGCTGCCTGCCCCGGCTGGTATGGTGCTGGGCATGACCGGCTTCGGCAAATCCTTTGCTGTTATGCAGATGATGGCAGGTATCATGCTGCGCTGGCCGGAGGACGATCTGGTCATCATCGACCCGGAAAATGAATATGCGCGGCTGGTCGAGGCTTTTGGCGGTGAAGTGATTGAAATCTCGGCATCGAGCAAATCTCATATCAATCCAATGGATATTTCGGAAGATTACGGCGATGAAGGTAATCCTATCCAGCTGAAAAGCCAGTTCCTGCGGGATTTCTGCCAACTGGTTTTGAACAGCAAAGAGCTGAGCGCCCAAGAGTGCAGTCTTGTGGACCGCGCAGCGCTGATTACCTACCAGAAATATTTGCTGCATCCGGAGCGTGAGCAGATGCCCTCGCTGCATGATTTTTACAATAATTTGTCTTTGCAGGGTCCGCAGGCAAAAGCGCTTACGATGGCGTTGAGTATGTATGTGGATGGTACAATGGACCTGTTTGCCCACCAGACAAACGTGGATTTGCAGAACCACTGCATCTGCTTTAATACCGTAAAGCTGGGCAAGAGTATGCAGTCTATCGGCATGATGACGGTACTGGACCAGATTTGGAACCGCATCACCCGAAACCGCGTGCTGGGACGCCGCACTTGGATTTTCACCGATGAGTTCCAGCTCCTGCTGGGCAACAGCGCCTGCACGAACTACTACTTCGAGCTTTCCAGCCGTGCCCGTAAGTGGGGTGCCATCCTGACTTCCATTACCCAACATGTTCGCTCTGTGCTGAACAACGAGGATGCCCGGCGTATGTTGTCCGACTGCGGCTACATCAAGCTGTTGAATCAGGCTCCGGACGATGCAAACGACATTGCACGGCTGCTTCATATCTCCGATGAAGAAAAGCGGTATATTGAAAATGCCGAGGTTGGCAGCGGGTTGCTGATTGCAGATAAAGTGGTGGTGCCGTTCAACAACACGTTCCCGCAGGACACTGAGCTGTTCCGTCTGATGGATACCAATCCTAACCGCAAGAAATAAGCCGGGATTGTAGGGGTTATGAAATGTCAGAACTATTCACGCAAACGAATAAGCAGAAGAAACTCTTTCGAACAGAAGAGGATATTGTAGCGAACATTCAGACTCAATTCGGTATGCCGCATACGGGAAAAGACCTTCTGCTTGATGCAAAAATGGGGCCAAATAAAGACCAGTCCAGTCGTCTGGACTCGGAACCAGACGCGCTATCTGATACAGGAATGTCCGATGATGTCGGTGCCGGTGACACATCCGGAATCCTGCATAATTCTGCTGGAGGTAATAAGAATACTATCACCGGCACAAACACACCGCGCTCCAGTCGTACAAGCGCCTATTATGATTTGCTGCGCAGCCAGCACAAGAACGGTCACTATAAAGCTCCTGCATACCGGGTTGTGGATACAATAGAAAGTCCGCTGCAAGCCGGAGCCAGCGCTTTGAATTATCACGATGACTTCGATACGGATGCCGTTCAAAATGCAGGGCTGCACATGGCAGTAGCGCAGACTGTTGTGGAAGGTAATATGATGGCCGCAGCAGCAGATAGTGCTTTTGTGATTGGCAAGCAGACCGGCAACATCCTGAAAGAACTGAAGGATGAAACAATCAATGCAAAAGACGCCTTGAAAGCTGGTGGAAAAGTTCTGCGCCTGCAAGGAGGAAAATCCGTTGTAAAAATTGGTGGTGCTACCCTACGCAGTACAGAGCAGTACCTATCTTCATTTCAGGTTTCAACGGATGATTTCACCGGCAGTGTTCCGGGAAAGGTCAAAGAGGCTGCTACCAATACCGGGAACATTCTGAAAAAGATAACCAACGTGGTTCTGCACCCGCTGCGAAATCTGATTGCAATGGGAAAAGTGATTCTGATTGGTGCTGTCATCTTGCTGTTTCTGATTATCGTCAGCCTGCTGGGGCAGATGAGTGGCACAACGTCAACCTCTGTGTTTTGTGCGAACCGCATTGAGGATGTACAGACACTTGTGCAGAAAATCAACGACTACCGCAATGCAGCGGTTACCGAGGGCATCTATCAGGCATTCCAGAATGACGTTGACCCCAATGGCAATCCCTATGGGTACGATTCCCTCACCGGGCAGCGCAGCAATAATTTGCAGCATGGTGTTACTTGGAACTATGCAAACGGTATCTACAATGACACGGCGGAGATTATTTCCTTGGCGACAGTATATTACCAGCAGGATTGGCCGCGTTCGGAGCTTGTGTCTGCTTTCAGCGACAATGTGCCTTTTACTAAATTCTGCCGAGCATTGGCTGCGTATGGTCTGGATGTGACTGCACGAGAGTCGGCTCCTTATTCCTGCATGAGCTATGGCGGCTGCGTGAACGGTTACCGCAGCGAAGGTGAAGTGGTTTCCGTTAAGGATTATCGCCTTGAAACGCATACTTGCAGTGAGGGCGATGATGCCTGCGGGCAGTACGATGCTGCCGCAGAGTGGCACTGGAATGAAGGTCATGCGGAGAACGAAAGCTATACTGTATGGAAAGAGGACGGCACACATGATGTGACCGTCTTTTTTCCTATCATTTTCCCGGATGGTGCAACGGGTTCTGAACTTTCCGATTTGCCGGAAGAATACAACGCAGTTGCTGATGGGAAAATTAAGGCAGCGGACTGCACCGGCAATATTGTGCTGGATGATAGCGCTAATTTGTACAAGGGTGAACTGAACGACTGGTTTTATACCCCTGACGAGCTGACGGTCACTTTTACTGTTGTGACTGGCGAGGGTGATGATGCAGTTTCCGATGATTACGAGGTTACTTTTTCCAATGCAACCGCTATACCTTGGTGTCCCGGAGAGTTGAACGATGGGCAGTACGGTCACTACGATCTCGACTGCACGATTTATCTGACAGGCTATGACCGCTACACAGACCCGGAAACGCAGGCCCCAAACGGTGCGGACGGCGGAACCGGAAATCTGGAAGCGCTGGCAGAAAGTTGTGATGCAGGAACTTTGACCCGGACAATCATTAAGCAGGATCAGTACGGTAATGAGTATGCCGGTAATGCGGTATCCGCCCGATATACAAAAACGATCACGCTGCCCAACGACGCGAGAGGATTTCAGGGGTGGTATAAGGATGGTGAAGATGCTTATGGAAATGTGGAATGGGCATCGCTTCTGTATCGCATGGACTGGGAAGAACTGTATGGGATTGTGGACGGCATAAAATGCCGCGCCACCGGCAGTGGCATGACCGAGGAAGAACTGCGGCAGCTATTTGCCAGCCTGAATATCGACGCCACGACCGCACGCGGTCAGGTGGTCGCCTTTGCGTTAAGCTGCCAAGGAAAGTTTGTCTATGCCCAGCCATCTTCGCTGCGCGGCGGGCCGGGCAATCCAAGCGTGGGCATCAATCTGGATTGTTCGAGCTTTGTCCAATATTGCTATTGGGCGCAGAACCTGCCTTTTTCCGCAGGCAGCACAGCCGCCTATCGGAATGCAGCAGACCTAGTAAGTATTTCCCCGTCTGAAGTGCAGCCGGGAGATTTGCGCGTGGTGTACGCCTCTGGCGGCGAGCAGGGGCACGTTCAGATGGCGCTTGGCGGTGGTGCGTGGATCGAGTGCTGCTATGGCTATGGCGTTGCGGTGAATATGTCCAACGCCTGGATGGAGAGTAGGCCGTGCTATTACTTCCGCTATGCGGGATTCTGAGAGGTGCTTTTTATGAGAAAATTTCTCGCATTACTTTTTGCGCTTTTACTTTGTACAGCAACAAAAGTCTATGCAGAAGATACTGCTACTGTAACGGTGACGGTCAAGGATTTGCCGCAAAAATTACAGAACCGCACTGTGATTGTCACACTTGGCAATGGCCCATCTGATACCGAATCAACAGTTATTGTTCTGGATGGGCTGAACAACTACACGGCAACGGTGACGGTTGCGCCGTCAGAATATTACTGCGCGGCTGCTGTGCAGTATGATGCCTTGGAGGATTATCCCTTGCAGGAAATCAACCAAACGACATTTTTGCAAGCAGAAGGCGGGAACCACTACGACCTGATTTATACCTTGATGGGCAGCAGCTGGTATGAGAGCGCGACCGGCCAGCAGCGGCACTATACATTGCGACCGCTGGAAACGTCACCAGAGAACTATGAGCCAAAACCGGCGCAAGTAGGAGCGTACCTGACCGCACCAGTTGGCTTTTCCCAACACGTGATAGTTTACTTACAGAATTTGTACACTGATGATGTCTATGATTTGGAGCTTTATGAATCGAATGAGTTAGCCGCTGTTGAACCAAATGCACTGAGCGGAAAATATGCTTTTCTTTCGGCTTATGTTGTTGGTGATGCAGAAAACCGTTACCAATTCAGCTGTGAACAGAACGAACTTTCCACGGAAACCGGTGCGGATTTTCACTTAACGGTGACGGACACTGCCAGTCCAGACCGCGAGATGAACACGCCAAGCCGAGATCAAAATAGCACGGTGCAGGCGGCGAACAGCTTCAACAACAGAAATACGGATGCACCGCAGCAGTCGACTACGCAGCCGGAGATTGTTTCCCAACCTGTAAAGCAGCAGAAAAAGCAGCTTGATCTGCTTTCCTTGCTGCTGGACTTTATTCCGGTGGTGCTTGTGGGCGCGGTGCTCTTTGCAGTGCGCCGCAAGCGCCGCCACTGAGACCCGCAGGGGTAACCGGAGCGTGAGCGACGGTTAGCAAGCGCCGCCACTGAGACCCGCAGGGGTAACCGGAGCGTGAGCGACGGTTAGCAAGCATTGCATCTGTATATACACAGATGCGCTCAGGGACACCCTGAAACCCGTTTTGGGGAATATTCCCCATGCCCTTTTGACGAGAAATGGACCGGATAGATGAAAAAGAACAGAGAACGACCGATCAGCAAACTGCTCTTTTTTTCGGAAGAAGAGCTTCAAATCATTCAAGGGAAAATGCAGGAAGCCGGGGTGACAAACTTCTCCGCTTATTGCCGGGAACAGCTGGTTAAAGGCGAAGTGCGTCATTACGATTTTCAGGTGCTTAAAGAGCAGACGGCTTATATTGGGCGAATCGCCGGCAGCATAAACCAAATTGCAAAACGCTGCAATGAAAATAAGTCGATTCACACTAATGATGTAGAGCAGCTGCGCCGAGAATTTCTTGAACTGAAAGCAGACTATCTGGAACGTGTGGTTAAGCTGTTGAGAAAAATTTATTGAATAGGAGAATGACGATATGAATCAAAATGAAGAAATCCGTGTGTTATATGTGCAGCCGGGTAAGTACCCAGAGGAAATCAAGATACCTAATACGCTGGAAACTTTTCAAAAATATGTTTGTGGGAGTATAGAAAGCGTAAGATTGGACGGGGATGCCTATATCATCTGTAATGATGAAGGAAAGCTGCTTCCATTACCACCGAACCGCTTATATGGTCCAACGGATTTCTTCGCAGGTCCGTTTCTGATATGCGGAGACGGTGGCGAAGATCTGATAAGTTTGACGGATAGTCAAATTACAAAATATGAGAAAAAATATCACTCACCCCTGATTTTCCTTGAGCTATATCCGAAGCCGATTACTCTCAAATGCACACCAGAATTATATGCTAAATGCATGGGAGAGGAACATCAGCATGATGCACAGGAAAATGAACATGATGAGAGATAAGTCCATTTGTATGGAAAATCGTGAAAATGGGCTTTGCTCTTATTGAAAAGCATGATATACTATTCTTACATTGTACTGATGTAAGGAGAGCAGCGATGGCAGGCACAGAACGGTATGTTCGTAACAGCACAGCAGATTTTCTTGTGTTCACGAAAGATTCAGAGACAGATGGCATAGAAGTTCGCGTTCAGGATCACGAGGTCTGGCTGACGCAAAAAGGCATCGGACAACTATTTGATGTTGACCGCAGTGTCGTTGCCAAACATCTGCGGAATATTTTTGCGGAAAATGAATTATCCGAAAGTACAACTTGTGCAAAATTTGCACAAGTTGCAGATAATGGCAAGACCTATCACTACAAATTCTACTCCCTGCCCGCCATTATTGCTGTTGGCTACCGCACCAATTCCACCCGTGCCACACAATTCCGTCAATGGGCAACCAAAGTGCTGGATACATTTACCCGGCAGGGATATGTTCTGGATAAGGATCGGCTTATTAATGGGCAAATCTTTGATGAAGATTACTTCGACCATTTAGTTTCCGAAATACAGGAAATCCGCGCCAGCGAGCGCCGCTTTTACCAGAAAATTACGGATATTTATGCTACTGCCGTAGATTACTCGGTAGACAGCAAAACGACCAAAGACTTTTTTGCAACCGTTCAGAATAAAATGCACTACGCTGTTCATGGCAGTACTGCCGCAGAAGTCATTGTGCAACGGGCAGACCACACAAAAGACCACATGGGGTTGACCTCATGGAAGAATGCCCCAAACGGGAAGATAGTCAAAGCCGATGTTTCTGTTGCAAAGAACTATTTGCAGCAAGATGAGTTACAAGAACTGAATGAGATTGTAACAATGTACCTTGACTATGCAACGCGCCAAGCACGGCGGCATATTCCTATGACGATGCAGGACTGGGCAGAGAAACTGGACGCTTTCCTGCAATTCAACGATGCCGAAATTCTAAAAGATAAAGGAAAGGTTACAGCGGCAATCGCAAAGGCTTTCGCAGAAAGTGAATTTGAAAAGTACCGCGTTATACAGGACAGGCAGTACCAAAGCGATTTTGACCGCCTTATGATGGAGGCGGAGTCAACAAAACAATAATTACAGGCAGATGCCCTATGTGAGATTCATTTCACATAGGGCATCTTTCTTTTTAGGGAGCTTCTTATGGCTATCACAAAAATTCATGCGATAAAATCTACTCTTGGCAAGGCACTGGCCTATATCGAAAACCCAGACAAGACTGATGGACAGATGTTGGTGTCTGGCTATAATTGCGAGCCGCAAACAGCTTCTATCGACTTTGAAATGACAGCAGTGCTTGCGCACAAGGCGCGGAACCTGAAAAGAAAGCGTTCCACAAATCTTGCTTATCACCTGATACAGTCTTTTTCTCCAGAAGATGCTGTCACGCCTGAGCAGGCGCATGAGCTGGGGAAGAAACTGGCATTTGAATACACAGGCGGCAAGTACGAGTATGTGGTGGCGACCCACATTGATAAAGGTCATATCCATAACCACATTATAATCAATGCAGTTTCCTTTTACGACTATAAGAAACTGCGAACGGTGCCTTACCGCACGGCATGTCAGATACGGGATATTTCTGACCGCTTGTGCATGGAAGCACATTTATCCGTGATTGATGATCCACAAAAGATTGGGCAACTGTATCCTGAAAACGCAGGGAAAAAGAAATCTGTATCAAACCGGACGGAAATCCGAAAGAGGCTGAATTTTTGCTTGGAGCGGGCAACAGATTATAGTCAGTTTCTTTCTATGGCAAAGGAACTGGAAATCACCCCTACAATTCGCGGTAAACATATGAGCTATTTGCTGGAGGGTGCGGGGCGGGCTGTTCGGGATAACAGCTTGTCTGATACCGATGCATTTACTTATGCAGGTATTTGCGCCAGACTGTCTGACAATGCACAAGAGCAGAAATACCTGAGAAAGACAATTACTGGTATCCTCCGTTCGGCAACTGGTATGGCGGACTTTGCAGATAAACTGAAAACTGCAGGCATCGAAACCAAAGTGAAAAAATCGACCGGGCAGGTGCTGTACCGGTCCACTGCGTTGGATGGTGCATGGATTCCAGAAGATGCACTCGGTTCGGAATTCACCAGCGAAGGAATTGAGTATGCGCTGAAGAATGGAAAAATGCAGCTTTCTGATGGGGCAGAGAATTCGCTGCTCGACCGCTATCAAAAATTGACGATTCAGTATCCAGAAGTTTGTACGGCAGCGGTGAAGTTAAGCAGCCGCCAAATTCTGTCTGCGGGAAAAAATGGTTTGGTTCTTCAGGTTCACGATGATAATGACAACCCTGCCAAACTAATGGTCAACAAAAGGGAAGTGACAACTTCGTCGGATGGCGAAATCACTTTCAATGTCGGAAACGACTTCTCTTATGACTTGGTTTATGAGGACGGAACCCACGGCACGATCCGAGGCGCAAAGCTGATCCAGCAGATTGACGAGGAAAACCATGTAGAGCCTGTGCAAGTCATCCTTTCGGAAAATCAGATAAAAGCTATGTCTATTCGAGGTGTGACGCTCCATCTACCGCAGAATGGCATTGAACGACTATTCATACCTGAAAAATATGTGCTTCGTGATTTGGATGCCGGGCAGTGTACAGTGCTTTTATATCCCAACCTGCAATATAGTTATGTCCCCATCGGAGATTCAAAGAAAAGGCTGAACATACAAGGCGACCGTCTCTCCGAATTTCTGGGAAGTTCAATTAATCCTATAACGGAAAGCACTGGACTAAAGCGTAAAATTGCTGCGGTAGAACGGCGTGCAGGAATTGAAAATGCGAAGTTCCTCGGCAAAATGCTGCAAGGCATGACCGATAGTCGAATCCATACCACCGGCGATTACGATAAAGTTATACATAATCTTGGAAAAACGCAGATTGGACTTACAAATGAACTGGCAGAGGTGAAGCAGAAGCGAACTACCTACGCAGCTGCTGCAAAACATTTGCAGATATGCAAGACTTATAAGCCTGTATGGATGGAGTATGCAGCAAAACCCTTAAATCAAAAGATGGAATATTTCAATCAACATAGTACGGAACTTCAAGCATACCGCAATGCAGCAGCATACCTCGAAAAAGAGAGCATCGACCAATCGGTAGAGATTGATAAGGTAAATGTCCTCGCACAAGAAATGGGGCATCAGATGGATGAATTAGTGGAACAATTACGAGACGTAAATTTGCAGGAACAGAAAGTCCGTCAGGAATGGCAAACTCTTGCTGAAATCCGATCGGATTTGGTTGAATGAATACCTGACTTGTACAAATTCTTGCTGAAAGTTCAAAGTACAAATTATCGGACAAGCGAGGATTTATAATAGAGTTGGCGATTCTATGCGCTTGTAGAAACCGAGGGCAACGGTCAAAGCCATCCGTTTGCACCGTGGTCAAAATGCAAAAGCGCAGCCGCAGAGAACATCTGCGGCTGCGCTTCGATCCATTTTCAAAGCTTCGGCATCACTCAACGCCATATTGTTGTCTAAATAACTTGGCGACGATGTTTTGCTTTTGAGGCATCGGGCGGACAGACGAAGCCAGACTCGCCGCCTACTCCGCGCAGAGCTCCGCCACCAGAGCGTCCATCTGCGCTTCGCTGGTTTGGTTCAGTGCGCCGCGCAGCGATACATCTGTTTCACACAGTCGGAGTTCCTTCATCTTTTCCAACTCGGCGCGCATCAGCCGCGCGGCAGCAGGGGCCCATGAGCC
>ENA-OQKH01000090-OQKH01000090.1-human-gut-metagenome-genome-assembly--contig:-NODE-90-length-80252-cov-7.976015_pt1 | contig 80252 bp, 63 predicted proteins | sample MGYA00242645_ERZ504791 | MGnify/ENA primary metagenome ERZ504791 (study PRJEB26092, sample SAMD00036388) | human gut metagenome | host: Homo sapiens | study: EMG produced TPA metagenomics assembly of... | reverse complement strand
GACTGCGACCCCCGAGCCCACACCGGAGCCGAGCAATGAGCCGACTGCCACGCCCGAACCGACCGCAGCGCCGACCCCGGAGCCGACCGCGACACCCGAGCCGACTGTTACCCCCACACCGGAGCCGACCGCAGCGCCGACCCCCGTTGACCCCACCGCCGGCTGGCCCAGCGACATCGAGGCCAAGGATCTGGCCGGGTACGGTTTTGCCGTGACAAGCACCGACACCACTCAGTATGAGTACACCGGCTGGCAGGATATTGACGGTGTGACCTACTATTACGACCCCGCGACCCACCAGCCGGTCACCGGCCAGCAGGTCATTCAGGGCAACATCTACACCTTCGGTGCGGACGGCGCGCTGAACCGCACGGCGCGCGGCATTGATGTCTCGAAGTTCCAAGGCAGCATCGACTGGAACGCCGTCAAAAATGACGGCATCACCTTCGCCATCATCCGCTGCGGCTACCGCGGCTACGGCAGCGGCGCACTGGTTGAGGATTCGACCTACCGCCGCAACATTCAGGGCGCCATCAACGCCGGACTCAAGGTCGGCGTCTACTTCTACAGTCAGGCCATCAATGAGCAGGAGGCCGTCGAGGAGGCCAGCATGGTGCTGAGCCTTGTCAGCGGCTACAGCCTGCCGCTCGGCGTCTATTACGACACCGAGAGCGTGAGCGGCGGCCGCGCCAATGCGCTGAGCGCGGCTGAGCGCACCGCCTGTGCGGTCGCCTTCTGCGAGACGATCCGCGGCGCAGGCTACCGCGCCGGCGTCTACTCCTACGCAAGCTGGTTCTACAACGCATTGAATTTTGCAAACATCAGCAAGTACAACATCTGGATCGCCCAGTACCGCGATAAGCTGAGCTTCAGCTACAAGTACAACATCTGGCAGTACACCGGCTCCGGCCGCGTCAACGGCATCTCCAAGCCCGTGGATATGAATATCGGATAAAATAAAAGCACCTGCGTTTTCGGACGCAGGTGTTTTTACGTTATGGAAGCCTTCTCCCTCGGGAGAAGGTGGCCGAGGCTCCGACCGAGGCCGGATGAGGGCAAAGCCCGCCATAGCGGCCGGTGAACGGGCTACAGCGGTAAGGTCTACCCTCATCAGTCAGCGGACGGGGCCGCTGACAGCTTCCCCCAAGGGGGAAGCCTTATTTGTTTGTGTAGCAGCTCATCTTCGCGCTGCTTCCGCCCCTGACCTGCCCATTGCCGTGCACAATATATTTATACGTACACAGCTCCGCCAGACCCATGGGGCCGCGGGCGTGGAGCTTCTGGGTGCTGATGCCCATCTCGCAGCCGAGGCCGAACTCTCCGCCATCGGTAAAGCGGGTGCTGGCGTTGACATAGACCGCCGCGCTGTCCACACAGGCTGTGAACCGCTGGGCTGCAGCGGCATCGGCTGTGATGATGGCCTCACTGTGGTGGGTGGAGTGTCTGGCAATGTGGGCGATCGCCGCATCGACATCCTCCACGACCGCCACGCTCAGCTTGTAGTCGAGATACTCGGTGTCAAAATCCTCGGCCGCAGCGGGTACGCCGTCGATGATGGCGGCGGCCTGCGCGTCCAGATGCAGCTCCACCGGGGTCAGCCCCGCCGCAATGCGGTCCGCGACAAGGCGCTGCGCAAGCATCGGCAGAAACTCGGCCGCCACATCCCGGTGTACCAGCAGCGCCTCCTCGGCGTTGCAGACGCTGGGGCGGCTCGTCTTGGCGTTTTCCACAATATTGACCGCCATCGCAAGGTCGGCGGCCTTGTCCACATAGACATGGCAGATGCCGGTGCCGGTCTGGATGCAGGGCACGGTGGCATTCTCGACACAGGCGCGGATCAGCCCGGCACCGCCGCGGGGGATCAGCAGATCCACCAGCCCATCGGCGGTCATCAGCTCGTTGGCACTGGCGTGGGATGTATCTTCAATCAGGCTCACGGCGCACTCCGGCAAGCGGGCCTTGCGCAAACCCGCGCGCAGTGCCTCCACAATGGCGTGGCAGCTGGCCCAGGCATCGCGGCCGCAGCGCAGCACGCAGGCGCTGCCCGCCTTGAGGGCAAGCGCGGCGGCATCGCTGGTGACATTGGGGCGGCTCTCATAGATGATGGCAATGACACCCATCGGCACAGCGGTCTTTTCAATGACAAGGCCGTTGGGGCGCACGATCTTGCGCAGCACATCGCCCACCGGGTCCGGCAGCGCCGCGACCTCCCGCATGCCCTTGGCCATGTCGGTCAGGCGGCTGCGGGTCAGGGCCAGACGGTCCAGCATCACATCGCTGACACGGCCCCGGGCGTTTTCTACATCCTGCTGGTTGGCAGCCAGAATCGCGTCCGATGCGGCGATCAGCGCGACCGCCATCGCCTCCAGCGCGGCGTTTTTGGTATCGGTGTCGGCCAGCGCCAGCGGCATACGGGCTGCCTGCGCAGCCTGCAGAATTTCCTGTGTAGTCATGGGGTCAGACCTCCCTTATGCTTTACGGCCCACAAAGCGGGTGCCCACAGGCTTGCCCTCCACAATATCGTAGAGCACCTCGGCGTGGGCGCCGTTGGTGATGATCATATCCACGCCCGCAGCGGTCGCGCGCTTGGCGGCCGTAACCTTCGTCAGCATGCCGCCGGTGCCCAGCGAGGAGCCTGCGCCGCCCGCCAGCAGCTCGATCTCCGGCGTGATCTCCTCGACCACCGGGATCAGCTCGGCCTCGGGGTGGGTGTGCGGGTCGGCGGTGTACAGCCCGTCAATGTCGGACAGCAGCACGACCAGATCGGCGTGGATGCAGGTGGCCACCAGCGCGGCCAGCGTGTCATTGTCACCCAGAGAGTATTCCTCGCAGGCGACGGGGTCATTTTCGTTGATGATGGGGATGGCACGCAGCTGCAGCAGCCGCTCAAGCGTGTTCTGCAGGTTGCGGCGGCGCTGCTCATGGTCGAAATCCTCCCATGTCAGCAGCATCTGGGCCACGGTATGGTTGTACTGGCCGAACAGCCGGTCATAGGTGTACATCAGCTCGCACTGGCCCACGGCGGCGGCCGCCTGCTTGGTCGTGATGTCGGACGGCTTTTCGATCTGCAGCTTGCCGACACCCAGCCCGGTCGCCGCCGAGGATACCACGATCAGCTGGTGACCGGCGTTCTGAATATCGCTCCACACCTTGACAAGATCCTCGGTATGGCGGATGTTGAGCAGCCCGCCGGGGTGTGCCAGCGTGCTTGTGCCTACTTTAACGACGATACGCATAAATTTTCTCTTTTCCTACTGCCTTATTTCTTTCCCAGATCCTTTGTTTTCTCATAGGCGGCCAGCACGGCATCCGTGACAGCCCCGCGGAAGGCGCGCTCCTCCAGCAGGCGCACACCCTGAATGGTCGAGCCGCCGGGGCTGCAGACGGCGTCCTTCAGCTCGCCGGGGTGCTTGCCGGTCTCCAGCACCATGCGGGCGCTGCCCAGCAGCATCTGGGCGGCATACTCCTGCGCCTTGGCGCGGGGCAGGCCGGCCGCCACGCCGCCGTCAGCCAGTGCCTCGATAAACTGGTACGCCCACGCGGGGCCGCAGCCGGACACGGCGCTGGCCGCGTCCATCATGCCCTCGGGCACGGCGTCCAGACGGCCGGCAGGGGCCATTGCGGCAAGCCACTCGGCCATTTTTTCAGGCTCCACATCATCGGAGCAGTACTGGATCATGCCATCGCCCAGCGCCACGGGGGTGTTGGGCATCATGCGGATGATCGGATAGCCGCTGCCCGCCATCATCCGGATCTGCTGCATCGAGAGACCGGCCGCCATCGTGACCAGCACAAAGGGGCGGCTCTCGGCGCGGGACTCCAGCGTGGCAGAAAGCTCGTCCAGCATGTCGGCCATCATCTGGGGCTTGACGCCCAGAAAAATAAAGTCGCAGATGCCCGCGACCTGCTCATTCGTGCCGCAGGCGCAGCCCAGCTCGCCGGCCAGCTTCTCCGCCTTGGCGGGCGTGCGGTTGGCCAGCAGCACATCCCCTGCCCCGGCGCCCTTGCAGACTGCGCGCGCCACGGCACTTCCCATATTGCCGCAGCCGATAAAACCGTATTTCATCGTGAACCCCCTATACCTTATTCTTATACAGTATAATGGTAGTACAGCGAGGCCGTTTTGTCAACGGAAAAAAGGCTTCTCCCTTGGGGGAGAAGCTGGCCGCGAAGCGGCCTGATGAGGGGAGAGCCTGCCGCAGCGACCCTTTGACCGGGCAATAGTGGCCAAACGCGCCCCTCATCCGGCCCTGTGGGGCCACCTTCCCCCTCCGGGGAAAGCTTTGGGTCTGGATTTTTGCGGTGGATTTGCTATAATGTGGGTAACGGACAATTTGCAGGGGCGGCGTCCTCGACGCCCCGCAGCAGAGCAAAAGGAGCACACTATGCAATATGTCAACTTTGGTCAGACCGGCCTGAAAATTTCCCGTCTGGGGTTCGGCGGCATCCCGATCCAGCGCATCGACCAGCCCGGCACGCGGGAGCTGCTGATCGCTGCCCACAAGGCCGGCGTCAACTACATCGACACCGCGCGCGCTTACACAGTCAGCGAGGCGTGGATCGGCCAGTCCCTCGAGGAGGCCGGCCTGCGGGATGACTTTATCCTTGCTACAAAATGCCGCGCCCTGACAAAGGCCGACATGGAGGCCGAGCTTGCCACCAGCCTGAAGAACCTGCGCACCGACCACATCGAGGTGTTCCAGTTCCACAACCCCAGCATGGAGGGGTTCAAGACCATCCTCGCGCCCGGCGGTGCGATGGAGGCCCTGCTGGAGGCAAAGGCGCGCGGCGTTGTCGGGCACATCGGCATCACAGCGCATCTGGCCGCTGTGTTTGAGGCCGCGCTGGACATTCCCGAGATCGAAACGATCATGTTCCCCTACAACATCGTGGAGCAGCAGGGCAAGGCGCTCATCGACCGCTGCGCCGCAGCAGGCAAGGCGTTCATCGACATGAAGCCGCTGGCCGGCGGTGCGATCGAGGACGGCCGTCTGGCGCTGCGGTATGTGCTGTCCAACCCGGCGGTGACGGTTGCCATCCCGGGCATGGCAACGGTGGAGGAACTGGAAAACAATGCAGCGGGCGCGGCCAACATTGCCCCGCTTACCGCCGGGGAGGAGGCCGCCTGCCAGGCCGTCCGCGACGCGCTGGGCACCCAGTTTTGCCGCCGCTGCAACTACTGTGCCCCCTGCACGGTGGGTATCTCGATCCCCAGCGTCTTTCTGTTTCAGGGGTACTTAAACCGGTACGGTCTGCAGCAGTGGGGGCGCGAGCGGTACGCCACCCTGCAGACCAAGGCCGGGGCCTGCATCCAGTGCGGCGCCTGTGAGCCGCGCTGCCCGTACAACCTGCCGATCCGCAAAATGATGAAAAAAGCCGCCGCGGATTTTGGGGAATAACCCGCCGAACCGCCTATACGCAAAAGAGCATGCCGCAGCGGCATGCTCTTTTCTTACCACAAATTATAGGTCAGGATCGGCACATTGTAGGACATGCCGCACAGCAGCATGACAAGGAAGCAGACGCCGCTTGCCAGATGCCAGACCAGCGCCAGCCCGCAGAGGGCCAGCCGCCACCGCGGTGCTTTGGCGCGGCACTGCGCAAGGAAAACGCTGACCGATTCCAGCCAGAATGCCCAGAAGCAGATGAACGGACCCCACCAGAGATTGGCGTGGTAGAGCCGCTCGCCGCTCTCGACCAGCAGCAGGGCCTCGGCCATCGAAACCCCAAAGGTGAACAGGCTGAACCGGTAGCGAAAGCTTTTCCACGCCGCACGGCCCAGCAGCAGCCCCACAGCCGCCGCAAAGACGAAGGAGCGGGCCAGCCCCAGCACACCGGCCTCATTGAAGGGGCCCCACAGCATACGGTGATGGTCAAACGGCACCGTGAAGATAAGCCGGATGCCGGAATCCTCCGCCGCAAACAGCACCTTTGCCTGCACAAAGCAGAGCGCTACACCGGGGAAAACGCTGCAGCCCATAAGGATCTCGTTTTTCAGATTTTTAGCACGGCTGCGCACAAAATCCGCAATCAAAAGCACCAGCAGCGCCGGGGCAAATGCAAAGATCAGGTTGGCCTTAAAGCTGGTAGCCACCGTCAGCAGCACGGTGTACACCGCATAACTGCGCAGATCCAGTCGGCCGCGCACCGTGGGCCAGACGCGGTAAAACGCCAGCATCGTCAGCAGCGCAAAGGGGGCCAGCATGATGTAGGTCGTGTTGTGGTAGATCGTACCGCCCACCGTGCCTTGATACCAGTAGCCGCCCCGGGGCATCCAGACCGCCGTGGCCAGATTTACCGCAAGGCTGACAAGCAGCCGCACCGGGCGGGGGCTTTCCGGCAGGGCAGCCCGCAGCCCCCATGCAAACACCGCGACCGCCGCCAGATGGAACACCGCCAACAGCACGGCAATGCCGATGCGCCCGGCGACATTGTAGGCCGGGCCGATGAGCAGCGACACGGTGGAGTAGATCATGCCCTGCTGCGCAAAGTACAGATGCTGCCCCAGATCGGAGGTGTATGGGTCATCGCCACCGCCGGGGCTGCACAGCTGTTGGTAATGCAGCCAGACCATCGCCGCGCCGAACACCGCCAGCGCCGCGAGGCAGAGGAACCAGAGCAGCCGATTTTTTTTGTTTTGTGCCAAGGGCGGCACCTCCCTGTTTTATTCCAGCCGGATGCTGTCGGCCAGGATCGTCTCGCCGGTCAGCGTGAGCAGCGTGGCTTCCTTGGCGGCGTAGACCTCGGTGCGCTTCTGCTCGCCGTCCGCTGTTGTGTAGTACAGCACGGCATACTGCGCTGTACCGGCGGGCAGGCAGACCGTCACATCGGTCAGTGCATCGGGGTTTGCGCCATAGCCCAGACCGCACCACGCAATGTCGTAGTGCTTGTCCTGCCCCAGCGTAAAGCCCAGCCGGTAGACCGCCTCATCGTCGGCGTGATCCTCGGTACGCCAGACCTGCAGCGCATGGGCATTGGCGTCCTGATCGTGATACCGCAGGAAGAAAGCGTTTTCCGCTACAGGATGGCCACCCCAGATCATGAAATCGGTCACGACCGGCGTGTCGGTGCCGGCGGCATCGGCCAGACCGGCGGCGGCACCCTCGCCAAACACTGTGTAGGCACGGCCCCCCGCCTCATAGGCCGAGCGGGTCGCGGCGCGCTGCCAGACGACCGAGCCAGCCATGCAGACAGCCAGCAAAACATACAGCACGGCGCGGCGCTTCGGCCACCATGCCTTGCCGCGCGCCCAGCGCAGCAGCGCAACCAGCACCGCCAGCGCCATCAGGCCGACGCCGTAGCTTTCGACCGTCTGGGGGATGTAGCCGTGCCGCCAGTCCACCTGACCAGGCTGCTGGTATTTGGGCGAAAGTCCGATCAGCAGCGCCGGGGCGGAGAGCATGGCAAGGCCGGTAAGGAACAGCAACCGGTTCTGCTTTTTGTTCGGCAGCGTATCCAGCGCGGCCAGTGCGGCCACAGCGGCCCCTGCGACCATAACGCCGCAGAGGACATCTGCCGGATGGATGCTGCCCGGGCGGACCCGGCCTGCCAGCATCGCGTTGAGCGGGAAGCCCGCCGACATCTGCATCAGCCAGGTGCGCAGCAGCGCGGGAATATCAAAGTTCGGCGATATGCCGTCAATGCCCTGCACATCGCCCGCAAGGATGCCTGCGGCCCGCAGCGTGTTGGCAAGCCGCGCCCCCATGTTGAAGGCCAGCGTCACACACTCGCCGAGGAACACCGGCACCGCCAGCCGCAGCGCGGCGCGCGCCTTATCGGTGTAGAGCCACGCAAGGCCGAAGATCGGCACGATATAGGTAAAGCCGATCTCAAAGGTGGCACAGCACTGGAAGGCGCAGTACCCTGCCAGCACGGCCCAACGCTTGTGCCCGGTGTCCTGCCAGCGCAGCACGGCCAGCCCTGCCACAAGGGCGGGCAGCAGCGTGCTTTGCACCAGCGCACCGTAAGAATACAGGCTGTTGCCCGTAGAGTCCTGCCAGACGCTGAACATCATCGGCAGCAGGCAAAGGCAGGCGATGCCCAGCTTTTTGCTGCGGGACGCCTTGCCGACCAGCCATGCGGTCAGCACAATGTCCGCGTAGGTCCACGCCAGAATGTACAGGCGGTAGCCGACCAGATCCCCCAGAAACCAGCTTGTCAGCCCGCGCACCGGCGGCGAGGAGAACGGCCGGAACCGCCCGTTCTGCAGCGTAAACTGCACCCACAGATCGCCGAGGTAATCCAGTACGCTCTGCCCAAAGGAGGTATGGGTAATATAGTAGTAGTTCTGCAGGTTGATCAGCTCATCATCTCCGCCGAGCGGGGCGCAGGTCGTGATGCTGAGATACCACCAGCCGAACACGACCGACACCGCACAGAGGGCAGGCCAGAACCATCGCTTTTCCGTCAGTTTTTGCAGTTTCATCCGTCACTCCTGCCCGAGCGGGATGTAGCAGAGCATCCCGCTCTCACTTGTGATGACATCGCCCGGCGCACAGCCTGCGGCGGCGGTCAGCCCCGCCAGCGTGGCCTGCTGGTCCTCCACGGCATAGCCGTCCAGATCCAGATAGATGCCGGTCATGCCCTGTGCGCGCAGTTCGGCAACCATTGCCTCAGGCTCGAGCGCGCTGGTCTCCTTGTACCAGAGATCATTTTGGGTGCCGTAGCCCGCACCGTAGGTGAATTTGAGGGTCCTGCTGTGCAGCGGGCCGCGCAGCAGCGTGTAGTCCCACATATTGTTGAGCGAGCCGTTCTCAAAATTTTTCATATACGGCAGCGTAAAGAGCATCGCGCCCTCCCCCGCTGCGTCCTCGACCTCCGCCATAAAGGCAGCGTCCTGATACCAGATCTGCTGGACCTTTTCGTAATCCGGGGTGAAAAGCCCCTGCTGCTCCCAATAGCCGTAGCCCAGCAGCAGCACCGCTGCCGCCAGCAGCGCCCCGCGGCGGCGGCCGGTAAACTGCGTCAGCAGCTTTTCTGCCGTCAGGCCCACGGCCAGCAGCGCAAAAAACGCAATATAGGGGCTGATGCGGTTATAACCGCGGATGAACCGCACAAGGATGCCGATGATGCCGCCGAAGCCCGCAATGGTCGCCAGCAGCAGCGCCATGACATTCAGGCGACTCAGCAGCCAAAGACGGTCGCCAAGGCGCGGCGTCCCGGTTTTGCCGGCCCGCCAGTCCCAGTTGCGCAGCAGCAGAACGAGCAGCGCCAGAAAACCCAGCACACCCACAATGCCGAGGTAGCCGTAGGCATTCTCGTTGTACATGGGGCCTTCATCAGTGGTCAGGATACGGAAGTAACGCCCCAGCCAGTTTGCAAGCTTCTGCACGCCGTACCCGTTGGGGGAGAGCAGCAGCGAGCTGATGCGCAGGCTGTAGATGTCCGCGCCGACCGGGCTGCGGTAGACGCCGTTGGTCAGCGTGCTGCCCTGCCCGTTGAGGATGCCCAGCACCATCGGGAAGAAGTCAGGGATCATCCAGCCGACGATCTCGGCGATCGTCACAAGGCAGGGCAGGCCCACGCGCCAGCTGCGTTCCCGCAGCATCAGGCAGAGCGCCGTGACGCAGAGGAAAAAGCAGGTGAAATACGGGTAGTAGGCCGCGCCGTTGTTGGCAATGCCCCACGCCATGGCCAGCGCCAGCCAGTTGCGCTTGTTCTTGAAAAAGCCCCTGCCCGGGCGGTTGAAGGCGGGGTCCTCGGCACACCAGAGGCAGAGCAGCACTGAGAACGGCACGAACTCGCAGGCGGCCAGCATCATATGGCCCGCCATCCGCTGCTGCACATAGGGCGTCATACCGAAAGTGAGGCCGAACGCGAAGCTGAGCCACCGCCGCAGCCCCACCATCCGGAACACCGCATAGGCCGCCAGCGCGTTGGCAAAGGGGATGACCAGCACATAGAGGTTGAACACTGTGCCAGTGTCCTTTGTGAACAGGCCGACAAACCAGACAAAGATGTCGTAGATCAGGTCGTAGTTCGGGTTATACTTGCCCGCGACCTCATAGAACGGCCAGCCGAGCGAGCCGGTCAGCTCGCCATAGCTGCGCTGCACCTGCCCGACCCAGTAGATGCCGTCACCGCCGTAAAGCATCGGTGCGTGCCAGTCCAGACGCCACAGCTGGAAGAACCAGTATTCACTCAGGGCCACCGCCGCCAGCAGCAGCGCGACGGTCAGAATTTCCCGGGTCAGGTTTTGTTTTGATTTTGGCATGGGGTCTCCTTTAAAAGTTCTGCCTTCCCCCTTGGGGGAAGGTGGCCCGCAGGGCCGGATGAGGGGCGGGTGTATCGTTATTGCCCTGTAATGGGTGCCGCGGAAAGCTTGCCCCTCATCAGTCCGCTTCGCGGACAGCTTCCCCCTCGGGGGAAGCCTTTACTCGCCCCGCTGCATGGCCTCCACATAGGCGTCGCAGACCTCCGCCGCCGGGCCGTCGCCGCGGATGCGGCCGCGGTCGATCCAGATGGCGCGCTTGCAGAGCTGCTTGACCTGCTCGATGCTGTGGCTCACAAAAAGCAGCGTTGTACCACCGGAGAGCATCTGCTCCATCCGCTCATGGCATTTATGCTGGAACATAAAATCGCCGACCGACAGAATCTCATCACAGACAAGGATGTCGGCCTTAACCTCGGTCGCAATGGCAAAGCCAAGGCGCGCGATCATGCCGCTGGAATAGTTTTTGACCGGCACATCGACAAAATCCCACAGCTCGGCAAAGTCGATGATGCTGTTGAAATGCTCCTGCATATAGGCGCGGTCATGGCCCAGCACCGCGCCGTTCAAAAAGACATTTTCCCGCGCGGTCAGGTCCAGATCAAAGCCCGCGCCCAGCTCGATAAGCGGCGCGATCTCGCCGTTGACGGTGACTGAGCCGGTCGTGGGGTACATAACGCCCGCGATCAGCTTGAGCATCGTGCTTTTGCCGCTGCCGTTGCGGCCGATAAGCGCCACCGACTCGCCCGGCTCCACGCGGAACGAGACATTCTGCAGCGCATAAAACTCATTGAAAAAGAGCTGATGCTTCATCAGCTTGACGGCATATTCCTTGAGGGTCTCGGTTTTCTCCTGCGCAAGGTTAAAGCGCATCGAGACATCCTCCACCTGAATGATGGACATGGGGGAAACTCCTTACAGATACAGAATAAAATTGCGCTGCAGCTTGCGGAAGGCCGCAAGCCCCACGCCCATCATGACGAGCGCACTGCCGATGCAGGCAAACCATGTGTTGGGGCCGGGCACCGTGCCGTACATGACGAGGCACCGCATGCAGTTGATATAATGGTACAGCGGGTTGAGCTTGATGACCGGCACCATGAACGGCGGCAGCGCCGAGATGGGATAAAACAGCGGCGTGGCGTACATCCATGCCATTGTCAGGATGCCGTACAGGTATTGCAGATCCCGGAAGTAGACCGCCAGCGCACTGAGCAGCACCGCCATGCCGGCGCAGAACACCAGCAGCAGCAAAAGCGGTGCCCAGACGAGCAGGATCGTCCAGTAAAACGGCGAGCGGGTGATCACCATGACCAGCACGATCGCCGCAAGGCTGAACAGCAGGTTGACAAAGCTGGACATGACGCGGCTGATGGGGAAGATGAATTTGGGAATGTACACCTTTTTGATCAGGGACGCATTACCCAGCACGCTGCCCATACCCATGTTGGTGCTTTCGTTAAAAAAGTTGAACAGGGTATTGCCGCAGATCAGGTACAGCGGGAAGTTCGGGATGTCGAACCGGAACATATAGGAGAACACAAGCGTCTGCAGCAGCATCATAAGCAGCGGGTTTAAGATGCTCCACACATAGCCCAGCACGCTGCGGCGGTATTTGACCTTGAGGTCACGGGTCACCAGCTCGCGGATCAGCGGCCGGTATTTGGAAAAGCTGTGCCAGCTGTTATGCAGCTGACCGGTGGATTTTTGCATAGGGATATTGGCTCCTTACAATTATTCGCAGGCGGGTGCGCTGCGGGACGGAGAAGGCCTCCCTTGTCAAAGGGAGGTTTTTGGGGTGGTTACAGCTTAAACGGGGTATCGTCCGTCAGGCCGTCGGCGCGCAGCATGTTCTGCATGACATCAATGTCGGTGCTGACATCCAGCGCATCGCTGGCAAACAGGCGGTCAAGCTGGTTCTCAAACGCCTTGACCAGCGTGTCCATCGTCTGCTCAATGCGGCGCTTCGACTCCGAAATGTTCTCACCTTCCACGCCCTGATTATCCAGCTCGGCGTAGGTGTTCAGCAGCTTGAGCGAGGTGGGCAGGTAGTAATCCATGAACTTGCGCATCTGGGGCAGCTTGTCGGGGTCGGACTTGGCCTGCTCAAAAATTTTGGCCGAGACCGCTTCCAGCCGGCTGATCTTGTCGCTCATCTCCTCATCGGGGATGGCATCGTTGACCCGGCGCAGCTCGTCCAATATCTTCTGGTACTGGTCCCGCTCGGGCATATCGGTCCGCTTTTCAGGCTGCTTTTCGGGCTTCGGGGCGGGGGCGGGGGCGGGCGTTGGCTCGGGCGGGCGCTCGCTGACCACCAGACATTTGCGGCGCATGTCCAGATAGGCATCGGGGCCGAACAGTCCCTCGTCAATGCAGTTTTCCAGATGCTTGCAGCACTTGTCATAGCTGCAGGGCAGCGCATCGGCAATGTCCTGAATGTACATATACTTTGCATCGCCGACGATCTTGTCGATCTTGCGGCGCATCCGGCGGGAGGTGCGGATGTGCCAGCCGCCGAACAGGCAGCCGATGCCGCCGGTGAGCGACATCAGCATTGGCATCGAATCCTCGACCAGCCAGGTCCAATAGCTGCCGCCCTCCGTCAGGGCCTCGGGCAGCCAGTAGATGGCGCTGGGCAGCGCCGCCAGCGCGCAGAGAAGCAGCAGCACGCCCGCCACCGTCAGGCCGGTGGCCAGCGCCGCGCCCTTCAGCCTTTTGGCGGCCGGCTGCGCGCCGGGGTCGGCGCTGCCGTTGAGGGGGCGCACCTCGGCATCATAGACCGGCGTTGTGTTGACACGGCCAAAGCTCTGTGTGCGCACCCGGGCCTTTTCTTCAAAGCCGCCGAGCTTGCCGTTCTTCATGGCGGTATTCAGTCCGATGAAGATGAATCCCAGCGGCCACCATACCACAAAGCCGATGACAATGGCCCACCACGGGAACTGGAACGGGCCGTCCCCGGCGTGGTATTCACTGCGGCTGTAGTTGTTCTGGTAGCGCGGGCCGCTGCCGGAGTAGGGGTGCTCCGGGTCTGTGTACTTGGGTCGTTCGTTTTGGTTGGGCATGGATGGCTCCTTCGGCGATCCTATCGCCTGTGCATTACGGAATGTCCGCCAGCAGATTTTTCATATCCTCGCTCAGATAGTAGGTGCTGCCGGCCTGGTAGGGATTGTTTTTGCTGTAGGGCAGATGGGTGCAGAGGTAGCTGACCCACCGGCTGTAGCCCGACACTGTAAGGTGTACGCCGTCAGGCTGGGCAAAGTCTGTCATCAGGCAGCCTGCAGCATCGGCAAACTCGGCGTTCAGGTCAAGGTAATAGCAGCCGCGCTCGGCACAGAGCTGCTGGATGGCCGCGTTGATGACCGCCAGCCGGTCAGGCGCAAGGCCGGGCAGCGTATCGCCGATCTTCTCCTGCGTGGCGGGCAGGACCGACTGCACATAGAATGCCGTGTTCGGCAGCGCAGTGCGCAGCTCGTCCAGCATTTTGCCGTAGTAGGCCAGAAAGCTGTCATCGTTGCCGGGCTGGACCAGCGCGTTTGTGCCGATAAGGATATACAGCTTGGCGGGCTGGGCGGCGGTCAGCACATCCAGCGGGACCTCCTCGCCGCGGTCAGGGCTTGAGACGGTCGTGCGGTTGACGATGGTGTTGGGGCTGATGCCCTCATACCCGCAGACGAGCGCGCCGCCCACATCAATATTGTACTCATTGACGCAGAAGCCCGCTGTCAGCGAATCGCCCAAAAATGCAGCGTCCGCAAACCAGCTGGTATCCACCCGGCCAAACTCCGGCAGGGCGGCCGGCTTTTGCGGCAGCGCCGTGTAGGTGTAGCCGCCGTCCGCCGTCTGGCGCTGCGGGCCTACGGTGCCCCAGTTCAATGCCGGGGCAGCGGCGCTGCTCTCCCCTGCGCCACCGTAGGGCACAGGGGCCACCAGCCGGGTGCTGCTCGGCTCCGCCGTGGCGGCGGGGGGCTCCGGCTCCCCCTTGGCGCTCTTAGGCAGCAGCGCCGTGATGACACCGGACAGCACAAGGATGCCGCACACCGTCCCCGCAAAGGCAAGGCGGCGGCGTCTGCGGCGCAGCTCTCTGCGGCTGCGGGCGGCGGCCCGGCGCTGCTCCTGCGTGGGGGTGCGGCGCTGCGCGGGCGGCGCTGCCTGCTCCCGGTCGGGGACGGCCCAGTCCCCTTCCATGTGATAGCTTGTATTCGTGCGCGGACGGCGCGGTCCGCGGTCATTCGGGGTCGGCATAGGGATGCCCCCTTTCGTGGCTAAGGCTTGTAGGGGCGGGCATTGCCCGCCCGCCGGTTTCCGGTCAGCTGCCGGGCGAGCAAGGCTCGCCCCTGCGGGACGGTAGTACCGGGGCATTGTAAATCAGTATTGATTATAGCACAAAGCTTTTATAAATAACAGTAGGTGAGAGCAAGTTTTTGGCTCTTGCTAAATAGGAAACGGCATTGTATAATAGGAAAATAAATAAAAAGCGCCGCCGTCTGCGGGGGTCGCTTACAATTTTTGGGGTGTAATCATGGCAGAAGAGAAATTTTCCAACTTTTTGACGGATATTATCGACGCCGACCTCGCCGAGGGCAAGGTCGATGTTGTACATACCCGTTTCCCGCCGGAGCCGAACGGCTACCTGCACATCGGCTCCGCCAAGGCGATCTTCATCAACTACACGATCGCCAAGCACTACGGCGGCCTGTTCAACCTGCGGTTTGACGACACGAACCCCGCCCGCGAGGGTGACGAGTATGTGCAGAGCATCCTGCAGGACCTGAAGTGGCTGGGTGCCGAGCCGAACGGCGGCATCTTCTACGGCAGCGATTATTTTGAGCGCTGCTATGAGTACGCCGAGCAGCTCATCAAGGAGGGCAAGGCCTATGTCGATGACCTGACCCGCGAGCAGATGCAGGAGTACCGCGGCAACGACGCCGGCAAGCCCAGCCGCCCCAGCCCCTACCGCGACCGCACACCGGAGGAAAACCTTGACCTGTTCCGCCGTATGCGTGCCGGTGAGTTTGCGGACGGCGAAAAAACGCTGCGCGCCAAGATCGACCTTGCCAGCCCGAACATGAATATGCGCGACCCGACCATCTACCGCATCAAGCATGTGGAGCATCACCGTCAGGGCGACAAGTGGTGCATCTACCCGATGTACGACTTTGCGCACCCGATTCAGGACGCCATCGAGGGCATCACCTTCAGCCTGTGCAGCCTTGAGTTTGAGAACCACCGCCCGCTGTACGACTGGGTCATCACGAACCTGTTCGGCAAAGAGTTCCCCAAGCAGCGCGAATTTGCCCGCCTGAATGTGACGAACACCGTCATGAGCAAGCGCTACCTGCGCGAGCTGGTCGAGAAGAACATCGTGGACGGCTGGGATGACCCCCGTATGCCGACCCTGTCCGGCCTGCGCCGCCGCGGCTACACGCCGACGAGCATCTTCAAGTTCGTTAAGGACGCCGGCATCTCCAAGGCGGACAACCTTGTGGACATGCGCCAGCTGGAGGCCGTGCTGCGCGCCGAGCTGGAGCTGAACGCCCAGCGCCGTGTGGCCGTGCTGGAGCCTGTCAAGCTGATCATCGACAACTACCCCGCCGACCAGTGCGAGTATTTTGACCTGCCCAACAACCCGAACCGCGACGCGAACGATACCACCACCCGCCCCGTGGCCTTTACCAAGGAGCTGTGGATCGAGAACAGCGACTTCTTTGAGGTACCGCCGCCGAAGTTCAAGCGCCTGACGCTGGGCAGCGAGGTCCGCCTGATGGGTGCGTACCTTGTCCGCTGCACCGGCGTGGACAAGGACGAGAACGGCAAGGTCGTGGCCATCCACGCCGAGGCCGACCTTGAGACCCGCAACGGCAACCCCGCCGACGGCCGCAAGGTGCGCGGCACGATCCACTGGGTCAGCTGCGCCCACTGCATCGAGGCTGAAGCCGAGCTGTATGATAAGCTGTTCACCGAGGCCAACATGAACGGCATCCCCGATGACGCCGACTTCAAGGATTATCTGAACCCCGACAGCGTCAAGGTGCTGCAGGGTGCCAAGCTGGAGGAGAGCCTGAAGGACGCCAAACCCGGCGACCGCTTCCAGTTCGTGCGCAACGGCTACTTTACGCCGGACAGCAAGCACGAGGGCGTCTACAACCGCATCGTCACGCTGAAGGACAGCTTCAAGCTGTAAGCCCTGTAATAAAGCCCGATCTGCCCCCGCTTTCCGGGGGGCAGACCGGGCTTTTTGCAACAAACAGAACTTGTAGGGGCGGTCATTGGCTGCCCGCCACCCCGGAGCAGCAGCGCATTTTCCGGGAAAGCTTTTTGATAGCCTAAATATAGAGAAGGAGGTCACACCATGAACCGCACCGCAATGCTGCCGCTCTGCCTGCTGGCGCTGTGGCTGACGGCCTGCGGCACTGCCGAGTCCGCAGCCCCTGCCGCCGCGCCCACCGCTGTGCCGGAGCCGACACCCGCCGAAATCCCCCCCCCGCCCGCCGAACCGGCTGCGCCGTACAGCGACCTGCGCTATCTGCCCTGGCTGGATGACTATGCCAAGCAGACCTATCAGCCAGACGAATACAACGCCTCTGACCTGTACACCTATACCTACAACACCGGCACTGCGTTTGCCGGGGCCGAGGATGAGGCCGCCGCACTTCTGGAGGAAGATAAGGACCCCGGGCTGGGGGTGCGCGGCCTGCAGGCGCAGGGCATCACCGGCAAGGGCGTGCGCGCCGCCATTATCGACCAGCCGCTGCTGACCGACCACCCCGAATTGGCCGGGCGCATCGCCGCCTACTATGATACCGGCTGCGAGGGGGAGACCGCCTCGATGCACGGCCCGGCCGTGGCCAGCCTGTTCGCAGGCGAATCCATCGGCATTGCGCCGGATGCGACCCTTTACTATGCGGCCTGGCCCTCCTGGCTGATGGACAGCCGCTATGCCGCCGAGGCGCTGGACTGGGTGGTTGCGCAGAACGAAGCACTGCCAGATGGCGAGAAGATCCGGGTCGTTTCGGTTTCCGCCGCACCGGGCAACGCAGAGATGTTCCAAAACGCCGACCTTTGGGATACCGCCGTGGCGCGGGCCGAGCAGGCCGGGCTTCTGGTCCTGACCGTGGAGGGCGCAGGCGTGGAAAAGACCCGCCTTGTACCTTACCCTGCCGTCCTTGCCCGGAATGACCGGGACAATCCCGCCGCCTGCCGGAGCGGCTTTGCGGACAGTGACGAGCATGCAGAAACCGGCAGCAACACCCTTGCGCTGCCCTGCTCCTACCGCACGGTGGCCGAGGAATACACCGCCGGGCAGTACAGCTACACCCACGATGGGCACGGTGGCCTGAGCTGGGGCATCCCCTATTGCGCCGGGGTCATGGCGCTGGGCTGGCAGGTGGACCCCACCCTGACGGGCGAGGAAATGATGCAGTATCTGCTCTCCACCGCCGCCACCGGCACCGATGGCAGCCGCATCATTGACCCGGTGCAGTTTATCCAAACGCTGCAGACCGAGCGCGGCGCATAACAACAGCCGACCCCGCAAAGAGGTCGGCTGTTTTACTTACTCCAGTCCCTTCGCTGCCTTGCAGCGTTTCAGCCAGCCGCCGCGCTTGTAGTAAAGGATAAAAAGCAGCGAGGCCAGCGTCCATGTCAGCGGGTAGCTAAGCTCCACCGTGGCGATGGTATGATACCGCGGCACCATCAGGGTCAGCCACAGCACACGCAGGCCGCAGACAAAGAACACCGTGATCAGCGTTGGCACCCGCACATCGCCGCAGCCGCGCAGCGCACCGGAAAGCACCTCAATGCTGATATAGGTAATGTAGACCGGCGTCAGCACATGCATCATACCCACGCCCACCGCAACGACCGCATCGTCCTGACTGAACAGCCGGAACAGCGGCTCGGCCGCGTTGTAGAATACCACGCTGATGACCAGCGTGACGCCCGCCGCCATCGCCATGCAGACCCGCACGCCGTTGCGCACGCGGTCGTACTGCCGCGCACCGAAGTTCTGCCCTGCAAAGGTCGTGATCGCAATGCCCAGCGAGTTGATCGTCATCCAGAACACAAAGTCGATTTTGCCGTAGACGCCCCACGCCGCGATGGTGCTGGTGCCGAAGCTGTTCATACTGCTCTGGATCAGCATATTGCTGACATTGTACATGGCGCTCTGGGCCGCCGCCGGGATGCCGATCATGCAGATGGCGGCCAGCACCTCGGTGTGCAGGCGCAGCTTTTCCGCCCGGATATGCCATGGCGTGCCCTCGGACCCGGCGATGCAGCGCAGCGTCAGCACCGCGCTGGCGACCTGACTTAGCACAGTGGCCAGCGCCGCGCCCGCCACGCCCCAGCCGAACACCGCAATAAACACGACATCCAGCACGATATTGACGAGCGAGGCCGCGATCAAAAAGTAGAGCGGCCGCTTGGAATCGCCGATGGCACGCAGGATATTGGTGCCCATGTTGTAGAGCATCTGGGGGATCATGCCAAGGGAATAGATGCGCAGATACAGCGCCGAATCCGCAAGGATCTCCTCCGGGGTGCCCATCAGGCGCATCATCGGCGTGGCGCTTGCAAAGCCAAGCACCGTCAGCAGCGCGCCCAGCCCCACGCTGAGCACAAGCGCCGTATGTACCTGCCGGTCCACAGCCTCGGGGTCATGCGCGCCCCAGCTTTGTGCAATGACAACGCCCGCGCCGCTGCACAGGCCGACAAACAGCCCCACCAGCAAATTGACGAAGGCACCCGTGGCCCCCACCGCCGCCAGCGCGTTGGTGCCCACAAAGTTGCCGACGATCAGCGTATCCGCCGTGTTGTACAGCTGCTGGAACAGCGTGCCGAACCAGATCGGCAAAAAGAAGAGCAGCAGCTGCTTGGGGATGCTGCCGGTCAGAATATCCGTTTGTTTTAGACTTCTCATAGCACACTCTCTTTCTCACACTTTCCCTATTCTATGCTATTTCCCCGCACAATGCAACCCCGCCCCGCCGGGGCACGGTTTTGTGTGATTTTGCAACAATTCAGGCAATATACATGCGATTTTATGCGAGAATTTTGCCGTGCCGGGGCGCTCTTTTACAAAAAAAGCAACGGCGCAGCGTTGTGCAGTGCCGCAATTTGTTATTTCGGCCAACAAAGCCGGTGGATTACGGCGAATTTCGCGCATTTTTTGCATTGTTTTGCCGCAACGATTGAAAAAAATAAATACCATGGTAAACTAGAAGTAAGACAATTAGGGGTGGAGTGCCCCTGAAAATGAATTGTGGAGGAATTATTATGTTCGAGAAAATTCGTAACCTCAAGAACAAGAAGGGTTTCACGCTGGTGGAGCTGATCGTTGTTCTTGTCATTCTGGCCATTCTGGCTGCCCTGCTCATTCCCGCTCTGACCGGATATATTGACAAGGCAAACAAAGAGAAGGTTGTTGCCGAAACTCGTATGATCGTTATGGCCGTACAGACTGAAGCAAGCACCTATTACGGTGCTAAAGGCAGCACCGGTGCTATTACCGCTGGTAGTACGATTGCAAGCAAAACTGGCGATGCCGACTCCGCCGAAAAAACCATGTACGATGAAATTGTTAAACTTGCGGAGGTGAAGGGCCTTACCGGTACAGCAAGTTTTCAGGCAGAGGTAGGCACTAACGGAGCTGTAAAAAGTGTCAGCTATTGCAATGGCACTTATACTTGTGTTTACACTGCATCCAGCTCTACCTACACGGTGGAAAAGCCTGATACTGCACCTACTTATGCGGGCACTGTTGTAGTCAAATAATTAGAAATCTGTTAAATCCCGCTATCACATCTGGTGGCGGGATTTTTTATGCTCTCCAAGCCTTCCCCCTTTGGGGAAAGGTGGCCCCGCAGGGCCAGATGAGGGGGAAGTTTTCCCAGCCTCCCTCTGCCCAAATCACGGCTTGCATACACCCCCAACAGCACATAACCTGCTGTGTTTTCACCGCGCGGTTGACAAAGTATGACACCTATTATAAAATAACGATACATAGCCCGGCCGCTGAAAAATCCCGCAGAAAAACGGAGGAAATCGTGTGTTTGCAAAAGTAAAAAGCAAAAAAGGCTTTACGCTTGTTGAGTTGATCGTAGTATTGGTCATTCTGGCCATACTGGCTGCCCTGCTGGTCCCGGCACTGACAGGGTACATCGACAAGGCAAAAGAGAAAAAAGTCATTGCCGAGACCCGCATGGTCGTTATGGCTGTCCAGACGGTGGCGTCTGAGGCATATGGTCAGCTTGGCGCTGGCAAAGATTTTGACCCAGAAGATTGGACATTTCACATAGCCCTCGGATCAACACCAGCAGGTGATGGTAAATACATACAGGAAATCAAAAAACTCGCCGAGGTATTTGATTCCAATCCAAAGGCAATCTTTTATGCAACAGCCACGAAACAGGGTAAGGTTTTAACGCTTAGCTACAACAACGGCGTATATACTTGTACATATAACGCAAACGAACAGAGTTACACTACAGAAAAGGATAAGAACACGATTCTGCCAAGTGGTAGTTACGTAGCATTCGGTTAACCCCTAACTTCCAATCAGCATCTGCGCTTTCACAGCCATAAATATCTTCCCCGCCACCCTCACCCGGTGGCGGGATTTTTTTGTGCCAGCCACTGCCGCCGCAATTCCTGCGCAGCGGCGGTGGTTTTTCTTTTGCGTTTAAGGGGGTTCTATGCTATAATGCCCTGTAAAGGAGTGATTTCATGTCGATCGTATGGGAGCCGTGCGCTGCGGGTGCCCGGGTGCTGCGGGTGCTGGGGGACAGCCCCTGCCCTGCCGTGCCGGAAACCGTGGAGGGTCTGCCTGTCACCGAGATCGGGCCGTACTGCTTTGCCGACAAGCCGGTCAAGGCCGGGGCGCGGCGCAGCGGGGCCGACACCCATGAGATCACCGGCAATTTTGTGGAGGAGGTCACCCTGCCCGACACGGTGCGCACCCTGCACAGCGCAGCGTTTTACAACTGCCGCCGCCTGCGCCGCCTCAGCCTTGGGGCCGGGGTCGAGGGGCTGGGCAGCGACCTGTTCACGAACTGCCGCAGCCTTGCGCGGCTGTGCCTGCGCGCCGCGCCCGATGCCCCTACCGGCCTGAAAAAGCTGCTGGGGGCCATCAGTGCCGACATTACCGCAGAATTTGACGGCGCACGGCTGTTTTACCCCGAATATTCCGAATTTCTTGACGAGAACACGCCCGCGCACATCTTCAACCATAATATTGAGGGCGAGGGCTACCGGATGCGGCAATGCTTTACGGCGGCCGGCGCGGTGGACTACGCCGCGTTCGATGCGTCCTTTGCGCAGGCCTGTGTCGGCGAGGGCGAGGGTGCGCTCTGCCGGCTGGCGCTGGGGCGGCTGGTGCTGCCGTTTGCGTTGGGCGGGCAGGCCCGCGCCGACTATGAATTTTACCTGCGTGCCCACCCGGCGGCCGCGTTCCGCCTTGCCATCGACACCCGGGACGAGGCCGCCCTGCGGCTGCTGGTCGGCTTAGGGCTGCCCACCGCCGAGGTCGCCGCCTACTGCGCCCGCGCCGGTTGGAGCGCCGGGGCCGCGATTTTGTTGGGCCGCGCCAAACGAGCGAAAAAATCATACAGCTTTGATGACCTGTAGCGCCGTTGCAGGGGTCGGCGGGGATGAATCCCTCCCCTACGAATTGACCGCAAAAGAGATTTGGCGGTAAGCTGCGGGCCGGGCATGCCCGGCCCCTACAATACAGCCGTCATGAAAGAAGGTGTCTTAATGTCCAAGCATATCCAGACCCAGACCGAGTGGGAGCAGACCATGGCGCGGCGGGTGATGGAACAGCTGCGCGGTGAGCTGTATCTGGACCAGCGCTACCTGACTGCGGCGCTGGGTGCGCTGCCCCCTGCCCCGCAGCAGGGCGGCGGCAGCTTTGCCACGGACGGCGGGCGGCTGTACTACCCCACCGCATGGCTGCTGGACACCTACCGCAAAAACCGGCGGTACTTGCCCCGCGCCTACCTGCACAGCCTGTTCCACTGCATCTTCCGCCATCTCTGGCTGCGGGATAAGCGCGACCCCGACCTGTGGGGCCTCGCCTGTGATATTGCGGTGGAAAGCACGCTGGACGCCCTGAACACCCCCGCCGCAAAACGCCCCGTTGGCTGGGTGCGGCAGCAGTGCTATGCGCAGCTGCGCGCACAATGCCGGTTTTTGGCCGCCGGGCCGATCTACCGCGTGCTGGCAAAAACCGATGCCGACACCCTGAACAAGTGGCAGCGGGAATTTTATACCGACAGCCACCGCCTGTGGCCTGCCGACCCCGACAGCCCCGAAGCCCAGATGCAGGGCAGGCAGTGGGAGGATCTGGGCCGCCAGACAGAGCTAAGCATGGAGGAAAACGGCCGCCGCGCCGGGCAGGACACCACCGCCCAGGCACTGCAGGCACAGCTGCAGGCCGGGCGCAGCCGCCGAACCTACAAGGATTTTTTGCGCCGGTTCGCCGTCTGGCATGAGGAGGGGCACCTTGACCCCGATGAGTTTGACCTTGGCTTTTACAGCTACGGTCTGCGCACCTACGGCAAGCTGCCGCTGATCGAGCCGCTGGAAAGCCGCGAGGTAAAAAAGATACGCGACTTCGTCATTGTTGTGGACACCAGCGAGTCCACAGCCGGTGAGCTGGTAAAGTCCTTTCTGAAAGAGACCTTTGCCCTGCTGACCAGTCAGGACAGCTTTTTCCGCAAATGCCGCATCCTTGTCATGCAGGCGGACAACGCCGTGCGCGAGGAAACATGGCTCACCGATCTGGACGCGCTGGACCGCTACACTGCCCGGTTCACGCTGGTGGGCGGCGGCGGAACGGACTTCCGCCCCGCGTTTGCCCGCATTGCCGAGCTGCGCCGCGAGGGGTCGCTGCGCGACCTGCAGGGCGTGCTTTACTTTACCGACGGCAAGGGCATCTACCCGGCCAAGCGCCCGCCGTTTGAGGTTGCTTTTCTGTTTTTGGAGGACGGCACCCCGCCGCCCGATGTGCCCCCCTGGGCCATGCGCCTGGTTTTGCAGCCGGAGGAGTTTACCCCCGACACCGACCCGAAAGGACGATGAACTATGGATATTCAACGCGCCAAAGAGGAAATCAAACGCGCCGTACAGGCGTATCTGGCAGCGGATGACATCGGCCGCCCGCTGATACCGCCCGTGCGGCAGCGCCCCATCCTGCTGATGGGCCCGCCGGGTGTCGGCAAGACCCAGATCATGGAGCAGATCGCGCAGGAGTGCGATATTGCACTGGTGGCCTACACCATCACCCACCACACGCGGCAGAGCGCTGTCGGCCTGCCCTTTATCCGGGAGCGGAATTTCGGCGGCAAGACCCGCAGCGTGACCGAGTACACGATGAGTGAGATCATCGCCAGCGTATACGCTGCGATGGAGCGCACCGGCAAGCAGCACGGCATCCTGTTTATTGATGAGATCAACTGCGTCAGCGAGACGCTGGCCCCCACAATGCTGCAGTTCCTGCAGTGCAAGACCTTCGGCAATCAGGCCGTGCCGGAGGGTTGGGTCATCGTGGCCGCCGGCAACCCGCCGGAGTACAACAAGAGCGTGCGGGAGTTTGACCTTGTAACGCTCGACCGTGTGCGGCGCATCGACATTGAGCCGAAGCTGAGCGTCTGGCAGGACTATGCCCGCGCCCACCGGCTGCACCCCGCCGTGACCGCCTATCTGGAGCTGCGCCCCCAGCACTTTTACAAGATCGAGACCGATGTGGACGGCGTGCAGTTCGTGACTGCACGCGGCTGGGAGGATCTGTCTGCCTATCTGCAGGCAGCCGACACGCTGGGGCTGCCCGTGGACGAGGGCGTGATCGCCCAATACCTGCGCCACCCCGAGGTATCGCGGGATTTTGCCGCCTACTGGGTGCTGTACCGCAAGTATCATCAGGACTACGGTGTCGAGGATATTCTGCAGGGCAAGCCGTTTGACGCCGTGGTTGCCCGCGCGATGGACGCCGGCTTCGATGAGCGCATCAGTCTGGTAAGCCTGCTGCTGGCGGGGCTGAACACCCGCTTTGCCGCCGCACGCGCCGCCGGCGCTGTGACGGACGCCTGCTACCAGCAGCTGCGCAGCTTTAAGCGGGCGCTGGGCCAGCAGACCGGGGCGGACCCCGCCGATCTGTTTGCCGAGCAGCGCGACCGCTACCGCGAGCGGCTGGAGGCTGACAAGAGTGCCGGCAGCCTGCTGCCCGATGAGGCCGCCGCCCGCACCCGCACCGTTGCCCTGCTGACAGCGTGGGGCCGCCAGCTTGACAACGGGCTGGACCCGGACGATGCGTTCGACACGGTGCGCAGCAGCTTCAACAGTCAGGTGCAGCGCCGCGAGGAGGCTGTTTCCGCCGCTGCGAACGCGCTGGAATTTGCCTTTGACTTTATGGAGCAGGCGTTTGAGGACGGGCAGGAGATGGTCGTCTTTGTCAACGAGCTGGCCCTTGGCCCCGACTCGGCCCCGTTTTTGGCCGAGAACGACTGCGAGCGCTTTGAGCAGTACAGCCAAAAGCTGCTTTTGCAGGGCGGCGAGGACGAGCTGCTGGCCGAGCTGCAGCGGGATGATATACGCGCCGGGGAACATTCGGCGGAGTTTTGACATTTCCGACGCCCTGTAGGGGCCGGGCATGCCCGGCCCGCGCGTGAAAGGCAAGCGGTCGTCCGCCGTACAGTTGCGGGCCGCACATGTGCGGCCCCTACAAAGCGGCAGCTTATTGGCTGTTCGTCCGTTCGAAAAAGTATTACTTTTCGTTATATTCTTTACTCCTACTGCAAACTTTGTTATAATAACTCTAATCCGGTTGAACACTGGGGCGGGGCGTTGAGGACGCCGCCCCCTGCATCCCTGCCGGACAGTATTCAGAGGGGGTCATATTATGAAAGCTGTTATCACCGTTATCGGCCGGGACACCGTGGGTGTCGTTGCCAAAGTCAGCGCGGTCTGCGCCGAACTGAACATCAACATCGAGGATGTCTCCCAGTCCATCATGCAGGATATGTTCTGCATGATCATGCTGGTGGACCTGAGCAAGGCCACTGCCGAGGCCGCCGCTGTGCGCGACCGCTTTACTGCGCTGGGCAAGGAGATGGGTATGCAGGTCACTGTGACCCGTCAGGAAGTCTTTGACGCCATGCACACGATTTAAGGGGGCTGCGCTATGAGGATCATCAACAGCCGCGACATTATGGAAACGATCGAGATGCTCACCGCTGAGAATCTCGATGTCCGCACCGTCACGATGGGCATCAGCCTGCTGGACTGCATCGACCCGGACCCTGACAGGGCGTGCGAGAAGATCTACAACAAGATCACCCGTCTGGCGGGCAATCTCGTCCCTGTTGTGAACGGCATCAGCGAGGAGTACGGCATCCCCATCGTCAACAAGCGCATCAGCGTAACGCCCATTGCCATGCTGCTGGGCGCCGCGCCCGATGCCGACCCTGTGCAGTACGCCAAAACGCTGGACCGCGCAGCCAAGGCTGTGGGGGTCAACTTCATCGGCGGCTTCGGCGCGCTGGTGCATAAGGGCTTTTCTGCGGGCGACAAGCGGCTGATTGCCGCGATCCCCCGCGCGCTGGCCGAGACCGATATTGTATGCTCCAGCGTCAATATCGGCTCCACCAAGTCCGGCATCAACATGGACGCCGTCAAACTGATGGGCGAGGTCGTGCGCGAGACCGCCGAGCTGACGAAGGACAACATGTGCATGGGCGATGCCAAGCTGGTTGTCTTCTGCAATGCGCCCGAGGACAACCCGTTTATGGCGGGCGCGTTCCACGGCGCGGGCGAGCCGGACTGCGAGATCCATGTCGGCGTTTCCGGCCCGGGTGCCGTGCGCGCCGCGCTGGCCAAGCTGCCGAAGGACGCCCCGATGGACGAGGTAGCCGAGCTGGTCAAGCGCACCGCCTTCAAGATCACCCGTCTGGGCCAGCTGGTAGCAAACCTTGCCAGCGAGCGGCTGGGTGTGCCGGCGGGCATCATCGACCTGTCGCTGGCACCCACGCCCGCCATCGGCGACAGCGTGGCGAATATTCTGGAGGAGATGGGCCTGGAAAGTTGCGGCTGCTGCGGCACCACGGCCTGTCTGGCCCTGCTGAACGATGCCGTCAAGAAGGGCGGCGTCATGGCGTCCAACCATGTGGGCGGCCTGTCCGGCGCGTTTATCCCGGTGTCGGAGGACGACGGCATGATCAACGCCGCCAACTGCGGCAGCCTGACGCTGGAAAAGCTGGAGGCCATGACGGCGGTATGCTCGGTCGGTATCGACATGGTGGTCATCCCCGGCGATACGAGCGCCGAGGTCATCAGCGGCCTGATTGCAGATGAGGCCGCCATCGGCATGGTGAACAGCAAGACCACGGCCGTGCGCGTTATCCCCGCCATCGGCCACAAGGCCGGCGATGTGCTGGACTTCGGCGGTCTGCTGGGTCACGCGCCCATCATGCCGATCAGCCAGTACAGCCCTGCGGTCATGATCCACCGCGGCGGCCGCATCCCAGCCCCGATGCAGGCACTGAAGAACTAATTGCAATACAAACACCGCCCATGCCGGGATTGGCATGGGCGCTTTTTTGTGATATGATCAGGATGACAAATCGGAATTTATAAGGAACTGATAATATGAAAGGATTTGAGCGAAAAAATCAATTATTTTCCCTTTGCGGATTGAATTGTGGGTTATGCCCTATGTTTTTAGGAAAGCACTGTGGCGGTTGCGGGAATGGTAATCAATCGTGCGGAATTGCTAAGTGTAGCCTTGAACATGGTAAAATTGAATATTGTTATGAATGTGAAAGTTATCCATGTGAAAAATATCGGTATATTGATAAATATGATTCTTTTATAACTCATAAACGCCAAAAAGCAGACTTGAAAATGATACAGGACATTGGTGTTGAACAGTATAATCCTCAACAACGGGAAAAAATGCAAATTCTTTCTCATTTACTTGCTAACTATAATGACGGTCGCAGAAAAAATTTCTTCTGTGTAGCAGTCAATTTATTAGAGCTTTCAGAATTACAAGAAGCCATGAAACAAATACAACAAAATGATGAATTGTCTGTCTTGTCCGTCAAAGAACAATGTTCATATATAGTTGATATACTTCAAAAAATTGCTGATAGAAGAAATATAGAGCTAAAACTTGTTAAAAAGTAGTTTGTAAATTTCAGTTTGTAAGGATAAGCGGGTACTTATGGCAAAACTGCGGGCCGGGCATGCCCGGCCCCTACAGGGTGGCGATGCGTAAACCAGATATGGCGTTAAGGTTGGCGGGCCGCCTGTATGCGGCCCCTACAAATAGGCGGAAGGGTTACGACAGGGAATGTAGGGGGCGGCGTCCTCGACGCCCCGCGAAGGGGGCAGGATTTTTCCCTGCGGATGAACCGTGAAAGGGATATGGCGGTAAGTCGCGGCTCCCCCTTCAGCCGCGCATAAATCCACACATCCCCGCACATACTCTCCCACAGAGGAGGGATCATCCATGTCTTGTTTTAAAAAGGTTTTGCTGTTGCTTGCCATCATCGGCGGCATCAACTGGGGCATTTACGGCATCTGGGGGTTCAACGCCGTGGGCTGGCTGCTGGGCGGCAGTATGAGCTGGCTGTCCCGCACGGTGTTCATCGTTGTCGGCGCAGCGGCACTCTGCCTTATCCCCGGTTTGTTCGCGCCTGACCCCAAAGCTGCTGAATAACACAAAAGCGGGTGCCGCACAGCACCCGCTTTACTTATAAAATCCGCTGCATATCCAGCTTGCTGCGCCTTGTGTTCATGCCCACGCTTAACACAATGCCAATGCAGAGATACATCATGACCACGCTCGACCCGCCTGCCGAGAAGAACGGCAGCGTCACGCCGATGACCGGCAGCACCTGCAGATTCATGCCCAAGTTTATCACACACTGCATAAACAGCGCCGCAAAGATGCCGACACAGATATTGCAGCCCAGCGCATCGGGGCAGCGCAGCCCGGTCTGCAGCGTGCGCAGGCAGAGCGCCAGCAGCAGCACCAGCACCGCCGCCGCGCCGACAAAGCCCAGCACATTGGCGAGATACGCAAAGATAAAATCGTTCCATGCGTTCGGCACAAAGATATGCTCGCCGGAGAACAGCCCCTGCCCCGTCAGCCCGCCGGTGCCAATGGCCATTGCACCCTTGTTCTGCTGGTAGGTGATGTCCGCCAGCGCGGGATCGTCCGGCGTCAGCACCGCCAGAATCCGCTTGAACTGGTAACCCTTTAAAAGCCCGGGGCGCAGCGCCAGCAGCGCCGCACCGCCCACGATGCCCGCCGCCAGCCCGCCGGCCGCCAGCCAGTGGGACAGCCCGCCCGCATACAGCATAATAAACCCGATGCCCAGAAATACCAGCGCCGTGCCGTCATCCCCCTGAATGTGAATGGCCGCAACGGGCAGCAGTATGTGCAGCAGCACAAGCAGCAGGTTCCGCGGCCGGTTCACCTGCCCGCGCACCCTGCTCAAATGCAGCGCCAGCGTCAGGATAAAGCTGATTTTCGCCAGCTCGGCGGGCTGAAAGGTCATGCCGCCCACACGGTACCAGCTGTAGTTGGAGGTGCCGCCCGCGTCGTAGCCGATCGTCAGAAGCCCGGTGTTGACATTGTGCAGAAAGAGGGTGGGCAGCACCAGCCCCCACGCCACCACGCCATGCAGCGGCCAGGCACGCGCCAGCGCATGGTAGTCTGCCGTGGAAAAGACAGCGGCAAGCATCATCCCCAGCAGGCTGGCAATAAGCTGGACCGAGGCCTTGTTGTTGGAGCCAAGCTGCGTCTGGCCGATGGACATCAGCACCACAACGCTGAGCACCGAGCAGGCCGCACAGAGCAGCAGCATAAACAGATCTACCCGGCGCAGATACCGGCGTATAAGCGGATACATAGGCGGCCCCCTCCCCCTGCAGATACTTTGTAACTGTAAGTATTATACCGCATCGCGGCAGATCTTGCCAAGTTACAGATTAAATTTTACAAATCGGGATTTCTGTACTATAATATATATGAGTGCGGCCATCGCTTTATTCGGCCGCAGACAGGGAGCGTACCTATGCAGGAATTTGTGACCCATTCGCGGGAGGCAACCGTTGCCGCCGGCCGCGCGCTTGCCGGGACACTGCCCCCGGGCGCGCTGATCGCGTTCACCGGCGGGCTGGGCGCGGGCAAAACCGCGTTCTGTCAGGGCATTGCCGAGGGGCTTGGCTGCACTGACCCGGTGTCCAGCCCGACCTTTGCCATCGTCAACTATTACCGCGGCCCGCGGCCCTTCGCGCATTTTGACCTCTACCGCATCCATACCGAGAATGATCTGGCCGCCGCCGGGTTCTATGACTACCTTGACATGGGTGCCGTGGTCGCCTGCGAGTGGAGCGAGAACTGCGCCGAGCTGCTGGCGCTGGAAAATCCCATCAAAATCCACATTGAACGGGTGGACGAAACGACGCGGAAGATTACGATACAATAAAGGCTTCCCCCGAGGGGCTGCGCCCGCAGGCGCGTGTCGGAGTGCAACCGCCGTAGGCGGCACTTGGCATGGAGACTGAAGCTGTCACCGAAGGTGACTGATGAGGGCGGAGTTTGCCTCTGTAACCTATTTACGGACAATCACGGCGCACGCGCCCCTCATCCGCCCTCGGGCGGGGCCTCGGGCACCTTCCCCCAAGGGGGAAGGCTCTATACTCTATTACATTTTTAAACAGGTGATCCTATGAATATCCTAGCTGTAGATACCGCTGGCAAAACAGCGGCTGTGGCCGTGCTGCGGGACGATACCCTGCTGTATGAGGCACAGTGCAACAACGGCCTGACCCACAGCGAGACGCTGCTGCCGATGATCGACACGGCGCTGAAAGCCAGCGGCCTGACGATGGACGAACTGGATGTGCTGGGCGTCACGAACGGCCCCGGCAGCTTTACCGGGCTGCGCATCGGGCTGGCCGTCATCAAGGGGCTGGCACTGCCGCGTCAGCTGCCCTGCGCAGGGGTGTCCACCATAGCTGCGCTGGCCTGGGGCCTTGCGGGCGAGGGGACGGTCATCGGCGCGCAGGACGCCCGCCGCGGGCAGGTCTATTGGGGCGCGTTTGACCTTGCAAGCCACCGCCGCCTGACCGAGGACGCCGCCGCACCGGTCACAGAACTGGAAAATTTTGTTCAAAGCTGTAAAAAACCGCTCTTTTTTGTTGGCGATGGCGCAACTTTGTGTTACAATACATATAAGAGTGTTCCGGGCGTGGTCTGCACGCCCCCTGCCCTGCAGGTTTTGCGGGGCGCGGGCGTGGCGCTGGCCGCCAAGGCCCTTTGGGAGAACGGCGAATGTGTGCCGCCTGCGGCGCTGCTGCCGGACTACCACCGGCTGAGTCAGGCCGAGCGTGAGCGCGCGGAACGGGAAAAAACAAAAGGGGCATCAGAATGAAATTTGACAAACCGATCGCACTGGCTGCCGACCACGGCGGCTATGAGCTGAAAGAGGCCATCAAGGCCCATCTGGACGAGCTGGGCATCGCCTATACGGATTTTGGCACCGACTCCACCGCCAGCGTGGACTACCCTGACTATGCCGTCAAGGGCTGCCGGGCCGTGCAGGACGGCAGCTGTGCGCTGGCGATCCTCTGCTGCGGCACCGGCGTGGGCATCTCAATGTGTGCCAACAAGATGAAGGGCATCCGCGCATGCTGCTGCAGCGATACCTTCAGCGCAGAGCTGACCCGCCGCCACAACAATGCCAACGCCCTGTGCATGGGCGGCCGCGTTGTGGGCGCAGGCCTTGCCTGCAAGATCGTGGACGCCTTCCTGAACGCTGAGTTTGAGGGCGGCCGCCACCAGACGCGCATCGACAAGATGATGGCGCTGGAGAACCTCTAAGTTTCACATTGCCTGCCCTGCAGGCTGAATAATTTTGAATTGCAAGGAGATCCTACCATGAGCGTTGTTGAAATTGTTGACCATCCCCTGATCCAGCACAAAATCAGCCTGCTGCGTGACCGCAACACCGGCACCAAGGAGTTCCGTGATCTGGTAAGCGAGATTGCGATGCTGCTCTGCTATGAGGCCACCCGCGACCTGCCGACCGAGGAGGTCGAGGTCGAGACTCCCGTGGCTCTGGCCCGCACCAAGGTTCTGGCCGGCCGCAAGCTGGCGCTGGTCCCCATCCTGCGCGCCGGTCTCGGCATGGTGGACGGCATGCTGAACCTGATTCCCGCTGCCAAGGTCGGCCACATCGGCATGTACCGCAACGAGGAGACGCTGGTGCCGGTCGAGTACTACTGCAAGCTGCCCAGCGACATCAATGAGCGCGAGGTCTTTGTTCTGGACCCGATGCTGGCCACCGGCGGCAGCGCCTGCGACGCCATCGGCCAGATCAAGAAGCGCGGTGCCAAGCACATCAAGTTCATCGGTCTGGTCGCTGCCCCGCAGGGCCTGAAGGCTCTGCATGAGGCCCACCCCGATGTGGACATCTATGTCGGCGCACTGGACGAGAAGCTGAACGATAACGGCTACATCGTCCCCGGTCTGGGCGATGCCGGTGACCGTATCTTCGGCACGAAGTAAGATCGTACAAAAACAGGGTCGTGAACCGCAGCGGTTCACGACCCTGTTTTTTTGTCTGATGCTTTTATCTGCCGACCACCGTGTCAGCCGCAAGGATCGCATCGTTCTGCTCCTTGTACTTGGCGGCGGTCTCCTCGTCGAGCAGATAGACCGTGACCGGGATGACCGCGCTTGCGACCGACTCATCGTAGGTCTCATAGTACAGGTCGATGAAGGCCTTGCCCTGCAGCATGGCGGCGCCGGTGTCTGCCGCGTAGGCGTAGCCGTAGACAAAGCGGCCGTCATCGCTGGTGATGTACATCAGCGAGCCATAGGGAATGACGGCGGGGTTGACCGCGACCGTGCCGTAGGTCAGGCGGCGGCCGCTGGCCCCCTTGGCCGTGGCGGACGCCGAATAACCGGTCGAACGCTGCCCCGTGTAGACCTCGGCAACGCCCTCTGCCGGGGCACCGTCCACGATCTCGGGGCCGACAAACTGCGACACCGGCACCTGCTCACCGTAGATCTTCTGCACGGTAGGCACCATGCCGATCTGCGTCTCACGGCCGGTCTCCTCGGTGCCGGTCCATGCACCGTCCACCCAGGTTTCCCGGTAGCTGACGGTGTCCAGACCGTCACTGCCCTGCTGCACGGTGACGGTATTCTCCGGCCGGCGGTAGAACAGGCTGGAGGGGATCTCCTCCAGCTCGGTGGGGATGACCTCGTTCTGCGTGTAGTCCACATAGCTGACCCGCTGCAGCGTCAGGGCCTCTCCCTCGGGGACCTGCTCCCCCGGCGCACGGCTGAGGATATCGTCCTCCGTCCAGGTCAGCCCGGCCTGCGCCAGCAGCTCTGCCGCCGTTGCGCCGGTGGTAATGATCTCCTGCGTGGTGCCGTCCGCCGTGACCGGCACGGTGTAGGCGCGCAGGATGTCAAGCCGGGTGCCGTCATCCGTCTGGGACCAGATTGCCTTGTCATTCTCGCCCAGCGGCGGCGTTTCCGCCTGCCGCAGCACAGTGGCAAGGTCGGTGGCCGCTGTCAGGATGCGCACACGGCCGCCGTGGGTGTCGGTGACCGTCGTGAAATGCAGCGCCGACCCGGTAAACCAGATCGAGAGCGCCAGCGCCGCACCGCCGCCCAGCAGTGCCCCCCATTTGGGGACGAGCAGCGCCGCCGCGCGGAGGATATGCTCTTTGGTTTTCAGTGATAAAGCCATAGAAACTCCTTGCAGAATCACACAAAAAGTGCCGACCCGGCCAGCGGATCGGCACCATAAATGCTGGGGTAAAAGCTTTTGCTGCGCAGCAGAAATCAGCGCTTGCTGAACTGGGGAGCGCGGCGGGCAGCCTTCAGACCGTACTTCTTACGCTCCTTCATACGAGGATCGCGGGTCAGGAAGCCAGCCTTCTTCAGGGTGGAGCGCAGCTCAGGGTTGAACTGCAGCAGGGCACGGGACAGGCCGTGGCGGATAGCGCCAGCCTGGCCTGCGCAGCCGCCGCCAACCACGTTGACGACGACATCGAACTTGCCCTCGTTCTCGGTCAGGACCAGGGGGCTGTTAGCGAGCAGCTTCAGGGTCTCCAGACCGAAGTAATCGTTGATGTCACGACCGTTGATGGTCATCTTGCCGGTGCCGTTGTAAACGCGAACGCGGGCAACGGAATGCTTACGACGGCCGGTGCCGTAGAAATAAGGTTTGGTTTCGTACATCTTCTATTGCCTCCTCACTCAAATCTCAACAGCTTCGGGCTTCTGAGCAGCATGGGCATGGTCAGCAGCCTTGTAGCAGTGCAGGCGGGTCATAGCCTTGGCGCCGATGGTGTTAGAGGGGATCATGCCCTTGACAGCGTAGGTCATGGCCTTGTCGCTGTTCTCAGCCATCAGGGTCTTGTACTGGGTCTCCTTCAGGCCGCCGATCCAGCCGGAATGAGTGCGATGGAACTTCTTCTCCAGCTTCTTGCCGGTCAGGACAGCCTCATCGCAGTTGATGATGATGACATTGTCACCGCAATCAACATTGGGGGTGAAAGTGGTCTTGTTCTTGCCGCGCAGGATGACAGCAGCCTTGGCAGCAACGCGGCCGAGGGGCTTGCCGGCGGCGTCGATCACATACCACTTGCGGTCAGCCATTTCAGCGGGCTTAGCGAGAGTCGTGCTCATAGTAGGAACCTCCATTGAGAAATTAACACGTCCGTCTTGTAACGGTATTTAACAGCGCCCGGCGGGGCGCTTTTTCGCGCAAGTGTGATTATAGCAGAAAAGCCGTGCAGAGTCAACGGTTTTTGGCAAGAATTTTAATTTATTCCGCGCTTGCTCTCAAATGCTTGCAAATACTCTCGTTTTCTCTCGTTTTCAAAGTTCCTATTTTCAGAAAATTTTACGCAGCGGCGTGATGCGCTCCTTGCCTTCCCCGCGGGGGAAGGTGGCCCCGCAGGGCCGGATGAGGGGTGGGTGGCCGGGTGTTGCCCACAAACGGGAAATCACGAAAGCTCTGCCCTCATCAGTCCGCTTCGCGGACAGCTTCAGTCTCCGTGCCAAGTGCCGCCTACGGCGGTTGCACTCCGACACGCGCCTGCGGGTGCAGCCCCGCGGGGGAAGCCTTTTTGCACCAACAAAAAGCCGCCCTGCGGCTGCAGGGCGGTTGGTTTGCTTTTACTGCTTGATCGCATTGACAACGCGATTCAGGTCATGCTCGTCCTCGCAGACGATCTTGACGGGGTGGCTGTAATCCAGGCTCATCATGCCCAGAATGCTCTTTGCATCGGCAATGCTGCCCTTCATGTCATGCACGCCGACATCGTTATAGCACTTGGCGGCAGCAGACACGATTCCCTTGACCTCAGTAAAATTGGAAACCTTGACTTGTTTCACCATAATAAATGACCTCCGAATTATTCCCACACAATAGGCCGCATCTTCAGCACCGGTGTCCGGGGCGGAACCGGGCGTGCAGCCCTGCGGTAAGGAGGTGAGCCACCATGCTCTATCCGCTCCTTACATTGTGCATTATAGCACAATTATGTGCCTCCGCTTTGTTCATAATGCACAAAGCAAATTTTTTCCATTTCCTGCACAAAAGAGAAAATCCTTCATTTTTGGCTTTTGGTCAGAATGACAGCTTTTGGCTGTGCCGGGGGTCCTTTGTTCACATTATTTATGTTTTTAAAGTTATTTTTTTATGTTTTCTGAAAGTATTTGTCGTTTTCCGATGCCAATGTATGACATATCCCGCAATAATTCAGACACCGTGCAAATTCGCGTGCAACAATTGTATATGTTTATGCCGGTTTAGTATCAGTTTTGCTGGGGCACGCCCTTCATGGTCAGGGCAATGCGCTTTTTGCCGGTATCCACGCTCAGCACTTTGACGCGCACGATGTCGCCCACCTTGAGCAGCTCGCGCGGGTGCTTGATGAATTTATCGCTGATCTGGGACACATGGACAAGGCCGTCCTGATGCACGCCGAGATCGACAAAGGCACCGAAGTCGATGACATTGCGCACGGTGCCGGTCAGCTCCATGCCGGGCTTAAGGTCGTCCAGCCCCATGACATCGCTGCGCAGCAGGGGCTTGGGCAGGCTGTCGCGGACATCGCGGCCCGGCTTGCAGAGCTCGGCCACAATATCGTTCAGGGTCGGCTCGCCCACACCCAGCAGCGCGCAGAGCGTCCCGGCGCCCTTGGCCTTGACGGCGCCGGGCAGCCCCGCCAGACGGTCGGTGCCGATCTCCGCGGCCGTGTAGCCGCAGGCGTCCAGCAGCGCCTTGGCGGCCGCGTAGCTTTCGGGGTGGACGGCGGTCGCATCCAGACGGTTCTTGGCCTCGGGCAGCCGCAGGAAGCCCGCGCACTGCTCATATGCCTTGGGGCCGAGGCCCTTGACTTTTTTCAGCTGGGCGCGGGAGGTGAACGCCCCCTCCTCCTCACGCCATGCCACGATGTTTTTGGCCGTGGCCGCGCTGACACCCGCCACGCGGCGCAGCAGCGGCGCAGAGGCGGTGTTCAGGTCCACGCCGACACTGTTCACGCAGTCCTCGACCACGCCGTCCAGCGTCTCGTTCAGCCGCTTTTGGGGCATGTCGTGCTGGTACTGGCCGACGCCGACCGCCTTGGGGTCGATTTTGACCAGCTCGGCCAGCGGGTCCTGCAGGCGGCGGGCGATCGACACGGCGCTGCGCAGGTTGACATCATACTGCGGGAACTCCTCGGCGGCCAGCTTGGACGCCGAATAGACCGAGGCACCGGCCTCGCTGACGACCATATACTGCAGGTGCAGGTTCTTTTCGTCGGCCAGCTCGCGGATGACCTCGGCGGCAAACTCCTCGGTCTCATGGCCGGCCGTGCCGTTGCCGATGGCCATGACCTCAACACCGTTGTTCAGAACCATCGCCTTGATGGTCTTTTTGGCCTGATCCACCCGCTTGAACTCAGGCACAGGGTAAACGACATTCGTATCCAGCACCTTGCCGGTCGGGTCCACGACCGCCACCTTGCAGCCCATGCGGTAGCCGGGGTCCAGCCCCATGACCGTTTTGCCGCGGATGGGCGGCTGCAGCAGCAGCTGGCGCAGGTTGTCGCCAAAGACCTTGATCGCACCCTCAGCGGCAGCGGCCGACAGCTCGCTGCGCAGCTCGTTTTCAAGGCTGGGGTGGATCAGGCGGCTGTAGGCATCGCGGGCGGCGGCATCCACAACCGCTGCGCTGGCACCGCCGGTCTTTTTGCGGGCAAACATCCAGCTGACGATGCCCGCTGCGCGCTCGGCATCGACCTGAATGCCGACCTTCAAAAAGCCCTCGCGCTCGCCGCGGTCCAGCGCCAGCACACGGTGGCCGGGGATCTTGTTCAGCGGCTCGGCAAAGTCGTAATACTGGGCGTAGACGCTGTCCTCGTCCTTGGCCTTGGCGCTGGCGATGCGGCCAAACGCGCGGTAGTAGCGGCGCAGCTCGGCGCGGCAGGCGGCATCGTCGGAGACAGCCTCAGCAATGATGTCCTGCGCACCTGCCAGCGCGGCGGCGGCATCGGGCACCTCATCATTCAGGTAGGCGGCGGCGGCCTTTTCAGGGTCGAACGCGGCATCCTGCTTGAAAATCGCATCGGCCAGCGGCTGCAGGCCGCGCGCCCTGGCAATGCTGGCGCGGGTCTTGCGCTTGGGCTTGTAGGGGCGGTAAAGGTCCTCGACCTCGGCCAGCGTTTTGGCTTTGGTCAGCGCGGCGGTCAGCTCGGGCGTCATGGCACCCTGCTCGGTGATGGAGGAGGTGACCTCCGCCTTGCGCTTATCGAGGCCGCGCAGATATTCCAGACGGTCGCCCAGATCGCGCAGCACCTGATCGTCCATCGAGCCGGTGGCCTCCTTGCGGTAGCGGGCGATGAACGGAATGGTATTGCCCTGATCGATCAGCTCGATCGCGCCCTGCACATTTTTGACGCTCAGGTTCAGTTCTTGTGCTAATTGTTCAGCATGGTTTGGCATGGGTGGGTTCCTCTCTTGTCAGGTTTAAAATATATCTGTTATCACGCTTTTATTTTGCTCTGTAGGGAGGGGTCTTGACCCCTCCGTTGAAACTTGGCGGCTACCGCCGCACTGCCCGGAGCGGTCAAGACCGCTCCCTACCAATCGCACCGGAAGGTTCAGTGCTATGAAAAAGCGGCAAAGTCCCTCCGGCAGCTTACGCCTGCTGCCGCTTTGCCCTCTTTCTTAAAATCAGCAGGTATATTCCATACGCCGCCAACCCCGCCACACTCACAATGGCCGAAATCTTCAGCCCCGGCGTATGGTAGGTGAACTCCACCTCATTCTCCCCGGCAGGCACATACACGGCCATCATGCCGTTATCGACCTTTTCGATGGCGGCAGGCTCGCCGTTGACAGCGGCGGTGAAGCCATCGTCATAGGGCACGCTGAAAAACACCAGCGCATCGGTATCATAGGCGGTTTTGGCGGTAAAGCCGGTTCTTGTGGCGGTAAACTCCGCCACGGCGGCCGCGCGGCGGTCGGCACAGTCGGCGGCGTAGGCCTCCTCGCTGCGCCGGGTCAGCTCCGCATCGGGCAGGGGGCGCAGCAGGCTGCCGAAGGCCGAGATCTGATCCTCATCCAGCAGCAGGGCGCGGCAAAGGATCTGGGCGCGCTCCTCCTCCCCCACCCGCTCCAGCTGGTCGGCAGTCACATAGTAGTCATAGGTAAAGCCCATCGGCACCCAGTTTTCATTCTCATAAATCAGATAGGCATCGGTCTCGGCGTATTTTGTCCAGCCGGGCAGGGCCTGTTTCTCCCAGTCGCTGACCTTGTCACGGGCGGTCAGCGTGTAGCGCACGCTCAGCAGGCCGCGCAGCGCGTAGTTGGCAGCATCCGGCTTGGAATTGACATCGCGCTTGACGCCCACAGCGGGGTAAAACTCCATGATGCTCGGGGCTACGGTCGAGTTGAAAAACTGCAGGCAGCTGCGGTCGAACCACAGCCCCAGATTGTTGTGCGCGCCGTAGGCATCGATCCGGTAGAAGGCATCGTCCGGCAGGGCGGCCGCGACCGCTTCGGCGGAGTCGTATGTCTCGGCAATAAGGTTGCCGTCCACATCCCACTGGGCGTATTTCGTCAGGGAGAGATGCAGCGAGCCGTACACAAGGCTGAAGCCCAGCACACCGGCCAGCAGGATCCGGCTCCACTGCCGCTTGCGGCGGCAGAAATGCCAGAGCAGCCCAAAAAGGACGATGCCCAGCACCGTCACGCCGAACAGCGCCCAGAACCGGGCAGGCTCCTCCAGCACGCCAAGGCAGAAGTTGCCGTCACTGTCCTTGTTGGGCAGCACGGCAAAGACCGCCGCCGTCAGCGTGATGAAGGTCGTCAGCCCAAAGGCACGCGGCAGGCTGCGCTCGGCCAGGGACGGGCGGGAGAGCAGGCAGCAGGTGGCGCCGCACAGCACAAGGATCGGCATATAGTACCATCGCGCGTAAAAGCTGGAATTAAGGGCGTAGAACGCGCTGTTCAGCACCGGCACAAAGGCACAGACCACGCAGACCTTTAAAATGCGGGTGAAGGGGTGGCGGTCCTGCGTGCGGCAGAAGGCCAGCCCGCCCGCAGCGCCCACCAGCGGCAGATAGGCCGTCAGGCTTGTATGCTTGAGGATGCCCTCCTGAAACATATCCTTGAAATAGGGGGCGTCCGGCATCAGAAAGGGGCTGTAAAAAATAGCGCCGTACTGCTGGGATTTGCCGTAGAACAGGTAGCCGTACCCGGTAAACGGGTCGATGGTGCGCGGGTTCTGCAAAAGAGAAAGCCCGGCGGGCAGCAGCAGCAGACAGCCGCATGCGCAGCCGAGCGCTGTCTCCCACGCAAGGGCGGCAAAGCGGCGCAGGCCGATCCTGTACCGCCGCCCTGCGACCATACAGAAGAAATAGATGATAAGGAACACCGCCTGCCCGGCAAAAAAGAAATAGTTGTTGAGCAGGTTGAGCGCGACCCAGAACGGGAAGCGCCCCTTTTTGCCGTCGATGGCGGCGTCATCCAGCGCGGCCAGCAGATAGGGAAAGAGCGCCACAACATCCAGAAAGTGGTTGAAGAAGATGTTGTAGATGCTGAACCCCGAAAACGCATACAGGCAGCCGGCCAGCATCGACCAGCCTTCCTCCCGCACCCAGCGGCGCGCCCAAAGGTAGGCACCGCCGCCGGCCACCGCCATTTTCAGGCAGAGCAGCGGCACCATCGCCCACGGCATAAGCCGCGCAGGCACCGCCAGCGACAGCCAGAAAAACGGGCTGCCCAAAAGATAGAACGAGTAGGAGTTTACAAACCCGCTGCCCAGATCAGTAGCCCAGCTGAAGGTGCCGCCCTGCTTGACAAAGGCGTTGGCGTACTGGTAAAAGTTGATCTGCTGGTCGTTAAAGTCCCCTGCATAGTGGAAATACCCGCCGCCCGCAGCCGCATCTATGATGCAGTGCGGCAAAAACAGCAGCACCGCCGTTAAAAAGCAGAGCACGAACACCCGCCAGTAATTCGATTTTGTATCAGATTTTTTCATAGTACCCTTTATGGGGCCTCACATTTCAAAAAGTTGTGGTATACTGAAAGCAACCCCAGTATACCACAAACCGGAGGTCAAGTGAAGATGAAAACCTATCCGTTCAGTGCGCTGTTCAGCCGCATGAAATACATTACACGGTGGAGCCTGATGCGCAGCACCCGGGCCGAATCGCTGAGCGAGCATACCGCCGATACGGCGATGCTGGCGCACACGCTCTGCCTGATCGGCAAAAGCTGCACCGGCACTGGCGCAGCCCTGCGGCCCGAGGTTGTGGCCACAGCGGCTGTCTACCACGATGCGCCGGAGATTCTGACCGGCGACATGCCCACGCCCGTCAAGTACAAAAACGATGCCCTGCGCACCGCCTACAAGGCAGTGGAGCATGAGAGCGCCCGCGTTATGGCCAGCCTGCAGCCCGCCGAGCTGCAGGCCGAGACGCAGGCCTGGCTGACCGGCAGCGTGCTGAACGATGCCGAGCGCAAGATCCTGAAGGCGGCAGACCGGCTGTCGGCCATCATCAAGTGCATTGAGGAGGACCGCGGCGGCAACCGCGAGTTTGAGGCCGCCCGCACCCAGCAGATGGACGCCCTGCACGCCATGAACTGCCCCGAAGCAGAATATTTTATCGCGCACATGCTGCCCTGCTATGAGCAGAATCTGGATGAATTGACGCGCGGTAGATTTTAATACGGTTGTAGGGGCCGGGCATGCCCGGCCCCTACATTACTGCAGCTTGTACACCGCATCGATCAATGTGTCCACATCGGTAAAATGTTCCAGCATCGAGCAGTAGCGCCGCAGGGCGGCGGCCCCGCGCAGACCCTTCATATAGTGCATGGCCTGGCTGCGGGCCTGCGGCATGGCGGCCCACTCGCCCTTTTCCTCGCACATTTCATAGATCTGCGCGCGCAGGGTGCTCATGCGCTGGTTCAGCGTTGGCTCGGGCGGGCGTTCCTCACCCAAAATCGCCGCGCGGACCTGCTCAAACAGCCATGGGTCGCCCAGCGCGCCGCGCCCGATCATAACGCCGTCACAGCCGGTCTCTTTTAATAAGGTGAGCGCACCATCGGCGGTGGTCACATCGCCGTTGGCCAGCACCGGAACGGACACCGCCTGTTTAATGGCAGCGATCGCCGCCGTGTCGATGGGCGGGATATACATCTGCTCCCGCGTGCGGCCGTGTACGGCGATGAGATCCGCACCGTTGGCCTCGACCTGCTTTGCAACCTCCACGCCAGTCAGGTGGTCGGCGTCCCAGCCGATGCGCATCTTGACGGTCAGCGGGGTATCCTCGCCCAGCGCCCGGCGGGCGGCGGCAACCATCTGCCCGCAGAGCGGCGGGTCGAGCAGCAGCTTACTGCCCGCGCCGCTGCCGGTGATCTTGGGCGCCGGGCAGCCCATATTGATGTCGAGCATATCAAACCGGACGCCCTTTTCCCGGACAAAGAGTATCGCCTTTTCCAGTGTTTCCGGCTCTGCGCCGAAAAGCTGGATGGCATACAGGCCGTGGGGGTGCTTGTCCTGCAAAAGCTCCAGAGATTTGCGGTCGCCGAAGTTCAGCGCCTTGGCGCTTGCCATCTCGCTGACGGTCCAGGCCGCGCCGTGGTCCGCCATCAAATGGCGGCACGCCGCATCGGTCAGCCCCGCCATCGGTGCAAAAACCGCGCCTGCGGGGATTTGTAGGTTGCGTAGCTGCATAAAAATATGCCCTTTCTATAAAAATCGCGTTGTAGGGGCGGGGCTCTGCTCCGCCCGTGCAGAGTTGCGGCAAGGCCAAATCTTCGGGCGCATATGGAATGCGCCCCTACGGGTGTAGGGGGCGGCGTCCTCGACGCCCCGCTGACGTTCCCACCGCAACCCGTTCACGGGTTATCACAGCAAGTTCGCCCCTCATCCGGCGCTTCGCGCCACCTTCCCCCTAGGGGGAAGGCTTTTTTGTAATCTATTCTACCATATTTTCCGCAAATGTGGTATACTGAAATGTAGATTGTCTGTAAGGAGAATAGCTTTATGAAACTCATGGTTCTGGACGGCAACAGCCTTGTCAACCGCGCCTTCTTCGGCATCAAGCTGCTGACAACCAAGGATGGCCGCTACACCAACGCCATCTACGGCTTCCAGAATATTCTGCTGAATCTGCTGGCGGCCCACCAGCCCGATGCCGTGGCCATCGCGTGGGATGAGCGCGCCCCCACCTTCCGCCACAATGCCTACGATGGCTACAAGGCCACCCGCCACGGCATGCCGGAGGAGCTGGCCCAGCAGATGCCGGTCCTGAAGGAGCTGCTGACCGACCTCGGCTTTGTGCAGGTCAGCAAGGCCGGCTGGGAGGCTGACGATATTTTAGGCACGCTGGCTGCTGCCTGTGAGGCTGCCGGCGGCACTACGCTGCTGGCGACCGGCGACCGGGACAGCCTGCAGCTGGTGGACGATGCCACGACCGTTCTGCTGGCGACCAACAAGGAGACCATCCCCATGGACCCCGCCGCCATCCGGGAGAAATACGGCATTGAGCCGCCCCAGCTCATTGATGTAAAAAGCCTGATGGGTGACTCGTCGGACAACATTCCCGGCGTACCGGGCATCGGCGAAAAAACCGCGCTGGCACTGATCTCGAAATTCGGCAGCCTGCAGGGCGTGTACGACAACATCGAGGACAAGGCCGTCAAGCCCGGCCAGCGCGCCAAGCTGACCGCCAACCGCGACAAGGCTGATCTTTCCTATATGCTGGGCACCATCCGCAGGGATGCCCCCATCGAGACCGACCCCAGCGCCTATATCCGCCGCCCCGGTGACCCGGCTGCCGCCGCGCAGCTGCTGGCCGCGCTGGAAATGCACAAGCTGGTTGACCGCTGGGGGCTGGAAAGCGGCGCTGCCCCCGCTGCGGCCGCCGACACCGCCCCGGTACAGGCGGTGGAGCCTTCTCCCCTGCCGCTGCTGCTGGAGGGCCGCTTTTACGCCGCGCAGAATGTCACCAAGACCGGGGACGGCAGCTGGTATCTCGTGCAGGGCAGCGAGGTCTACCTGCCCGACACCGACCGGCTAGCCGCCCTGCTGGACGGCGATGCCGAGATCTGGGCCTTTGACGCCAAGCCCCTCTACCGGCTGGCGCTTGCACACGGCGGCATCGGCAGGGCGCTGCGCTTTGACGGCAAGCTGGCCGCCTACCTGCTGAATCCGTCCGCCAGCGGCTATGAGGTCAAGTCTTTGGCCGCCGAGTACGGCGTACACGCCGCCTTCCACTGTGAGGACGCCCCCGATGCGGGCGTGCTGGCCGGCCTTTGCGACACCCTTGCCGCCGCACTGGACGAGAGCGGCCAGCGCAAGCTGCTGGACGAGATGGAGCTGCCGCTGGCCCGGGTGCTGGCGGACATGGAGCGCATCGGCTTTGCAATCGATGCCGCCGGTATCCGCACCTTCGGGGACAGCCTGCGGGGCGAGCTGGACGGAATCTTAAACAATATTTATACAGCCGTCGGTTATCCGTTCAACGTAAACAGCCCCAAGCAGCTGGGCGAGGCGCTGTTTGACAAGCTGGGTCTGCCGCCGCGCAAAAAGACGGCGCGCGGCTATTCCACCGATGCCGAAACGCTGGAGAGCCTGCGCCCCTACAGCCCGGTCATTGACGAGATCTTAAAATACCGCACCTACGCCAAGCTGCTCTCCACCTATGTGGACGGACTGCTGAACGCCGAGGCCGCCGATGGCCGGGTACACTCGACCTTTATCCAGACCGAGGCCCGCACCGGGCGCATCTCCTCGACCGAGCCGAACCTGCAGAACATCCCCATCCGCACCGAGCTGGGCAGCCGGCTGCGCGGCTACTTTGTGGCGGGCGAGGGTGAAACGCTGGTGGACGCCGACTACTCTCAGATCGAGCTGCGCATCCTTGCCCACATCACCGGTGATGAGCACATGCAGCAGGCATTTCTGAACGGTGCGGACATCCACCGCTCGACCGCCGCCAAGATCTACCACATCCCGGAGAGCGAGGTCACGCCGCAGCTGCGCAGCGCCAGCAAGGCGATCAACTTCGGCATCATGTACGGCAAGGGCGCGTACTCGCTAAGCAAGGATCTGGGTATTTCGGTCAAAGAGGCGGACAGCTTCTTAAAGACCTACCTTGACACCTTCCCGAAGGTGGACAGCTATATGAAGGACTGCATCGCCCACGCCAAGGACAAGGGCTATGTGGAAACGCTGTTCGGCCGCCGCCGCGCCCTGCCGGAGCTTGCCAGCTCCAACTTTCAGGTGCGCGCCAGCGGGGAGCGGATGGCCCGCAACACGCCGATCCAAGGCACAGCCGCCGACATCATCAAGCTGGCGATGGTCCATGTCTGGCAGCGCCTGCGCGAGGAAAAGCTGCAGGCCCGCCTGCTTTTGCAGGTCCACGATGAGCTGATTGTCGAGGCGCCCGAGGCAGAGTGCGATGCGGTAAAGCGCATCCTGAAAGAAGAAATGGAAAACGTTGTGCATTACAGCGTCCCCCTGACGACCGAGGTAGGCACCGGCAAGACATGGCTTGCTGCCCATTAAAACAGCAGCACGACCGTAGGGGCCGGACATGACCGGCCCGCAGCCTGACGGAGGCTGCAGCTTTCCGGGAAAATAGCAATCGAGAAAACGCTGAGGGGCGGGCATGCCCGCCCCCTGCATAGAGGTTTTTGTATGTATGTTTTAGGAATCGAATCCACCTGCGATGAGACCGCGGCGGCGATCGTGGAGGATGGCAGAAAGGTCATCTCTAATGTGATCTCCACCAGCGTGAAGGAGCAGGCCCTCTACGGCGGTGTCGTGCCGGAGATCGCCAGCCGCCGCCACGCGGAATATATCAGCGCCACCGTTGACAAGGCGCTGGCCGACGCCAATATGACCATTGCCGATGTGGACGCTGTGGCCGTGACCTTTGCGCCGGGACTGATCGGTGCAGTGCTGGTCGGCGTCAACTTTGCCAAGGGGCTGGCCTATGCGGCAAACAAGCCGCTGGTGCCGGTGCATCACCTGCGGGGGCATATTGCGGCCAACTATTTAACGCATCAGGATTTGAAGCCGCCGTTTTTGTGCCTCGTTGCCAGCGGCGGCCACAGTCACATCGTACTGGTCGAAGACTGGTGCCGCTATAAAATTTTAGGCCGCACCGTCGATGATGCTGCGGGCGAGGCCTATGACAAGGTTGCCCGCACGCTGGGCCTGCCCTACCCCGGCGGCCCCAGCGTGGCGGCCGCTGCCCGCGGCGGCGACCCCAAGGCATACAAGCTGCCCGTCCCCCATGTGGAGGGCAAGTACAATGTCAGCTTCAGCGGCCTCAAGACCGCCGTCATCAATGAGGTACACAACGCCGAGCAGAAGGGGCAGGGCGTGAATGTGGCTGACATGGCCGCCAGCTTTCAGGAGCGCATCGACCAGATCCTTGCCAAAAAGCTGCTGGCCGCCGCCGCCGACACGAACGCCCAACAGGTAGTTTTAGCGGGCGGCGTGGCCGCCAACGGCCGCCTGCGCCAGCTCGTCAATGACGGCGCGCAGAAGCTGGGTGCCCGTGTCTTTTTGCCGGAGCTGAAATACTGCGGCGATAACGGCGCCATGATTGCCGCACAGGGGTATTATGAATTTCAAGACGGGAATTTGGCCGATTGGAGTTTAAACGGTTTGCCAACGCTGCCGATTGATTATCGGTAATAAAAAAGGAGCACACTTGTGCTCCTTTTTTTATTTATTCAACCTTCTTGGCAGCCACGGCATCCGGCGCTGAATTTTATGTGCAAGCTTCGCCGACATTTCATTGAACTTTTCTTCTCGTGGTGTAAGCTGACTCTTGGGAGGGTCTTTTTTGAAAGTATCTACATCAAAGTAGTGGGATTTTGCGCGAATAAAGATATAGATCGGTATATCAAGCGGGAAGCTTTCAAAATAAGCATAGCTTGAATCTAACAGCCTGTAGCCCGGATGCGCCATTGCATACCAGTTGATATGAGATTCATCATGCCACAACGCCATAACACCGTGGTCACAGTCTTTCTGTATGCGCTTTTGCAGCGTGTGACAAAATTTCAGATAAGCCTTGCTCTCACCACCATTGATTCCGCCGCATACATATTCACGCCCCAGTCCCATTGGGATAAAAGCCTTACTATGAGGGTTCCTGTCGTAGGGAAACTGGAAATTATACCATGTAAAAAAGCATGGATGAAGTACAAAGACCATTTTCTCGTGTTTTTCACGGCGCGGGAGGATCATTTCTTCCGTGATGGGCACCCTAAACTCACAGTTTGCGTTGAAGAAATAGATATAATCAAACGCTTTCAGCTCATCTTCTATCCGCAGGAAAATATCAAACCGTTTCAGTGTTGTATAAGGCCACGGCTCCGGTTTTTGGAAAATCCGGTGTACACAAGGGTTGTTTTCTTCGCCATCCAGGTGATCCGCATCGGTAAACACAAAATAGTGGACTTCACTCTGTTTTAGCAGGTACTTCTCTGCGCTTTCAAAAAAGCCAGGCCATAATTTCAGATACTGTCCTGTACACATATATAGGATAGCTATTTTCTTCATGGCATTATTCCTCCCTGCACAGGTGTGCATCCGGCAGCTGAATCAGGCCCAGTGCCTTTGCGTCCCATTCCACACGGTTTTCGTTCTCGTGCGTATCTACAATTCTAAACTGGACACCCGGCACCCAGTCCTCCACTGCATAACTTCCGCCATTTCCCAAGGAAACCGTTGTGAAGTAGTTGCTGTACTTCCCGGGCGACAGTGTGGCAAAATCATACGATGCAGTCAAGTGGTTTTCGCCTTTTTTCATCTGCAGCCCATACAGGCAGGATGCTGCCAACGGATTTCCAAGCTCATCCCGTACCTCAAACAGAAGCCCTATATTCTCCATACTTTCCTGCGCATAAAAAGTATATTCCACCCTTACCGGCTCTGTACGCTCCAGACTTTCTACCGAGGAAACTGCAAGCCTGACCGTCTGCAGCCGCAGGTTGTCTCGCTTAAACCAGTTATCTCGTTTAAAGTCCGAATAGTCCACATAATTTGTTGCCTTAGACTTTGTTGCCAGATAAATTGAGATTCCCTCATCTACCTCACCGTCAAAGACGACCTTGCCCTTGTCCAAAACGATGCAGCGGTCACACAGGTCGCGGATCGTGGCCATGTTGTGGCTGACATACAGCACGGTCTTGCCGTCGCGCTGGGCGGCCTGACGCATCTTCGTCAGACACTTTTTCTGGAACTTCATATCACCGACAGCCAGAACCTCGTCCATGATCATGATCTCGCTGTCCAGATGGGCCGCCACGCTGAAGGCCAGCTTGACGAACATACCGCTGGAATAGCGCTTGACCGGCGTGTCGATGAAGTCCCTCACCTCGGAAAACTCGATGATCTCATCCATTTTAGCGTCGATCTCAGCGCGGGTCATGCCGAGGATCGCGCCGTTCAGATAGACATTCTCACGGCCGGTCATCTCGGGGTGGAAGCCGGTGCCGACCTCCAGCATCGAGGCCACACGGCCGTACAGATCAATGTCACCCTCCGTGGGCGCAGTGACATGGGTCAGCAGCTTGAGCAGCGTGGACTTGCCCGCGCCGTTGGAGCCGATGATGCCCACGGCCTCGCCTTTGTTGACTGTAAAGCTGACGCCGTTCAGCGCCATAAAGGTCGTGCCGATCAGGCGCTGGTCGGTGCCGATCAGGGTGTTGGGGTCCTCCTTGCCGCGCTTGCGGGCCCACCAGCTCTGCAGGTCGCCGCGCAGCGTGCCGCCGCCGATCTGGCCGAGGCGGTACTGCTTTTTGACATCCTTGACGCGGATCATCAGTTTATTTTCACTCATCACACGCGCCCCCTTATACGGTATCGACAAAGGTCTTTTCGACCTTGCTGAAAAGCGAGATACCTACAGCCAGCAGGATAACTGTCCAAATCAGCGAAACACACCACATCAGTATTGAGCATTCGCCTGCGCCAAGGAAGATGGCACGGAAGCTTTCCATCGGGGCCGTCATTGGATTCAGCATGATGATGGTACGCAGGGTAGTATTTCCCAGCATTGACAGCGGGTAAACAACCGGCGTAGCGTACATCCAAAGCTGCACGCCAAAAGTCACCACAATCATCAAATCGCGATAGCGCGTTGTAACGCTGGAAACGATGATGCCGCACCCCAGCCCCAGCAGACCCACCTGCAGCAGTATGGGCACCAGCAGCGGCATGGCGGCCCAGTTGGGAGAAAGCTGGCCGGTAAAAACATAGAACAGCATCACAATAAAGAACAGCGCAAACTGCACTAAGAAGTTTATCATGCCGGAAATCATCGTAGAAATCGGCATAGCCAGACGCGGAAAGTAAACCTTGCTGAAAATAGTCGAGTTTGTTGTGAAGGTTCCTGACACCTTGTTTATGCAAGAGGAAAACAGCCCCCAAAGCGCAGTGCCTGCCAGATAAAACGGCACCTGCGGCACACCGCCGGTAGAAAGCTGTGCAATGACGCCGAACATAACCGTATACATCGCCGTCGAAAGCAGCGGGTTGATCAGTATCCACGCCGGGCCAAGTACCGTCTGCTTGTACAGCACAGTAAAATCACGCTTGACAAAAAGCCAAATCAGATCCTTATAGCGCCACAGCTCACCAATATCCACCCGAGCCATATTGCTGGCCGAGCCATAGTGAACATGGTACTGCTTTGGGGATGACATTTGCTCCATGAATAAAAGCTCCTTATATTTTGTGCTTTAAAAAAGTCCGATACACCGGCAGACCCAGCCGCAGCAACACGGCACGCAACAGCATACTGCGCTGTCCGGTGCGCTTTGCCAAATCGCGGTAGGCATCGGCACAGGCTTGACAGTCCATACGGTAACGGGCCTGCTGTTCCGGGGTAGAAAGGTCAAAGCGTTGTTTTTCAGCCAGGTTGTCAATGGCGTCATTCAAAAGTCCCTCTGCCCGTAAAGTATCGCCTTTTGCGGCAAAGTGTGCCGTCCACTCCAGCAAATACTCACTGCGATCCAGATAACTGCGAGGATCTCCCTGAGACATGATACTGCCGGAATGTTGGGTGTACCGATATCCCTGATACCCCATACAGGTGATGTACTTGCAGCTATCAATCAAACCCGGCAGCAGAAACATATCCTCATATCGTTTTCCCTCTGCAAATCTCCTTGTTCGGAATAGTTCCGCCTTGCACAGTTTATTGCATGCCATGACATAGTACGAGCATTGATCCCCGCACGAAAAGAAATGCGGCCAGAATGTTTCCGGTGTAATATCCGCATCGCAGATAGCTGTGCAAACCGATTCAGGCTCTGGTTCATCGTTTTCATTCGTACATATATAGTTAAAAATCACGATATCCGCATTTTTCTGTTGCTGCCTGTCCAGAGCGCGTTGCATAATATCCAACTCCAGACGGTCATCACTGTCCACAAAGGTAATATAGTCTCCTGTACAAACATCCAGTCCACTATTGCGCGCAGCGGAAAGGCCGCCGTTTTTGCGGTGTATGACCCTGATGCGGGGGTCTTTTTCTGCCCAGGCATCACACATCGCCGGGCAGCGGTCGGGGCTGCCATCGTCCACCAAAATAATTTCCAGATTCGTATAAGTCTGCCCTGTCACGCTGGCCACACAGGCATCCAGATAGCGCTCCACTTTGTAGACCGGAATTATTACACTGATTTTTGGCATGGGCATCCTTTCTCATTTAGGTCATAACCGCACAATCGCAAATATCAATGCACCGCTGGCGTGGTGCTTACGCCCGCATACCGGAAACTGCACGGTGCCGCCTCAGGTCTGCTGCTGTCTGATGCGGGCCTCCTCCAGCAGAGCCCGTACTTTCGGTTTCCAGATATAATGGCGAAAAATTCTTGTCATAAAGAACCAAAACTTATTTTCCACTTCGCACCACAATCGCAATGGCAGGGATTCTTGACTGTAGTTTACCAACCTGCACAAGCGCCCGGCGCCAAAGCTGCGAAAGTGCTCCAGAAAAATCGCTGCTTCTTCCGCAAGCTGCAAATCTTTGCGATGAGCATACAACTGCTGATATTCATAAATTGTACGCACCAGGCTAGCTCCCCAAAAACCTTTTGCCACCCGCCCTTGCTCATAGACCATCAATGCATTGAGCATAAAGTTCTGGTACTGACTGCGCAGATGAAAGGTACTTCCTTCTGTCTGTCGATAATTGAACATGCAGTCCGGCAGGTAGTAAACCCCACCGTATGGCAAAAACTGCGCTGTAAGCATATTATCGTCAATCGTAACACGACTGGCATACGGATCTATCCCCTGCTGCCTGAGATTACGAAACATCATCGCGTTGGTATGGACATAAAGGAAGCTCCAATACTCTTTTGCCGTCAAGCCACATTCGCGAATCGGTTTTTCGATTGGGCGCGTCTCACCGGTGCTCTCCCAGTAATAACAGCCGTTATGACCGCAGGCAACATAGACATGTTCCTTATCCGCATCCAGGATATCCGCTTGCTTCTGCAGCTTGTTGGGATCTGTATAAAAATCATCCCCATCCAAGTAGCAGATATATTCGCCCCTTGCTTCCTCAAGCAACCGGCTGCGAATCGCGTTCAGGCGTTGAATGCGTCCACGGTTGTCCACTTTCAAACCCGGCTTACGCTCCATAATGAACATCCGAATCGTATCCGGGCAGCGGCTGCACCAATTGTGCAATTTTTCCACCGTTCCATCGTCAGAGCCATCATCCGCGCAGAGGATCTCGACCGGGAAATCCGTTTTCTGGGCAAGGACGCTTTCCATTGTCTGATCTACATACGGTGCCAAATTGTAGAATGAGATCAGTACACTGACCTTGGGCTGCTGCATGACAAACTCCTTATCCGTTCAACACCTCAAACCAGAGCAGACCGTTTTCATCCGGCTCCGGCTTGAGGGGGGTATATCCCTGCTTTGCATAAAAACGGCAGGCCCGCACATTCTGCGGGGCAACGCACCAGTAGATACGGCGCAGTCCCAGCTGCGAAAACCCGAGCTGCAAAATCGCCTGCATTCCCCATGCGGCCACACCATGGCCCATGGCACAGCGCCGCACCGCAATGGCAAACTCAGCCTCTCCTCGGCCTGCATCGCAGTTTTTCAGGCTTACCGTTCCCTGATAAACACCCGCCCCATCTGCCACCGCGCGGTGGAGACTGGGGGTATCCTGCTGTGCCGCAGCAATAAAGCGCTCACAATCCGCAAGCGTCATGCCTGAAAAATCAGCACGCATATACCGCACCGCGTCCGGATCATGCATCCATTCCAGCATGAGGGGGGCATCCTGCGGCTGTAAACAACGAAGCTGCATCATTCTTCTTCCACCCACCGGATAAACTCATCATAATCCCGGATATAATCCTCTGCCTCGTAGTAGGAGTCTGCGGCAACACAAAGCACAGAGTTTTCCTGCTGCCAGATCATTTCCCGCCACATATTATGCTCGACGATCAGCCCCTTGGCGGGGTCATTGAGCAGGACCTCGCTCTTTTCGTGACCATCGTCCAACCGGATCAGGATGCTGCCGTAGGGGCACCACAGCACCTGCCGCAGCGCCTTGTGGGCATGGCCGCCGCGCTGGGTGCCCTGCGGCGCACCGTGGATATAGTAGATGCGCTTGATGTCAAACGGCACATCGCGGCTGCCCTCAAAGACCGAGAGCGTTCCCTGTCCTTCCGCCGTGACGCTTTTCATATGGATTGTCTGGATAATCATAGTGGACGCCTTTCTCACTTTTCCGCAAACGCGCAGATGGCGCGCAGGATGGTTATGTCGCCGTTTGTGGGCGGGGTCCATGCACGCTGCGCTTTTTTGAAGGGGGCGCTCTGCGGCACGATGAGCCGCCCGACCAGCCCCCGAACCAGCCGGGATTTCCGGCGGTCGTTGAAGTAGTATTCATAGGCCAGCCGCACCGTGAGGTCGCGGGGGAACTTCTCCCGCAGCAGCGCAAGCATGGCGCGCCATTCGCCCAGCATCCGCTCACGGGCGCGGGCATCGGTCGAAACACCGCCGCCGTACTCGTACCAGACGGTCAGGCGGTCATAGCGGGTGATCTGTATTCCCTGCACGGCGAACATCCGCAGCGAAAAATCCTCCGCCAAGTGGACACGCCCGGCCATGGTATCCATCGCGGCCTGCAGCAGCGCCCGCTCATACACAAGGCCCGCGCCGCTGATGCCGTCATCGTAGAGCAGCAGATTGCGGCGGACGGTCCTTGCATCGTAGTGCGCCGGGTCGTAGGGGGTGCGGTCAAAGGGGGTCTCGCCCGGGACCGGGTGCGGGTCGCTGCCCGGCGCAAAGTAGGCCTGCCGGCCGAAAGCCACGCGCGGCGCATCTGCCTGCAGGCGGCCGAGCCACCAGCGCAGCGTTTCACTGTCATAGAGGAAATCTCCCGGCGAAAGGGTCAGCACCCACCGGGTGGTGACTGCACGCAGGGCGTTCTGCATGTTTTTCACAGTGCCGCCGTTCGGCATCAGCTTGACGGTCTGCACATCGGTGATGCCGTGGGCTGCAAGATATGCGCGGCTCTCGGCAAAATAATCCTGCGGTGAACCGTCATCCCCCAGCACCACGGCGAAATCGCGGGTGTCCTGCATGGCCAGTGCCGCCAGCGTGCGCCGCAGCGCCCCGGCGTCCGGGCGGTATTGCAGGATGACGATGGTGAGTTGCGGCACAGTGGGCCTCCTTTCGGCTTCACAAATGTACTAAAGGCAGCGTGGTACGGGTCGTCGAGGACGCCGACCCCTACAACGGTCACCCGTAGGGGGCGGCATCCCCGCCGCCCCGTCAGGCTTGCCGCCACTTACCCTTCCATCCGCCCCATCTTCCCGTTCCAGAAATCCACGGCGCCTCTGAACGCGCCGTAGCTGCGTCCCTTTTTGCGGCCGAGCGCCTTTGTCAGCGCGTAGCGGGCCGCGCCGGTGAGGAGCGGCAGAATCGTTTTCAGCCTTGCATAGGCGGTGCTTCTGCCTTTGCAGGTCAAATACAGTGTGTTGCGCGTGATGTAATACACCGACAGCATACCGCCGGCGCTGCCGCCGGCCTTGTGGTGGATGACCGCATCGGGCAAAAACCACAGCGGCACGCCCGCGCGGGTCAGCCGCAGGCAGTAATCGACATCCTCGCAGTACATAAACAGCGTCTCATCGAGATAGCCGACCTGTTCAATGACCGCGCGCGGCAGCAGCACGCAGCAGAAGGTGATAAAGCTGACCTGCTTTTTCTCCGCAAAGCGCGGGCCGTCCTTTTCATGGCCGCCCAAATGCTTCACCCTGCCGGTCTTGGGGTCCAGCGCGCCGCCCGCAAACCAGATTTCGTCCGGCGGGTCCATAAACAGCATCTTCGGGCAGCTGACCGCCCCGGCCGGGGTTTCGGCCAGCAGCTTTTCCAGAAAATCCGGCCGTGCGGCCGTGTCATTGTTGAGCAGCAGCGCAAAATCACAGCCATCGGCCAGCGCGCGGCGGATTCCGATGTTGTTGGCCGCCGCAAAGCCGACATTCTGCTGCTGCGGCAGAAACACCGTGTTCGGCGGCAGCTTGTCCTGCAGCTGCGCCACCGAATCATTGGGCGAGGCATCGTCGATCAGGATGATCTCAAAATCGGTAAAGGTCTGCCGCTGCAGGCTTTCCAGACAGACCAGCGTGTCCTGCCAGCCGTTGTAATTGGAGATGATGATTCCGACCTTCGGCATGGCTTACCCCTCATACTCGTTCACGGCGTCAATGACTGCCTGCACCTGCGCCTCGGTCATGCCGTAATACATCGGCAGGCTCAGCTCGGTGGCGGAGATTTCCTCTGCCAGCGGCAGTGCGCCCTGCGCAAGGCCCAGCTCCCGGTAGGCCCCCTGCAGATGGATCGGTGTCGGGTAGTGCTTGTTCGTGCCGATGCCTCGATCTGCCAGATGCTTTTCCAGCGCATCGCGGGTCTTGCAGCGCACGGCAAAGATATGCCAGACATGCTCACAGCCGGGCTGCACGGCGGGCAGCGCCACGGCGGGGTTGTGTATCCCGGCCAGATAGCGCGCGGCGATGCGGCGGCGCTCGGCGTTCATGGCATCGAGATGCGGCAGCTTGGCCGCCAGAAAAGCGGCCTGCAGCTCGTCCAGACGGGAGTTCTGTCCCTTATAAATATGGTGGTATTTGTAGTCGCTGCCGTAGTTGCCCAAGGCGCGGATCTTCTCGGCCAGCGCATCATCATTCGTTGTCACGCAGCCTGCATCGCCCAGCGCCCCCAGATTCTTGCCCGGGTAGAAGCTGAACCCGGCGGCATCGCCGAGGCTGCCCGCCCGGCGGCCCTTGTAGACTGCGCCGTGGGCCTGTGCCGCATCCTCAATGACCTTGAGGCCATGTTTTTTTGCAATGGCGTTGATTTCATCCATCGGGGCGCACTGGCCGTAGAGATGCACCGCCATGATGGCCTTTGTGCGCGGCGTGACGGCGGCCTCGATGCGGGCGGGGTCGATGTTATAGCTTGCAAGCGTGGGCTCGACCAGCACGGGGGTCGCCCCGGCGTAGCTGATGGCCAGCACCGTTGCAATAAAGGTGTTGGAGGGGGCGATGACCTCATCGCCCGGGCCGATGCCCATCGCCTTGAGGATCAGCACCAGCGCGTCCAGTCCGTTGCCGCAGCCGATGCAGTGCCTGACGCCGCAGTAGGCGGCAAACGCCTTTTCAAAGGCGGCATCCTCGCGGCCGCCGATGTACCAGCTGTTGTCCAGCACGCGGGCAAACGCCCCGCGCAGCTCGGCATCCAGTTCCCGCTCCATCGGGCGGAAAGAGACAAACGGCACCGTGACAGGGATCTCGGACATAGGGTGACACCTCATTTTGAAGATAAAATTTACCGTAGGTGCGTGCTCTACATGCGCGCGTGCAGCCTGCGGCAGCGATGCAGGCGGATATGGCATCCGCCCCGCACGGCACCCGCACCGCCGCGTTTACCCCGCAAAAGGGCGTACACGACCTACTATATCGTCTTATTATACAACAAAATGTACCCTTTCGCAACACAAAAGAGGGCACCGCCCAAAATAAGCGGTGCCCCTGGCAATGCCTTAGTTTATCCGTTGTTTTCCTTCGGGGCGCGGGTGGCGCACTCGGGGCCGCAGCTGCACTCGTCAATGCTCACATGGTCCGCGCAGCAGCAGCGTCCCTCCAGATAGCGGCAGCCCTTGTCGTCACAGTGGATGTCGGTTTCCGGCGAGGCGGGCGGGTTGTCGGTGGCGACATTGCCGCAGCCCTCGCTGTTGCGGTAGCTGCCGCAGACAGCATCCCCGGGGCCGGTGTGGCGGACCTGAATGCTGTTCAGGCAGCAGCAGCCCGCCTTATTATGGCAGCAGTCATACTGCGCACAGTCAAGATAGTTCATAGCTAAACACCTCCGTACCGACAGTATGCGCAGGGGCGGGGGTGTTTATGCAGGGGACATTCGTTCAAAGGGACCGCTTACCTCAGACCACCGCCCGCTCTGCCTTGAGCGCCCGCTCGTACTCCCGGAGGAAGGCGGCAAACCCGGCCACATCAGCGGCATCGGGGGTCACGGTCGTGCTGCGTGCCCCGGCAAAGACGCGGGTCTTGAGGTAGTCGGCCAGCGTCTCACCCTCGGCGCGGTGCAGGCGGTAGGCTGCAAGCAGGGCCATGCCGTAGGGGCCGCCCTCGCCCGCCGTCTCCATGCAGGTCACGGGTGCGCCCGCCGCCGCTGCCAGATACCGCTGGGCAACGCCCGGCGTCTTGAACAGCCCGCCGTGGCCCAGCAGGGTATCCACGGCCACATCCTCGTTCCTCAAAACCTCCAGCCCCATGGCCAGCGTGGCAAAGGCCGAGTAGATGTTGGCCCGCATGAAGTTGGCCAGCGTAAAATCGGCATCGGGGCGGCGCAGCAGCAGCGGCAGGCCCGCGTCAAAATGGGTCACGCTCTCGCCGGAGAAGTAGTTCACCGGGGTCACGCCGCCGCAGTCGGGTGCGCCCCTGAGCGACTCATGGAACAGCTTTGTGAAAAGCGTTCCCTTATCGACCTCAGCCCCGCAGAGCGCCGCGCTCTCGGCCAGCAGGCTGACCCATGCGTTCAGATCGCTCGTGCAGTTGTTGCAGTGGACCATGGCCACAGCCTCGCCGTTGGGGGTCGTGACCATGTCGATCTCGGGGTAGACGCGGGAGAGCGGCTTTTCCAGCACGACCATTGCAAAGATGCTGGTGCCGGCGCTGACATTGCCGGTGCGCGGGGCCACGCTGTTCGTGGCGACCATGCCGGTCCCGGCGTCCCCCTCCGGCGGGCAGAACGGCACGCCGGGCTGCAGTGTCCCCGTGGGGTCCAGCAGGCGGGCGCCCTCCGCCGTCAGCGCACCGGCATCGGCACCGGCGGGCAGCACTGCGGGCAGCAGCTCGGCCAGCTCACGCCCGAAGCCGTGACCGGCGATCAGGCGGCTGCAGGTCTTGAGCATTTCGGCATCATAGCCGCCGGTGGCGCTGTCGATGGGGAACATGCCGCTGGCATCGCCCACGCCCAGCACCTTTTGCCCGGTGAGCTGCCAATGGACATAGCCCGCCAGCGTTGTAAAGAAGGCCAACTCGCCCAGATGTTCCTCCCCATTGAGAAGCGCCTGATAGAAATGCGCGATGCTCCACCGCTGGGGAATGTTGAAGCCGAGCGCCTCGGTCAGCTCGGCCGCCGCCGGGCCGGTCATCGTATTGCGCCATGTGCGGAAGGGCACCAGCAGACGGCCGGCCCCATCAAAGGCCAGATAGCCGTGCATCATTGCAGAGATCCCGATGCAGCCCACCGTTGTAAGGGGCTGCCCGTATTTTGCCTGCACATCGGCGGCCAGCGCGGCGTAGGCGTGCTGCAGGCCGGTATGCACGGCCTCCAGCGGGTAGGTCCAGACGCCGTCCTTCAGCTGGTTTTCCCAAGTGAAGTCTCCCTGCGCCACCGGGGCATGGCCGCCGTCCACCAGCACCGCCTTGATGCGGGTCGAGCCGAATTCAATACCGAGTGCGCACTGTCTGAGGTCGAGCATGGTATCACTCCTTGCCAAATTCTGTCTGTTTTGCAGGCGGACCTTCTGCCGCCAGTATCGTGCTTTTATTATACCAGACAGCGCGGCCGCCGACCAGTGCCTGCTGTTTTAAAAGGTGGATTTTTGTTCAAAAAAGTGCAGTCAGTCCTGCAGGGATTTGTAATAGAGCCTCATACCATGGGTCTGCCATCCGGCTTTTAAGGCAGCACCGCACAATTCCCGCCTTGCCACAAAAAAAATCCCCTAGAGAATGCCGCAAACCAACTTGGCTGCGTCATTTTCCAGGGGGATTTGGTTGGGCCGGCCGGATTTGAACCGACGGATGGAGGAGTCAAAGTCCTCTGCCTTACCGCTTGGCGACGGCCCATTATAAAAAGAAAAGACCGCGCAGGAACGGGCCTGAACGGTCTTTGGTGGGGTGCCTAGAGAGATTCGAACTCTCGGCCTCCAGAGCCACAATCTGGCGCGCTAACCAACTGCGCCATAGGCACCACATAATGCGCCCGAAGGGACTCGAACCCCCGGCCCACTGCTTAGAAGGCAGTTGCTCTATCCAGCTGAGCTACGGGCGCTTATTGCGGGTTCTGCCCACAAGGGACATACTGCGTAAGTTATTATAGCAACGCAATCGGTCTTTGTCAAGCTTTTTCGGTAAGTTTTTTACAAAATCGGCGGTTTTTGCTCTACAAAGTACACCTCATACCATTCTATAAAGCAGTAAAACGCCCATATCTTCGTCATAGCGTTTGTTTTTCCTGCCCGGTGGTCATCCAGCAGGGCGCAGAGCGCCCCGGTGTCAAAAAAGCGCTCGGCCACCGGGCCGGTGAATTTGGCCTTCACCCGCGCATAGTATTCGTCCTGCCGCAGCCAGTCGGCCAGCGGCACGGGGAACCCGCGCTTAGGGTTTGTGGCCAGCGCCCGGGGCAGGCGGCGTGCCGCAGCGGCGCGCAGGGCGATTTTGCCCCGCCGCGCGGTGCAGCGGTACCGCCGGGGCAGCCCCAGCGCCACAGCCAGCACCCGCCGGTCCAAAAACGGCACCCGCAGCTCAAGGCTGTGGGCCATACTCATCCGGTCCGCCTTGCGCAGAATGTCCCGCGGCAGCCATGTCTGCAAATCCACCCACTGCAGGGCCGTTGGCTCATCCAAGCCGCGCACCTTATCAAAATACGGCTTGCAGCGGCGGGCCGGGTCGGGCGTATTGGGCGAGCGCTTCAAATATTTATCGCGCTCCTGCGGGGTCTCAAACACATAGTTGGCCCGGGCGCAGCGCTGCCAGCGGGGCTGTGCGCCCCGGCGCAGAAAGCCGCACCCCGGCAGCAGGGCGGCCAGCGCGCGGCGCAGCGGGCGCGGCATCCGCTGCCACCCCTCGGCCCAGACGGCCTGCCGGTACAGCGGGTAGCCGCCGAACAGCTCATCCGCCCCCTCGCCCGACAGTACCACTTTTACACGCTGCCGCGCAGTTTTGCACAGAAAATACAGCGGCACCTCCGCCGGGTTGGGCATCGGCTCGTCAAGATACCACTGGATCGCGCGGTTGGCGTCAAAGAACGCCTCGGCTGTAACGGTCGTTTCGGTCAGGGGCACGCCCAGCGCCGCCGCTGCCGCGCGGGCGGCGGGCAGCTCGGAGTATTTTTCTTCCCGATAGCCGACCGAAAAGCACTGTACCGCAGGCTGATTGCGCGCTGTCTCCCGCACGACCAGCGAGGAATCCACCCCGCCGGAGAGAAAGCACCCGACCTCCACATCCGCGATGCGGTGGGCGGCGGCGCTATCCGCCAAAGCATCGCCGATCGCTTGCGCCCAGCTGCGCAGACTGCGGCCCCGCTGCACCCGAAAGCGCGGCGCGGCGTAGCGCTGCAGACTCACGCGGCCGTTTTGCCAGCACAGCGTATGGGCAGGCGGCAGCTCATACACACCCGCAAACAGTGTTTCCCGGTCGGGCAGGTACTCCATGCTGAGCCAGTCGGGCAGGCGGGCCTCGTTCAGCCGCTTTTCAAAGGCCGGGTGCGCCAGAAACGCCTTGATCTCGCTGGCAAAAAGCAGGCACGCCCCCTTTTGGTAATAGTACAGCGGCTTGATGCCGAAAAGATCCCGCGCGCAGAACAGGGTACCGGCGGCGCGGTCCCACAGAGCAAACGCGAACATCCCGCGCAGATGCCGGGGCAGCGCCGCGCCCCATGCCTCATACCCGTGCAGCAGGACCTCGGTGTCGGAGTCGGTGGCAAAGGTGTGGCCCAACCGGCGCAGCTCTGCGCGCAGCGGCTTATAGTTGTAGATCTCGCCGTTGAACACCACCACAAGGGTGCCGTCCTCGTTGAACATCGGCTGGCCGCCGCCGTTCACATCTATGATCGACAGACGGCGGTGGCCCAGCGCGGCGCGCGTGTCTGCATAATAGCCCTCACCGTCCGGCCCGCGGTGCCGGATAAGCTCCGCCATTGCCTTGGCCGTTTGCCGGGCCGATGCAGGGTCAAGGTATTCTGCCGTAAAACCGACGATGCCGCACATGGCTGCTGTCACCCCTTTTCCAATCGCTTTCGCTGCCCCTGCAGCTTGCGGGCATACCCGCATTGCCGCATCACAAACCAGATCCGCCGGGGCGCGCCCTCCCCTGCCGCCAGCAGATGGGCGCTGGCTCTGCCGCGGCGGCGCAGGAGAGCGGCGCGGTGCAGCAGCAGCCTGCTGGGGCAGTGCCGCCGCACCACGCACCACGGCGCAGTGTGCCAGACAGCAGGGCGCAGCCGCGGCGGTGTGACAGGGCTGCGGCAGAGCAGATCCTCCACCAGCGGCCCTGCCAGCGGCGCACCCGCGGCATCGCAGTAAAACGACGCACGGCCCGGGCGGGGGTTCAGCTCAAACAGAACCGGCTCGCTGCGGCGGTCGTATTTCAAATCAAAATTGGCGTAGCCGCGCCAGCCCGCCGCCTGCAGCAGCCCCCGCAGGGTGTCCAGCAGGGCGGTGTCCTGCCGGACAGGCTCCACCAGCACGGCGGCATAGTTGCCGGTGCCCTCGGGCGTGCGCTCCTGCAAAAGGGGCTGGCCCTGCACAAGCCACGGCACGCTGCCATCCCGCGCACAGTAGGCATTCACGACCCCCAGACGGGTATCCGGGCCGGGGATGTACTCCTGCAGGAGGATAGCGCCGCAGTAGCTGCTGCGGCAGACTGCGTCCAGAACAGCGCCCAGCGCGGCAGCGTCCCCTGCCAGATACACCTTGCGTTTCCCGGGAAAGCGGCAGCGCGCCCACGCATCGGAGTCCGCCGGCTTGACGATGACCGGCCAGCCGAACGGCAGATCCGGCACCGTGCCGCCGGGGCAGAACACCACCGTTTGGGGCGTGCGCAGCCCGGCAGCGCGGCAGGCGGCGGCAAAGCGCTGCTTGTCGCTGAGTGCTTCAACGGCCTCGGGCGGCGGGCAGGCAAAGCGGTAGGCCTCGCGCAGGGCATCGGCATGGCGTGCCAGCAGGCGGGTGTAGCCGTCCGCACAGGGGACAAGCAGCCGCGTTTTGCCGGGATGCTGTGCGGCCAGACCGAGCAGCGTGGCGGTGAACACGGTATCCTGCGCAAACGCCGGGTCCTGCACAGCAACGCGGACAAGGCGGCTGCAGGCCAGCGCCGGCAGCGCGCGGCGGCAGACGGCAAGGCTGCGGACACCGCAGGTTTCATAAAAGCTGCGGGCCATGCCGTAGACATTGGCATCCCCGCCCAGCAGCACCGGCAGAATCTGCGGCATAAAAATCCCCCCTGTGGCAGTATATGCCGCAAGGGGGCGTTTATTCTTTTTGCCTTCTCCCATAGGGAGAAGGTGGCCTCGCAGGGCCGGATGAGGGGCAGGTATACCACAGCCGCCCGGCAAATGGGTTCTGTTGGCAAGGCTGCCCCTCATCCGCCCTCGGGCGGGGCCTCGGGCACCTTCCCCCAAGGGGGAAGGCTTTCTGTTATTTCTCCGTCAGCGGCATTTCCTCCGTCCAGACATTTCCATTCGTGTCTGTCACACGCACAACGTACTTCGGCAGCGTCTCGCCGTCGTACTCCCAGCCGTTGATGACGGCATCATCGTAAAACGTGCCATTCCAGACGCTCTCGGTGCGGGAGGAATTGCCATAGCTGTACTCGCCCTCGCAATCCAGTACGGCGGTGGCTGTCGGCTCCCCGGCGTCGCCGTTCAGGCGCAGGTCGATTTCCACCTGCGCAAGCTGCATCCACGGCGGGGCGTCCACCTGCACCTCCACAGGGTAGCAGGTCAGGGTCAGGCGGTACTGCTTATTGCCGACCCGCCGCACGGAATACCCAAAGTCCAGACTGCTGCCTACCGCGCCCCAGATAATCTGCGGCTCGTTCATCTCGTCGTTGAAATCCACGGTCCCCAGCGTCTCGTTGGTGGTCACGCCGTCAACCGTCGACTGCACGCTCAATTCATAGGTGCTGCCCACCGTAAAAACGATACCGTCCGCCGCAAAGCTGCCGTCCGGCGCGGCGGTCATATCGTACAACCGCGTTTCATCACCGCAGCGCACGGCCAGCCGTGCGGTCGTGCCCGCGGCGGCTGTGCGCGGCGTAACCTGCACCTGCACAGGCATCCAGCTGCCCGCCGCGTCCCTGTGCAGCTTATCGGCAGGCAGCCAGCGCCAGTCCAGCACCGTGGTCTCCCCCATGCGGACGGCATCCTGCAGCTCTGAAATCTGCGCCGAAAGGTCTGCCTGCTGGGCCGCGTAGCTGGCTTGGATCGCGGCGTAATTCTGGTTCAGCGCGTCGATCTGCCGCTCATACTGCAGCGCCGTTCCGGCCAGCAGCCCCGCCAGCACAAGGAAGGCCGCGCCTGCGGCACCGCCCCACAGCCGTCGGCGGCGCCCTTCCTCGGCATCGCGGGCGGCCAGCAGGTCCCGCAGGGCGTCCAGCGTCACGGCGGGGGCTTCGGGGCTTTCGGCCTGTGCGCCCAGCAGCGCATCCACGCCGGTGCCCAGCTCCGCCGCCAGCGCCTGCAAATTGTCCAGCCCGGGCAGGGCGGTGTCCTTCTCCCACTTGCCCAGCGCCTGCCGGCTGACGCCGATTTTTTCGGCCAGCGCCTCCTGACTCATTCCCTTTGCCTTGCGCGCGGTCTGGATGTTCTGTCCCAGTGTCATTGTCTCGCCCTCTTTCCGCTTTGTTCTGACAAGATTTTACCACAGCCTGTGGTAAAATGCCAGCAAGTCAAGTATACAAAACGGTAACGGCAGGTTGCTCTGCCGGGAAAGGACAACAATCTCATGTGCGGAATTGCGGGATTCATCGCCGGGCAGGGCGCGGCCGATGCCGGGGCGCTTGCCCCCATGCTGGCGCGCATCGCCCACCGCGGCCCGGACGGTCAGGGCACCTTTGTGGAGGGGCCTGCCGCCCTTGGCCACTGCCGGCTGGCGATCATCGACCTTGCTGGCGGTGCCCAGCCGCTGTACAGCGAGGATAAAAATCTGGTCATCGTTTTCAACGGCGAGATCTACAACTACAAAGCCCTGACCGCCGAGCTGACGGCGCTGGGCCACTGCTTTGCGACCCGCACCGACACCGAGGTCCTGCTGCACGGGTGGGAGCAGTGGGGCCGCGAGCTTTTGCCCCGGCTGCGCGGCATGTTTGCCTTTGCGCTGTGGGACCGCCGGGCCGGGACGCTGTTCTGTGCGCGGGACATGTTCGGCATAAAGCCGCTGTACTACTGCCGCTGTGCGGACGGCACGCTGCTGTTTGCCAGCGAGATCAAGGCATTTCTGGACCACCCGTCCTTTGAAAAGCGGCTGAACGCGGCGCAGCTGCCGCTCTACTTATCCTGCCAGTATTCGCCGGGGCGAGACACCTTTTTTGCCGGGGTGGAGAAGCTGCTGCCCGGGCATTTTCTTATCTTCTCTGACGGCATCGTGCGCACAACGCGGTGGGTGCAGCCCGCCTTTCTGCCCGGGGAGACGCCGGTCCCGCCGTCCGAGTTGGAGGCTGTTCTGCGGGACAGCGCCGCCGCCCACAAGGTCGCCGATGTCGAGGTCGCAGGCTTTCTGTCCGGCGGGGTGGATTCCGCCTACATAACGGCGCTGGCGCGCCCCGGCCGCACCTACACGATCAGCTACGCCGAGCCGCGCTATGACGAGTCCTTCCCCGCCCGGACGCTGGCGCGCAGCCTCGGCGTGCGCAACCGGGTGCGGCGCATCAGCCCCGGGGAGTTCTGGGACGCCGTGCCAGCCGTGCAGTACCACATGGACGAGCCGCTGGCAGATGCCGCCGCCGTGGCGCTCTACTTCCTGAACCGCGAAGCCGCGCGGGAGGTCAAGGTCTGCCTGTCGGGCGAGGGCGCAGATGAGCTGTTCGGCGGGTACAACATCTACCGCGACCCCTTCACCCTCCGCTGGTACGACCGGCTGCCGCCGTGGCTGCGCGGCGGTCTGGGCGCGGCGGCCGGGCTGCTGCCGCCCGGGCCGGGGGTGAATTTTCTGGTGCGGCGCGGCTGCCCGCTGGAGGAGCGGTATTTTGGCCCCACCGCCCTGATGACCGAGCGGGAAAAGCGCCGCCTGCTGGCCGACTATGAGGGGGACGGCGACCCGATGTTCCTGACGGAGGCCCTGTGGGACAGCACCGAGGGGCTGGACCCGGTGAGTCGGATGCAGCAGGTGGACATAAACCTCTGGCTGGCCGGAGATATCCTGCTCAAGGCGGACAAGATGAGCATGGCCCACAGCCTTGAGCTGCGGGTGCCGTTTCTGGACAGGGAGGTGTTTGCCCTGGCCGCCGCCCTGCCCGCCGCCGCCAAGGCCGATGCCCGCATGACGAAGATTGCCCTGCGGCAGGCGGCTGCACGCACACTGCCCCCGGCCAGCGCTGCCCGCAAAAAGCTGGGCTTTCCCGTGCCGGTGCGGGACTGGCTGCGGCAGGAGCCCTACACCAGCCGGGTTCGTGCCGCCTTTGCGCGCCCGGCGGCTGCGCAGTTCTTTCGGCCGCAGGTGCTGCATAGTATGTTAAACCGGCACCTGCACGGCGGCGACTGCTGGCGGCAGATCTGGTGCGTCTACAGTTTTCTGATCTGGTATGAGCAATTTTTTGGAGCGTGATGCCGAATGGATCTGCGCCGCCTTATCCGGGATACCGGCTGCCGGCTTTTGCGGGGGGATGCCCTGACCGAGATCACCTGCGTCTGCTGCGACTCCCGCAGCGCGGAGCCGGGGGCGCTTTTTGTCTGTCTGCCCGGCCGCCGCACTGACGGCAGCGTCTACGCCGCACAGGCCGCCGCAGCCGGGGCGGCGGCCGTGCTGTGCGCACCGGGCTACACCGGGAGCGATCTGCCCGACCGCTGCGCCGTTTTGCAGGCAGACGACCCGCGCCGCATGATGGCCGTGCTTTCGGCGCGGCTGTACGGCGACCCCGGCGGGCGGATGACGCTGGTGGGCATCACCGGCACCAAGGGCAAGACGACCACCGCCCACCTGCTGGCGGCCATCCTGCAGGCGGACGGACGGCAGGTGGGGCTGATCGGCACAAACGGTGCCTGCTGGCCGGGGCACCGCCACGATCTGAACCACACCACGCCCGAGAGCTGTGACCTGCAGGCGCTGCTGCGCCGGATGGCCGATGACGGCTGCGACACCTGCATCATGGAGGTGTCCAGCCTCGGCATGAAAGCCGACCGCACAGCCGGGATAGCATTTGATACCGGGGTGTTCACCAATCTCTCCCCCGACCACATCGGCCCCGGCGAGCACGCCGATTTTGCGGAATATCTCTACTGGAAAAGCGCCCTCTTCCGGCAATGCCGCGCAGGAGTTTTCAACAATGATGACCCCTATGTGGGGGAAATCACGGCCGGATGCACCTGCCAAATGATAACCTACGGCATCACACATCCCGCCGATGTGCGGGCCGGGGCAGACTTCACCCTGCTGCGCACCGGCGGGCGGCTGGGGGCGGCCTTCACGGTGGACGGCGTACCCTACACCGTGGGAATGCCGGGGGCATTCAGCGTGCAGAACGCCTTGGCCGCGCTGACTGCGGCAAGGCAGCTGGGGGCGGGCGAGAATGCCATTCGGCAGGGGATGGCCCGTGCTGTGGTGCGGGGCCGTGTGGAGCCTGTACCGCTGGACGCGCCGTTCACCGTGCTGATCGACTACGCCCACAACGAGGCCGCCGCAGAGAGCCTGCTGCGCACGCTGCGGGCCTATAAGCCCGCACGGCTGATTGCCGTGTTCGGCTGCGGCGGCGACCGCAGCCGGCTGCGCCGGTTCGGGATGGGCAGCGTCTGCGCGCGGCTGGCGGATTTCTGCGTCATCACCGAGGATAACAGCCGCACCGAGCCTGTTGAGCAAATCCTGGCCGACATCCGCGCGGGGCTGCGCTTAGGCTGCCCGGCCACACCGTTTGCCGAGATACCCGACCGGCGGCAGGCGATCTATTACGCCCTCGACCACGCCCAGCCCGGGGATATTATTGCGATTTTAGGCAAGGGCCACGAGACAACAATCGAGCGCAACGGTGTCAGGGAGCCGTTTGTGGAAAGGGAGATCGTGGAAGAGTATTGGGAGGTGAAAAAGATATAAAGGCAAGGTTGCAAAGCCCCTCAGGCCTCGCAAGCTCGGCCAGCTCACGCAGTGGGGAGGTGGCCGAGTAAAACGAGGCCGGAGGGGCTTTACCCGTTCACGGGCGCTTGTAGGGCGGCCAGCCCTCTGGCCGCCGCGGAGGGGTCAAGACCCCTCCCTGCAAATCTACCGCAAAAGGGGTTGCAACGGCAAAGTTACGGGCCGGGCATGCCCGGCCCCTACCGCACAGCAAAAAACACCCCTGCGCCATCCCAAAAACGGCGCAGGGGTGTTGCCTATCCTTGTAAAATCAGACCAGCTTATACAGCCGGCCGCTGAACGGGGCCAGCGTCACCTTCAGCGTGCCGTCGCACGCCTTGCCGGCAGCCCGCTTCGGCTTTTCGGTCTTGCCGCCAAAGCACTGCCAGTCGGTGTCCAAAAGCAGGGTCAGCTTGCCGGTGCGGGGCAGGGTCAGGGTGTAATCCTCCAGCGCGGTATCGCCAAAGTTGAACGCAGCCAGCACAGCCCCCTCGTTCCCCTCGCGCCAGATGGCACAGGCGTCCAGCTCGGGGTGGGCGCAGTCAAGCCACTGGAACGCTGCCGGGTCATACTCGCGGCTCCAGAAGGCCTCGTTTTTGCAGTAGGCCTCGTTCAGCGCTTTGCGGTAGCGGTGAAAATCATCGTGGTTGGGGTACTTCAGCACCATCCAGTCCTGCTCGCGGCTCTCGTCAAATTCACGCAGCTGCGCAAATTCGTTGCCCATAAAGTCGAGCATCTTGCCGGGGTGGACCGCCATATACAGATACAGCGCCCGCGCCTGCGGGAACTTGCCCTCGTAGTCGCCGTACATCTTCTGTACGATGGTCGCCTTGCCGTGGACATTCTCGTCATGGCTGAACGGCAGGATGTAATGCTCGTTCCATGCATACATCATCGAGAAGGTCAGCTTGCCAAGATTTTCCCGGCGCTCCTCGCTGGTCTTTTTAAAGTAGTCCAGCGTGTCGTTCATCCAGCCGAGATCCCACTTGTAGTCAAAGCCGAGGCCGCCGTACTCCACAGGGGCGGTGACCTTGGGGAAGCTGGTCGAGTCCTCGGCGATGAGGACCGCCGTGGGATGGCGCTGCTGGAGCCCCTGATTCATCCCCTTCAAAAATTCCAGCGTTGAGCCGTTCACGCCGCGGTTGGGGTCGCCCTGCCAGTAGATCAGGCGGGAGACTGCGTCCATACGCAGGCCGTCCGCGTGGAATACCCGCAGCCAGTAATCGGCGCAGGACTGGATAAAGCAGCGGATCTCGCCGCGGGAGTGCATAAAGTTGCAGCTTCCCCACTCGCTCTGGCCCACGGCGGCGGCTGGGTACTCATACAGCGGGGTGCCGTCAAATTCCTTCAGGCCGTAGGCATCCACGGCAAAATGCACCGGCACAAAGTCGAGGATGACGCCGATGTCCTGCTTGTGGCAGGCGTTGACAAATTCGGCCAGCTCGTCCGGCGTGCCGTAGCGGCTGGTCGGCGCAAAAAAGCCGGTGATCTGGTAGCCCCAGCTGCCGTCAAACGGATGCTCAGCCAGCGGCATCAGCTCAATATGGGTGAAGCCGTTCTCCTTACAGTAGGCGGGCAGCAGCTCGGCCAGCTCGGCATAGGTGTACCAGCTGCCGTCCTCCTTCTGCCGCCAGCTTCCGGCGTGGACCTCATAGATATTCATCGGCTTATCAAAACATTTTGTGCGGCTCTGCATCCATTTGTCATCGCTGAAGCCCTTGGGCGTATCGGTGACGATGCTGCGGCCGTCGGGGCGCAGCGTCATGGCGGTGCCGTAGGGGTCGCAGTGGGCCACGCTCTGGCCGTTTGCGCCGCGCACCCAATACTGGTAGACCATGCCCGCGTTGACGCCGGGGGCATCGCACTCCCACACACCGGGCTGGGTGCGGTGCATGTCAAAGGTGCCGGCCTCGGTCTCGACCGCGATATGCTGCGCGGACGGTGCCCACAGCGCAAAATGTGTGCCGCCGAAGTAGGTATGCGCACCGAAAAACTCATACGCATCAAAGGCGTACCCGGTGTAGAAATCCTGCATATTCATGATGAAAGTCTCCTGCTAAGAAGTCATGTATAATTCTATAACGCAGTAGGGGCGGGGTTTTACTCCGCCCGTGCCCACTCGCGGCAGCTGTACCGTTGCTGGGCGGAGCAGAGCCCCGCCCCTACGTTCTCAATTTTTCTCTAAAAAAATTGTACCACACCCGGGGGTGTGGTACAATTCACAATATTGAACACGGTGTCTAAAATTAGATTTTCAGCAGCGTCCGTGCGATGTTGAAGTAGACGAGCAGCGTCGTGGTATCGACAATGGTGGTGATGAGCGGCGATGCCATGACGGCGGGGTCCATCTTAAGCTTCTCGGCAATGACCGGCAGCAGACCGCCGATCAGCTGAGAGAGGATGACCGTGCAGAGCAGTGTCAGGCAGACGACCGCTGCGACCGGGGGCAGGATGCCGTCCAGAAAGATAAGCTTTGCAAAGTTACAGAGCGCCAGCGTGCCGCCGCAGAGGATCGCCACGCGGAACTCACGCCACAGGATTTTAGGCAGGTCGTGCGGCTCAATGTCGCCGACCGCCATGCCGCGGATGATGGTGGAGGTACTCTGGCTGCCCGCGTTGCCGCCCGCGTCGGTCAGCATCGGAATGTAGGCGGTCAGCACCGTCACGGCGGCGAGGGCATCCTCATACCCGCGGATGACCATGCTGGAGAAGGTGGACGAGATCATCAGGAACAACAGCCACGGCGCACGGCTTTTGTACAGATCCAGCATGGACTGTTTAAAATACGGCTTGTCGGACGGGCCGATAGCGTTCATCTTGGCGATATCCTCGCTGGCCTCGTCCTGCATGATCGAGATAGCATCGTCGATCGTGACGATACCGACCAGACGCTTCTCGTTGTCCACAACAGGAATAGCCAGATAGCCGTACTTCTCGAACATCTGGGAGACATCTTCCTGATCGGTCGTGGTGTTGACGCTGACCACATTGTCATCCATCATGTCGCGGATCAGCTCATTGTCCGGATCCTTGGAGAGGACGAGTGCGCGCAGCGATACAACGCCGATCAGCGTGCGGTCGCGGTCGGTGACATAGCAGTTGTTGATCGTCTCCTTGTCAAAGCCGTTCTTGCGGATGGCGCTCATCGCCTGCGCCACCGTCCAGTCGGGGCGCAGCTCCATCAGCTCGGTGGTCATGACGCCGCCGGCGGAGTCCTCGGGGTATTTAAGCAGTTCGTTGATCATGCGGCGGGTCGCAGGATCGGCCTGGCCCAGAATACGCTTGACTACATTGGCAGGCATTTCCTCGACAAGATCCGTCGCATCATCGACGAACAAATCATCTACAACGGCCTTCAATTCCCTATCGGTCAGGCCGTCGATCAGGTTTTGCTGGGTTTCGGTCGTCAGTTCGGCAAAGATCTCGGCCGCCAGATCCTTGGGGCACAGGCGGAACAGCACCGGGAGCTTCTCCGGCGGGAGATCCTCAAACACGGCGGCCAGATCGGGCGCGGGCAGGGTGGACATAACATCGCGCAGGCTCTGGTACTTTTTGGCATCATCCAGATTGGCGAGCATGGCGCGCAGGGTTGCGATCGTGGTGTCGGACATAAAAAAGCTGCCTCCTTTTCAGGCGGCAGCCGAGCACATTTAATTTTAGGCAATGCACAGCAATACCGTGCGTTTTTTAACGCGCAGTTTGCCTCAGGTTGCCCGGTATAAACATGGTGGCTGCCTTATTCAAGATACATCGGTACACAGGACTGGGACTGGGGGTATCCATTGCAACAACCACCTCACCTTTGTTTGAATTTTTACTACACGGCGCTATTCGCACCTATATTTACTTTACCATTTGGCACAGCATTAGTCAACGGTAAATTTCGGTAATTTGCGCAAAAAAGCAAAAAAGCCGACCTCCGGTAAGCTGTAGGGGTCGATGCTCACATCGACCCGCGGGCGGATGCAAGCATCCGCCCCTACAACCTGCCGGAGGTCGGCAGTTTTTATTTCACAGCAAAGCTTACGCCATCAGTTCCTTGACGGTGGCGGCCAGCTTCTCATCCTTGCAGGCGGAGAAGAAGTTCTCGGCGAAGTGCTCACCGGCGAAGGCGCCCTTGACGAGATCGCGGTCGAGGTCCTTCAGAATGTCGGACAGGTCGCGGAACGCAACGGCGCGCACGCCGTCCAGAATCTTCTTGTTTCGCTGCTCGGGCACAACGCGCTCCTTCGGGTAGCCCTGACCATGGCCGAAGCCGAACAGCTTCTCAAAGATGTACTCAAGGTTCAGCTCGCCGCCCCAGCCGAAGCCCTTGGCAAAGGGCAGCGCCACGGCGTTGCCGTCGTTGACATGGGCAAAGGTGTAGGCATCCACAGGGTCCTCAACATGGCCGCAGATCACACCGGGGAAGCTGTTCAGTGCCAGCATGGCACCCTCGCCGGTGCCGCAGCCGGTGATGACATAGTCGGCTGCGCCGGAGTTGAGCAGCACAGCGGCCAGAATACCGTTCTGGACATAGGTCAGCTGGGCGGCATCCTCGGCGGCATACATGCCGTAGTTTACGACCTCATGGCCCATCGGCTCGACGACCTTGCGCAGCGTGGATTCGATCAGTGCGTTCTTAGCAGCCTGACTATTCTCATTGATCAAAGCGATTTTCATATTTTTTCTCCTTTTATCGTTGTATATCAGCGGACAAGCTGACGGAAATACATGGTATTGATGCTCTTGTCGTTCTTGGCCATCTTGGCAATGCAGCCGTCCAGCGTGCGGGCCACATCGTCAAGGCTGCGCCAGTCGGCAGCCTGAGGCTTGACCTCCTCCTCGAGCCAGGGGGCCACATCGGTATGGGAGCAGGCGCCCTCGATGAGGTAGGCGCCCGGACGGGCAGCCTGAGTCTGCGGCTCATAGCCATCGGCGCTGCCAAGCATCGTCATAACGAACTCGCCCTTGCGGTTGCGCCCGCCCACGATGAGCCGGACGCCCACAGGCTGTACCTGAACCTCGGCGGCCTTCTCACGCAGGATCTTGACGACCTTTTCCAGCGTCAGGTACTGGGTCTGGTACTCGTCCACGGCATTGATGATCTGTACGGCGGCCAGCGTATCGCCCGCAAAGCCGACCACCACATTGCGGTTGATCTTGCGGACCTTGGGCAGGTCGTTTTTGATGACATGGGGTGTATCACCGGTGATAGGCTCCTCGACAAAGCGGCCATCACTGACCATAGCGCAGAAGCCGTCACCGCACACTGCTAAAATCGCACTCATTGCTTTTCGTCCTTTGCTGTTTAATGATAAGGCTATTGTAGCACGATTCCCCGCCGGGTGCAAGGCGGGGAATCGTGAGGAATCATAATTGACAAAAAGCAAGATGTGTGGTATATTTTAACTAGAAAAGGCGCTGCGACAAGCGGTTCGGCCCTTTCAAATGAGAGTTTTTAGGTTTTACCCTAAAGAGTCGTCACTTGGCAGAGTGGCGGCTCTTGCTTTTTACAACTAAGCTCAATGTGATGGTCTTGCGGCCAACATAAAAAGTGAATGTAAAACGCATGGTCTCACCTCCTTTACGGAAGTGTGACCAAACCGCCTGCCGTATGTGCAGCGCCCGCCGCCTGTTGAAATGCAGGCGGCTTTTGTTATTATAGCAGAAATTTCGACGGTATGCAAGAATTTTTGCAGCGATCCGCCGGACACTACGGGCGGATATGGAATCCGCCCCTACGGTGTAGGGGGCGATGCTCGTCATCGCCCCGGAAACATTGTGACCGCCGCCATGTGCCGCGGGCGAACAATGTTCGCCCCTACAGCACCCCTTTTGAATTGCATTGTAGGGAGGGGTCTTGACCCCTCCGCGGGCCGATGCAAGCATCGGCCTCTACAGAAACGGCCCGCCGGGATTTTTTTCCCAGCGGGCCGTTTTTCTTTAGTTATTCTTGTAATAATTGATGAGGCATCCATCGGCCAGAATCTGCCGCTCGGCATCGGTCATAGCGCCGAGGCTGACTGTAAAGCGAACTACGCCGCCGTCTGGCTTTACGGCGATGGCGGTCAACTCGTCATCGGCATTCAGCAGCGCCTTGCGGACACCGGGCAGGTAGACATAATCCCCATTGTCCAGCACAGCGGGATCCTTCATCAGGAAGGGCAGCATGCCCCAGTTGATGCAGTTGGAGCGGTAGCGCTTGGTGGCGTACTCGCAGGCAAAGTTGGCTGCGCCGCCCAGCACGCGCTGGCAGCTGGCGGCCTGCTCGCGGGCGGAACCGTCACCGGGCTTGTTGGCGAAGATGGCCGAGCCGATGTTGGTATTTGCCGCATCGGGCGTGTAGCCCAGCTTCTTCAAATCATCGTAGACACGCGCGATCTCAGCGGGCAGAGCGCCTGCGCGGCGCTCGGCGTCCAGCGCCTTGACGGCCTTGGCGTTCGGCACATAGGCCGGATCCTTGCGGGAGAGGGTGAACTCCGCCAGACGCAGCGGGTTCGACCGGAAGGACGATGTCTCGCCCGAGGGGATCAGCTCATCGGTGGTGGTGACAGGGTCGGTGATGTAGCTGACGATCTTGACAAGCAGATCCTCGGTCAGGGCGGGCTGCTCGGGCCAGTCCTTGATGTTCGGGCCGAATTTCAGCGCGTAGTCCGGCTCGGGGCGGCCCCAGCCGTTGTAGACGCGCTTGTCGTAGACGCCCTGCTCAAAGTGGTATTCGGGCAGGGTGTACTCTGCATCGGTCAGCTCACTGGCAGCGGTCAGGTAGCCGCCGTTGGCCGCAGTGGCCGCAATGGAGCGGGCGTCCATCAGCGCCACAGCGCTGATCTGACCCTCGCCGGGCTTCGAGCCCTCGCGGTTGGGGAAGTTGCGGGTCGTGTGGCGGATCGAGAATTCGCCGTTGGCGGGGGTATCGCCCGCGCCGAAGCAGGGGCCGCAGAAGCACTCGCGGAAGATGCCGCCGGCCGAGACAATATCGGCCACTGCGCCGTTTTTGACCAGCTCCAGATAGGTCGGCATACTGTCGGGGTAGACGCTAAACTTAAACTCGCCGTTGCCGCAGCTTTTACCGCGGATAATATCCGCGACCGCGCAGATATTCTCATAGGTGCCGCCGGAGCAGCCGGCCACAACACCCTGATCCACATAGATGCGGCCATCGTCGCAGATCTTGCCGACCAAGTCCATCTCGACCTTGCCGCCCAGCTGCTTATTGGCCTGATCCTGAGCAGCCTGCAAAATCTCTTTCGCGTTGGCTTTCAGTTCGCGGATCGGGTAAGCGTAGCTGGGGTGCATCGGCAGGGCGATCATGCACTCGACGGTGGACAGATCCAGCTCAATGCAGCCGTCATAGTAGGCCACATCGGCGGGCTTCAGTTCCTTATAGGCCTCGGGGCGGTTGTGCTGCTCGAAGTATTGTTTCGTAACATCGTCTGTCTGCCAGATGGAGGACCAGCAGGTCGTCTCGGTGGTCATGACATCGATGCCGTTGCGGTAATCGGCGCTAAGATTGGCAACGCCGGGGCCGACAAACTCCATGACCTTGTTCTTCACATAGCCGTTGGCGTAGGTGGCGGCCACAAGGGCCAACGCGACATCATGGGGGCCGACACCGGGGTTGGGCTTGCCGGTCAGACAGATGGCGACCACGCCGGGGTAGGCCATATCGTAGGTGCGGCCGACCAACTGCTTGGCCAGCTCGCCGCCGCCCTCGCCAACGGCCATCGTGCCGAGGGCGCCGTAGCGGGTGTGGGAGTCAGAGCCGAGGATCATCCGCCCGCAGCCGGACATCATTTCCCGGTTGTAGCTGTGGATGACCGCCATGTTCGGCGGGACATAAATGCCGCCGTACTTGTGCGCGGCGGACAGGGCAAACTGGTGGTCGTCCTCGTTGATGGTGCCGCCCACGGCGCAGAGACTGTTGTGGCAGTTCGTCATGACATAGGGCAGCGGAAATTCCTTCATGCCGGAGGCGCGGGCCGTCTGGATGATGCCGACATAGGTAATGTCGTGGCTGGTCATCGAGTCGAATTTCATGCGCAGATCCTGCATGGAATCGCTTGTGTTATGGGCTTTCAGGATGCCGTAGGCGATGGTGCCCTTTTTAGCTTCGGCCTCGGTCACACCCGCCGGGGCCGTGGTCTGGGGGACGCCGTTTACAAGATAAACGCCATGGTCGTGCAGTTTCATGGGAGAACCCTCCGTTTTGTTTAGATAATAGATAAAAGATAATAGATAATAAAAAGTGTGGAGTTTTCTCCCTTTGGTCGAAAACAAAATTTTGAGCGGCGCGCCAGCGACGCGATCCACCAATTTTATTATCTTTTATCTATTATCCTTTATCTTTTTACAGTCTATCAATAACCGCCTGCGTAAATGCCTTCGTCCCGGCAGTGCCGCCAATATCGGCGGTCACGACCTTGCCCTCGGCAACCTGGGCCAGAATGGCGGCATTCAGGCGGGCAGCCTTTTCCGCCTCGCCAAGGTCATTGAGCATCATCGCAAAGGCCATCAGGATCGCACTGGGGTTGGCCTTGTCCTGCCCGGCGATGTCGGGCGCAGAGCCGTGGACGGCCTCGTAAATGCGGGTGTTATCGCCGATGTTGGCGCTGGGCGCAAAGCCCAGACCGCCCACAAGCCCCGCGCAGAGGTCGCTGATAATATCGCCGTAGAGGTTCGGGGCCACCAATACATCGAACTGCTCCGGCTTCTGCACCAGCTTCATGCAGAGCGCATCAATGATGCAGTCATCAGCGGTGATCTCGGGATAGTGGGACGCCACCTCGCGGAAGGTGCGCAGGAACAGACCGTCGGTCAGCTTCATGATGTTGGCCTTGTGGACAGCCGTGACCTTTTTGCGCCCGTTTTTGCGGGCATAGTCAAAGGCAAAGCGGCAGATCCTTTCGCACGCAGGGCGGGTGATGAGCTTCACGCCGTTGGCCATCTCGTCATTGACCATATACTCGATACCCTTGTAGAGATCCTCGGTGTTCTCGCGCACAATGACGAGGTCGACGTTGTCAAAGCGGGTGGGTACGCCCGGCAGCGTATGCACAGGGCGCAGGTTGGCGTAGGTGGAAAAGCGCTGGCGCAGCTGGACGTTGATGCTGCGGAAGCCCTTGCCGATGGGGGTAGCCGTGGGGCCCTTGAGCGCCCAGCCGCAGGCCTCGATGGCATCCAGCGCGCCGGGGGCAATCAGTTCGCCGCTCTCGGCGGCATATTCGGCACCGGCGGCATATTCCTGCCACTCGATGCCGGTGTCCAGCGCGGCGGAGACGGCGCGCACACTCTCGGCGATTTCACGGCCGATGCCGTCGCCCGGAATCAGAACTGCTTTCATAAAAATACTTTCCCCTTTCCCTGTGTTTCTTACGATATACATAATAGTAACCGGTTTGGGGGTGGTTGTCAATGCGCATTTTTACACATTTCGCGGCAATCTGCCCACCAGCTTAATTATTTAAAGTGCCAACTTGGCAATTTTGCAAAATTTTTAAGTTTTTCTTGACGAAAGCGCCAATATACTATAAAATCAATCTATCAGGCGCTTGGTGTAAGGGAAGGCCCGCAGGGGTATGCGCCTGTATAAAAATGCAAAGTGTATAGAGAGAGGGGTATCTGCGATGTATTACCCGGACGTCCCGGCCTTGGAGCCGGATGAGTTGAACCTGCTCTGCAATGAGTATTTAGAGCATAACGCCACGCTGGACCCGCATCTGGCGGACCAGATGGGCGTCAAGCGCGGTCTGCGCAATCTGGACGGCACCGGCGTACTGGCCGGCATCACGAACGTGTCCAACGTCATTGGCTATGACAAGCGCCCGGACGGCACCATCGCGCCCATCCCGGGCCGGCTGGTCTACCGCGGCATCGACATCGACACGCTGGCCGCCGCAGCCGACGCCCACGACCGCTTCATGTTTGAGGAGGTCATCTGGCTGCTGCTGTTCGGCTCTCTGCCCACACAGGAGCAGTATGCCAAGTTCCGCAAGCTACTGGAGCATCACCGTGAGCTGCCGCAGGGCTTTGCCGATGACATGATTTTAAACTCGCCGTCCCCCAACCTGATGAACAAGATGGCGCGGAGCGTGCTGGCCATGTACAGCTACGATGAGCACGCCGAGGACAACAGCCTGCCCAACATCCTGCGCCAGAGCATCAACCTGATCGCCGAGCTGCCTACGATGATGGTCAACGCCTACCAGATCAAGCGCCGCGTCTACGACCGGTCGAGCATGTACTTCCACCTGCCGACCGAAGGGCAGAGCACGGCCGAGCATATTTTGAGCACCTACCGCGCTGACCAGAAGTTCACCCATGAGGAGGCGCGGCTGCTCGACCTTTGCCTGCTTGTCCACGCCGACCACGGCGGCGGCAACTGCTCGACCTTCACCTGCCGCGTGCTGTCCAGCTCCGGCACCGACACCTATGCGGCCATCTCGTCGGCCATCGGTGCGCTGAAGGGCCCCAAGCACGGCGGCGCCAACCTGAAGGTCATGCACCAGCTGGACTACATTCTCGAAAATGTCGAGAACCCGACAAACGACGACGAGGTGCGGGAGTTCCTGCGCAAGATCATCCGCAAGGAGCGCGGCGATGGCAGCGGCTTAATTTACGGCATGGGCCACGCGGTTTACACATTGAGCGACCCGCGTGCCCAGATTCTCAAGACCCACGCCAAGAGCCTTGCCTATAAAAAAGGCTACGATGAGGAATACGAGATGCTGTGCAGCATCGAGCGGCTGGCCCCGCAGGTCTTTGCCGAGGAAAAGCACGGCCCCAAAAAGGTCTGCGCCAATGTGGACCTGTTCAGCGGCCTGATCTACCGCATGCTGGGCATCAGCGAGGATCTGTACACCCCGCTGTTCGCCATTGCCCGTGTGCCGGGCTGGTGCGCCCACCGCGTGGAGGAGGTCGAGTTTGCCAACCGCATCATCCGCCCCGCCTACCAGTATGTCGGCAAGCCGCAGGAGTATGTGGCGCTGGAGGAGAGATAAGATTGCCATTTTCCCGGTGCAAAGTGTGCACCGGGATTTTTTTGTTCGCCGCAGTTGTAGGGGCCGGGCATGCCCGGCCCGGGGCCTACCCGACATTGCCCTTTTATGTTTTACATGTAGGGGAGGGATTTATCCCTCCCGGGAACGCCGCGAATGCTGCAAACCTCCCGGGAGGGTCAAGACCCTCCCCTACGAACCGACATTCACGGTTGCCTTGTAGGGAGCGGTCTTGACCGCTCCGGGGTGGTTACGGCGGACAGGCATTTATGGGAAGGCCGCGGGCCGGGCATGCCCGGCCCCTACCGCCCTTCCCCAAAATCCCCTTGCATTCCCCCGCTGTTTTTGGTATAGTATTTTCTGTTTTTATTCGATAAGGAGATATTTACCCATGTCCGAACATGCCAATACAAGGGAAAAGCGCCTTGCTGCGCTCGCGGTGGCGGTGGTCGTGCTGGTGACGGTGCTGCTCATTGTGGAGACCTTCCGCCTGCTGCTGCCCGGCCTGTGGAGCGCGTTTTCCGCCGGGGACGAGCAGGCGCTCAGCGCCTATCTGACGAGTCAGGGGCGGCTGCGCAGCTTTCTGACGCTGTGGTTTCTGGCCGTTGTGCAGGTGCTTTCCCTCGTCATTCCCGCCATGCCGGTGCAGCTGGCGGCGGGCCTTGCCTATGGGCCGTGGCTCGGCTTTGTGACGAGCTTTTCCGCCTCGGCCGTTGCCAACCTTACCGTCTTTCTCGCCGCGCGGCGGCTGGCTCCGGTCATCCGCCGCCTGACCGCCGACAATGCCAAGGCCACCAAGCTGCTGAACAGCGTGCGCAGCAGCAAAGACCCGTGGTTTTACACGATCCTTGCGTTCATCACACCGGGCCTGCCCAACGGCATCATCCCCTACGCCGCCGCCAACGCCGGCATGCGGCCGAAGCATTTTATCGCCGCCATCTTTATCAGCCTGCCCTTTCCCACCCTGCTGACCTGCGCCGCAGGCAGCTTTATTCTGGAGGGGAACTGGCTGTTCACGGTTCTTGTCGGCGTGGTTCTGTTCAGCTTTGTGGGCATCCTGTTCTTCAACCGCACAAGGCTCATCGCACACGCGCACGACCTCAAAAACAGGCATACCAAAAAGGCCGAGGCATAAAGCCTCGGCTTTTTTTAAAGCTTCCCCTGAGGGGGAAGGCAAATATCATTTTTCACTCTCCCACTGTGCCACCAGCGGCGCGGCCACGGCGGAGAGTGCCTCGCGCGCATTGGTGATGGCGGCGACATCCGCCGGGGTCAGGCGGTCGGCCTTTTTGTGGCGCAGCACACGCTCCAGCACGCGCTCGGCTTCTTTTATCTTGCTGCGGGTCGCACGGTCCAGCGCCTTGCCGGCCTTGCTGCCCAGCGCCGTGTTCACACGGTAGAGCGCAGCCTCCCCGGCGTTCAGCGCCTCCAAGGCAGCCTTGCGCTCTCTGTCCTGCCCGGCAAAGGCGGCGGCGTCCCGCATGGCGCGGGTGATTTCAGCCTCACTCAGATTGGAGGTGCCCGAGATCGTGATGCTCTGCTCCTTGCCGGTGTCCATATCCCGCGCCCGGACCATCACAATGCCGTTGGCGTCAATGTCAAAGGTCACCTCGATCTTCGGCACGCCCGCCCACGCCCGCTTGATGCCCCGCAGCGTAAAGGTACCCAGCAGCTTGTTGTCCCGGGCAAACTCACGCTCGCCCTGCAGGACCTTGATCTCCACGGTATTCTGGAACGGTGCGGCGGTGGTAAACACCTTGCTGAACCGTGTCGGAATTGTGGAGTTCCGCTCGATCAGGTGCGTTGCCACGCCGCCGACGGTTTCAATCGAGAGGGTCAGCGGGGTCACATCCATCAGCAGCAGGCCCTCGCCGGGGCCGGTCAGGGCCACGCCGCCCAGACGCCCCGCCTGCACGGCGGCGCCCAGCGCCACACACTCGTCCGGGTTCAGTGAGCGGGACGGCTCCAGCCCGGTCATCCGCATGACCTTGGCCTGCACGGCCGGGATGCGGGTCGAGCCGCCGACCAACAGCACCTGATCCAGATCACTTGCGGAGAGGCGGGCATCGCTCAGGGCATTGCGCACCGGCAGCGCCGTCCGCTCGATGAGATCGGCGCACAGCTCCTCAAACTTGGCGCGGGTCAGTGTCAGCTGCAGATGCAGCGCGCCCTGCGCCGTTGTGGTAAGGAACGGCAGGCTCAGCTCGGTCTGCTTGGCGCTGGAAAGCTCCTTTTTGGCCTTCTCGGCCTCCTCGCGCAGGCGCTGCATGGCCACGCGGTCCGTGGTCAGGTCCACGCCGTGGCTGGCCTTGCACTGCTCGGCCATCCAGTTTACGATCCGCTCATCAAAATCATCGCCGCCGAGGTAGTTGTCCCCGCAGGTGGAAAGCACCTGCACGATGCCGTCCCCGATGCGGATAAGCGATACATCAAAGGTGCCGCCGCCCAGATCGTAGACCATGACGGTCTGGGTGCGGCCGTTGTCCAGCCCGTAGGCCAGCGCGGCAGCGGTCGGTTCGTTGATGATGCGGCGCACATTCAGCCCGGCGATGCGCCCGGCGTCCTTGGTGGCCTGCCGCTGGGCATCGTTGAAGTAGGCGGGCACTGTAATGACCGCCTCGGTCACGGCCTCGCCCAGATAAGCCTCGGCGTCCGTCTTGAGTTTTTGCAGGATAAGGGCGCTCAGCTCCTGCGGCGTATAGCATTTGCCGTCGATGGGCACGCGGGTCTCGCTGCCCATAAGCCGCTTTACGCTCGTCACGGTGCGCGGGGCGTTAGTCACGGCCTGACGCTTGGCAGGCTCGCCCACCAGCCGCTCCCCCGCCTTGGTGAACGCCACAACAGAGGGCGTTGTGCGCTGGCCCTCGGCATTGGGGATGACGACCGGCTTGCCGCCCTCGACCACAGCCACACAGCTGTTTGTGGTCCCCAGATCAATTCCGATCATTTTTGCCATGGTGGTATTTGTCCTTTCAAAAAAGACAATTTTGATTCTTGCTTCTATTGTAGCGTTTACCGCGCCGAAAAGTGTTGCGATTTCGTAAATATTTGCAGACCAATCCGGGCAGAGCCTGCCAATTTTGCCCAATACCGGCCCGCCGCAGCAAGGCCGCCCCGCCCCCGGCTGAACAAAAGCAGAAAATCAGGCCGGAATGCAAAAGATTTGAAACCAAAAACCTTCCGTAAAGCGTTGACGCACCCCGTCCGGCGTGTTATAGTTAATAAATACCAGCGATTTACACCGCTAAAGAGGAGGGTTTCTCATGGCACGCACCGCGACTGTGACCCGCAACACGCGGGAAACGCAGATCACGCTGACCATCGACCTTGACGGCACCGGCAAAACCGACCTGCACACCGGCATCGGCTTTTTTGACCATATGCTGGACGGCTTTGCCCGCCACGGCCTGTTTGATCTGAGCGTGACCTGCCACGGCGATCTGGATGTAGACTGCCACCACACGATCGAGGACATCGGCATTGCGCTGGGCACCGCTCTCAAGGAGGCGCTGGGCGACAAGGCCGGCCTTGTGCGGTACGGCAGCTGTATGCTGCCGATGGACGAGACGCTGGCACTCTGCGCCGTCGATCTGGGCGGGCGGCCCTACTTTGTGTACGACGCCAGCTTTGCAGGCCAGAGCTGCGGCGGCATGGACACCCAGATGGCGCGGGAGTTCTTCTACGCCGTGTCCTACAGCGCCATGATGAACCTGCACCTGAAGGTGCTGTACGGTGAGAACGACCACCATAAGCTGGAGGCCATGTTCAAAGCCTTTGCCAAAGCTCTGGACGCCGCCACCCGCAGGGACGCGCGGATCGACGGGGTATTATCGACGAAAGGGACGTTATAATCCGCCTTACGGATTGTATCTATGTAGGGGCGGGGCTCTGCTCCGCCCGGCAGCCTTGCGCGGTAT
>ENA-OQKH01000087-OQKH01000087.1-human-gut-metagenome-genome-assembly--contig:-NODE-87-length-81258-cov-10.253828_pt1 | contig 81258 bp, 77 predicted proteins | sample MGYA00242645_ERZ504791 | MGnify/ENA primary metagenome ERZ504791 (study PRJEB26092, sample SAMD00036388) | human gut metagenome | host: Homo sapiens | study: EMG produced TPA metagenomics assembly of... | reverse complement strand
CTTCCTTTGGTCATGATAATGCTTCCTCCTGTTCCAGAAGATTTTAATTCTTCATGACCATTATACTTCTTTATCCAGATTTGTAACTTAGCTTTTGAACGGATTCCGTATTTTTTGCAAATATCATCTTGAGAACCATAGCCTGCTAAATAATCTAAGACTGCTTGTTGTTTCAATTCTTTGGAATACTTTTTATTCCCTTTCAATGTGAATGCATTTGCTCCCATAGATTCATAGTTTCGAATCCATTGTTGGACAGATGCGAGACTTACATCAAACATATCGGCAATTCGCCGTTGGCTTTCTTTTCCATCCAGATATAGATTTACAGCGTATATCTTATCCTCAACAGATACTTTCCTTTTAGACAATAAAATATGCTCCCTTCTAGGTAAACAAGTTTTTATTATTTCACTTGTCTACCTAGAAGGGAGCATATCAAAGCGACAGCCCCAACTTTGTCTACAGTCTGATCCAAAAACATGTTTTTGGATATTTTTATATGGAATTATAATGTTGTAGGGGAAAATGCATTGACAAACCTGAAAAAAGGACAATATAATTAAAATTACATAGTTTGAACCAACTAACCAAAACGTAATCGGAAAACGAGAAACAGAGGAAAAAGCAATGGAAACAAAGAAAGTGGCAAAAGAATACCTGCAAAAAGATATTCTGCGGACGATTTTCCAGATGCGGAAACGGCAGGAGGATGATAAGCAGATCAAAAAAATCATCGTATTAGACTATGACCTGACCGAGTATCACTGGAAAACGAACATTAAGAAACTGCAAGAGGAAGGCTTTCTGGAAACGGACAGTGATGCGAAGATTCCGGCACTGACAGAAAGCGGAACGGAGTATGCGAGACAACTGCAACGGGCAGCCGAAGGCTGGAATCAGTTCTTGCAAATGAGTGGAGTCAATGAAAAGACAGCAGACAGGGATGGCAGACTCATGGCGTGTGAGGTATCCGATCCGGACAAAATCGAAAATTTATGGAAATTTATCAATGACGGTGGAAGAAGTTCCATTCCGAAAAGTGTAGACTGCCACACGCTGTGGAAGAAGTTGAAACCGGGAAAGTATCAGATGTGGTATTCCTTTTACACCACAGAAATTGGAAAAGAGAGAAAAGCAGCTATCGAAGATATGCGGTTTGAAAGGGATGGCTGGCTGCACATAGAGCCTTGGGAGATTTGGTTGGAACTAACGGAGCATCCGGAAAATGAGGATGACAGGACAATCTGGTATCAGAACATGTATGGAATCTGGAAGAAGGCAGAAGTAAATGATCACAGCATCAAAATACCTGCCGCAGCATTTCACATAGAGTACGAACAGCAGTGGTTGGGTGAAATACATTTCACCTGTAATCTGGGGTTTGCCGCAGAGAAAGAGAAAGGCTCCAAGAAAAAAACGATATGCTTACTGGATGGAAGGCTTTTGCAGAAAATACCGGATATCGTGTAGCGGATGAATATTAAAAAAGACAGGTAGGAAAGGTAACATGGAAAGAAAGATTGAAAACAGAAATATTGATGTGACAAAAGCCAGAGGCGAACTGGAAGAAGATCTTCTGGAATATGTCTACCGGATGTGGAGGCAAGGCAGACAGATCACATCGAAAGAGTATGCCAGAGAAGTGAATATAACCGGATATGAAGCGGCAGGCCTGGTGCGGAGTCTGGTGAAAAAAGGATTTTTGTGCGAGCCGGAAAACGGACATCTGGAACTGAGCGATAAGGGAAAACTGGAAGGTATGGAGTGCCTTGCACGCCATGAGAAACTGACACAGTTCTTCCAGATGGTAAGTGGAATGGATCAGCAGAGGGCGCAGGAAGATGCCTGTAGAGTGGAACATTATATCAGTCCGGAAGGGTTAAAAGGAATTGAAAACTTTCTGCAGTACGGTGACGTATACGACAGAGTTTATGACGATATGGACTTGTATACCTTTTATGAGGATGGTGAGTTCCCGATGGCATTCGGACTGTATGAACCGGAACGACGCAATCCAAGATTCCTTGCACCAGAGTACGGGAAACTGGAACATTCTGTTATATTAAGAGTGAAAAAGACCCAGAACTGCTTCCTGCTCAGGACAAAAAAGGACGAATCCATCGGCTATGTATGGTACAGAAGAGATGATGAATGGATACAGGCGAAAGAAGAAAAAGGTGTTTATCAGTTACCGACAGACATCTGTACTTATACTGCCAATACAGGAATCCCGATTACAGAAGCAGTGGCAATCATTGCGATTACACGCTTTGATCAGAAGCAATTGCCAATCGATTATCGGGAATTGAATATTCATGTATGGTGACGAAGAGAGGACAAAGAAAATGGAAAAAGGTGAACATCTAAAGAGACAGAACAGACCTACAATGCTGCAACTGCAATATTTACAACGCCTGTCAAAAGTAGAAAAGAAACGTGGAGCTCAGGGAAGTATCGCAGAATATTATAGCGTGAACCGTTCAACGGTGAACCGCTATTTTAAGAGCTGCATAGAAAGAGGAATTCTGACAGAATCACTGGAATTTACTCCTGCAGGAGAAGAATGGCTGGAACGATATTCCAACCTGTATGAGAATCTTGAAAAATATCTGGAAGAAATCGGTGCAAAACCGGAAGAAATCGGGGAATCACTGGATGTTATGGTGGAGAATATCGACATCCACATGCTGGAACTGATGATTAACGCCTATGCAGAGAAAAAATCAGTATACAAGAAAAAAGAGAATGAACTGGATCAGGAGATACAGCACAATCTGCAGAAATGTAAAAGGCATCCGGTAGTGTTCCGGCTTTACCGGATGAATAAAAAGCAGGGGCAGGGAAGAGACTCTATGGCGATGAGAGGATTTGAAGAAATAGCCGAAATCGTTCAGGAGAATGGAGAAAGCTATCTGGAATTAAAGTTGAAAGAGATGGCTGCACACTCCAGAGTGAGTGGTGAAATGATGGCTGGAAAACTGAAAACATTGAAGTATGAGCATAATGAAGTTCTTGAAGAAGCAAGAATAGAGAATAATATAGTGAAAATCCCGATGGAAGCGTGCAGAATCCACCGATGGACGGGGATTGGCACGATGGGAATTGTACCAGTTACCGTTACCTGCAGTGTAGGACCAATGCACATGCCGGAAAGTACTGCACTGTTATATTTCTGGGTATAAATAAGAAGTGAGAAAAATTCTCATTTACGCATATCATGTAACAAAATAAGAAAAAATTTCAATAAAGTGCCGTTGTTGATAAAACACTATCAATAACGGCACTTTTACGTCTATTGTTGTCTGAATAGCAACAAAATCAAAGAAAATAACGGCTTATTTGTTGCAATTCAGGCAACAAACTTGTAAAAAATGGCGTTGACATTGGATGGCGAATTATGGTATCTTTCAGACAAGAAGTTAGATACGAGTAACCGGAAATATTCTCGTAGAACTCTAAACATCATAACTAAAAATTTATTAGCAAAAAGCTAATGCCAAAAAACGAAAAGGAGGATTACAGTTATGAGAAAGATCAAGAAATTAGTTGCTACACTGTTAGCAGCAACAATGGTACTGGCAATGGGAGTTACAGCATTTGCGGCTGAAAATGACTCTACAGCATTAGCGGCAGGAACATATACTGCTAATCAGAATCTTTACAAAGATGCAGAGTGCACCAATCCATCAATGGGTGATGCAGCAGTTAATGACATGTGGGCTGACATTACTATAAATGCTAATGGAAAAGCAACACTGGTTGTTCATACACATGAAATTAAATATTTAGGACTTACAGGTCATTTGGGAAAAATGGAAATCAATGGAACAGCTAAAGAGCCTGTTAAAGACAGCTCAGGTGACGTAGTAGATTATTATTTTACATTCACAGATTTAGATGCTTCAATGTTTTATGAGGGTTGCGTGATTACTGGAAAGTTCACAACATACGTAGGAATTATGCCGATGAGTGCAACTGGATATCTGAAACTTACAGGAATTGAATAATTGACATAATTATTTAGGAGAGGCTGCTGTACAATTGGCGTAGCAGCCTTTTTGTGAATGGAGACAATATGAAAATAATAAAAAAATTATTAGCGTTTACTCTAAGTGCAAGTATGGTGCTCGGGGCGTCTGGACTAGATGCGTTTGCAAAAACAGAAGAAGATGTATCAAAGACAGAAACGAATACATCTGGCATAGAAGCGAATAAATCTTATCTTGTACCATTGACGTTTTATGATGTGACTGGAGAATCAATTCGAGATTATGGAGGACTCGGAGGAATTCCAGAGTTTATAGATAATGTTGCGATTGTTAGTAAAAATAGCGATGATACTTATCATGTAACGCTCCAGATAGAAAACTACAATAAAATAGATGTATTACAATTTTCAAAACCAGGGGTTATATCTGATGAAACAGAACCGAGGAATGCTCTTTTTGGAACGTATAATTTACCAGAATCGTATATTTTTGAAAAAGATACAGCAGAAGATGTCAGAACAGCTATAGACAGATACATAAGTGAAGAGTGGAATGAAAAATATATCCAGAATGTGGATGTACAGACAGCAGATACAGGAGTTTCATGGTATTCATTTGATGTTGATAGTTTGGAAAAATCAATTTATGTAAAGAGTTTTCGCAGCTATGGATATAAAAGGGTAGGAAAAAAATATACTTATGCTTCGGGAATAGACTCAGGAAAATTTACATTTGATTTAAGTCAAGCAGAAACGGTAAATGAATTGAGCGATTCTAGTTATAAAAATGCAGGTCTTGAAATTTCAAAAGTTTCAACAACAGCAGGAGAACCGGTAAATTTTTATGCGTTTCCTGTAGAAGGGAATGAAGTAAATGATTATTTCGCTGGAACGAATGACATTAGTGTCGATAATCAGAAAATGGAAGTTTCAACAGAACTTAAAAATGCGGATAACATTGCATCAGTTCAGGTACTTAATGGGATAAATGATTTAGGAGATAAATCAACTTCTACTACAGAGAATACAAACTTTTTACAGTATAAATATGCATATTCGGCTGAACAAGTAGGAGATAAAACAATTTCTGTTTATTCAGACAATATTTTAAGTGATGGAAAAATTTCTCTTACATTTTCTAACTTACAGGAGGCTGTATTCGGTAAACAAATTAAAGTTCAAACAACCGATGGAAAAACCTATTATGGAGAGGCAAGAATAAAAAGCAATGCCAAGAAAGATTTACGTTTAACCGACGGTGGTGTAACCGTAATAACAGACAGCTACAATGTAGGTAGTGATAATCCGGAATTTAAAGCAGAGTTACTGGAAGAGAATACAGATGAAGATAGTGAATATAATAAATATTTTTCACTTTTAGCAGGAAGTTCATCAAAGGCTTTGATTTATAATTTGGGAATAAATGTAAATGGAACAACTGTTAAACCGACAAGAGCGGTAGAACTTAGAGTTAAGATACCAGAGGACTGGGACACAAGTAAAATTGAAGTTCAATGGTATGGTGCTCCGGTATTCCAGATATTTAATCCGATTGAAAACTTTGGAAATTCTTCTTATAAAAATGAAGATGGTAGTATCCGGATGGATGGTGATGAGTTAGTTATAACAGGAACTACTTGCGTATATAATACATTGGCAATTTCAGAAAAATCAGATAAGACAGACATTTCTGAAATAAAAGACGGAGTTTATAATGTTAATGTTACTATGTGGCAACAGGCTCAGCCGGATAGATTATCTATGAGTAATTCGGCGGTTGTTAATGATTCTGCACGCTTAGTAGTTGAAAATGGAAAGAAACATATCTATTTTGATACGCAGGGAATTACAATCGCTGGTCGTTATGGATATAGCAATGGAATATTCTGGGCAAATAATGAACAGACAGAAGAAAATGGACTTCCAGTATTAAGTGAATATACACCACTTGATTATTACAGTTATTATCTGAATGATTCGGGTAGCACAGATATGGATTCTTATGCAGAACAGTATGATCTGTATTATCCAAAGACAGTTGGATTTGAGTTCCCGGAATCAGCGGACAGAGATGATGGGGTATATCTGAACTTCTTTGTCCCTATCATGGATGAACTTCAGAATAAAGTTCCTGGATCTGGTGAAGGATGCAGAACGGCATTTATGACTTTATCTGGTTTAACACCTGTAGCGGAAATTAACGAGCCAACCCACGATAAATCTGTTTTAGTTGTAGCAGTTGATAAAGCATCTAAATATACAGCCGACAATTATACAGAGGAATCTTACAAAGTATTATCTGACGCAGTAGCAAAAGCTCAGAAGGTAATCGACGGAACAACTTCTGCAAACGATTCGGAAATCGTAGCATTAGATAAAGAAATTTCTGATGCAATCAGCGGATTAAAAGAGGCAACTGGACTTGACAAATACAATAAAGTTCTGAAAAATGCCAAGGCATTAAATGAAGCAGAATATACAGCAGAAAGCTGGGCAGACCTTCAGGCAGTGATCGCTGCTCAGGAAGGAAAGGTAACAGAAGCAAATGCAGATCAGGCATCCGCAGACCTTCAGTCAGCAGTAGATGCACTTGTACCGATGTCAACAGCCGTTTCCATGGAAAAAGGTGTTTACGAAGTACAGGCAACACTTACCAATCAGGATGGAACAGCGAATGATTTGAATGCGGGATTAAAATCTGCTCGTTTATATACAGATAAAGATGGCAATGTAACTGCTTATCTGTACGTGGACGGAATTACCGGTATGCAGTATCGCAAAGGTGCCGGATATGCAGATGCAGATACAGACGCAGGCAGACTTGTAGTTGCACTTCCTGCAAATGTAGAAAACCACAAAGTAAAAGTAACAACAGAAAGCGGAGAAGCAGAACTCCTGTTAAATCTTGATTTGAAATCTGCAGTAAAACAGGAAATTAAAAAATCTGATTTGGAATCAAAACTGAATGATGCGAAAGCGTTAAAAGAGAAAAACTATACAAGCGAATCTTTTGCTGGATTAACCGATGCGATTGCTACAGCAGAAAGTGTTCTGGCAGATAAGGTGGCATTCCAGTCAGAAATCACGGCAGCAGAGACAGCCTTGGATACAGCAACCGCAGGTCTTGTAATGAAAGAAGAAGTAAAAGCAAGAGAAGAACTGGATCAGGCAGTTTCCGATGCGAAAAATAATTATGCAGAAGCAAATTATACAAAAGACAGCTATGAGAATCTGAAGTCTGCAATCAAGGAAGCTGAAGAAGTATTAGCAAAATCTGATGCGACAGCAGATGAAATGAAAGAACAGGTTGAAAAACTGGATAAAGCAGTGAAAGCACTTGTTCGTCTGGATGATGTAGTAGATAAGTCAGAATTAAATGGCTATATCGAAGATGCACTGACCAAGACAAATGACGGCACTTATACAGACAACAGTTGGAACAGTTTCCAGGCAGCAATCAAATCTGCTCAGAAAGTATCCGCTGATGTCAATGCAACAAAAGCAGAAGTAGAAAAGCAGACAAAACTGCTGACCTCTTCTTATGAAGCACTTGTTGTTAAGAACAAGCAGAGTAATCTTTTTGAAAAATATCCGCAGATTTTTGAAGGTACATATTCCGTACCGATCAAACTGCTCAACGCAACATCCGATGAAAATTCTATGGGAAATGCTTCCATGGTTCAGACCGGAATTGTAAGAGTTACGGGTAAAGGTGAAGTAACACTGGAGATGAACTTCCAGTCTATGCAGTTTGCCGGAATGACAGGCTATCTGTACAAACTGAAAAAAGTCGATATGGATACGGTTGAATACAACAAATATAATTATCCGGTAAAATATGAGGCTTCTGATGCGACAACTCTGGAAGAGTACACGGACGTTTATGATTTATTTAATGATAAGAACTCTGAATATTATGACAAGAATACCGATGGAAACTGGTATCCAAAGAAATTATCAATCCCGATTGAACTGAACGACAACCTGTTCTATGTAGAGGTTTATGTTCCGGTTATGGAAAGCATTGCTGAAGGTCAGGGTACAAAAGTTGCCAGAGTTTCTATCGACTGGGCAAATATCAAACAGGAGACAGGCGTTGAGAGAGATAACAGTGTGATCAAAGCACTTCTGGATCAGGTGAAGGCTATGTCTAAGGGCAATGTTGCTGATGAATACTGGAATGCTTTAAATGCAGCTTATATGACAGCACAGGATGTGTATAACGACATGAATTCTACTCAGAAAGAAATTGATTTTCAGGTGAAAGCTTTACAGGCAGCCGTAGACGCAGTAGAAACTCAGGTTGTAGACAAGACAGAACTGAATGCATTGATTGAAAAAGCAACAGCAGAAGCAAACCGTACAGATGTTGTTTATACTTCTGCAACACTTGAAGCATTAAAAACAGCGATCACAAATGCACAGGCAGTGGCAGCAAAAGAAGATGCTACCAAGGCAGAAGTTCAGGCACAGGTAACAGCACTCCAGACAGCACTGGATGGTTTGAGAGCTGTAGATAAGACGAATCTGAATGACTTGATTGCAAAAGCAAAAGCGGAAGCAGCAAAAACAGATGTTTACGAAAGCAACAGTCTGATAGTCCTGAATACAGCAATTACACTGGCTGAGAATGTTGTAGCAAATCCAAAAGCAACAGAGTCAGAAGTTGCAGCAGCAGAGAAATCCCTGACAACTGCTTTAAATGGACTGGTAGAAAAAGAAGTTGTAGATAAGAGCAAACTGGAAAGTAAGATTGCAGAAGCAAAAACATTTGTAAGTCAGACAGACGTTTACACAGAAAGCTCTCTTGCAACATTGCAGAGTGCAATTAATCGTGCACAGAATGTCATGGATAATGATTCAGCATCACAGAAACTTGTAGATGAACAGGTGACGAAACTGACAGAAGCAATCCAGCAGTTAGCAAAGAAAAATGATGGAAAACTGGATATCAAGAATCTTACAGATGGTGTTTACTCCGTTTACGGTACAATGGTCAAAGTAGACAAGAATACATATTCTATGTCAAATGAGGCGATTAACCATACCATCAAACTGACAGTGAAGAATGGCAAATATTATATCACCCTGAACTTCAATGGTCTGACCGTAGGACAGAAACTTGGATATTTAAGCCAGCTGAAATACTTCACAACAGGTTATACTGTTGACAAGTACGGTAATCCGCAGGGAACACTGGCAGATGTGACAATCGAATCTTGTCAGAAGAATGCAGATGGAACGTTAGTATCTGATTCTTATGGAACAAACTATCCAGATGTCGTTACATTCGAATTGATTCCGGAAGCTCTGAATGATGGATATGTGCCATTACAGGTATTCGTTCCAATCATGGATGCAATCAGTTCCGGTACAGGCACACAGCCGGTATTCCTGAAACTGGATCGGAGCTCATTAAAGGCAACAACATCCGACGATCCAGACTTTGATAAGAACGATAACAACAATAGTAACAACAATAATTCCAACGGAAATAACAATAATGGCTCTTCGATTGGAAATGGTTCACTTGGAAATAATACCCTCGGAAACAATTCTCTTGGAAGCAGCAAACTTGGTTCTTCCTCACTTGGAAGTGGTTCTTCAAGTCTGAAGAGTGGAACATCCAGCCTTGGAAAGGGTACAGGTTCCAGCCTCAAGGGTGCATCCAGTGTTAAGACAGATGATGTCGTAGCAAACAATACTCTTTGGGCAACACTTCTTCTGCTCGGTGGAGTAGCACTTCTTGCCGGACTGATGGAGTACAAGAGAAGAAAAGTTACAAAGTAAACGTTATAAAGAAAAAGCTTAAGAATGGCTTCCTGATCTTACAGGCAGTTCGTAAGCAGACAGGTAACTGTTCAGAGCCGGGCAGACGGAATCTTAACAGTTACGCAGAAAGAAAATGGAAGTCTCTGCTACATAAGTGGCAGAGACTTCTCTAGTATAACAGGAGAAAATAAGATGAAATTAGCAAAGATAAAGAACAGAATCAAGTCTGTGGTGATGGCTTCGGCACTTGGCCTTGCCCTGCTGGCTGGTTTTCCGGCAGTGGAGGCACAGGCGGCTACAGGAAGTGTCTATACCTGTACCATTAACCGAAGTTATTCCAATCCGGTTACAGGCGAGGTAGAAGATGCCGGAGGTGCAAGCTCGTATGCCACCGGACAGGGAATGGTAGAAGGATGCGTTTATCCAACGGGCTTGTTAGAATTGACGGATGATGGCTCTTATTACCTTACCATTAAAATGAGTCTGATGGATTACACCAGTGGACACAGTTTTCAGGTTCAGAACTATGGCGACTCTGGTTGGTCTACACCATCCGAGATTGGAATTACAGGAAATGGAACGGACAGCAATGGTACAACGTCCGATATCTGTATGAAAGTACCAAGTGAAAATTGTATCATACGTGGAAGTATGTATGTAGAACCAATGGGAAGGGATGTGGTTTTCTTCCTGTATCCAAGCAACTTTAGTGAAGGAAACAGTTCAGGAATGAATGCGACAATCGTGACAGAAGCATCTGGAAGCGGAACGAATAGCAGTAGCAGTGCACAGAGCTCAGAATCAGGAAGTTCCGTCAGCGCAGGAAATTCTTCCCTTCAGAGTTCAGAAAGCGCTTCATCAGAAAGTGGATCTTCAAACAAAAAGTTACAGAGCAGTATCACAGAAGCAGCAAAGCCAAGCAGTGAATCGAAAACTCCGAGTACGGACAGCAGTACACTGGACAGTGCAGAAGGATTAAGTCTTTCTACCGCAAAGGATGCAGATGCAGCAGACAGTGACAGTACTTCTACATCGACTTCAGGAAACAAGGTATTTCAGATCGCAATTGCGGTTCTGGTGGTCGGTCTGATCCTGATCGGTGTTGTGGCTGCTGTGGTATTCTATTTCCGTAAGAACTGGAGACGCTGGGGAGGTGGACAGGACGATGATGAATAGAAGATTAAAGAAAGCATCCGCAGTCCTGCTTGCGATGACCATGCTCTTTTCCCTTGCCGGATGTGTCGATCAGAGTCAGGGAAAGAAAAGCAGTGACTCCGGGACAAAGACCGAGAGCAGTGCGGATACTTCTTCGGAATCCGCAGAGTCGTTATTGAAGATCACCGATCCGAAGGAAAAGGCTGCGGTGGAAGCAGCGAAGAAGAAAGTGCAGGAGCTGGATGGAGAGCCGAGGATCATTGCGACCTCTCCGGCAACCGCAGATATCTGTGACAAGCTGGAACTGGATCTGGTGGGTGTATGCAGCAGTACCGTATCCACCATCCCGGACAGATATAAGGATGTAGAGACGGTCGGAACAGCCATGAGTCCGGATACCGAGATTCTTTCATCCTTAAAACCGGACTGGATACTAAGCCCGGTATCCTTACAGAGTGACCTGCAGACGAAGTATGAAGCCATCGGTTCTGACTGGGCATTCTTAAACCTCAGAAGTGTACCGGGGATGTACCGTTCCATCCAGGAGCTGGGCGAGATCTTCGACCGGCAGGATCAGGCAGATAAGCTGGTGAAAGAATTTACCGAGTTTTATGATGATTATAAGAAGAAAAACGAAGGCAAGGACCATCCGAAGGTGATGATCCTGATGGGACTTCCGGGAAGTTATATCATTGCCACACCGAACTCCTATGTGGGAAGTCTGGTGGAACTGGCAGGCGGTGAGAATGTGTATTCTGACACCGATCAGGAATTTCTGACCGTCAACACGGAAGATATGAAGACCAAAGAGCCGGACATCATCCTGCGTGCAGCCCATGCACTGCCGGATCAGGTCGTGGAGATGTTCAACAAGGATTTTGCTGAGAATGATATCTGGCAGCATTTTGATGCAGTGAAGAATGGCAGAGTCTATGACCTGACGTATGAATACTTTGGCATGAGTGCAACGTTTAAATATCCACAGGCACTGGAAGAGTTGCAGCCGATCCTGTACCCGGAGAGTGATGAAGATACACAGAAAGCAAAAGAAGCCAGTGACAATGCACAGAAGAAAGCCAAGGATTCTGACGCAACTGAGAAATACAACGAACAGCAGAGCAAGTAGAAAGGAGAGGACAGATGAAAGAGACAGAATTACAGAATACTTCTGAGACTTCTAAAACCGAAGTCCAGAACCTCTCCGCACAGGATAAAGCAAGGAAACATCGAAAAACAGCAAAAGCAGCCATTTCTTTTATCGTGATGATCTTGCTGCTTGTGGCATTATTCTTTGCCGCAGTGAACATCGGAAGCCTGAAGGTCAGCTTCCCGGAACTGCTGAAAGGATTGTTTGTAGAATACAATGAAGATGTGGCAACGATCTATGATCTGCGGTTCCCACGAATCGTTATCTCCATGTTAGCCGGAGCAGCGATAGCGGTATCGGGTGTGTTATTTCAGGCGGTACTTAAGAACCCTCTTGCTGATCCGGGAATCATTGGTATTTCCAGTGGAGCAAGTTTTGCGGCAGTATTGATTACCGCATTTGCACCGACTTTATTTTTCTTCACTCCATTATTTGCATTTCTTGGCGGTGTGATTGCATTTGTCTTAGTTTACAGCCTGTCATGGAAAGGGGGATTAAGTCCTCTGAGAATCATCCTTGTCGGTGTGGCGGTGGATGCGATGTTTACGGGACTTTCCAGTGCATTAAACTCCATGAACGGTGGGAATATGTCCGGTGTGGCAGCCATCGTCAATGGAAATATCACCATGAAGACATGGGATGACGTGAAGACCTTAGTACCATATGTTGTGATCGGACTGGTGCTGGCACTGGTCATGACGAAGATGTGCAACCTGTTAGCACTGGAAGATAAGACAGCACGAAGCCTGGGAATCAATGTCAATGCAATGCGTATCGTGATTTCACTGATAGCAGTATTACTTGCAAGTATTTCCACAGCAGTGGCCGGAGTGATCAGCTTTTTAGGACTGATTGTTCCACATATCGGAAGAATTCTGGTAGGAAGTGACCATAAGGCATTAGTACCATTTAGTGCTTTGTTCGGAGCGTTTACATTCCTACTGGCAGATACCATCGGAAGAACCATTGCTGCTCCGTATGAAGTATCTGCATCCATCATTATGAGTGTGGTCGGAGGACCATTCTTCATCATTCTGTTAAGGAGGTCTAAGAAGTATGCAAAGTAAAGAAAAGAATATGGATTTGACTTCTACAGAGAATGAAGCAGCAAAGAAAGCGAAAAAAGCGGATAAGTGGGCAGACAAGCCTGCGATGGAAGTCAGAGACCTGCACTTTGCCTATGGCAAAAATAAAGTGTTAAAAGGTGTATCCTTAAAGATCGAGGAAGGCAAGATCACAACCATCATGGGAGCGAACGGATGTGGAAAATCCACCCTGTTCTCCCTGATGACGAAGAACTTATATCCGGGGAAAGGAAATATCTTCCTCAAGGGAAAGAATATCCAGAACCTGAACTTAAAAGAATTTGCCCGAAAGGTAGCCATCGTCCAGCAGTATAACAGTGCATCGGACGATATCACTGTTGAGAATCTGGTGGCATTCGGACGTACCCCACATAAAAAGATGATGCAGGGGGACAGTGCCGAGGATGAGCGTATGATCGAATGGGCACTGGAAGTCACGAACCTGATGGAGTACCGGGACAGAGAAGTATCAAGACTTTCCGGAGGACAGCGCCAGAGAGTATGGATCGCAATGGCACTTTGTCAGGGGACAAAGACGCTGTTCCTTGATGAGCCGACCACCTATCTGGATATCCGGTATCAGATTGAGATCCTGCAGCTTGTAAAAAAACTCAATCAGGAATTTGGCATTACCATTATTATGGTACTGCATGACATCAACCAGGCAATCGCATATTCAGATAATGTCATCGGAATGAAAGATGGAAAAGTGCTGGTGGAAGGTGATCCGGAGGAAGTGATTACGGAAGAGAGCATCCGGGAACTGTATGGTATCGAGCTTGGTGTGACGAGAGTAGATGGACGGAAGTTTGTGCTGGCGGTGTGATTTTAGTTACTGTTCACTCCCGTGTCAATCACTCCGCTGATTGACACGGAGGATGCGTGTTTTGACTTGAATGCATATCGCCCCATTGCCAAAGGCGATTAAAAATGGCGAGATGCGTTGCTGGTCGCACATCGTGTGAACAGTAACTGATTTTAGTATAAGATGTTTGATAATTGAATAGATGTTTGACATAGAATGAAAGCGGTGTTAATATGATATTAGAAAAGGTGCTACCGATGACGGTTCGCCTGATGAAAAAAAGATGGTAAAAATAACCGCTCTCAGTTTCCTAGGCTAAGGGGCGGTTATTTTTGTGCCTTGGAATCACGCTTCCCATGAGCGTAACCCAGACTGTAAAAAGTCGCACACAGTGAAATCACTGCGATTAAGTCACTGATGGTCAGCATAAGCACATACCTCCTTTCGTAAGAATTCCCTCAAAAAGAGAGATAGATCTATGTAATCGGAGCTATATACTCTCCGCACAAAGCGAACCGCCATTTCACGTCAAGTGAAGTAGCACCTTAGGCTGTAAAGCCTGTGTCTATTCTATCAAATCCCTAACGATTACACAATGTGTAAAATAATAAAATTAACGCAAATGAATTAATGAAAGGAAAGAAGATGGAAAATCCATTAAAAATAGTCTGGATCGTGCTTGGATTTCTTTGTCTGGGACTTGGTACGATAGGAATAGTACTTCCTATTCTGCCAACCGTTCCGTTTTACATGGCAACGCTGTTCTGCTTTGCCAAGAGTTCAAAGAAACTGCATGATTGGTTCATAGGAACGAATTTATATAAGAAACATCTGGACAGCTTCGTCCAGAAAAGAGCCATGACGATGGGAACAAAGTGCAAGATCGTAGGAACTGTGACCGTAGTTATGGCGATCGGATTTATCTGCATGAAGGATGTGCCGGTTGGAAGAATCTGTCTGGCAGTGGTGTGGGTGTGTCACATTATGTATTTCTTCTTAAGGGTAAAGACAGTAAAAACGGGAGAAATGGAAACGGAATAAACAGCTTTGATATGAATAAAAAGAATAAAGTAGAAAAAAAGCGGCAGAAAGAACAGTATGTCGTGGAAGAGATGATCCGGCTGTACTGTCGGAAGAATCATAAGGAATATGACAAAACGACAGGAAAGATGTGTCCTTCCTGTCAGGAACTTTCAGATTATGCCAGACTCAGAAGCCAGAAATGTCCATTTATGGAAGAAAAAACATTCTGTGCGAACTGTAAGGTGCATTGCTATAAGCCAGAGATGAGGGAGAAGATCCGGAAGGTCATGCGGTTTTCCGGACCGAGGATGCTTTTCTATCATCCGGTGCTGGCAGTGTGGCATCTGGTCTGTAGTGTGAAAGAAAAATAGTGAGTAGGTAAAAAGCAAATGATTAAAACAAGACTGGTGGGACTTTTATCCCACGCAAAAAAGTACATTGTCTACACCATCCTGTGGCAGTGGGCGGCATTGCTCTCACAGGTGCTGGCGGTATTTACGATTGCCGACCTGTTAGAGCGCGTGGTCTATCGTGCGGTGACAGTACCGGTGATTGAGAGGACAATCCTGATCCTCGTTCTGGTGGTGATCATACGATTTGTATGCGAACGGATGGGGGCAAGGTCTTCGTATCTTGCATGTGTAGATGTAAAGAGAATTTTAAGAGAAAAGATTTATGACAAGATGTTGAAACTGGGAGCTTCCTACAGTGAGCAGGTGTCTTCTTCTGAGGTGGTACAGGTTTCGACAGAAGGTGTCGAGCAGTTGGAAACGTATTTTGGAAAATACCTTCCGCAGTTGTTCTACAGCCTGATCGCACCACTGACCTTATTTCTCATTCTTTGCAGAGTGAGTGTAAAGGCAAGTGTGATCCTGTTGATCTGTGTGCCACTGATCCCGATCTCGATCGTTGTGGTACAGAAGATCGCAAAGAAACTTTTGAACAAATATTGGAGTATCTATACCGGGCTGGGTGATTCGTTCCTTGAGAATCTGCAGGGACTGACGACGCTGAAGATCTATCAGGCAGATCAGCAGAAAGCGGACGAGATGGATGTGGAATCCCAGAACTTCCGCAGGATTACGATGAAAGTTCTGACCATGCAGCTCAATTCCACAAGTGTGATGGACATTGTGGCATATGGTGGTGCAGCGATTGGTATGGCAGTAGCGGTATCCGAGTTTTTAAAAGGAAATATTTCAGTAAGCGGAACGCTTTGCATCGTCCTGCTTGCCAGCGAGTTTTTCCTGCCGCTTCGACTGCTTGGTTCATTCTTCCATATCGCAATGAATGGTATGGCAGCGAGTGATAAGATTTTCAAGATTTTAGATTTACCAGAACCACAGGCCGGAAAAAAAACACTGCCGGACGGAGCATTGGATGTTACATTAAAAGATGTGCATTTTTCGTATGAAGAGGATAGAGAGATTTTAAAAGGCATCAACTTAAATCTTCCGGCAGGAAGTTTTGTATCACTGGTTGGTGAATCAGGATGTGGTAAGAGTACGATTGCAGGAATTCTTGCAGCAAAGAACCGGGGATACAGCGGAGAGATCACCATCGGTGGTGTACCGCTGAATGAAGTGAATGAAACGAATCTGATGCAGAGGGTTGTTTTGGTCCGCCATAACAGTTATCTGTTCAAAGGCACAGTAGAAGAAAACCTGAAGATGGCAAAACCGGATGCGACGAAAGAAGATATGGAAGCAGTTCTTCAGAAAGTAAATCTCTTAGGATTCTTACAGACGCAGGATGGATTGCAGACACGGTTATTAGAAAAAGCAAGCAACCTGTCCGGCGGTCAGTGCCAGAGACTGGTGATTGCCAGAGCATTGCTTCGGACAGACAGTGCAGTTTATATTTTCGATGAAGCGGCATCTAATATTGATGTGGAAAGTGAAGAACTGATCATGAATGTGATTCATGAACTGGCAAAGACAAAGACGGTGCTTCTGATTTCCCACAGACTGGCAAACGTCGTGAAGTCCGACAAGATTTATTTCTTAAAAGACGGGGAAATCAAGGAAAGTGGAAAACATGACGAACTGATGAGCCAGAATGGTGCATACAGACATCTGTATGAAAGCCAGATGGCTCTGGAAAACTATGGGAAAGGGGGAGTGGCATAATGAGTGAACATACAAATACAACGAAACGCAGAAGTGCCATTCAGATCATGGGAAGCCTGATCGGGTTAGTAAAACCCCTGCTTCATATCATGCTGGCAGCAATTATCCTTGGAACATTGGGTTACTTGTGTGCGATCTTCCTGACAATACTGGCAGGACAGGTCATCATGCATGGACTTCTGACAGGGATAGCAGGAATGATCGTTCCGGTAGAGAAGATGTGGTTAGTATTTACCCCGGTAAAGACGATTATCATAGTCATGATCGTGATCGCAGTGCTCCGGGGAATCCTGCATTATGTGGAACAGTATTGTAACCATTTTATTGCGTTTAAACTGTTGGCGATCATTCGTCATAAAGTGTTTGCTTCCTTAAGAAAGCTCTGCCCGGCGAAACTGGAAGGTAGAGACAAGGGAAATCTGATCTCGATCATCACAACAGATATCGAGCTTCTGGAAGTGTTCTATGCACATACCATTTCCCCGATTGCGATTGCCACACTGACCTCGGTTATTATGGTAATCTTTATCGGAAGGTATCACTGGTTAGCAGGACTGCTTGCACTGGCAGCTTATCTGATTGTCGGTGTTGCCATTCCGATGTGGAATGGAAAACGTGGCAGCCAGAAGGGAATGGAGTTTAGAACAAGCTTCGGAGAACTGAACAGTTTTGTTCTGGATTCCTTACGTGGATTAGATGAAACCATCCAGTACGGACAGGGTGAAAAGAGAAAAGAGCAGATGACAGGGCAATCCAAAAACCTTGCCGGAATGCAGGAGGATTTAAGCAAAATGGAAGGCTCACAGCGTTCATTTACGAACATGGTCATCCTGCTTGCATCCTTTGGAATGCTGGCACTGACGATCTGGCTCTATGCAAAGGGCGAGATGGGATTTGAAGGAATCTTAACCTGTACGATCGCAATGATGGGTTCTTTCGGCCCGGTAGTAGCATTATCAAGCCTTTCCAACAACCTGAACCAGACACTGGCAAGTGGTGAGCGTGTTCTTTCTTTATTAGAAGAGACACCACTTGTGGAAGAGATACCGGGGGATGTGGATACTTCTGCTGATCAGAGTGAGAATTCTGAGGAGAGTGCAGATCATGCATTTGCAGGAGCAGAGGCAGAGAACGTAACATTTGCATACGGTGCGGAGACCATTTTAGATAATTATTCTCTGAAATTACAGCCGGGAAAAATCACAGGGATTCATGGTGCGAGTGGTTCCGGAAAATCTACACTCTTAAAGCTGTTGATGCGGTTCTGGGATGTGCAGGATGGAAGCGTATCGGTAGACGGTACAGATGTCCGAAAGATTCCGACCAGGCATTTAAGAGATATGGAAAGTTATGTCACGCAGGAAACACACCTGTTCCATGATTCGATTGCAAACAATATCGAGGTGGCAAAGCCGGGAGCATCCAGAGAAGAGATTATGGAAGCCGCAAAGAAAGCGTCTATCCATGATTTTATTATGACTCTTCCAAAAGGATACGACACAGAAGTCGGAGAACTGGGTGACACGTTGTCCGGCGGTGAGAAGCAGAGAATCGGAATTGCAAGAGCATTTCTGCATGACTGCCCTCTAATCCTACTTGATGAGCCTACATCAAATCTTGACTCTTTAAATGAGGGAATTATTTTAAGATCATTAAAAGAATCCGCTAGAAAGAAAACAGTTGTTCTGGTATCCCACAGAGTATCCACAATGAACGTGGCAGATGTGGTATATGAAATGGAGAACGGAAGGATTTCATAGCTAAAACATTTGAAATAGCATCACTAAAAGCGGCATGGTAACAATAGAAAACAGTGTTGTAACAACATTGATCGCACTGGCATATTGAGAATCATTTCCGTATACTTGACACATTTGGGTTACAGTTGAGGCAGATGGAGTAATGATTGCAAGAAATACAATGAGCATGATTTTATCTCCATCTGCTGAAAAAGTGGCGAGCTGACTTAACTTAATCAGAATCAGTGCAAATATAGGTAATACGATTAACCGGAGAATAGAGATAAAATAAACTTTTTTATTTGTAAAAATCTGCTTCAGATCCATACCGGCAAAAAGCATACCTGTAACGATCATGCTTGCAGGTCCGATCATATTACCGACAGAACTTATCGAATCATTTATGATTTCCGGTAAATGGATTTTTGTAAAGAAAAGCAGGATTCCAATAAAAATAGAAATCATATTTATATTGAGGACAATCTTTTTCCAGTCATAAGAAGCCTCTTGGCTGATAATTTTCTTACAGTGAGTCCATATAAAAACGAGTTGCACGCTCATGAATACACATCCATATAATACCCACTCTTTTCCTAAGATAAAAGTTACGATTGGTACGATCAGATTACCAGAATTAGAGTAATAGATAGAGGCAATTTCTACTTCGTTTAAATGAAAAAGTTTCCCTAAAACAGAGACAACAATAAGAAGGATAATCTGTGTAAGAACAGATGCTATAAAAGCTAGTAGCAATCCTCTCACAGTGTCAGAAGTATAATCAACTTGAAAAGCGTTTATAATTACACAAGGGATGACCAGATAAAGGATGATTTTGGATAATACCTTACTGTCGGTATCCTCGACAATACCTGTTTTTACAATTAAGTATCCCATAAAGATCATAAGAAAAAGCTGTGCAATTTGTTTCATGAGAAGTATACTGATGGTCATAAAATTATCTCCGTATTCTTGTAAAGTCTTTCATAATAGAACTGATTTAAACCATAAATAAGTATAGTACTTTTTTAAGAAAAGTAAAGTATGTAAGTAAAATCCGTACCGCATACGAAAATGCAGCAAATTATCAACCGGGTTTGGAACCGACCTTCCAATCCAATCGAGAAGCACTGTTCAGAGAATGATTAAAGATATGCCATACAATAGCTGCTCATCTTAGAGAAGCAGGAATTTATCCGGCGCGGTGGAGTAAGGACGGTGTTCATGGCTTTCGGGCCGCCGTCACGGGCCTGTGATTGCCTTGCGGTAAATGACAAGGGAAATGATCGCAGTAATCGCTTCCGTGATCCAAAACGCATTCCAGACGCCAACCGCTCCGAAAAACCTGCTGAGTAAAAACGCAGCCGGGATGATGACCACTACATACCGGCAAAGGGAAATCAGTAAGGAGGGAGTTCCTTTCCCAAGTCCCTCCAATGCGCCGGAAGATGTAACAGAAACCGCCGAGACGATAAACCCGGCCCCGATGATGCGTAAGGCGGTTTCCCCGGCCTGAATCGTCGCTTCTGTGTGGGTAAACAGCCCCATCAACTGTCCGGGGATCAGCAGACATATTACCGTCCCAAACACCATAATGATACCACTCATGCACAAAACGATCTTAAAGATCTGGCTGACCCGTTGGTGTTCCCCCGCGCCGTAGTTATAGCCGATCAGGGGGCGCATCCCCTGCACAATGCCATTCGCTGGAAGATAGACAAATGTCTGCAATTTGTAATAGATTCCCAAAACCAGAATATACACTTCGGAATATGCCGCCAAAATCGCATTGAGCGCCGAAATCAAAAGAGACGGAAGCGCGAGATTCAGGGTTGCGGGAATGCCAATGGAGTACAGCTTTATTACCATCTTTTTGCTGGGGAGAATGTACTGCCTGCGGATATGCACGCGAATTGGCCGCGCAAGATAGACTACAAGGTAAATCGTCAGCGTCAGAGCCTGTCCGATGCCGGTCGCTAGCGCAGCGCCTTCGATTCCCATTTCCGGGAATGGGCCATAGCCAAAAATCAGAACGGGATCTAAGACAATGTTTGTGATGCACCCGCACATCAGGCTTATCATGGTCGTTTTCATGTTTCCTACTGCCTGGAACAATTTCTCAAACGTCATGCTGACGGTAACAATGAGTGTAAAGGCGAACGCAACGACAGAATAGCGGACGCCAAGTTCAATGACCGCTTCGGATGAAGTGAACATCCGCAGGAAAACCGGCATGATCGTAATACAGCAGACTGTCATAACAACGCCATGAATCACGGCAAGCACAAGTCCCTGCGTGGCTGCCTGATCCGCTTTTCTGTGATCCCCCGCGCCCAGATAGAGGGCGATCACTGCATTGATCCCAACGCCAAATCCAATTCCGGCAGCATTGATAAAATTTTGAACCGGGTAAACCAACGATAATGCCGTCATAGCCTCCTCGCTGATCTGCGCGACGAAAAAACTGTCCACAATGTTATAGAGAGAATTAACTAGCATGGATAACACCATAGGCAATGACATGGATAAAATCAGCGGTAATACCGGTTTCTCTTTCATGAAAGTGTCGTTCATCATTTTTCCTCCTTGGAACACGTTATGAGATATTTTTGCGGCGATGCCATGCCATCATCACAAGAGCAACGAGCAAAGTGGCAGTTTCGGCAACCGGAAATGCAAGCCAGATTCCGTTCAGATGGAACAATTTGTCCAGACACCATACGGCGGGAACAAGGAAAAGCATCTGCCTGCATAATTGGATTGCCATGCTGGAACCTACTTTTTCCGTAGCCTGAAAATAGGTGGAAATCATAGTAGAGAGACCGCAAAACAGATAGCTTGCCGCCATAATCCGCATAGCGGATATCCCAAAGGAGCGCATGGTTTCCGACGCTGTAAACAATTCCAAAATCTGTGCTGGAAAAAGGATGACGGCCAATGTCCCCAGTATCATCATACCAGTGACCAAAGCGGTTCCGTATCGGAAAGCGGAATGCAGCCTTTCGCTGTTGCCTGCGCCGTAGTTAAACCGCATGACAGGCAAACAGCCCTGGATCAAGCCGTTTACCGTCATAACGATTAACTGCTGCACCTTAAAGTATGCGCCGAAGAAAGCAATCGCCGTATCGGAATACGCCACCAGGAACAGATTGACGAACGTCACCATAAACGAACTGAGGGCGTTCATAATAAAAGATGGCAGGCCAAAGGCAAAAATACGGCGGATCATCTGCTTTTGCAAATGAAAGCCCTTGATTTTTACCTGCACTTTCTGCTTTTTGCCTAGCAGCAAAGCAAATGCCAAAATCATGGATAATGAATAGCCCGCAACAGTAGCCACTGCAGCGCCGCGGATGCCCATATCCGGAAAAACACCAATACCAAAAATCAAGATGGGATCGAATACAAAATTAACAATCACTCCCGCAATCTGAAAACACATGGGAGCAACCATATTCCCGGTGGCCTGTATCATCTTCTGGATGGCGATATGCACCATATTGGGAATTTGCATGAACGAACACACGCTCAAATAGGCAATGCTCAACTGATAGATTTCTTCATTACTGGTAAACGCCCGAAAATAGGGTTTCATAATCAGTAATGCCAAAAGATTGAGCAAAGCACCAATTCCAAAGGCCAGTAACAATCCATGTGTGACGGTTGTATTTGCATCATCCTGCTTTTTCTGTCCAAGATACCCTGCAATCAGTACATTCACACCGACGCCGATCCAGATAGACGCCGCATTCATAAGTGTTGTAATGGGAAACGACAGAGAAACAGCCGTTAGTGCATTCTCACTCAACTGCGCCACAAACGCACTGTCTATCAAATTATAGGAATATTGCAGGAACATGGAAATCAGCGGCGGTATCGACATTTGCCAGATGAGCTTTCCAATAGGAGCGACCGCCATTTTATTGTTGGTCTGCATACTTTCCCTCCTCTCTACAAAGTATCCGGCACAAAAAAATTGCGCCGGACAGCAGGACATTAAATCCGAACAATATAGTTTTGTTTGCGTGCTGCGGGTTGACCGGCTTCCTGGGCTGGATAACCCAATGCAATCGCCCCGACGCCGCGCAAGGTTTCCGGCAGCTTCCGTCCTCCACAAAGGTACTTGCGGAGCCATTTGCCAAAATCAAAACCACGACAGGCGCGCCATAGTAGGGGGCTGTGCTGCTCCCCATCATTTCTGCGTTTAACTTGGCGATTTCCTGCCGGTATTTGGGGTCTGTAATTGCAATAATGGTGGAGGATTGACGTCCGCCGCCGGTAGGGGCGTAAGTCCCTGCTTCCAGTACAGCGTTCAGAGCCTCAGCAGATACAGGTTCCGCTTGATAGGCCGTACGCTGCGGCGCGTCTTGATAAGAGATAAAAAATCATTTTCCATATTGATATAGTCCTCCATTCTGCCAACACTTCCGAGATACGGGCAACAAAAAAAGCCACACAACTATCACAAGATAGCTGTGTGGCAAAAAGATGACCGAATCCGGAAAAGTCCACTCAAATTTTACGTCTATCATTATAGCGAACCTTCCGGAGACTGTCAAGCGTCAATCTTCTTGAGTTTCCGCTGCCTTATCCACGAAACTCAAGTCAATCATCGCGTAAGGAAAGAGAGAAAATATAGAATTACGTTATGTTGCTCTTTGATTTTGACTTTTATTGAATTCATCACTTGACATTGTTGCAAAGAGTTGTCTGAATTAGGACGATTAGAGAGAGTTGGTTCAAAGAAAACTGGCAGTTGGATTGTAAAAGAGTAAAAGAAAATATGTTATGGAGTTTGTAAACCTACAAATACAACTAGATGGAGTTTTGGGCAGGCAGTGGAATGTAGAAAAAGAATTATAGAGAGAAGGCTTTGGGTCAATAGAAATGACCCAAAGCCTTCTTCTTAATCAATCCCATCTGTCTCAATAATAAACCGTACTTCTCCGGTCTGTTTTTCTAACTTACCACCATAATTATCGTATTCGGCGTCCGCTTCTTTGACCGCTTTCATTCTTTTAGAGAGATTCTTCAGATCATCCCCGCCTAGTTTTTTAAGTTCCTGGATTCCTTCTTTATCAAAAAGAGTAAGCCCTTCAGAAAGAGAAGAGATTCCTTCAGCAAGGGTTGTGTATCCTTCTTTTAGATCTTTCCTAGCTGTGCCCAGTTTCGTGGCTCCTTGAGAGAGTGTTGAACTACCTTTGGACAGTTGCTCGATTCCCTGTTGGAAAGAAGTAAGTCCCTGAGTGAGTTGTAAACTGCCGGCAGATAAAGCAGAAAGTGAGTTCTGTAAAGTCTTTAATGTCTCATTGAGAGAAGAAAGACTCTGTGCTGCCTGAGCAAAGGAACCGGCACCGGAAGACATCTGGTCAAGCGTAGTATGGCAGGAAGCAATCAGTTCCGTCAGGCTGTTTAATGTTCCTTCCGTGGCGGATTTCAGCTGATCGATATCTGTGGAGGAAGAAGAAAAATCAAGGTTCTGATCAATTGCAGATGCAATCGTATCATTTATTTCATTCTTTAATTGTGACATCTTATCGTTGACAGCATTTTTAGATTCTTCTGATAATTCAGAATCGGATGCAGTTTCAGAAACAATCTGATCGATCGCAGACTGGACAGCATCTGTCGCAGCGGTTTTGGACTGTTCCTTTGCATCTTCTGTGATAGAAGATTTCAGAGTATCCCAGTTGACGGATGCGAAGGAGGATTTTGCCTCTGCGAGGGAGGAATCAACAGAATCCAGCTGTTGTCTAAGTGATTTGATCTGTTCCTGAAGTGATGAAACTGTTTCAGCAGACGGAATAGAACTGGAATCCGTGTTAATCTGACCAGAGAGAGCAGAATTCAACTGTTCAAGTCCATTTTGAAGAGAAGAAGCACCTGAAACCAGCTTTCCGGAATTTTCATTAAGTGCAGTTACACCGTCATCTAAAGTGTCTGTTCCCTCGGCAAGTTGTGAGACACCGTCTACATATTGCCCAAGATAACTTTGATAAGTAGAAGCGCCGCCCAGCAGCTGCGCTGCTCCGTCAGCTAGTTTGCCGGATGCATCTCCGAGTTCCTGCAGGCTGTCAGCTGCATCCTCCATATCGTCAAAGGAATCTTCTTCCAGATCTTCAAACAGACCGGAGGAAATTACGGTCGCAGTAAAGTCCATCTCAAAATCTGTTACATCTGCAGTTACTTCCACTGACTCTGGGATAGAGATATCTTCCGTAGGTTCGTAATCAGTGAGTTTCAGACTGTCCTTAAGTCCCGGGCAGGCATAACCGACAACGACGCTCTGGTCATTCATGGTAAATATTTTACCATTCGTCACCTGGATATTAGAAGCAGTATCTTCCGGAAGAATCATGGCGGAGATCACTGCGAATGGAACCGGAGAAGTCATCTCTTCACCATTTATGGTTACATTTTCTTCGGTAGTATTTTCATAATCAAAACGAATTCCAAGTTTGCCGCTTTTTCCGGAGAGATCTTCCGGTTGTATAGATTTTCCATCCAGTGTGTAACTGATTTTTACATTTACAGGAAGTTCTTCTGTAGAAGTACCTTCATAATGAATGTCCTCCCCTGTGTTTTCCCAGGTGATCGTTCCGTCAGAGGACTGGGTGAAGGACTCATTTCCTTTCGTATTTTTTATGTCTTTCAGAGTTGAGAAGTCTTTGATTTCCTTTGATGTTCCGTTATTTTTCAAGTCTGTCTGGACTTTGATCTCATTTATCGTTCCGCTTGCATCAGCTTTTACATATACCGTTTCTGATTTGTCAGCATCTGAAGCTGTGGCAGCTGTCTTTGTGTCAGTGGAGCATCCTGTCAGACTTGTGGCAGAAACCAGAACAAGACTGGCGCACAGACCGGGAACTAATTTTTGCAACATTTTTCTTTTCACGAGAAATCCTCCTTTCAAATGGTACCTGCACTGTTATGCCTAACTTAGAAGTCCTTAGGCAGCAGATACAGGTACAATCACGATTATTCAATATTTTTTAAGGCCTGATCCATAGGAACTTTCTTGATCCTGCGGTATTCGGTCAAAGCAACAAGCAGGTAAGTTACGAATCCTAGCAGGAACATTTTTACATACAGGACCGGATTAATGTATAATGGAATCCAACCAGAAATACTGCTGAGCATAATTCCGCGGAAGAGAGCGTTCATAAGAACTGTTTCGATCGGAAAACTCAGAAGCAGGAAAACCACGACCATAATGGTTGTAGACAGCAGATACAGACTGCTGATCTCCCGGTCAGAGTATCCAAGTATTTTTGTCATAGAGATCGACTGTGCATTCTTTTCGATAATGATCTTTGACAAAAGATAGATCAGAATCATAAAAAGCACGATTGAAAATCCGTCTAGCAGATACATCATGCTTCCCATCGAAACATTTAGCTGTCTGGAAATCTTGGACAAACTGTCGAGGTCAATCACAGAACCGATGTATTTTGGATCAATATCTGTGATCTCGCTGTCTGAGAGAAAACCGCTGAAATAATCGGAGCCAAGATCAAACAGTTTATTAAGCTGTTCTTGTGGAAGGAAGACTGTCAGCCCCCCTTCATAATCGTAGATTCCTTCAACATAAAATGTGTAGGTATCATCTTCATAAGCTTCTTTTAAAGTGATTTCATCACCGATATCCAAAAGATATTTATCTGCGTATGCGGAAGAAATATATACAGGAGTTACAGTCGAAGAACCTGTCCGGGTCGATCCGTCCTTATTAGTTGCAGTTTCCTGAAAATCAATCGGAAGATAGCGGCTGTTATCTGCAAGTCCATAGAGCAGGATTTCCTCTTCCTTATATTCCTTATCTGTTGTTTTCAGTGAATAAGCACTGAATTTCTCGGCATCAGGATTATCAGTTTCCACCTCATGCTGAAAATAGAGCATATTCACAAGGCTCTCCAGCTTATGATCTTCGTCCATGGCGTTGATCGGTATCTGCAAAATGTACTGGTAGTTACAAAGCAGGTTATCTTCTAGAACAGTCTGATAATGATCGAGTACAGCCGGGAAGAGCAGACCGAACATCAACAGAAGGTTTGCAAATAAGATTCCGAGGAACAGCAGAAGGTAATTGCTGACATTCTGGAAAATCACACGCAGTCGGAAACGACTGAAAAATGGAATTCTTCTACTCAGTGATAATGCATGCTTCTGTTGTCTTCTCTTTAAGTCTCTGCGGAGGAACTTCAAAGGAGAAAGTGATAATCTTCTGCGAAGTACGGTGTAATTGACGAGAAGCATTAGTAAGATCGGAATGATCGTAGTAAGCAGAAATGCTTCTGCGTTCCAGACGGTTACATATGTCGGAAGACTGTAGCTTCCGTAATACATGCCGACGCAGATATCTTTCATGATCGTATAGCCGAGAACATTTCCAATCAAAGCACCGACCAGTGTGACAAGGATCGGCATAGCCATATAATGGCGGATCAGTTCATTTCTGGTGTAGCCGCTGGCAAGAAGAGTCCCGATGACATTTGCCTCTTTTGCAATGGTGTTGCTGATCGTAATGCCAAAAACAAACGCCATGATCGCAATTACAATATAAAGAAATACGATCATCATTGCGCGGTCGCTTCCCATATCATCCCGGGTAAATATGATTGCCTGATTGAGATAACGCGGAACGAATTCTTCCAGAGAAACATCCTTGTTGATTGCTTTCATCAGAGCATCAGATACTTCTTTTTCTTCTTTCTCTGTCGTAGGTTCATCGTTGTATTTCCACGCATAGCAGTATTTTACAAGTGGAGAATCCAATGATTCAAATGCTTCGGACGTTACAACTCCAATTCCAAATTTGACAGAATCAAACATGGAATCGTTGTTGTTTTGGAAAAGACAGCTGTAATCCGGAAGAGCAATGAATCCGGTTACTTTCCAGCTCTGTGTATCACTTTTCAGTGTGTCTCCGATGGAAATCTTATTGTTGTCAGTATACATACGGTCGATTGCGATTTCATTTGCCGCTTTTGGAAATTCTCCTTCCATGAGGCAGGCAAGATTCACCTGCTCCCTGTTTGCAAAGATACGCATTGTGCTGCCATTTGTTAAATCCTGTTCCAAATAGAAATGGTTATAGATCCGGATACCATTTTCTTCCACAGACTGAATCTGCGCATCGTTCATTTTTTCAGAAGTGCGGAAATGCCCGTTCTCTGTATTATAGTTGTCAATTCCTTCAGTATAAGCCTTGATCATGCTGCCATCGGCAACAAGAAATCCGGAGACAAATCCGATGGTTATTACAAGAAGAAGGAAGATAACAAGATACTTACCAAAGTCTTTCCGGAATTCTTTGGGGAGACGTTTGTTTAATGGATTTTTCATTGTCTGCAGCCTCCTTTACCAGTCGAGTTCCTGTGCACTGACCTTATGATCGTTCAGATAATTTTTTCGTATCATACCGTCACGGATCCGGACAACACGGTCTGCCATATCTTTGATCGCATCGTTGTGCGTTACCATTACAACTGTATTACCGTACTTTTGATTGACTGTTTCAATCAGCTTCAGTATCTCTTTTGATGTTTTATAATCAAGCGCACCGGTTGGCTCATCACAGAGCAGAATATCAGGATTTTTAACAATCGCCCTGCCAATGGCAGTACGCTGTTGCTGGCCACCGGAGAGCTGATTCGGCAGCTTCTTCTGATGTGCAGAAAGACCAAGGGTATCAAGAAGTTCATCTACATCTAACGCGTGATCACTTAAGTAAGCACCGACTTCAATATTTTCGCGCACAGTAAGATTGGGAATCAGATTATACATCTGGAAAACATATCCTAGATGCTTCCTCCGGTATTGACTAAGACGTTTTACTGTCATTTTTTCCATCAGTTCGCCTTCAATTGTGATCTGCCCGCTGTCTGCACGGTCAATGCCTCCGATAATATTCAGCAAAGTGGATTTTCCAGATCCGGAAGGTCCAAGGAGAACACAGAATTCTCCTTTTTCAATCGAGAGATCAATGCCTTTTAAGACTTCTACACGGCTGTCACCCTGCCCAAAGGATTTTTTGATATTAGTTAAGGATAAAAACATAGTCCGCCCCCTGTTCTGTGTGAGAATTGAGTTTATCTTAGTTAGGAATACTCTGACTTCAAGCAAGATAGATAAAGCTCACACATATTAGAAAAGAATAGTCATTGTTAGTTATATCTAACAAAATTATATCACAGAGATGTAAGAAAGACATTATAAAAAATGTACAAAATTATGTCTTTTTGATATAATGGTTACTGTTCACACGATGTGCGACCAGCAACGCATCTCGCCATTTTAAATCGCCTTTGGCGATGGGGCGAGATGAATTCAAGCCAAAACATGCATCCTCCGTGTCAATCAGCGGAGTGATTGACACGGGAGTGAACAGTAACATATAATGACTTTATATGAAACAATCCGCAGGTATTGTAGTTGGAGATAAAAGCAAAAAAACAAAATGGTGTCCGACACCAGGGGGAGAACGCATGGAAAAAGCAAAAGTAATAGAATTAAAAGAGACAATTCTTGAAGACAACAATGCAGATGCACAGGTACTGCGCCAGGAATTAAAGGCACAGAAGACATGTCTGATGAATCTGATGTCCAGTCCGGGAAGTGGAAAGACGAGTACACTTCTGGCATTGAAACCTCATTTTGAAGGAAAAATCAAATGGGGCGTGATGGAAGCAGATATTGATTCCGACGTGGATGCGAATACATTGATCGAAGCGGGAGTTCCATCGATTCAGCTGCATACTGGTGGGATGTGTCATCTGGATGCAGATATGACACGACAGGGAATCAGAGCGTTTGAAAGAGATGATCTGGACTTTGTTGTACTTGAGAATATAGGGAATCTTGTTTGTCCGGCCGAGTTTGATACCGGAGCAAATCTAAATCTGACGATTCTTTCGGTTCCGGAAGGAGATGACAAGCCGGCCAAATATCCGTTGATGTATGAAGTATCAGATGTGTTGGTGATAAATAAAATAGATGCATTACCTGTTTTTGATTTCAGAAAAGACTATGTTGAAGCATGCGCAAAAAGATTGAATCCACAGATTAAGATCTTTTACATCTCTGCAAAGACAGGAGAGGGTGTAAAAGAACTGGCAGATTATCTGTTGGAAAAGATACAGGAAGTGAATGCATAAGATGTTGAAGAAGGGGAAAAAACATGGGAAATGTCAGAGTAATTGAGATTAAAGAAAGTGTGTTTGCGGATAATGATGCTACTTCAAAGGCAATCCGCGAGAAAATGAGTGCGCAGAGAACACTGTTTTTAAATGTTATGTCCGGACCGGGAAGTGGAAAGACAACATTTCTAACTACATTGATCAATAAATTGAAAGATCAGCTGAGAATCGGCGAGATGGATGTAGATATTGAGACAAGTTTAGATGCACAGAGAGTTGCAGATCTGACAGGAGTAGAATCCATTCAGATCCATAACTGTGGATTGTGCCATATTGATGCAGATATGGTATCCCGTGCATTGCTTGAATATGATACAGAGAACCTCGATTTGTTAATTCTTGAAAATATTGGGAATCTGGTCTGTCCGGCCGAGTTTGATACCGGTGCACATAAGAATGTGATGCTCCTAAGTGTGCCGGAGGGAGATGACAAACCACTGAAATATCCGTTGATGTTTCAAGTAAGTGATCTGGTATTGATCAATAAAATAGATACTCTGGAGTATTTTGATTTTGACTTCGAAGTTGCGAAAGAACGGATTCTGAAATTAAATCCAAATGCAGTTGTTCTTCCGGTCAGCGCGAAGACGGGAGAAGGAATTGAGAGAGTGATGGACTGGATTATGGAAGAAAGAGAAAAGCTATAATTATTTCAGATATAAAAAGGGCTTCCCGGTAATTGAAGGGAGGTCCTTTTTGAAAAACGGATTGATTATTTATATATCATACATGCGTGCAGTCAGGTTCAGGCTGAAGTCGTTTTGTCACAAAGGAAAGCATACTTTCGAGTACCTGACATTTATTGTTGCAGACAGGGCAGAGGATGCAAGATACATTTTCTTCTGATTGGGTCGGGGCGGTTTCTTGTGATAAGAAAATAAAATCGTATAAATATTCAAAAAATTCTTTATTCGTTGGTTTTCTGTCCATATGGGTTCTGTTGAAAATCATTTCAAGAATAGTTTTATTTTCCGCAGTCCAGATTGCATTGACCGTATTGCGGATGTTTTTTTCTACACAAGACCAGCTTGTCTCATAATGGGCAGCAATATCGATGTACAAAGCTTTGGTAATATTGGATACACGAGTCTGATCCTCGTTTATCAAGAGTAATCCATACACAATGTAATCATAACCAAGACTAGTTCTGGCAGCAATAAGTTTATCAAGTGTAGATTTGATTTCAATTACGAGTGTATTGTGGTTCATGAGAGTCCCCCTTAAAAAGTAATGTAGATAAGAAGGAAGAGCCTGTTTTTGATATCATATCTATTATATACGTATTTATTAAATTTGTAACGACAAAATTTGTGAGTGACTTAACAAATTTTTAAGGAGAATTATCACTTGATTTTTCAAGAAGAAATGCTATAATTAAAAAGATGTCTGTTAAGGCAGAAAATATCATATGGAGTTGTATCGAAGTGGTCATAACGGGGCGCACTCGAAATGCGTTAGCCCTCCGGGGCACGTGGGTTCGAATCCCACCAACTCCGTTTGTATGTTTAGTGGAAAATCCTTGTAGAACAAGGGTTTTCTGCTTTTTTATTGCTCGGAAATAAAATTATGTTGTTGTCACGTTTTGTCACGTTTTCGTTTTCTATATTTCTATATGTTGTGGTGACACTAGATTCTGGATTATCTCCTAAAGCATTTAAAATAGCTTTCTTTGTTTCTTCCTCGTTATTTGTATCAAACAGATAATTTTTTATTGTTGTTCCTTCGTCTGCATGTCCTGCGATTCTGCTTGCTGTTGTTATTGGAACTCCATTGTTTACTAAAGTTGAAACAAAGGTCTTTCTGATTCTGTGCGTTCCCTTTACAGGAATATTAATACATCGCTTACAAGCATCTTTAAGGAGAGTATACAGCCTATTAGGATTTAATATATAGCCATCTTTTACGAATAGAAAATCTTGATATGATTCACCAGTTTCTTTATTTATCCGCTGTATTTGTTTTATATACTCTTGCGCCTTTTGTGTTAATGGGATGTATCTGTCTCCTGCATCTGATTTAGTGTATTCTACTGCATGGTATCCGATACGTTTCAGACTGTCTAAATTAGATATATCAAAATCTTCTACAACCTGCCTGTGAATATGTATTTCACCATTCTTTATATCTGAATTCTTAATAGCAAGTATTTCCCCTCTACGTGTTCCTAGTTCAAAATCAAGCATTATAGCAAGTATACATGTATTAGTCGGATTATTTTGCAATCTGCGACTCATTTCATCAAGTAGTAATTGTTTTTCGGAATTATTATATACTTCCTGTGTACTTGCTTTCTTCCTAGTCGGAATAATTTTCTTTCGGTTCACTTCAACTCTGTATGGATTCTCATTTGCTGAAATATATCTTGCTGATACTGCATAACCAAAAGTTTGTTTTAGGATTCCACACATATTACAGAACGCCTTGTCTTTGATCTCTGTTGTATTCACTATGTTATTCAGAAAATCATCAATGTCAATGGGGGTAACGTCCTTATATGGTTTCTGAATGAACTCTGGATTTGTTTTATAATACTTTTTCCAATCGAATGACATTCGCCTTATTGTTCCTGCACTAACTTTTTCTTTCTTATGTTCCATGAATTCATAGAATAGCTGTTCAAAAGTTACTGTATCCTTTCCAATGAAATTCTGTTTTTCTTTTTCAATAAAATAATCACATAATGCAGATTCTATTTCTTCTTTGGTTTTCTTTTTCCTACGAAATGCACCACCTTTGATTGTTTTGTCTGGAATACGGAAATAATAGTAACTGTCTTTTCCAGTTCCATAATGTTTTATTAAGTGTCCGTATTTTGCTAAAATATCTATTCTTTTCATGTTGTCTGTACTTTCCAGTACACCTGTTACATTTTATCATACTATTAGAACAAGCAGAAATGCAAGCATCTGTTTTGAAAAGCAAAGCCGTTGAATTAAGGAAGAAAACATAAGATATTTGACACAAACATATTTTGAAACAAGTATGTTTATTTGAGATATTTTATATATTGACGTGTAAAATAATATAGGCATATCGATTGTGGTTTTAAGTACCGCTCGGTATGCCTATTTTTTTTACGATTTTATCACACCTGCTACCTTGATTTTTTTTCAAAAAATACGCTCAAATCATTGTAAAATAAAGGTTTTAACGATATAGGGTTCGATAAGATAGTAATAAGATGTGATGCTTAGAAAATGCTTGATTTACAAGTGAATTGTGGTATTATAATTGTATTGAGGTAAAACGCTAAAAGTGTTGATTTTCCGCATAAAAACGTTGGTGTAGATCAAGAGATGATATCGATATAGGGAAATCTTTTATAAATGTAACAAATAATTCAATGCATTAATACGCTACCGCTTTAACACGCTAAAGTGAATAACACTTCAAAATACCCTTTCCTTTTCCTTTAAAGATAATCCTTTGCAACTTTCCTAGATACAGCAACAAATATTTTCCTCATTTATATATATGGTAGTATCCTATTATACGAGCTTTCATTTCAAGATATGTTAATTATCCCCCACCTATTATAATATGTATATCCTTTGTTTTAAACAACGAAATTGCACCCTAGAATCCATTCTAACTATCTTGATGCTAAATTCCTTTGGGTTGAATAAAATAAACGGAATATGGCTAAATTACATAAGGAATTATTAAACAGTAACTATAATAGAAAAGCACCGGAGCAAAAATCCAGTGCTTTAATTTTTTAGATGAAATGCATCTTTCATATTTCTAAATTTATAACGGCTGATCTTCTTCGGACGGTACATATCTAGCCACATCCTTAATATCACAGTGTAATATCCTGCACAAGTCATTCAAAGTTTTAGTAGAGACATCCTTATTATGCTTTAATCGGTGAAGCGTGCTGTTAGACAGATGATGCTTACTTGTCAGTGTATACCAATTTTCAGTTGATTTTTCTAACGTTTCCCAGAAAGGACTATAATCAATCATCTGCTGCCTCCTACATATTCTATGTAATAAGCATAAAATATATTCTAAGGATTGAATATCTTCGCTAAAACGAATATAATAAAGGGAGGAACAAGGAAATATTTGTGGTGAATATTTACCAGAAGGAGGAAAAAGAAATGGCAAATAACAACAATAACAACGGCGGTGGCTTAGGTTTTTGGGGAATGGTTGGTGCAGTATTACTGGCATTGATTATCTTTTCATTAATAGGATAAGCGAGTGAAAAATGATGTAAAGTTAATAATCATTACATTGGGAATGTATATCATTAATCAAATTATTAAAAGTAAGATTCCTATTGAAGGTATAAAATGGTTTATGACCTGTTATTTTAATGATATGATTGGTGGAATTACATTTTGCGCATATTGTAGTATTGTTTTAAAAATGGGACATAGGCAATTGAAAAAAATGTGGCATATTGAGATGTTAATGTTTTGTTGTGGGATCTTTTGGGAATATATAACACCGTTGTATAGAAAAAATACAATATCAGATATATTTGATATTGTGGCATACATGATTGGTGGAGTTATATATTGGTATATTTTTCAAAAATACCTAAATAACAAATAAAATTTTTGTGTATGGGACATCACTTTTAATCGTAAAGCTGGTGTCTCATACACTATCTCAAAAGTCGAAAATCAGTAAAGGGGAACATATGGGTAAAACGAAGAAAAAAACTATTGGTATTGCAATCTGTATTGCAATAATAGCCATTGGTGCAGGTGGCTTTTTAGGATATAGAAACAACGAAGTAAAGAAGTATAATTCTAAAATTAATGAGCAATTTCAGAAAATGAACGATTTGAAGGGTGAAGCATATTTTCAAGCAAAACATTCTGAAGAATTGGATAATTTACAACAGAAATATGACAAGGTGCAGAATTCAAATAAACTAAGTGATTTAAAAGAACTTTCAAATGAAGTTAATGTATTAGTTGAAAATACAACAAAGGAAATAGATTCGTATAATAAATATTACAAACTCCTTAAAGAAGAGATTGAAACATCTGATAAATTACTTAGGAATTATTTTTCGAGAGAGTACGATTTATCAAAAATTAATGAAACAAAAACAAATGCAAGTAATGCAATAGATAGTTCGGATTTCACTAATTATGAAGAAATTTATTCATCATTAGCAAGCCAAGATAAAGCACTTAATCAATATATTGAGGACGAAATGAATAAAATATATAATGTGCCGATAGAATTAAGTGAACAGTATCCATTTGGGGTTGATGCAGCAGAAATGTCAACAGATTGGAGTTATGAGCCATTAGTTAAACAAAATAAAAATTTCCCTACATGGGTGATTACGTCTGAAGCTGATACATTGGACGGAGAACCATATGCAAATTTATTTATTGAAGGTAGTTCGGCAGAATATTATTGTAATATAGATCAGATAGATACAAAAAAAATAACAGTTCAAGATGAAAATAGAGAACTTAAAGATGCTTTAGTAAACACAGAGGTAACATTTAAAAAGCAAGAAGATTATAGTACGGATGAATATACAGCATTGAATGAGCGTCCAGCATATTTGTTGAAAATGAAATCTGGTGAAATATATTTGGCATTGCAAGATTATGACGGTAATGAATTTTATATTTTATATAGTGCGAAATAATCTAGTGACGGAGAATGACTTATGAAAAAAATAATAATATTATTAGTCAGTTGCATAATTGGAATAGGATTATTATTTACTGGTTGTTCCGATAATAAAAAGAATCAATCATCTACTAATAGTCAAGAAGAAAATATTTTAGCAGAATCACCGCTGCTTGGAGAATGGACATTAAACAAGACTTCTACAGCAGCAGGATCAGCAACAATGGCAGAGATGATTTATGGAAAGTTGTATTCAGAGCCAGATGTTTTTAATTTCAAAGATGATGGAACAATAGAATCACAAACAAATGAATTTAATTTAACGCAGTTTACATGGGGATGCGAGGATGAAAAATACTATCTCTACAAAAATGACCAAAAATGGGAAATTGAGTACAAAGACGATACGATCAGTTTTAATATTAATGACGCATCTTTTGAACTGATAAGAGGTGCGAAAAGTGCAGAGGAATTACTTAAAGCTGAAGGATTATGGCACGAAGATGAATTAGAAATTGTAAATGCTTCTGTGGAGTCTATAGGAAACGGATTCTTTGTTATAAAGTACGAAATCAAAAACAATACTTCTGAAAATCTTACTTTCAAAGGAATCTCAATTGATGAATATAATATAGACGATGTGCAGATAAAATCTTACAAATCTTATAATAAGAATGCTACGTTTTTTGAAATTGCCCCTGGGGAAAGTGGAGTATTAGAATTAACATTTGCATATGATTCTGGAATAACAAAAGCGGTAACTAATTCATATGAATATGAAAATGCAGACGGAGTGTTAATATCAGGTTCTTTCTCAACACCATATGAAGTTACAGGTATTCAATAAGGCTCTATTTCGATTAATAATAGAAAGAAACAAAATAGTTTACAACACGAGCGAAAAATTATATTGATGCACAACATTTTCTAAAAGAGGTACTTGATAAGTATCTCTTTTTTTTGGATGTAAACATACGCTCCCTCCTATTTGTGTGCTGCTGCCGGAATTATAAGACACAAAAGGTTGAGAGTTTAGGGGGATTACTGATTACGAAAAATTGACTCCACAATTTTGAGGAGTCAATCGTATAAAAATAGCACCCTGATTTGCGTTTCGCTTTTGCATTTAGGGTGCTTTTGTTGGTTATAGGTTTTTCAACTTCGCTTGAAGTTGGTCAATTTGTGCCTGGACTTCTTCTTTTGCCTTTTGTTTTTCTATATAATCTGCATCAGGGATGAATTCCATTATCTCATCTGGCATACAGTGGAAATAGTCGCAAATTCGACAGATGGTATCAGTTGTGATAGACTCGTTTCCTCTTAATTTTTTAAACGTAGTTCCCCCAATTCCAGCTGAATCTCTAAACTGCTTTTGAGTCATTCCCTCTGCTTTTAGCTTTTCAAAAAGCCTGTTAAACTCTACTTTCATCTTATATGCCTCCATTCGTATATTCACCTAGGAGAAACACCACCGCCCTGAAATGGATGTTTCATAGACCATTGAACACTTTTAGGGACAGTAACACGTTTCGTTCCATGCTTATTTTCTTTATGTTGATAACGTTTTTTGAAAATTCTTTTAGGATTTATTTTTTCCTCATTTTTCTTATAATAATCCCACATGAGATCTGTATACTTGTTTTTCATTTCACCTTGAACCCATGTTTTTTTATCGGGGAGATATAATAAAACATGTAGGTTATGTTTCTTTGAATAGAAGTTGGATTTGTTACAAAAAATTTCAATTCCATTGTCTAGGTGTAGTACGATTGTACCGATTGAAAATTCCCTGTCGTGTATAAGATACTGTCCACCCAGTGTATGATATATGCGCATATGTAACACCTTCCTATATATTATTTCCCTTTATTATATCATGAGTTGTAAAAATAAAAAACTGCGAGAATAGGCATTTTATATAAAGTCAATGAAGAATATCTTATTACGAAAATTTGACTCAGTGTGTGGATGAATCACATTATACTATCTGAAAAAGCAGATTGTCTCTCTATGATTTTAACTACCCTCGCACCATACAGCACCACTATAGCAGAGACAGAGCAACACAGACAAGAACCAAACCATCACCGACCAAACAAAATAATGCAAAAATTTCTGTTGCTGTTTACCGTTATAGAAAAGCAATTTTAAGGAATGCTTAGAGTGGAATAACGAACAGACAAAAGAAAAGGCTAGAGGACTTTCAAAATCCTTTAGCCTTTTTTTACGCTTATTAGAATTACTCAAGAAAAGTGTCTGCTCTGTACATCACATCATCAATATGATTATTTAATGGATTATAAACCAATACCGTCTCCATTGTATCCCCTATCTTTACATCATCCGCAGAATATTTTATATAACTTCCATCTGCTGTAATCCTTGCATCTCCATTATCAGAAGTAACAACCGCATGAACGACTTCAATAATTATCTTGCCATTTCTATTCTGTACTGCGTAGGTGCATCTGTCGAAATCTTCAGCAGAATTGATATAATATATTTCTGTCTCAAATCCTGTCATATCAATTCCATTCAGTGAACTATTGACCGTTGTTTCTGTTGTTGTCTCTTGTCTGCTTTGTGTTGCTGTCTTTGTGCTTTCAGTATCTATCATGTGCGGTATTGTCATTCCTGTTATCATGCTTGTTATTATCCATGTTATCAATGTTCTTTTCATATCTCTTTTAACCTCTTTCTTATGTGATAATAGGGTGTAGCCTATACACTACACCCTTATTTATTATTGTTCATTCAGTATGTATTTAACTGCTTTCTCTGCTTTGCTACTTGCTGATACGATGAACTTGTTGTCGTTCTTTAATGCTTGTAACCAGTTCTGTATATATGCGCTTGAGTTCCTAAAGCCCTTTTCCGTCTCAATGCCTAACATATTGACAAGTGTAGCACTTCCAAGCTCTGCAACGAGTTCTTCCTTTGAATAGCTTTCACCTCCGAAGTGTGCGCTTGCTCCTGTTTCCAATCTGTCGAGCCTGTTCTTATGTCCAGTGCTGTGAATCATTTCATGAAACAGTGTAGAATAAAATTCTTCAATGTTTTGATACTGTTCTCGGCAAGGTACTTCGATATAATCAAAGGTCGGAGTGTAAAAAGCTTTGTTTGTTACCTTTTCAAAAATCTTTAAGTGTTCTCTGTTCATGTAGTCGGTTTTGATTTTCTCGGCTTCTTCAATCGGTTCAAGATCTGAAATTTTCAACTGTTCTTTCGGTTCAACTCCATCAACCTGTGAGATGTGAAACACGTTGTAATATCTTAATAAAGGTATCTGTTTAATTAGCTTTTCACCGTTTTCATTTTCTTCTTCATATGGCTGAATCTTCCAGGATGTAACAACTTCTGATTTCTCGCCTTTTCTAATCTTACCGCCTAAGTCATTCCATTGTTTAAATGTTGCATACTCTCCATCGTGTTTAAGAAGTAACTGATTAAGTAATGAGTAAGACTTGTTACTTACTCTATTGTAAGCTCCGCTGTGTGTTCCACTCCAAGGTTTCTGCCACGGTATAACACCATTTTCTAACTGTTCAATAATTCTTTCTGTAATCATTTCGTATACTGATTTCTTCATATCTTTGAACCTCCTCTGTATTTATTTGTTAATATTATAATACATTAGTACCAATACAAAAACAATATACATTAGTACCAATACTTGACTCATGGAATTGTGCAAAAGTAACAGATTTAAAAACACATTGGTACTAATACACAATATAACGACATTGGTACTAATACATATTTGTACATTTTGCGAATTGAAAATACATTAGTACCAATGTACAATGTAATCAACAACAAAACAACAGAGTAAACAGCGAAGGGTGAAAACGAAGTGGCGAAAGCGTACCGAAGACACCAACGTAATACCGATGAGGGATAAGGGGATAATGAGATGGTCGAGAAACCTTAGATAGCTTTAAAGCCTGTCGGAGCTGTTAGCTCTTATAAGAAGAAAGAGAGGAAAAAACATATGTGTACAAATATGAAAGAATTACAGCAAGTTTCCGAAAAGATTTTTGAATTGGAGCAGAAGAAAGCCAAGAAGAAAAAAGAGATTGATGCTCTTGAGAAAGAAATAAAACAGTTAAAAAGTGAGACATCTTCTTATATGAAGAAACGTCAAAAGAACGAATTGACTGTTGCAGGATTAACAATTCTTTTCACAGCATTTCATAAATCATCTTTTGACAAAGATGTATTTATAGCAAATGAGGGTGAGGACAAATACAAGAAGTATTTGAAAGATATCCAAGTTGAAAGAGTCACAGTTAAAGTTGCTAATAATTAAATGACAGCGCCACGGCGGAGCAATCCGCCGGCTGTAATGCTACCACGGTGCACAGTGAGAGTTCCAAGTCTCTATTAAAAGCAGAGGACAGCAGACACGAAGAAAGTGAGGAAAACAGTATTGAGATATAAAACAGTTGCAGAGTTCGGAACATATGCAGTGATCGAGCCGACAGAGCCAGTGGAAAAGATTGAAATAATCAATATTCATAGAAAACCCGAAGTAGTAAAAGCGCAAGAACACAAGCGGATTACTTGTAAAAAGAGTAGAAAAAACCATGAGAAAGAATTAAATTTGTCAGCTTATATGGCAATGGCTGTTCCTTTTCTTTCAATGGTTGGAATGGTTGCATGGTGGGTAGCAGTTGGATATTAGGAGAGGAGAACAGCAGTTATGATGTACAGCGAGTTTATAGAAATGAGTGGCAATAGTGAGAGTTACATATCTTTTAAGGAATACACAGAAAAAATTGAGCCGATCTATATGAACTGCGATATTTCAACCAAGCAGGAGTTTATAGAGCTTTTTAAAGATGTATTCAAAAAGATAGTATATCCGATTGTCAATAATTTAATAAAAACAATGCCAATAGAGGACAAGTTGACATACATTCATTCAGAAGGTTCAGACGTTGAAAACCATATAAAATTAATTGATTTACAAGCAAGAAAGCTTGCATATCAATACATGAGACTATATCTCGGAGTTTAAGAGGGTGAAGCAGATGAAAAAATCAATAACAGAATTTGCAGTTGAGACAGACAAGAACAAAGTAGTTAAAAGAATTGGGAAGAGTGTTGTATTACATCCAAGGACACACTTTTGCGGAGAACGTACAAAATGGTTTGATGATGCGAAGATTTCAAATCAGAAAAAATGAATTCAGGGTGTGACGGTTTAGCCGTGGGAGATCCAGTTCTCCGCACTCATTAGCAATATTGCCATAAATACATATAGAAGGTGAGACAATGACAAGTACAGATTTAACAGTATTACAGCCATATTGTGAAAATCATATGCGACTACTCAAAAAAATATCAAAATCAATCTTCTTGAGGTTGGGTGAACCGTTGACAGAAGCAGACTATGACGATTTTTACAGTATCGCAAATATGACATTATGGCAGGTTTATAACTCTTATGATATTAGCAAGGGTGCAAATTTCAATACATATCTTTGCAATTGCTTAAAGAAGAAGTTTAAAACAGAAATACGAGACAGACACAGAGGAAAAAGAGTTATCAATCAGCTTGCGACTTCATTAGATGCAACTAATGACAGCGAGGAAGGATGTACCATATCGGATTTTATACCATCCGATTTTGATACATTCGAGGAAGTAGTCAAAAACAACAACGAACAATTTCAGGACAAAGTGCAGCAGTACATTTCAAAACTTTCTAATCAGCAGATTAATATATTAAATCTTCTGATAGATGGGTACAAGCCTAAAGATATACGGCAGATTTTAGAAATTTCGTCAACTGAATATGCCGAAAATATGAAGATTATGAGAAGTTTTGAAAATGTAAAGATTTTATTTTAGGAGGCAATCACTATGAAGAATATCAGAAAGCAGACATTTACATTGGAGCAGTATTTAAAGGATATGAAGGCAGAGAAAATCAGAACAGATCAGGAGTGTCAACGATTAAGCGGACAATGGAATCCAAATATGATCAATGAACTGATTACCTCAGTTCTTACAGATGATTATATTCCACCTATTATTTTAGGCGAGGAAACAACAGCAAACGGAATTACAAGACAGTGGATAATTGACGGATTGCAGAGAAGTAGCACATTATCATTATTCAGATACGGAAATACAAAGATTACAAAGAATCTTGATGAATGTATGGTTACTTATCAGAGAAAAGCAACAGACGAAAATGGAAACATCAAGCGAGACGAGCAGGGGGAAATTGTGTGGGAGAATGTAGAGTTTGACATTCGCAACAAGACATACGAGCAGCTACCAAAGGAATTAAAAGAGATTTTCAATGGTTATCAGATGGAGGTTGTAATTTATCAGAATTGCGACACAACGAAAATTTCAAAGCTGGTACGCAAATTAAATAATTGTAAGCCAATGAACCAGGCACAGCGAGCCTTTACTTATATAGATGCTTTTGCAAGAGAGATAAGAGAAATTGCAGACAACAGATTCTTCAAGGATATGTACTCTTGCAATAACAAAGACAGAATAAACGGAACTTTTGAAAGAGCCATCGGAGACATGGTTATCTTATGTGAATATCCAAGCCAGTACAGAAAAGATACAAAGGTAGGATTCAAGTGGTTAAACGAAAACGCAACTATTCTTGATTTTGAAAATCTCAATGATTTACTTATAAGGTTGACAGAATCAACTGAGATTACAAGCGAAATAAGGGGACTGTTCAACAGAAAGAATGGTTATATCTTTGTAGCAACATTCAAGGCATTTACAGAGTTGGGAAGGGAAGATAAAGAGTTTGGCGAGTTTCTTCATTGGCTAATCACAGAGGGAAAAGATACAGAAATCAACGGAAAAACATGGACTGAATTAGATATTGACCGTTCAACAAGGGACAGCGGAACAGTACACGGAAAATTTGACTATCTTACAGCACTTGTTAAGCAGTATTTTACAGAGGTTAAGAATGTAGCATAAAGGCGAAGGGGAGGGGGCAACCTTCCCCCCGACTATAAGAGAGGGTGTAAATTATGGCAATTGTAATAACAAACGGAACATAATGTATCAGATGGAAAAGAAGCGAAAAGATAATTTAATGTGGAAAATTGCACGAATCATAATAAATGAAATTATATGAAAGGAAAAGTATTAGAAAGCACCAATGGAGAAATTCTGTTGGTGCTTTGATATAAAAAAGTTATATGTTATACTGTATATGGGTAAACCCATATATAGAGAAAGTGAGGATAGAATGTTGGCTTTAACAGATGCAAGAAAAAAAGCAAATGAAAAATATATTCAAAACAATTATAAACAAGTAAAATTGTCCATGCCAAAAGCGGAGGCAGAAACATTAGATGAATATTGTAAAGCAAAAGGATTAACAAAAGCAGGTTTTATTCGTCAAGCTATAAAGGAAAAAATGGAAAGAGAACCATAAATAGTTATTATTGAATTGTATGTCATAGAGGGATCGGAAAATATATCATAGAAAGTAACGTAGAATAACCCACTCATGACCATAAATTTAAAGTTTTTATAAATTGAGTATTGGCTGGGCATTGCTATTTTATAATAATGTAAAGGCAGAAGGGATTGTGCTGTAAATGGATATATGCTATAATAAATAAAATATATAGAAACGGAAAACACCAATATGGAAGAAAAGAATGACTTGATAAAAGTTGGAAAATATGATTTGCGCTATAATGAACTGTTAAGTATTGATATAGAGGAATTAGATATATTTAGGTCAAAAGGTTTACCAGCGCATATGGTTAAAAGAAAACATTATAATTGTTTGAAATATATTGATTATCTGCCGGAGATTATAGAAAATCCAGATTATATAGGTGTTAATCCCAACGAAAATGACAAAAGTATTGAGTTTATAAAAAAGTATTCTAAAAATGTATTGGTTGGAGTAAAGTTGGAAAAAGATGGTCAATATTTATATGTTTCTTCGATGTATGATATTCAAGATTCAAAGATAAGTAGACGTTTGTACAGTGGAAGAATTAAAGATGCAAATATTGACAATGACGAAAATAAATAGTATATTATTAATGTAAACAACATACATTGATAATAAGCATAATTATTTTTGAGGTCGGAAATGGTTCCCGACACACTCTGAAAAGAGTACCTGAGATGATGGATACACCGCCCATCCAAAAGTAATTATGCTTTTATATTTGATAAAAATGATTAAGCACACTTAAGGGAAAATCCCTTTAGGTGTGCTTTTTATATCCTGCGTCCAGAATCGAAAAATATTTCAAAAAGTTTTATGATTTTTGGGAAAAACAGAGTTGGTTTCGTACTTTATATTATGTAAAAAAGAAATCACATGGAGGAAAAAACTGATGAATGAAAACAAACAATTAGATGAACAATTTGAAATGGGTGTTGCTGTTGGAATAAACTTAATGAAAGAAAAATTGCTTCTGGCAGCAGAGAACGGAACACCGATTGAAATTAATGGGAGAGCATGGTGGCTGAAGTCGGATATTGAAAATTTAAGAGATATCTTTGAGGATATAAAGAACGGAGGACTGTAAGATGCAGATTAATACAAAGTATGAAATGGGACAGAAAGTATATAAAGTGGTTAAAAGATTTCGGAGGATTGAGAACATTCAAACATGTGATATATGCTTTGGAACTGGTTCAATCAACTACAAAGGATATAGCGAACAGAGGGGAAAATAACAATGCAGATCAGCGAGAAAGATGTTCAGTAAGAGAAGAATCGACAGGAGATAAAAAGAAAATTGGCAGAAGATATAAGCGGTGTTTTGATGGAGGAACAAGTAAGGATAGTGTTAGATACTTATGATAAAGTGTTAGTTAGATATAAATTTGTAGAGAGAAGGAATTAATATGCCGATACAAAGAAGAAAAGTCAATCGGGAATTGACGGAACAAGAGTATAAGATATATCTATTTCTGATTAGATATTTTAAAGAGAATGGTTATGCACCGACCATTCGAGAAATTGGTGAATGTGTCGGACTAAGTAGTACATTTACAATTAAGTATTATTTGGATAGCCTTGAAAGAAAAAAGAAAATTAAGAGAAGAAGTAGTCCAAGAGCAATTTGTTTGACAGAATACACTCTTGTACATAAGAAGAGAGTAAGATAATATCAAGAGCTGTGATCTGAAAAAGGTCATGACTTTTTTAGTTCCGGGAAGAGAGTTCGGTGGATATGGAATGAATACACAAACCTAGTAATACAGTAGGAAGTGTAAAATGCTATTTATAGTTTGAAGTGTAGAAAGTATTGATTTACAGGCAAGTTCGGTAGAATAGCGTAAATACGGGATAAAATAAATATAATCCCTAGTAAAATAGCAGGAGTTGAATAAGGAAGATTGTCAGAAATCCTTATAGAATAAGGGTTATTCGAACAAGAAACCGAATAATTTACTGAGAATGTGGGTGAGAGTAGGATGGAAGAAATGCTCGTAAAATAAGGAAATTATAGAAATTATGGAGACAGGATATCGTGTGGAATAGGGGTATTATATAGGTGGACTTGAGTTCGAAAAGAAAATTATTTTTGTGATGTGGAGGAGGTACTGAATAATCCAGCGCAGCAGTACAAATATTTTTAAATTTGCATAAAAATCATAAATATTTATGTTACAGTAAGAACAGGTAGTAGCATGTCAGAAATTATAACTTTCACACAATTCACATTTGGATATGCTACAATAAATACATCAAACAAAGTCGACTTTTACTAATTAATAACCTAACGAAAGAAGGTAATATACATGAAAAGAGCAACATTAGAAGCCACAGATGAAAATGTTTTAAAGTCAATTAAAGGACAGAATTCAGCACAAAGAAATTTAGAAATAAAAGATTTTATAAGTGCTTTGGACATGATAGAAGGGAATATGTTTATCAGTCTCGATGCCAGATGGGGAGAAGGAAAGACTTTTTATGTTCGGCAGATAGAAAAAGCATTGGAATATCAAACGATGAAAAAGTTCAGTACAGAAGATACAAACGATGAACGGGATAGAATGAAAGTGCATTTTACAGGTACAGAATTAGAAGATATAGATTTAGGAAATTCATATTTTCCTATATATTATAATGCGTGGTTGTATGATAATCATACTGATCCGCTAATGTCATTATTATATGTTGTTGTAAAAAAATGTGGGAAGATAATTAATCCTCAACTTACAAAAGAAAAATCAGACAGAATAAAGCAAATGCTGCAATCAATACAAGTTAATTTTCCGTTCTTTTCTATAAATGGAGAACAAGTTGTTAATGCTGTATCCAATAAGAATATTTTTGAAGAAATTCAATTGGCAGAGGACATTAGAAATGAGGTTAAATTAATTTTTGACGAAGCAATAGTTGAACAAGCACAGAAATTAGTAATATTTATTGATGAATTGGACAGATGCAAGCCTAGTTATGCATTGGAAATGTTGGAACGTATCAAACATTATTTTGACGATGATCGGATTATTTTTATTGTGTCAGTAAATAAAGAACAATTAACGCATACGATATCTAATTATTACGGGAATGGCTTTGATTCAACTGGATATCTGAATAAATTTTTTGATATAAATGCATATGTTCCACCTGTTGAAAGTAAAAAGAAAAATAGCTATTCTATATATGGTGGACGTAGGTTTTTTGAAGCGATGATAAAAACTTTCTCTGATTATTACAGGTTATCATTAAGAGATAAATTAATATATGAAGAAAGAATGGCGATTATTGATGCTTCAAAAAATAATAAGTTAATTGATGATGATACTATTAGTGGAATATGTGCATCAATATTTGTTCCGTTGATCGTAATTTTGGATATGAAAGATGTTGAAGAAAAAATAAGATTTATAAATGGAGAGAGTGATATATTAGAAAAAATTGAAGATTTAACGGATGTATCAAACATATATAAAAGTCTAGGATGGCAAGCTGAAGAAGAGAGTCGCTGGATGGACGGGAAGAAGAAAGTAGAAGCAGTATATAGATATGCATTCCAAAATAAGGGAGACTTATTAAAACCTGCTGATTTATCAATAAGTCAGCTTGAAAGAAATCTTAAAGAAATGTGCATAAAATTGAGTGGAGTAATTAGAGATGATAGACCAACAGAAAAACAGATAAATTAGTAAAGCAATCATCATAGATGCAATGGATTGGATGCATACTCATCAATTGTCATCTAAAAATTTAACAGCTGTCGAAAAACTCGCCATGACAATGGAACTTCAAAAAGAAATCTGCAACGAGCTTTAACCATTGAACGTAACCTTACAGAGCCAATGAAGCAACTTCTTGATGATGGTGTTATTTCAAAAACGATTCAGCAAAGAAAGTTGGAAAACGTATTAAAGAACTGGAAAGATTGTATGGAATACAACATGGAGCAAGTTCATTTCAAGGTAATCAATATGAGGTGACACCGAATAATTCGGAATCACCAAAAAAGACACAAGAACAATTAGCAGCACAAATGGGTATCTCAGTTGATACTCTTCAAAATTACAAGATGCTTGCAGAAAATAAAATCCTCCGGTTATTGTGCCGGAGGGAATTTTGTATTAGCGGAATCTTCATCAGACTGATGGGATGGTTTATTAATATATGAATTTAATAAATTTGAATAATCTGTCCAAAACTTTTGCTTTGATTCACCTTGTAGTTTGTTAATAGGTGAACTCATAATTGCAACAACTAATCCTAAGTCAAAATGCATGTTATCTGATAAATTTTTCAAGACTCTAATTGCATAATATAAATCTTTATTTCTTAAATAAGTAAAAGCAGAATCGATATCATTTTTTAAATTACCATATTCTTTATCATAGTCTGTAGGTTGAACGTCATAATATGTAAAATTTTCTTGATTTTCAGTTTTTTCTTTAATTTTATCGCGTATGAGTTTGTTACGTTCTTTAATAGTAAGAAAGCCATTGTCTCTGAGGACTTTTTTACATTCATTTTGAATATTTTCAGCAGGTATATTTTCTGACAAATATATGTTATATATAATCCCCTGCATAGTAATATAATTTATAGTATGTCTCTTTTTCTTGATGATGTCTGAGATAAATGTTTCTGGAAGTGAAAATTTAATAGAAGTTAAAACCACATATTCCTTCCCATAATCAATCAACTGGATTTTTAATTTGTTTGGTTCGAGAGAGTCAGCATCTAGATCATTTAATCCTCTATTTTGGTTAATTATCTTTACAAAATCTTCAGGAGTGGTATTCAAACGGTTTAAGTGTTCTTTGATAAACAAAATTAGGCTATCAGGTATTGGAAACTGTCGAATTTCATAATTAAATTGATGCACCCATTCTTCATGCTTCAATTCTTCTCTTGACATATGAGTAATGGAATTGTCAATTAAATTATCAATATATTTAACATATTCATCTTTGGGAAGATCAGTAATTCGTTTAAATATTTCATTTAATAAAGAAAAATCAATTTCTTTTATCTTTCCATTTTCAATTTGTGAAATATAAGATGCTCCTTTCCCCAATTCTTTAGAAAGCTCATCACCACGTTTTTTCTTTGATTTACGTAAATCCCTTATTGTAGAGCGAAGATTTTCTGTTAATTCTATATTTGGCATGATAATTCCTCCTTGAATGTAATTATATTATCATGTGCAAAAACAAAAAGCAATGATTATAAAAACATAATTAAATGATAATTCTATAATAATTATTATAAAATGTATTGACAGTTTAATATTTGAGTGATATGATTATTCCATCGAAAGATACAGAGACACACAGACATGAGTGAGATAAGTGTCACATAAGAAGAGAGGAGAACAGAAATAAAACAGAAAAAACATATTACTAGTTGACGAATCGAACAAACGTTCGTATAATATAGTTGGAAACAAAAAAGAAGACCGACACTCGCCAAAGCATCGATCTTCTGAATGATACGCCAATATCATTCCATATGTAAGTACAGACCCACGAAAGAATCTATACTGTTCCCTGAACAAGAACAAGTATAACATCAAATTCTAATTGTGGCAAGTCTGTCACACATTTTCCAAAACAAAAATCAACTAAATATTGCAAGAATAGAGCCTGTTGAGGAGTTTCTATAGCATTTTTGCATCCATCAACATCTATTTTTGTACAAACCGCACCTTGAAAACTGAACATAGAGGAATCAATACATGCACAAAAAAGACTGGATAAAACGGGAATGTAACGGATGTAAGCAATATAATGCCGAGTGTAGAAGTGGAGTATGCTTCTAGCAGCAGATTACAAGAAAGATACGGGATAACATCCCATTTATTTTTTCAATGTAGTATCCGAGATCACATAGCTTTCGACATAATCTGAATAAAAGTTTGGAAGAAGGTGAGACGAAATTGAACAGGGAATTGAACAGGATATCTTACATCATCATGAACATGATGCTGAAATCAAAAGCTGTAGACTTCATGCATTCAATGTCATGTGCAGAGATACAAGAACGTGTCAGAGTGATAAAGACGGACACAGTATATAAATATATGAAGAAACTGGAAAAGATTGGACTTGTAGAAAAAGGAGCAAAGGTTGATCGAGCATATGGTTACATATTAACTAAAGAAGGAATCAATTTATTGCCGGAAGTTAAGGAGGAGAAAGAGGAATGTTAAAACCTAAATGTGGATTTATTGGAATTGGAGCTTATGGAGGAAATCAGATATTACCATTCCATAGAGCAAAATATCCAAGTCTATTCATCAATACAGCAACGACAGATTTAGAAAGCCTCACAGATGTTGAGGAAGAATATAAATATCAGATACCAGGCGGTGAAGGGTGTAATAAAGATAGGAAGAAATCAAGAGAGCTGTTCCGAAAGGATATTGATAACATCATCAATGAAATCAAAGAAAAACTTCCTGGTATAGAATATCTGTTTATTGCAGCTTCGCTTGGCGGTGGAACTGGTGCAGGTGATGTAATGCCATCGAAAAGAGTAGCTATGAACGAATTGGAAATAAAGGCTTGCATCATTATTACAGTATTGCCTGATCCCAAAATAGAATCAGTTCAAGCATTAATAAACAGTTATGAAACATTAGCTGAGGTAGAAGCTCTTGAGGAACCTGGAACAACATTTATTCTGGATAACAGTAAAAATAATAACAAGATGAAAATTAATGAAATTTTCTTTTGTCATTTAGATGCGTTGCTCACTTTGGATTGTAATTCCGCACTTGGAAATATAGATGATGCAGAAGTTGAACAGATGTTACGTAGTAGAGGTTGTTCAATTATCAGTAAGCTTGGAAAGGACAAATCCGATTTACAAAATCTTCTCAGCACATTTCACAACAATGTATATGCCCCATTGGAAGAAGATAAAGTAATTAAATATATTGGGCTTACGAATGTAGGAGCAGGAAAAGGGATTCGTATGGAAGATATTTATGCAGAAGTTGGAACACCACTTGATACATATGTACAGTACGAGTCAGCGTTTACATTATGTGTTCTGTCTGGCTTATCTCTTCCATACAAAAAGATGGAGGAAATCAAAGATATCATTGATTCTAACAAAGATACAATCAAGCGTAACTTAACAGCGCAAAACAGTAATCGTCTCTCAAAATCAATAGGATTCTTTGATGAAATTACTTCATCTGAAAAACCAACAGAAAAGAAAAAGAGTAGTAGAGATTTACTATTTTAGTAGAAAATCCGAATTGAACAGTAGTTGGCAAGAACTTATCATGATTCGACATACAGATGAACGATAAGTTGAGCAACAATAATATTTAAGTCTATAGGAGAATGTAAAGATATGGAAATTAAAATGTATGGACATTATTACAAGATGTTTAAAGGAACAGGTAGTGTTCCAACGAAAGTTACAGTAGTTGGAATAGAAGGAGATACAGTCACTTTTGTTAGAGGACATATTACAAAAGGAGATTTTGAGGAAAGAAGTGAAGATTTAGATGAAGCAATCAAACTTTTTTGTCTTACAAAAATGAAATGTAATAAAGAGAAAATTCTGACCAGTCTGACACCAAAGCAACAAAGACTGCTTGAGAAAGAGGATGCAGGCAGATTACGCATTAGAGAAATTTAAGAATGGAGGAAACGAAACAATGAAAGGTACAGTAAAATGGTTTAACACACAGAAGGGTTATGGATTTATTGTAGGAGATGATGGCTTAGAATATTTCGCCCATCAGACACAAATTCGAAAGGGTGGATTCCGAACATTAGATGCTGGTGATGTTGTAGAATTTGACATACACAGCGAAGAAAGGGGATTAGTAGCAGTAGATATCGTGCCGGTTCTTACTTTTCAGATGATGAAAGACAAAGCAGCGAAAGAACATGTCTATTTAAAGAGTGCAGGAGTTGGAACACATGGTTGGTGTATTACAGATAGAAATAATTTCATTCTTGCAGGTGAACATGGAATGTCTCTTGCAGAGTTAAACAATTATTTCGCGGAGTAATTCACAGCAAAAACAGAATATATATAGGTAGCAAGTGGTCAGTTTGTGAACTGTCAAAAGGCATTACAAGGAACTTCCTTAGTCCTTACCATAGCAGATAAAAATTAAATTGTAGTAGAAGGAGATTAGAAATTATGAAAAAAGAATGGGAAAATTTTGTAGACACTGAAAAGGATTATTCAATGGAAGAAGCTGTTGAGAAATATAATGAGATGGTTGAATTCATGCGAAGTAAAAAAGCTAGGTTGGTTTCAACTCCTCAATGTGAAAGACAGCCTTTGGAGAACGAATATCATCTTACGGAAGAGGAAAAACAAAAGTATATGGTTAAATATGCAATGCAACGCTACACAAAAGAGAGTTGTGAAAAGATAGTTATGATTATTGATACCATATATCATTGGTATGATGTTTCAAGTGAAGAAGCTGAAAAAGTATTTATGTATGCTGAAGAAAAACATGTAACATCGTCGGAGGCAATTGAAAAAACTATAGGCGGTATGGGATTAGAAGAACTGGCAGAGTTCACAACAGAAGTATATCCGAAAATTAAGCAGATTTATGATAACACATTATTGAGAACGATTGCTAATGTTGCGAAAGAAGCTATGAATATATATTCCATAGTGAATGTATTGGCAAATACTTTTGAAAAAAAAGATTCTAATAACGAAAACAAAGAGTCATAACAGAGAACATATTTGTATTAAGAAGGAACTGCGATCATTGTATCGTGGTTCCTGGATAAAAGAAGGACAAATAACATATGGATACAATTACAAGCAAGCAGCTATACGATTTAATCATATCAGAAAAGTTGAATGTAAAACTGGTAACGAGCAGATACGTCAACATGGTAGGTGCGGTAGATATTATTGAAAAGGAAGACTTCATGACAGACCTTGAGAAAGCTACACATGCTGGACGTTTCGATATTGTTGAGTGGAAATGTAATGTGAATATAAACAGAACAGTTATTTTGACAGCTGATTTGCACGACAAATATGCTGGCGAATACATTGAAGTTTTTGGAACAGTGCCAATCCACATATCAATCAAGCAGCTTGAAGAAGAACTGGATTAAAAAGCAGTAATTTGAGCGTTTACAGAGTCTATAAAGGGGATTAAAGTTCATCCTCTTTATAAAAACAAGATAGGAGAGGAATGACATATGAATAACGAGATTAAAAATATTACCATTTTTAATCAAAGAATGGCAGGTTACTTGATGCAGAAAGGCTATGTACTAATAGATATGCGACCAGATATGAAGAGTGGCAGTAGAAAAAATGTTTTCTTTTTCAAAGATACACCACAGCTTAGAAAGTCTATGAGTGACTACATTAACCGATAGCCGGAGGTGTACCAATGAAGAAAACAGATGTTATAAAAAATAATTTTTCTGAATTAATCGGAGATGTATACAAATCTTGGGATAATACAAGAGTAATTCTTGATGGTGGAACTGGTACTGGAAAGACATACTTTACTCTTAACGTACTTGGAAAATACGCACAGCAAAACAATAAAATAATTTTATATTTGTGTAACAGATCAAAGTTAAAAGAACAGACATATAAAGATGTGAAAAAACTGAAATTACACAGTACAGTTTATGTTACAACATATTAATCACTTCAAAACAGAATTAAACATAAAGAGAAGCTACCGCATTATGATTATATCATTGCAGATGAATGCCATTACTTTACAAATGATGCATTATTTAATGAATACACAGATTTAGCTTATAGATATCTAAAGAACCAACAGGACAATGTTGTGATTTATATTAGTGCAACAGCAAAAGTATATTTTCATTGGATGAAACAGAAAGAAATGGTTGTACCGGAACATTATTTCTTAATTCCAAAAGATTATTCATATGTTGACAAAGTATATTTCTATGATAAGAAATATCTTATTCCGCAGATGGATAAGATTCTAGAAGAGGAACAGGATAGTAAAATCCTTGTGTTTTGCAATTCTGTGAAACGTATGCTTGAGCTGCATGAAAAATATGGCAATTTAGCAAAATATTTTGCTTCTAAAAATGCAAAAAAAGTTGAATCAATACGTGATGAAAATTGCATATATGAACATTCAGATGGAACTATTACCTTTGATAGCCGAATTCTTATTACAACAAAAGTTCTTGATAATGGGGTAAACATTAAGGATAAAAGGGTAAAACATATATTTTCTGAAATTCTTGATGCAGATTCAGCTATACAAGCATTAGGGAGGAAACGGCAAATTTCAGAAGATGATACATGTACATTTTATCTGAAAGATTATTCTGGACAGGCGATACAAGGTCTGATAAATACAAATGAATATCAATTAGACCCTGTTATGACATATAGAATCAATTATGATGAATTTTTAAAAAAATACAGTCAGAATCGTAAGCGTATTAGGAATAATAAGATTTTTTATGCTAATTTCGTTAATGAAAAAGAAAAGAGCAATATAGCTTTTAATGAAATGCGATTAAACAAATATTTGATGGATAATACGATTCTGAATGACATGAAAGAAAGCTCATATAAGATGGTTATGACTGAATTATTGGGATACACTGTGGCTGATAAAATTGGGAATTTAGAGGTAAACATTGAAGAAAAAGATGAATTCTTAGAATATTTGAATTCTATAGAAGGTAAATGGCTATATTCAGATGAACGAAAAGAAGTTGTAAAGAGATTTGAAGATATCGGAGTAAAGCTGAGAAGACAGGGGATCAATACTTTAAATGGTGCTTTGCAAGATAATTATGGAAGTAAATATAAATGTCGTTTTAGGGATAAAACCTTAGATGAAAAAGGAGAACTCACTAAGAAATTTCTAGTAGATAAAAAGAGAAATTTAGAAGATGGTTCTAAAAATCCGAATAGAGATAAAAAATATTGGATTCTTGAAGAAGTATCTTGGGGGCGAATTGGCACTTCACTATAATATATAGTGAGATGTCAATCTGACCCCAGACATAAGATTCTAAAAATTTGTAATTGATTCTCTTATTGTAATAATATGAAAAAATGAAATGCTATGCAAAAGAGGATATTACAAAATTAAATAATTTTAGGGGGGTTCCTAATATACATGTATTAGAGAATCCCCATAAAATAAAAAAATATGTGTAATAAAAATATTTAAAACGTAGTTGTGATTTTGCGCATTACGCCACACTTGGCGGAATGCATCAATTGGGAACTTATACTGACATCCCCTTGTGGGTGGCAGGAAAGTTATCAATTGACAACAGGGAGTGGGAGAATCCCACAAATATGAAGAGAAGTAGATGAATAAATTACAGCATGGATATTATAGAATATGAAATGCATTAATATATGTCAGGGGGTTAGCCTAACAGAAATACACAAAGTCTTACTATGCATCTACTGCGGTTTCCTTACGGGGAAACCTTGCATCTTGCAAGTGCGACTAATGTTGTGTCTTTGCAGTTCGTCCGTGTGCCACCCACTGAAACCCCGGCACAGGTTGAATCTTAAACTTATGAAAAATAAATTTGAAGGTGTGTGAATATATGAAAAACAGATTGCAAGAAATAAGATGGGAAAAGAATTGGTCACAAGCTCAATTAGCAATGAGAAGTAATGTTCCGAGATCTACAATTGGTTATATAGAAAATAATCAATTTGAAAATCCAAGAGTCTATACTGCAATAAAACTTGCTCACGCTCTTGGAGTATCTGTTGAAGATATATTCATACTTTGAGATGGATGTAGAAATCAGTAAGGCACATGAGGAATATATCTAAGATCTGAAGAGATTGACTCCACAAAATTGCGAAATAAGGTCAAATCTTGGTAGATGAAACCGAAGTTTCATTAATTACAAAAAGTGGTGTATGTGCTTGCTTAAATTAAGTAAAATCGACCCTATTTCAGTTTATAGAATTGCAGGTGAGTTCTTCTTGGCTTGGTTGGTTCTGAGAGAATTCTGCTGTCAGATTTGATGAATGAGTATAGGGAGAGGTGCGTTTGGAGTGGTGGGATGTGAGAAGCGTAATAGAAAAAGATAATAATTTTATAAAATACATTCCTCAAGAATTGAATATTGCCAGTTGGAAGAGTAATATAAAATAAAAAAGTTAGGAGGAGCTATAATGAGCCAAAAAGACGATAAAGTAAAAACTGAAATTACAGAAGATGATATTGATAACTTATATAAAAAGATAGATAAAAAACATCTTAATAAAAGCAGAGAAGATATTAAAAATGAAATTATAAGTTATTCTACAGATAAAGAAATTAGCATTAGGAATGTAGTTAATTCAATATTAGCATATGAAAAAGGAGAAATGCAGTCTACACAAACTAATACAGAAATAGTATTAGTATATTCATTCCTAGTAGCGATCGTGACAATTACTATTACAACGCTTGCTGCAATTAATATAGGTGATGCAGATAAAGTGGTATACGGTGTAATTGCTGTTATTCCTTTTGCTGTGGGAGTAATTTTGTTAATAGGTCTAAGTCTTTTTAAAACAAGAAGATCTTTTAAGCGGGGGTTTTTAATCAATGTTTTAGAAAATTGGTCATATGAGGAAATAAAGGAAGATTTAGCAAAAGAAACAGAAAAAAAGGTCTTGCAACAGATTGATGAAGACAAATTCATAGAATATATAGTAAAAGTAAAACGAATTAAATCCAACCAACCATCAAACGATTAATACCGGTGGTTGGTATTTTTTTACCTTTTTCAAAAATCAGTCGGAGAATAGTATAAGTATAAGAACAAAAGATTGGAGTGATTATTATAAAAATCAATTATAAAAAGAAATTAAATCCGTTAACTATTGAGTCTATGGAAGCCAGTATGGTACATATTCATGATATAGCAGGAGACAACAAAGGAGTTCAATACAAAATGGGGAAAGAGTGGGTGGATTTCAAGAAAATCTTCACACGTGAAGCAGTATTGGATGATAGTTTGTTTTTGCGATTCATGAGAACAAGTATTACAAGAAATAGCAACGACTTTTCAAAAGATTTTATTGTGATGAAATTTTCATATGATGTGGAATATAGGTTTGAAAGTGGCGAAGAACAAAAAATGAGTAAAGAAGAGTTGCGAACATTTTATTATAAAAATGGAGTAACATTTCAATCAGCACATACGGGAAAACATGGTAAAACAGAACCTATTCATTACAAGATGTTATATAGAACATCAGGAAAAGCAAAGAAAGGAGAGTGCATTTTTGTTCGAGACAATCTATTTCATAAAGCAATTAATTATTTGACGATGGGATTTTATGATCTTATGGAAGAAAAAGCAAAAGCTGATCCGGATACCGTATTTAAGTTAGTAGAGCTGTCTGCATATCTTAGCTTGACTACAGCGTGTGCAATTGGATATATTCATATTCCGTTAAAAAACATTTTAGTTGTAGAAGATCAAAGCGCATACACAAAACCAATGGCAGCGGAGATTGTTAAAGTTGCAAATGTTCCATACGAGAATGATGAATTTGTTTTAGAGTTTGATGATCCACGCATGGAGACAATTCTTAATAATCATCAATGTACTTTAGACAAAGACAAGGCTGCTGAAAAAGGATGGTCATATATTAAGGAAAGAACAAAAGAGGAATTGAAGAAAAATGGTATCCGTATTAACGGTAAATATCCTGGACACCATGAGAGTATTCCCTATACTGTAAAAGAATGTGTTGTGGAAGAAGTAGAAGATGCAAAGATTGAAAATATTTTGTGGGATGGAATGGGACTTATTGATGAATCTATCTTTCCAAAGTATGCAAATGGATTTGTTTATTGTCGCTCTCATTTCTTTAAAAGCTGTTTGTTTCGAGGAAATGTACAGGAATATTTTAAAGATTATTGCAAGGAACATGAATTTGATTTTGAAACGTATGAAGTAACGGATATGTTTGGTAATAAAAAGAAAGTCTCGGATATTAAAGTTGTTATTACTGATAAATCATTGAAGTGGTTGAAATTTACAAATATGATGGGTGGAACAAAACAAAAAGCATATCGTACATATCAAAAATTAATGAATGAATATGAGAACGTTTTTGCAGTAGTAAAGACCGCACATAAAAGCAAATGGGATAATTTGCAGTTATCAACTTATCAGATGAATAATTCTTTACCATGTACGGATAAAAAGATATTGGGAGAAATTGTCGGACAAGCAATAGACTTTATCAATGGGGTAAAGGATGATGACAAGAATTACTTGAAGTATCTTGAGATGACAAAGAACCAGTTTAATTTGAATGAATTTCTTGTGGATTTGGTGAATCGGAATCCAGAGTTTGTAAAGACGGAGTTTTTTAGAAAAAAGAAGAAAAAAGATGTTTACAAATTGGTGGATGATTTCAAGAAAGGTCGATTACCGCAACAAGGGGATAATCTTACAATTATGGGAAATCCGATTGCACTTCTAATGAAAGCGGTTGGAGAAAATCCATTGGAAGAAAATATTTTTAATGTAGAAGAGGATACAATTCAATGTTACACAGAAAGATTTATGGACGGAGAAAATTTAGCTGCATTTCGCAGTCCTCACAATTCTCCCAATAATATTCTGCATTTTCATAATATCAAGTCAGAAAAGATTTCAAAATATTTTCCCAACTTAGGAGAAAACATAATTATCATTAATTTGATTGGTACAGATGCACAGGCAAGGGGCAGCGGATTTGATGAAGATTCAGATTTTGTGTTTGTGACTAATCAATTAGAGGGGTAGAACTTGCAAGACAGGCATATGTTGAATATCCAACTATTATTAATGCAGTAGAAGAAATGAAGAGTAGTGATTATCATTTCCGGCTGGAAGATTATGCATTGATGGATAATAAAATTGCTGATGCACAGTCTTCAATTGGACTGTCTACAGATACAGCACAGTTAGCCTTATCATATTATTACAATGAAGGAATGTGCAGTAAGGAATTAAAAGAATGCTTTATTATTTTGTCTGTGATTGGTCAAATATCGATTGATCTGGCAAAAAAGGAATTCGATTTAGATGAAAAAAATGAAATCCGTAGAATCAAAAATCTCCCCTGCATGAAAGGAAAAGATATTCCTCAATTCTATGCAGATAATAAAAAGTCCCGGAACAATAAAGACTTTGGGAAAAAGGTTAAGACATTGAATTGTCCAATGGACATTATGGCTGAACTAATAGAAAAGAATATTATTGGTTATTCACCAAGGATTTACCATGAACCAATAAATAAATTTTTGAATAAAGCTTTATCGTGCAAAAAAGTAGATAATCGATATAAGAAGCAAAAAATAATTGATGAAGCAAAAAAATATAATGATGCAATTAATGCGTTAGAGTGTTCAGCAAGAAAAGATACTTTATCTGATGATATGCTTTATCAGTTGAAATCACGGCAGATGAAAATGTTCTTACAAAAAGTAAAGAATGAATTAAGTCAAGAAACAGTTATGCATCTAGTTATATATGCATTTGGAGATGAAAATTCAGATGTTAGAACTACTATTTTAAATGGTCTGTTTCATACACATAAGGAATTGTTAATGAATTGCTTTGTGAAAAACAACCAAAAAATATGATAAAAATTTGCACAAAACCACCAAAAACGCAGTAAAATTCAGTGAATTGAAAGTCCCGTTATGAAAGAGAAGAGTAGCTTACTTCAATTTCGTGACTGCATGAAAGAAGCGTAAGTCGAGTAGTGCGGTCAAATTATCAAGTCGAGGTATGGATGCCAATACGTATCTCGGCTTGAAATAGTAAAATGTTCTTAGCTGTGTATGTCAGCTATTTTCTACAAAGAAATATTTTTATATAAATTTTTATTTACGTGGGAGGTGAAAAAGTGACTCAGGAAGAATTACGAGAACTATACAATGAAAGAGTTCAGAGAGAAAAACAGTGTTATATCGGTAAGCAGACAAACATTAACAGTGGATTACTTTCACAGTTCAAAACAGGAAAAATCGATCTCTATCCGCATCTCTTTAAGCGTTTAGAGGAATATCTTTTAAATAACTAAAGGTTCAAAAATCAATTAAATTCAACAGGCATTTCAGCCAATATTTCACACAAAAAAGGAATAAAAACATATGAGCAAAACATTCAATTCGTTTAATGCTCTGAAAAAAGCAATTCAAAAAGAAGTTCAAGCTGCAATGAATGAAGTGGTTAATACTTCATTTGTCAATGCACATTCTAATGTAGATCAGTTCTATAACTCCCCGGAAGGAAGATATAACAGAACAGGACAGTTAGTAGAAAGTCCAGAGATGTCATTGTCAGGTGGTGGGGATTCATATCATGGAGAAATAAGTCTTGATACTGGATTCCGTTATAATCCATCCGGGCGAGATACACAGACCATTTATGGATATGCCGAGGATGGTGGTCTTCTTGGACAAGGTGGATTTTGGCAGCAAACAGAGCAGGATGTAGAAAAAAATATCAATGAAGCATTTGGAAAAAGATTCAATTAATGAAAGGAAATAAATATATGGAACAAATGAAAGAAAGAATAAACCATCTAATTTATGGAAGATTTGAAGATGGAACAGGAGTTTATGGAAAATTATTCAATGTTCAGAAAATAGAAGAGTCAGCAGAAAAAAAACCATATTATAAACTGAGTATTAATCTTGGTGACAAGTATTGTGTCATATTAGATACAAGAGAGATTGTTAATATATATGACTTTACGGAAATATGTTCTGAAATGGACAGTAAACTTGAAGATTTTGGAATTAATCCAAGATTTGAAAAAGCAGAAATTATGGATGAAATAATTTTAAATTGGAGTGGTTATACGGAGGAAGAAAAGAAAAAATTAAGTAGTTTGATTCGTACAAAAATGGATGATGATATCATTGTGAATTTGATGGAAAAAACATCAAATCTAGCATCAGAAACCGAACAGCTTAAGGAGACAATTCGTAGAATGGACTTATCTTTACTTTGCCTAAAAGGTGAAGTAAGAAGATCTATATAAGGAGCAAGTGCTTATGTCACAAGATTTTAAGATAAATATAGATGCTAATCTAAATATCGCAGAAGCAGAACAAAAATTAAATGCTCTATTGAAAGAGAAGCATAAGCTTACAATAGATGTAGATGTGAGCGGTCAGAACACAGCGAAGAAACTAAAACAGAATATAGAAAACGGATTAAAAAATGTAAAAATTGATACGTCTGCTATGAGTAAATCTCTGGCAGACTCTTTTAATATCACGGACAAATCAACAATTAGCAAACTTCAGAAACAGCTCAATTCAATGATAAAAAGTCTTGGAAAGTTATGGAACGGGCAGAAGTTTAATATTGGAGATGGATTTGAGACATCAATGACAAGTGTAGTAAATACGCTAAAGAAAAATGCAAAGACGCTCCGTTCTTCAGGGGCGTTTGATGACTTCTATGATTATTTCAAAAATCAGAAAATCCTTGTTACCGATGCTCTTAAGAAAGAGCTTGGTGATTCAAATTACAAATCCCTTTTAAATCAAAATATTGGAAAACTTGTTACCGATACAAAGAAATCTACAGCGACCATTAATTCAATGTGGTCAGAGCTTAATGGTAAATTCCCTAATTTATTCCCGGACAATATTACAAATCAAGCAGATCAGTTGAATCATGCTTTATCAGTTTGGAAACAGGCACAGGCTGATATCAAGAAGATTTCAGCAGAAAATATGAATGTTTTTGAAGCTGGAAACGTTGATTCAAGAGCATGGGATTCCGTCATTAACATGGCTTCTAAGATGGAATCGGCACTAAAACAAAGCATCTCTGAAGCAACAGAGATTGGAAAAACTACAGTTGATTTAGATGTTAATATCAATTTTGAACAAATCAGTTCACAGATTCGAGAAGCAATCAGTTCTGCGTCAGCTTCAGCAGGTGAAGCATTAAATATTGACTTGAAGTTTAATCAAGAAGAGTTGTTATCCAATCTTCGAAGTGCAATTAATAAGATTGCAACAGGAGATGAACCAGTAAAAGTAGACATTGATGTTGATAAAAATGGACTTCAGGAGAAGTTGAATGCAGCGTGTCACGACATGGAAATCCCTGTTGACTTCAAAATTGATTCTGAAGATATTGCAAGTAAGATTAAAGCAGCAGTTAATAGTATTGCGGATATCGAGTTAGATTTAAGCGTCAATACTGATTCTGTGAAAAAAGCTGTAGATGAAAGTATTAATATTGGGTCAGACATTGATAACTCAAGTATTAATCAGTTACAGAACGCTTTGCAAGGTGTAAATAATGCAGGACGGCAGAGTCAGAATATCTTTTCTTCAATTGGAGGAAGTGTAAAAGAAGCATTCTCAAGTATTTACAATGTCTCTAACTTGCTCCAGGATGTAATGTATAAGATGTTTGAAGCAGGAAAGAAAGCTACGGAAACTGTTAAAGAATTCAATGACATTAAAACGAATCTCGCTATGGCTACAAATGCCGATTCAGACTACATTGATAATCTGATGAATGACTATAACAGTTTAGCACAGGAACTTGGAAGTCTGACAAGCAGTGTGGCTGAATCAGCGGATAGTTGGCTGAGACAAGGAAGGTCAATGGCAGACACGAATTCGCTTATTAAGGACTCTCTTGTACTGTCAAAAGATGCAGAATTAAGTTCTTCGGATGCTTCAGAAATTTTAACAGCAACATTAAATGGATTCCAATTAGCAGCAGACCAAGCAAGTAGAATTAATGATATTCTAACAAGTATTGATTTGGAAAGTGCATCAGGAGCTGACAGCATCGGAACAGCATTGATGAAGGTAGCATCACAAGCTAACAATGCAGGGGTAAGCTTGGAAAAGACAAGTGCTATCATTGCTACAATTAAGGACGTAACACAGGATAGCGATGAGTCAATTGGTACAGCTATGAAGTCCATCTTGTCTCGTATGAATCAGATTAGGGCAGGGAAGTTTGTAGATGCGGAGACAGGAGAAAGCCTAAACGATACGGAAAAAGTATTGAAGAAAATCGGTGTATCTATGCGTGACAACACTGGAATGTTCAGAGATAGTGAAGGGGTTCTTGATGATATCGCAAAGAAATGGAAGACATTAGATAGCAATAGTCAGAAAGCCGTTGCGACCGCAACAGCCGGAACATATCAGTATAACAAATTTATTGCAGCAATGGACAACTGGGATAAAGTTGAGAAATTAACGAATGTGGCTTATAACTCAGAGGGAACAGCTCAAAAGAAATTTCAAGACAATTACCTCAATTCTCTTGAAGCAAAAACAAATCAGTTAAAGTCTTCTCTTGAGGGATTATCTACATCCTTAATTTCAGATGATATGTATGCAGGATTCCTAGATGGTTCTAAAGCAATTGTAGATTTTGTGGACAAAACCAATCTTCTTAAAGGCGCACTTGCTGGACTTGGAACTTTCGGTGGGGCATTTGTTTTCAAAAATCTTACATCCATGATTCAAGGTACAGTGCGTGAATTCTCCAATCTTGGAAATGCAATGAATTTTGTTAAAAGCGGAACAATTGACACAAAAGGATTTAAAGAGCTTTTGAACTTAACACAGGGATTGTCTGAATCTCAAATGCAGTTGGTTTTTTCTAGTACATCTTTGTCAGACGCACAGAGAGTTCAACTTCTCACCAATTCAGGTGTGGCACAAGCTGAAGCAGAAGCTACGGTTGCTGCCATGGGATTGTCTACTGTAAATGGTGCAGCAACAGCAAGTACCGTATCTTTCAGTTCTGCGTTAGAAGGATTGTTCGCAACGATGATGGCGAATCCAATTATCTTATTAACTGCGGCAGTATCAGCCGGAGTAATGGTGTGGCAGTCCTACAAGCAGTCAGTAGAAGATGCGGTTAATGGTGCATCTTCAGCCGGACAGAAGTTTTCTGAAAATACATCATCATTGAATGAACAGATTTCAAAGGTTGAAGAATTAAGAGAGTCTATTGCTTCCGGTGTTCTTTCTGATGAAGAAGCATACAATGCTAAATCTCAGTTATTAGATATTCAGAACCAATTAACATCTACATACGGAGAAAGTGCAAGTTCCATTGATCTTGTGAACGGTAAGATGGAAGAACAGATTGCTCTTATGCAACAGCTTCAGGTTGAAGATGCAAAGAAAACTCTGAACGAAAACAAGACAGGTTTTGACAAAATCAAATCTGAAATGACAAAGACACGTACATCTGGAATTGCTCAATTTAATGGTGGCTCAAAAGATGCAGAAGCGGTAGCAGAGATGGCAAAAAATTATGTTGACAAAGGTTTATCTCTTCAAAAAGATTCAACAGGAGCTTATACAATTACATTCAAAGGTGATGTTACGCAAGCAGAATCTACATTGAATTCCTTTATGAATGATGTACAGAATCGTATCGATACCGTTGGGGACAATAACGGAATTTTAGAAGGAGTTATTGATTCTACATCATCTGAACTATCTAAATTCAAAGAAATAATTGATGAATATGGAGATGATTACAATAACTTCCTCCAAGCGGATATTATATCAAAAGGACTGGATGCTGGAAGTCCTGCTAGCATTTTAGAAGATTATAAAAATGCGATTAATGATTATAACGAGGCTTTATCTAGTGGCGATACATCTGCGATTGATCGTGCAAAGAATTCTTTTGATGTAATGTCATCAACTGTAGATGGAGTATTAGAGAAGTATTCCCAATATAAGTCGTTATTCGACGACGTTGGAAATTCACTTGATACAAATGCAATCAAAGTAAACGATTTCAAAAATTCCGTCAAAGATATGTTCCAAGGTGGAATTGACGAAGAGTATAAGAAGATTAAGGATTGGGGACTTGACAAGTACGAAGATCAAATCAAAAATGGTACTCTTCCAACAACATTCGGAAATGTTGACATGGACAACAGAAAAGTTATCAAATGGAATACTGATGAACTTGAGAGATTCAAGACACAATTACAAGATATTCAGTATTTTGATGCAGATTGTAATTTTATCGAGTCTTATTACGATCAATTAAGAGCAAGTGCAGACAATATTGATACTGTATTTGGAGATGTCATTAACAAAATAGAAGGATATGATGGTGTCACAGATATTGCATTCTCTCATATTGTAAACAATGATGATGGTACTTATCAATTCTTAGGTCAAAAATCTGCTCAAGAATATATTTATGGAATCCTTGACGCTGCGAAAGAAGATGGTGATTTATCTCTTTCTCATATCCTTGATTTGGATAAAAAGGGAATTGAAGATGCAGCACTGTTTAATGCAAATGGAGAACAGGTTGGACAAGCGTATATACATGGAATCATTTCTGGATTCAATGAAAATGCAACAGATATATCCATGCTTACTCACTTTGCAGGTAAAGAAGGTGCGCTTGGAATAATAAAAGATGATAACATCTTTAAAAATTTAACGGATGTTGATTTGAAAAGCATTGATATTACGAAAGATAACTTGGATGAAGTTGGATCATCATTAAAAGATGTTGTAGACAAAGCAATTGAAATCGGTGTTGTTTCTGATGATTCTGCTGAATCAGTTGCAAAAGTGGTTGATATTCTTACAGACATGGGATTGACCGGCTCTGTATCAATTGACAACTTAACAAAGTCATTTACAGAAGCACAAGATTCTATCAATAAAACAACTTCTAATATGGAATCTCTGAAATCAATTCTCTCGGAATCTGTTTCCGGTGCTGGAATGTCTGCGGATAGCGTTAAAGCATTTAAGGATATGTTTGGTGATGATGCTGATAAAGCATTGGAAAAGACAGCAAATGGATATCACTTAAATCAGAAAGCGTTAGCTCAATTACATGAACAGCAAAAGCAGAGTACAAAAACAGATTACTTGGGTTCATTAGCCGATCAACAAGAAGCACTTAGAAAAGTCGAAGAATCTATTTCAAAAGGATTGCTTGCAGGACAAGATGTCAGTGCATATGCAACACAGAGAGATAGCATTAAGCAAAACATAGAGACTCTTCAAGATTTAGCATATCAGTATGAAAATGCACTCTCCGCCTATAATCAATGGCAAGCTGCTATGTCTGGTGGCGAAGAAGGTGATATGTATGATTCCATTCAAGGAAATCTTGAATCTGCAAAGGAATTGTATGATAAAGGACTGACAGGCACAAATAAGTTCCGTGAATTTGTTGATTTGATGAGTGATCAAGACTTATCAACTGCTTCAAATGAAGAGATTGTTTCTGCATATGAATCTGCAATGCCTAAGATTAAACGTTACTTCACTGAAGGTCAGGAAGGTGCTGTAAATTTCTTAAAGGATATTCAAGACATCAATTCTGAATGGGCGCACATGAATGATGATGGGTCATGGAAAATTGATTTTGGAGTTGGTAACGACCAAGAGATTGCAGATAAACTTGGTATTGATGTTGAAGCAGTTCAGGCAGTAATGAGAAAGCTCAAAGATTATGGTTTTGATATTAACCTAGATCAGCCAGTACAATCATTGGATGAGTTAAAAACATCTGCGGAATCTGCAAAAGAATCTCTCGTTGATATGAATGAGACATCTTTCAATGGTATTAACCTTGATTCCTCTTCATTTAGTGAAGTTACGGATGAGATTGAAAAGGTTCAAAGCTACATTGAAACTATTCAAGAAGATTCTGAAATAGACCCTGATGTAAAAACAGAGAAACTTCAACATGCAAATGAGATACTTGAATACCTTGTTCAAAAGCAGCAAGAACTTGGACAGTCAGATATTGAAATCACAGTTAATGCAGATGAATTAGAATCCAAAATAAATGATGCCAAATCAGCATTGGGTGAATTTAAGAATGAAGGTGGAACTGTAGATATCTCTCTTAGTGGTGCGCAGGATGCGGTTGATAATTTACAGACACTTCTCTATCAGAAAGAAATGCTCACTAACACTTCTGCGGTTATGTCAATTGATACAAGTCAAGTTGATGGGAAAATCGGAGAAGCCATTGCCCTGTTGCAAGAGTATCAAACAGCTGTAAACAACTTAAATGCACAGAATGAGCTTGGCAAAGTTGGTGTGGACATAGATACAACTGAAGCACAGCAGAAAGTTCAAGACCTTGCAAGTAAAATTCAAGGATTAGATGGGAACACAAAAGCATCATTATCATTGGATACTTCTGAAGTACAATCTGCTCTTACGACCTTGACAGAAACGAAAGTTAATGTTAATGCAGGAGTAAATCTTGATACGGCTGCTCTTGGAACGATTCAATCTTCTATTTCAGCAATTACACCACAGATGTTAGTAAATGCAAAAGTAGACAAGACACTTGTTGATGGATATGATCCTGAAGATAAGGATGCAAAGGTTAAGTTTACTGCGGAACATTCGGATGTAGATGCTTACAAACCATCAAATAAGAATGCAAAAGTAAATTATACTGTACACGTATCTGGACTTGAGAATCTTCCAGGAAATAAGGAAAGAAACCTTACATATAATGTTAAAACAAATGGTAGCGTATCTCCGGCAAATGGTACAGCTCATTCTATTGGTACAGCTCATGCAGCAGGAACAACTAATGTATCAGCAAATAAGAATTGGGGATTAAAGCAGAATGAGCCACACGCACTTGTCAATGAGTTAAAACCTGAAATCATTGTAAGAGATGGACAGCCATTCATAGTAAATGGTGGAGATCCTGCATTTACAAGTTTGAAGCAAGGGGACATTGTGTTTAATGGAGAACAGTCAGAAGCTCTATTAAAGAATGGATATGTAACTGGTTCTCATGGGAAATTAGCTTATGAGGGGGCGCATTCTTTAGGTACAGCGTTCTCTAATGGAACTGGTAAATTTAATGTCGGCAGTAGTGGAAGTAAATCATCATCTTCCTCCAAAAAGAAATCATCAAGTTCCTCTTCCAAATCATCATCCAATTCCCCAAATTCATCTTCAAAATCTAACTCTTCATCTGATTCTTCAAATGACAAAGAGGAAACAAAAGAAACCCTTGATTGGATTGAAACAAAGTTAGACCGTATCAAACATAAGATTAACGAATTAGATACAACTGCTTCAAGTACATATCGCACATGGTCAAAGCGTAATGAAGCATTATCTTCTGAGCTTTCAAAAGTAACCGAAAAAATCTCATTACAGCAACAGGCATATGACAGATATATTAAAGAAGCTGAATCAGCCGGAGAAGGTCTTTCTTCGGATTGGATTGATAAAATCCAGAATGGTAAAATTGACATTGAAACAATCACGGATTCTGATCTGAAAGAAAAGATCAGTGATTATAAGAATTGGTGAATTTACATGCCAATGTAAAATCTATTTAATTGCGGGAACATCCCCATAACCCTATTTTGCTACAACGTAACTGGAAACGGTAAGCGTGAATGCGGTGCGAGTTTAAAACTCAACAGTCGAAAGATAGAAACCATAAAAAATAAATAGGTTAGGGACAACCGGGAGTGCAAGTCTCCCAAACGCAGTGAACTTCCTAAGTCAGAAATGATATGGAAGACATTCAGAGACTAACCCTTTATGGGTGGCGTAAGCCTTAATGTAGGATCACAAGCTATTGGTGGTTCGAAAATATAGACTATTTGAATAAAATAAATTATAATGGAAAAGATATAGAAAACATATAATAAAAAGAACATATGTTCACTGGTAAATTGTACAACAAAAAATGCGTACTTTTGTAATATTTTTGTGTAGCATTTTTCTCTTAAATTGACTATAATATAGTTAAGAAAACAAAGGTTTTTCTTAGTTAATGCTTGGTTTCTGACACCATAAGTCAGGTTTTAATGCTCGGTATTCTTCGACCGTAACGGAAGGGTTTAATGCTAGGTGTTTCACTACCGAAAATGTGAAGGTTTAATGCAGGGTGATGATTATAATAATCTTCACCCTTTATTGTACATAAGGAGAAAAATGATTAAATTTTACGATATTGATGAAAATTATGTTAAATTCTTGCAAAAAATTGACAGACAGATACCAAACATTCATTATAGCACAAACAACAAATTTGTCTGTGGTGTTGTTTTAAATATTGGTGGAATAGAATATTACGCACCAATATCTCATACAACAAAAAAGTATCAAACAAGTCTGTTAATATATGACAAAGAAACTCCAATCTCATCTATTCGATTTTCTTTTATGTTACCAGCATGTCCAGATGTTTTAAAAATAAAAAATTTCAAAGAAATTGCAAAAATTGACCAGCATTATGCGGATATTCTTTCAGCAGAATATAAATATTGTAAAAATAATATTGACATTATTTGTCAGAAAGCAAATGCAGTGTATAAAATCGGTTGCAACAAAAACCACAAATTAAATTATACATGTTGTGATTTTAAAAAATTGGAAGAACATTACATGGAATATTTCCAATAAAAATCATCCAAGAGCAGTAAATCTCTACTGCTCTTTTATAATGTCCCAAAATATCTCAAAACATTTCAAAACAAAATCCCAAAATAATTTTATTCAAATAGAAGATATAGTCCCATTCTCACATGAAAGTGTGAGGAGTATTTAATATACTCTCATCCATGTAGCGAATGGATGAAAAGATAAATGATGAAAAAGCTCTTGATTGTAGAGATGCGATTGTTGATCTCAAAGAACAAGAGTCTAAACTAATTGAACAGCGTTTTAATAACATTAAAGATGAATACGATGCAATCTTAAAACAGTTTGAACATACACACTCAATGCTTGAGGGTGCGATTGATATTACGGAGACATCTGGATATATTGTTAGCACAAAGTATTATGACAGCTTAATCTCTAATGAAAACGAAAAGATTAATCAATTGTATGCAGAGCGTGAAGCACTGGTAAATTCTTTAAATAGCGCACTTAGCAGTGGAAAAATAGATAAGTATTCTGAGTCATGGTATAACATGCAAGACGAAATAGATTCTATTGATGAGTCTATTCAGGATTGCAATAAGAGTACAATCGAATGTGGAAATAGTATTCGTCAGATTCAATGGGATTTATTTGATAAACTTCAAGACAGAATCTCTAAGATCAATGACGAAGCAGATTTCCTTAAAGAACTTATGTCCAGTGAAAAGATGTATGACGACAAGAATGGTGGTCAGATTACAGAATATGGAAAAGCTACATTTGGTCTTCATGGCGTAAAACATAATACTCTCATGGCACAGGCTGATGAGTATAGAAAAGAAATGGAAAAGATTGACGAACAGTTAAAATCTGATCCATTCAATCAGACACTTCTTGACCGTAGAAGTGAATTACTTAAACTTCAGCAAGAGTCTATTACGTCTGCAAAGCAGGAAAAGGATGCGATTAAAGATTTAGTTGAAGATGGTATTAATTCTCAACTTGATGCGCTTCAAAAGTTGATTGATAAGTACACTGACTTGCTTGATACCAACAAGGATATGTATGATTATCAGAAACAGTTAGCCGAAAAGCAGAAAGAAATATCTTCCATCGAGAAACAATTAGCTGCATATCAAGGAGATACTTCTGAAGAAGGTGCATCAAAGAGACAGCAGTTACAGAATGATTTGAATGATGCGAAACAAGATTTGGCTGAAACTCAATATGAACGTTCAATTGCAGATCAGAAGAAATTATTGGATGATTTATATGAACAGTATGAAGAAGTCCTTAATATGCGACTGGATAATATTGATGTTCTTGTATCTGATGTGATTGCAAATGTAAATTCTGAAGCTGGCGCAATTAGAGATACATTAGAAGCAAAAGCTGACAGCGTTGGTTACACAATGACGGAAAGCATGAATACAATTTGGAATTCGGAAAATCAAGTTATTACCAATTATGGTACTAATTTCTTGTCTTCTATTACAGGAGTTCAGAATGCAATAAATGATTTGACGAATCTTATTAAACAAGCTGTAGATGCTTCTAATAAAAAAGCAAGTGCTAGTTCTTCTAGTACAAAACCATCATCTTTTACGTCTACTCCAAAACCTGCAACACCTACACCAACTCCGAAACCTGCAACAATATCAAGTGGCGATGGTGTTCCGAATGTTGGCGATGCGGTTACGTTTAACAGTGGCGCATATTATTATAGTTCAGATGGGTTATCTCCTACTGGAACACAGATGCATGGACAGACAGTATACATTACTAAAATCAACAACGCATCTTGGGCAAAAAAGAAATATCATATTGCTAAAGATAAAAATGCAGCACATCCTCTTGGATGGGTTGATTTAAGTCAGATTAGTGGATATGAGAAAGGTATTAAGTCTGTTCCAAAAGATGAAATGGCTGTTGTCGGAGAACATAAGAAACCTGAAACAATCGTACTTGATGATGGTTCTATTCTAACTCCGCTAAGTAAAAACTCATCTGTGTTTAATAACGATGCTCATGAAAACTTATGGAGTTTTGCAAATGATCCACAAAGATTCATTGATAGCATGATTCAGAACCCACCGGAAGTTCCGAACATGTTTAATGAGTTTACTGCGAATCAGACATTTAACTTTGATGTTAAAGTAGACAATCCTGCTAATTATGCTGAATTCTATTCGGAAATGATGAGACGATTTCAAAAGGATGTTAAAGCAGAAAAAATTATTCAAGATATGACACTTGGACAGATTACTGGCAAGGGTAGCATGAGTAAATATAGACAAAGATTTTAAAAGTGAGACGGTGTAGTAATGCATCGTCTCTTTTGAGAAAGGATATAGTTGATATGGATTTAGACAAGAAACTTAAAATAATGGAAAATAGAAACACACTTTTAGAGAAAGAAAATAAAAAATTAAAAGAAGAACTTGCACAAAGCGGTTCATTAGATAAAAAATACAAGGAATTGGAAAAGTTAAAAGATAATTGGGAAAAGGAAATATCTGATATTCGAGCATTAAAAGAACAATATACTCGTCTGTTAGATGGAATGAAAAAACTGAAGAAATTTAGATAGAGGGAGAAATTACGTGGAACAACAGGAAAAATTAAAATTGTCGTGCGTCAAAGAAAAGAAAATGCTTATTGCTTATGAAATATCACATATAGATATGACAATTACAAGCAAGTCAGTAAAAGAATTATGGCTTGAATGGTATCCAGAGGATGCTACATATTTTGATATGTTACCTTACAAATGGGACACTTGTTATAACTGGATCAGTAAATATATTAATAAGCATGATTCCAAGTTCATTCATGAAGCAATTAAAAAGCAGCGTATTCGCCAGAAAAGAGAGTTAAATAAAAAACTGAAATATACGAATACGAATGCACATATTATCTTAATCAAATCTAATATTAAAAGAAATCAATTAGCAAAATATCTTTATGTTAATGGAGCGGAAAAAAGAGTAGGTGATTTCGGCTCAATAGTTGCATATATCAAAGGTTTAAAAGAAATTCCAAAAAAATAATTGAATAGAAATTAAATGAAGGCGGTGTAAATACTGCCTTTTTTGATGCAAAAAAATCCCGTGTAGTCCGGAATGAATAATAGACTGCACCTTCATGAGAAATAGGTTCATGTAGGTAAAAGAATGGAGGACATTTTGAGAAAAAATAAAAAAATAAAATATAATGGAACAAAAGTATGTAAAGTGTGCGGAAGAGAATTACCGATAGAGAACTATATAATGATTTATGGGAAAAATCGTTTACATACATGTAAGGAATGTACAAAGAAAAGCAAAGAAAAATCACTCTATGAAAGTGCTTTACAGCAATATCTTTCTGATGAATCCATGCACTTCAAAAGGAAATATAAGAAAATTGATTCTTCAAGAATCTTGAGAAAGAATGAGTCAGGAATAGATTTGATTGCTAGAGATGAACGATTTGTAAAGTTGTTATATTACAAGGATACGTGGTATAGCAGTCATGGACGTGTAGTTGAATATAGAGATGGAAAATATAGAGTTCAGCGTGGAAGTAAAGATAAAAGAACTGGAAAAAGGATGTTTACACTTGAGAAGGAAAAATATGTTAAGCCTACCAAAATATTCAAGTATGTAAAACACAGGGTATCTGCGGAAGAATTAGCAGTAGAAACGTTTATCGTTAATTATGACAAGACGAATAATACAAGAATATGGCATCAATTGAACAATGAGAACGATTTATATTATAAGAATTTGTATCCAGTTACGGAAAAACAATATGACCGATTGACAGAATTACAGAAAGAATCTGCTTTTCCACTATCTGAAGATCTTATCATGCAGGTAATAAATGCAGTAGAATACAAGCAAGATGGATGGAATCCGGCACATTACAGAAGAGGAATGTGCGGAATTGGATATAGTGGAATGGCTGTTGGAACAGAAGGGTATTATGAAAAATCATATACTAAGTGGAAGGATATGATGCAGAGATGTCATGATAAGGAAGTACATAAAAAATACAAGCCAGAATATGCAGATAAATGCGTGTGCGAAGAGTGGCAGAACTATGCGAATTTCAAGCGTTGGTATGACGAGCATCATGTATTTGGAAATCGAATTGATTTGGATAAGGATATACTGAAGCCGGGAAATAAGGAGTATTCCCCTGAAACATGTGTATTGATTGAACACTATATCAATACAATATTTGAGCGTCATGCATCAGATAACATATACGAAAATGAAGATGGAAAATACTTTGTTGGTAGCAATAGAAAAAAAGTATATGAGACATATGATGAAGTGTTTGAATTCGCTTGTAACAAGAAAAAAGAGCGTATAGAAAAGGTTGCGGAGAAGAATCTTGGAAGGATACCAAAGTGTGCTTATGATGCAATGCTAAGATATGATGTTGAAGCATTGATAAAGCGTGATGTTATAGCAGCATAAATATTATATTATTCTATGGAACTTCTAGCAGAGGGTTTTATCAACAGGTGTATTGGAAATGCTCCTTCCATATTTGTATCTATATGTTGTATAGTGTCACGAAGTTGTCACGTTTACGTTATTTGTTTTGAAAATCCTTTATTTAATGCGTTAGCCCTCCGGGGCACGTGGGTTCGAATCCCACCAACTCCGTTTGTATGTTTAGTATGTAGGTATCATTATAACGATAAGTAAAAGTAAGAAAAAAGCACTAACAGAAGAGATATCACTCTTCTGTTAGTGCTTTTTCGTTTTAAGAATGAGAAACAATATGTTTTTTAATTGCGTTGAAACTTTCCTCGCTGATCACATGCTCCATACGACAAGCATCATCAGCGGCAATCTGTGGGTCAACACCGAGTCTCTCAAGCCAGGAAGAGAGAAGAGTGTGACGCTCATATATCATGTCAGCAATCGCCTGTCCGGATTCTGTTAATGTAATATAGCCCTCACGAGATACAATAATATGTTCGCTTTCTCTGAGCTTTTTCATTGCTACACTGACACTTGATTTCTTAAAGTTAAGCTCTGTTGCAATGTCGACGGCACGTACGACAGGAAGCTTTTTGCTTAACATGAGGATTGTCTCCAGATAATTTTCAGATGATTCATTTACATGCATAGGTAATGCCTCCTCTATATAAATTATAATTTATCTGTATCACTATTTACAGTGAAATTTCATGTCTTTGCTTAGTATATCATAATTTATTCCTCACAGCAAATAATTTGCCAGACAAATTCAACATAGATTTGGAATGGCGTTGAACAGAAAAAAATAGAAAAACTGCAAATTAGTCATTGACAACTAATAAAGATTAGCATATACTAACTTACGAACGGAAGAGAAAATGAAAAAAATTATCAATCTCAACTGTTTTTAATAATCTATATCAAATGAGAATGGATTCTAATATCATTTAAGAAAGAAGCGTGAGATTATGCCACTTACAATGGCCAACATTGGCGAAACCAATACAATTAAGAGAGTAAGCGGAAATGATGAGACAAAGCGTTTTCTTGCGAATCTTGGATTTGTGCCCGGAGCAGAAGTAATTGTGCTTTCTGCAATCGGCGGTAATGTAATTGTTAATATTAAAGATTCGAGAGTAGCAGTAAATGCTGATATGGCGCGCCATATCATGATCTGATTGAGACGCTGAAAAAGTGATGAGTAAAGTAAGGAAGGAGTATGTGTTATGACTTTAGGTGATGCAAAAGTAGGAACTACTGTTGTAGTTACAAAAATCGAAGGAGACAGTGCTTACAAACGCCGTATTATGGATATGGGAATAACAAAAGGAAGTGAACTTTTTATCAGAAAAGTTGCACCACTTGGTGATCCGGTTGAAATTACAGTTCGTGGATACGAGCTTACTGTCAGAAAGGCAGATGCACAGTGTGTAGAGGTTAAATAAGCTTACAGATACAAAAAACCTGATGAGAGATTCTAGAATTTAAGGAGGTAAAGAGAGTAATGGCAATCACAATTGCACTTGCAGGAAACCCGAACTGCGGTAAGACAACACTGTTTAATGCTCTTACAGGAGCAAACCAGTATGTTGGAAACTGGCCGGGAGTAACGGTAGAGAAAAAAGAAGGTAAGATCAAGAATAAGAAATACAAAAAGGAAGACGTTACAGTAACTGACCTTCCGGGAATCTATTCCCTTTCTCCATATACACTTGAAGAGGTTGTCAGCCGTGATTACGTTTTGAATGAGAATCCAGATGTAATCGTTGACCTTGTTGACGCAACTAACATCGAACGTAACCTGTATCTTACAACACAGCTTGTTGAGACAGGAGTACCGGTTGTAATCGCAATGAACATGTGCGATCTTCTCGCTAAGAGAGGTATTAAGATTGATGTCAAACGTCTTTCCATGCTGATCGGATGCCCAATTGTTGAGATTTCAGCATTGAAGCAGAAAGGTCTGGATGAACTGATCGATGAAGCAATCAAAGTTGCAAAGCAGAAGGAAGTAAAACTTCCTAGTGAGATCTTTGCAAAAGATATAGAAGCTGCTGTAGAAAGCGTAAAGGAAGTCCTTCCTGATACAATTACAGAAGATAAGAAAAGATGGTACGCTGTAAAGTTCCTTGAAAATGACAGCAAAGTTGTAGATCAGATAAAGCTCTCAGGTGCAGCAAAAGCAGTTGTTGAAGATGAAAGAACAAAACTGGAAAAGAAACATGATGACGATATGGAAAGTATTGTAACTGACGGACGTTATCAGTTTATTCAGAAAATTGTAGGAACTACTGTTAAAAAAGCAAAAGAAAAACTGACAACATCGGATAAAATTGACCGTATCGTTACAAACCGTATCCTCGGTATTCCGATTTTCATTGCAGTTATGTGGCTTGTATATTACATATCTGTCACAACAGTAGGTACATTTGTAACAGACTGGACAAATGATACATTCGTTGGAGCCATTCAGGAGGCAGTTGGAGGATTCCTTACAAATGTCGGAGCAAGTGATCTGATCAACGGACTTGTAGTGGATGGTATCATCGGCGGACTTGGAGCAGTACTTGGATTCGTTCCACAGATGGCAATCCTGTTCCTTTTCCTGTCTATTCTTGAAGACTGTGGATACATGGTACGTATCGCATTCGTCATGGACCGTGTGTTCAGACATTTCGGACTTTCAGGTAAGAGCTTTATTCCGCTTCTGATTTCTTCAGGATGTGGAATCCCTGGAATCATGGCTTCCAAGACAATTGAGCAGGACAACGACAGACGTCTTACAATCATGACAGCAACATTTATCCCATGTGGAGCAAAACTTCCGGTTATTGCTATGATGGGTGGAGTTATTGCCGGTGAAGTAGCAGGATATCAGGAGAGCTCCTTCATTGCACCACTGATGTACTTTGTAGGAATCGTTGCAGTACTTGTTTCTGCAATCATCCTGAAGAAGACAAAACCTTTCTCAGGAAAACCGGCTCCGTTCGTAATGGAGCTTCCACAGTACCATATTCCACAGGCTAAGACAGTTCTCCTTCATGTTTGGGAGAGACTGAAAGGATTCATCATCAAAGCCGGAACAATCCTGTTCCTTGCATGCGTAGTAATGTGGTTCCTTGGAGGATTCGGATTTACAGCAGATGGATTTGGACTTGTAGAAGACAGCGCAGACAGCTTGATGGCAGCAATCGGAGGAGTGATCGCTCCACTGTTCGCACCACTTGGATTTGGTGAGTGGCAGCCTGTAGCAGCATCTATCTCAGGATTTACAGCGAAAGAAGCAATCGTTTCTACAATGGGAGTTCTTGCAAATGTGTCCGGAGATACAGAAGACGCAGTGACAGTAGCGCAGGGAGTTGCTTCCTGGTTCCCGTCAACCATTGCAGCATTTACATTCCTTCTGTTCAACCTGCTTGACTCACCTTGTCTTGCAGCAATCGCGACAATGGCACAGCAGATGCAGTCCAGAAAATGGTTCTGGTTTGCAATCCTGTTCCAGAATGTATTTGCTTATGTTGTTTGCCTGATCGTATACCAGGTAGGATCTTTCGTAACAGGCGGAGCATTTGGCGTAGGTACAGCAGTAGGATTTATCTTATTGATCTTCCTTTTGTTCATGCTCTTCAGACCAGATCCGTATAAAGATCAGAAAGTATACTCAAAACGTTCTGTGCAGGCAGCGTAATATGAGAGAAACAAGAACGTGAAAGCGTTCTTGAAAAATAGAGCTGGATGCAGGAAATGTATCCGGCTCTCTGTTATAATAAGAGAAAAAAGAGGTGTTGATGACAATGATAGCAAATATTGTAATAATAACTTTAATTATCGGATATTGTATTTTTCTCATTTATAAAGGATATAAGAACCATAAAGAAGGGAAACATGTCGGATGCGCCGGATGCAGTGGCAACTGTGGAAGCTGCGGCGGATGCAGTGCGGCAGCTGGAAAATCTCAATATACAAAGAAAAAGTAAAAGGTGATTAGAATGGGAAATTCAACAGGTTCTATGTTTTACGCATTTGGTGCATTTCTTTTGATTTACCTTGTTGGTGTATCCATCTATCAGATTTATCTGTGGATCAAGAAATGGCGAGAAAACAGAGAAGAGAAAGAAGACTAAAAGAGGGATCACAAAATGGCAGATGTTATTATTGTACTGATTGTAATTATATTGCTCGGACTGGCTCTGAGAGGATCAATCAAACATTTTAAAGGAGAAGGTCCTTGCTGCGGAGGAGGTTCAGGGAATAGTAAGAAACCGAAAACAAAATTTTTAGACGGACCGGTGATTGGCAGAAAGACGTTGAAGATTTCAGGAATGCATTGCAAGCATTGTGCAAATACCGTAACGAATGCATTGAATGGATTGGATGGTGTTACTGCAAAGGTGAGTTTGAAGGAAAATCGTGCAGAAGTTTCCTATGACAGAGAAATTGATCTGGCAGATTTAAAAAATGCAGTAAAAAATGCAGGTTATGAGGTCACCTCTATCTCATGAGAGTGAAACTCTGTGAGATGGCGAAGTAACTGATACAGCGAAGACCAGAAAGCAGGAGGTGTACCGTGAGTAAGAAAGAGCAGATTATCGAAAAATTAAAAGAAAACGGATGCCGGATCACAAAACAGCGTAAGATGTTGATTGATATTATTTTGGAAAATGAATGCTCAAGCTGTAAAGAAATCTTTTATAAGGCATCCCAGGCAGATGAAAAGATCGGTGTGGCAACTGTTTACAGAATGATCAATGCATTAGAAGAAATCGGAGCAATCAACAGAAAAAATATGTATAAAGTTGATTGTGCGCAGGATTGTCCGGAAGATGGAGGATGTATCATCATGCTGGATGATGATACGATCTTTAAACTTACGGAAACAGGGTGGAACAAGGTGATCCGCGAAGGACTGAAACATTGCGGTTATGTAAAAGATCAAAAAGTAACATCAATTAAATTACCGGATAATAAATGATAAAATTTATCGACAAACGCAGTTAGAATTGACTATCTGCATAGTGAGTTGATATGATGTATAAAAATTTTAGGAGGTTTTATATAATGTGGGATATATTTAAATTGAAAAAAGCAGGAATCTTTGCAGGAGGTGTTCTTTTCGGAACAGCGGGAGTGAAAATTCTTGCAAGTGATGATGCAAAGAAAGTTTACACAAACTGTACAGCAGCAGTTTTAAGAGCAAAAGACTGTGTGATGAAGACAGCAACAACTGTTCAGGAGAATGCAGAAGATATCCTTGCAGAGGCTCAGCAGATCAATGAGTCACGTGCAGCAAAAGAGGCTGAGGCTGTTTACGAAGCAGAAGAAGCAGAAGAGACAGAAACTCAGGAAGAGAATACAGGTGCGCAGGATTTCAAAGAGGAAGAAGTTTAAATCTCTATGAAATTTATTGTAAAGCATGAGATCAATGGCCGCCTTCGTATCCATGTTGTCCAGAAAAGGATGACATATACGGAGGCGGATACTCTATCCTGGTTTCTCTCCAATCAGAAGAATGTAACAGATGTAAAAGTATATGAACGCACCGCAGATGCTGTGATCTGTTATGTTGGAGATAAGGAAGAGGTCTTGAATTTATTGAAGCAGTTTTCTTATGAAAATGCAATTCTTCCGGAACATGTTGCCGCAGGTTCTGGAAGAGAGCTGAATGCTGTTTATCAGGAAAAGCTGGTCATGAAGACAGTTCTTCATTATGGAAGTAAGTTATTCCTTCCAATGCCGGTCCGTGCAGTGATTACATCTGTAAAATCAGTGAAATATATCTGGCACGGAATCCGTTGCCTGATGCATGGTAAGATAGAGGTTCCTGTCCTGGATGCTACAGCAATCAGCGTTTCCGTATTCCGTAGAGATTATGCTACAGCTGGATCTGTCATGTTCCTGCTTGGAATTGGTGAGATCATAGAAGAATGGACGCATAAAAAGTCTGTCGGAGATCTTGCGCGCAGTATGTCACTTAATGTCAATAAAGTGTGGCTGAAGAGAAATGAACAGGAGATTCTTGTAAAATCATCAGATATTGAGCCGGGAGACCATGTTATGATCCGTATGGGAAATGTGATCCCGTTTGATGGGGAAGTAGTTACTGGTGAAGGAATGGTCAATCAGGCATCTCTTACAGGTGAGTCACTTCCTGTAAGAAGAAGTGTAGGACAGTCTGTTTTCGCCGGAACAGTTCTCGAAGAAGGTGAGATTGAAGTTCTTGTCAAAGCGGTATCAGGCTCTACGAGATTTGAAAAGATTGTGACAATGATCGAGGATTCTGAAAAACTGAAGTCTTCTGTAGAAGGGAAGGCAGAACATCTTGCAGATAGACTTGTTCCATATACATTACTGGGAACAGGTGCAGTCTGGCTCCTGACAAGAAATATTACGAAGACACTGTCTGTTCTGATGGTAGATTTCTCCTGTGCATTGAAGCTTGCGATGCCGATCACTGTACTTTCGGCAATCCGTGAGGCAGGCGAGAACAATATCACAGTAAAGGGTGGTAAGTTCTTAGAGGCCGTGGCCGATGCAGATACAATTGTCTTCGATAAGACAGGAACATTGACAAAGGCAACGCCGACAGTGAAAGAGATTGTTGCTTTCAGTGAATACTCAGAAAATGATCTGCTTCGTATTGCAGCATGTCTGGAAGAACATTTTCCTCATTCTATGGCAAAGGCCGTTGTAGATGCAGCGAAAGAAAGATATTTGTCTCATGAAGAAATGCACTCAAAGGTAGAATATGTTGTGGCACATGGAATCTCTTCCTCTATTGATGATAAAAAGGTTCTGATCGGAAGCAGTCATTTCATTTTCGAAGATGAAGGATGTACGATTCCATCCGAATATCAGGATAGATACGATTCACTAAAACCAGAATACTCTCATCTGTATCTGGCAATCGAGAAACAACTTGTTGCAGTTATCTGCATTGAAGACCCACTTCGTGAAGAGGCAACAGAAATGGTTCGTAATCTGAAGAAAGCCGGTATCCGTAAAGTCGTTATGATGACAGGTGACAGTGAACGTACAGCGGCGGCAATTGCGAAACGCGTTGGCGTTGATGAGTATTATGCTGAGGTTCTTCCGGAAGATAAAGCGAATTTCGTTGAGAAAGAAAAAGCAGAAGGAAGAAAAGTAATTATGATCGGTGATGGGATCAATGATTCACCTGCTCTTTCAGCAGCGGATGCGGGGATTGCGATCAGTGACGGCGCAGAGATTGCAAGAGAGATTGCAGATATCACGATTGCGGCAGATGATCTGCGCGAAGTTGTGACGCTGAAACTTCTGGCAAATGCCATGATGAAGCGGATACATAAGAATTACAGAAATATCGTCGGAATCAATTCAGGACTGATTCTGCTTGGCGTGACAGGAATTGTCCAGCCGACAGTATCTGCACTTTTGCACAATGCGTCTACACTGATGATAAGCCTTGGAAGTATGAAGAATCTGCTGGATGAAAATAAAAGAACAGAACTTGAGTAGTTACTGTGAACAGCAATCTTGAGTGAAACAACATAAAATAAAAAAGGCAAGAAAAAGAACTGCCGGGATTAACTTTTGTAGAGGTTTGTCCCGGTAGTTCTTTTTTATATATTAGGAAAGTTCTTTCCTAACATATAAAAAACGCTCCGCTCAGGATGCGCACTGCGGCGTACAAGGTAGGTGTCGCAAGCGACCGCCGCAGGCGCAAGAATGTGCCAAGGCACATTCTTTATTCTAATGAGAAACATTATCAGTAAATAATATTGATATTACGTTTTCGTTATAGTATAGTAAATACACAGGTTAGACACAACTAACAAACAAGGAAGATATGTGGAAATGAATTCATAAAACATACAGGAAAATAATAAGTAAAGCAATAGATAATCAGATCTTAATTTCAGGAGGTTCAGTATGAGTGTAGTAATCATTGGAGGACATGACAGAATGGTATGTCAGTATAAGAAAGTCTGTAAACAGTTTAATTGTAAGGCGAAGATCTTCACCCAGATGTCAGCAAGCTTAAGCAAACAGATTGGAAGTCCTGATCTGATCGTTCTTTTCACAAACACAGTATCCCATAAAATGGTCCGCTGTGCGGTAGAAGAAGCCGGCAGATGCAATGCGGATGTGATTCGTTGTCACACCAGCAGTAAGAATGCACTGGAAGAGATTCTGGAGAATGCTTGCGCATAATAGAATAATTGTTACTGTTCACACGATGTGCGACCAGCAACGCATCTCGCCATTTTAAATCGCCTTTGGCGATGGGGCGAGATG